>Ga0207707_10003581_pt1 | contig 13770 bp, 12 predicted proteins | sample KBSC83BmetaG_FD_184336 | JGI IMG/M metagenome (GOLD analysis project Ga0207707, IMG submission 184336) | Corn rhizosphere microbial communities from Kellogg Biological Station, Michigan, USA - KBS C8-3B metaG (SPAdes) (version 2) | ecosystem: Host-associated > Plants > Roots > Rhizosphere ...
GGCTGATGGTGTTCCCGACCACCAGCGATCCAGGCCGCTGCTGTCCCGCTGATGTATTTCCGCCCACTGACATGAGTGGACTTTTTGAGCATGGCTGCGAGAAATCATTCAGTGCAAACACATTATAGCCGCCTGCCGCCTCCATGCTCTCGGTACACACGAATCGGTTGCGATAGTGAACGGAATAATCAGCGTTGATATTCTCGCCATTCGCGCAATTCCGATAGCTGTTCCGGATAGTATGAATGCGAAGTCCTCCGCCAGGATGGGCGATGGGAAATCCGACGTGGTCCGTGAACTCACAATCACGAATGACCACATCATGCGGGGCGCGCGGCGGAGTGTCGAGCCTGATCCCACACGTCTGATTGTTGTAGTAGCTCACGAAGGGCATGTTGTTACTGCGGATGACCAAGTCGCGGATCAGGACGTCGGATGATCCACGGCCGATCTCCAGCCATCCATACCGCTGCGTTTCCGCCTTTCCGCCAAAATCCCCCACCTTCGGCGCCCCCGTCCAATACACTTCCGTCCCCGGCTCTCCATACATCTCCGTATTCGGCGGAAAGTTCGCCCCTGGATATCCATTTCCCGATGCCTCGAAGCGATATCGCTTTGGCGGACGCTGCATGACAATATGCCCGCCACCGTTCATCCGAACCGCGGCGAGCATTGCCTGAAATCCTGTGGTGTCGTCGGTATCATCTCCTCGCATGTACTGCAGCGAGTGGAAGACATCCGGCTTCGTGATGATGGGATCCAGCCAGGTCGGACTGCTCATGCACTCCTTATGCCACCCTCACCCTGAACCCCGCCGCGGCCAGTGTCACCAGCGTTCTCACCCGCTCCCGCACCCCCGCGATCAACTCGGGCGTAGCCCTGCCGCCGGAAGTTGATCTCGACCCACGTTTCCGCGCGGGCCTTCGTGTACAGCAGCTGCCAGCATATTTCTGCACTGCACGACATCGCTCGCTCTCTCGGGTGGTCTCGGAGGGCAAAGCTACCGCGCGATTTGCACGGCTCGCGCAAACCTTCGCCACGGTGAAGCGCCCAGGATGTCTAGAATGATTGGGTGGTCAGGGGAAACGCAAGACTCGTGCGCCGCCATGCAATTGGGATAAGGCCCCTAGCCGCTTGCTCTCCTGAAGCAATCGGTGGTTATCATCCCATGCGCGCAAGCACTCCTCCCCGGGCAATAGTCTGAACAGCGAGATCGGCCGCTTCGCAGCGCAACCAGTCGACGACAATCAAGGCGCCTCCGATTGAAGACGCTTGCATGAAATCGCTCGGTGACGGAGGCGGAGCAGAAGAGTTCGCGACGCCGGACGCGATTCGCCGGCCAGAATGAAGCAAGCCGACCCATGTGGCACTGCTTCAGGACATTCCCCATGAATCGGACTCACACGCTCTCCGTTCTTGGTGTCTGGCGCGCATAGCCAAAGACGATACGAACTTGTTCGACTCCCCGTCGTAAATCGCTGCTACTGATCAAGCCCAGTTGGAGCAGCAGGAGACCCACTGCGATAATCGCAGCGACTCGCATGAGGAAATCCCACCAGAACCCGAAGGAAAAGAGATTGCAGGTCACGCCAGCCAGCACGGTCGCAACTGCCGCAGATGCGAGAAGACGCCACCGATGCGGTACATGATAAAGCCGTTGGCTCAGCACCATGTACAAAGCAAATCCAAGCGATGCGCTTAGCAACGTAGACAATGCGGCGCCTCGAATACCCAGAATCGGAATTAGACTGAAGTTGAGCGCGGTGTTCACTACGGCAACACTTATGCTGATCGCCGCGATAGTAGTCGTCCGCTTCTCGATTGCGAGACCCGGAGCGAAAATGTACATGCCTGCGAGTAAAACGGCCGGGGCCAACAGAGGAATCACCGTCGCTGCGCCGTAGTAGGCGGGCGTGGTGAAGATGGCAAGAATATCCCGAGCGAACAGCGCTAAGCCCAGACATATGAGGAGCGCGAATGCCACGAAATACCCAAAGATTCGTGCTAGTTGCTGCCGAGTATCTGCACGATCGTAATATGTGTAAACAAGTGGCATCAACGCCGCTTGGCAGCCAACCATGACGAAGCCCACTACCGACGCCACTCGATAGCCGACGCCGAACACGCCCAGATCGCCGAGTGACATCAATTCCTTGATGGCGATGCGATCGATGTAGAGCGATACGAATACGCCGACACTTGAGGGTACGAGGGGCAACGAGAATCGGAGCAACTCTTTGCACCGATGCCAATCGAATCTGAATTGGTACATCCCGCGCCCAAGGAACAACGCCAGTACGGCGCCAACCAGATTGCCCGTGAGCATTGCGTAAAACACACCCATGACACCCAACCGAAACGCAAGCACGAACACGACGGCACCAAGCACAACAGTGATAGCTGTCGCCACGCTGACAACCGAGTACAGTGCTGGCCGGAGGGCCCAGCGAAGTTGCTCGAGCGCGAACCGAAAAATGCCGCCAACTGCGATGGACAGGACCGCGATTCGAATGATGTCGGGGTGCTCTGGGGAATCGAGTAACAAGCGGCTGAGCAGCGGAGCTACCCCAGAACAGACCAGCACGAAGACGACGTAAGTGCACGCTGTGAACCACAGCGCCGTGGAGGAGTATGCCACCCGCAGATCAGCATTCTTGGCGGCGGGATAGAACCGAGCGATCGCTTGCGTGATCTCCAAGGCAATAGTTAGTCCAATTACCGTGCCAAAGATGTTGAGAATGTCGACCATCCCATAGCTGGTCGGCGACAGCAATCTTGTGTAAAGCGGCACCAGGATGATCGACATGCAGCGGGTCAGCACACCCGCAATGCCGTAGATCATGCTGTCCTTCAGAAACTGCTTGAACATGATGGCATGAGCGGGGGAGATTCCTTCCGCCTGGCAAAATTGCACAAGCGATCTTCCAAGTCAGGCTTGTCTCTCAAGCGCAGCGCTTCGACACCACCTTCCGCGATGATTTCCGCCACCCGGCCGCGGGCCTGATCCTCATTCAGTCCATAGCCGTGACAGTAGCGAATCTCGTTCGGATCAAACAACCAGGACTCCGGACAGCTGCCCTGAAGGAGGCGCAACAGCCGAGCGGCGACATCCCGCTGAGTCCATCGACTCTCAACAAACCGCTGGGCTGCATGTCCCATTGCGGTGCGAAGAGTCGGATCTGCAACGAGCCGCTCTATCGATGATTCCAAGTCATCCGGATGGCAGTACAGCACGGGCGGAATGGCATCCGCAGGCAGCATACGCTGGAAGGCCAACGCACCGTAGCCACCAACAATCGCCGGCTTTCCGAACTGCGCCGCCTCAGTCGCGAACGTCGCCATCGGAGTATCGCTGTACAATTGATCCACGACGAGGTCGCAACGCATCAATTCCCCCAGTACGTCAGCGTGCGGCCGGCCAGAGATTTCGACGTACTCGATCTCAAACCCCCTGGCACGAACATCCACGATCGCCTGCCGAATGCGCGAAGTCCCCTTCGACTCGGGGTGCGAGGGTGAGTGAAGGATTCGTACCGATCGCCGCGACCTAACGAATTCATCATTTGGAAGCGCGTCGTTGGACGGGGCAACAGACGGCACCCCTACAACAATCCAATGCACGCACGGGCGCTTGTGGAAGTGCGCCGAGAGTGCATTGTCCACGATATAGTCCGCGTGACGATCTATTGCGGACACGCGCTGCTCAGTCGCCCGGGCCAGATCGGCGAAATGTCGGGCCGTTCCTTCCTGCCCATCCGTTGCAATGGATCCATCAAGATACGCCGGTCTCGCGTCCGAACCATGGAACACGAAGACAACTCGCTTGCGAAAAAACTTCAGCACCTTCAGATCGATTAGCGGACGCTTCAGGAAGCTGGATCCGAATCCGAAGATGAAAAAATCGAACTTGAACACTGCCCAAATAAGCAAGAGCAATCGCAGCACGATCTCCCATAGCAGCAGCCTCATGGCACTTGCGCTCCGCGGCGATTCAAGTTGTCGCCGACGCATCGCGCTCTTGATCGCGCGCGCCAGAGGAAATGATTCGACATGGCCATACTCAAACGGATGATCGGATAGATCTATGAACGTCGCGGCCACTCCGAGCTCCAGCATCCCGTCACGTACGCGCGTGTAATATCCGGCGATCTCCTGCAGCCCGAGGAATACACGTGGCTGACGCCGTTCGCGTCGTAAGCTCATTTGTCTGGGAACCGCTTGGAGTGACCTCGTGTCAGCGGCACGGCGGCTTTGGGTCTCTGCGGCGACGGCGGTGGGCGAGATCAGACCGGACGTTCAGCCGCACTCGTGTTCGTCGGCCGAAGTGGGCGGGCAGGGTTGCCAGCCACGACGCAGCCCGACAGCACATCGTGGATGACTACACTTCCCAGCCCGATCAGTGCCTGGTCCCCGACGATGGTATCCTGAATCACCGCACTCGCCATTCCGACATAACATGCCCGGCCAATTGAGACGCGGCCCGCAAGACACACGCCGCTGGCGACGATAGCATAGTCTCCAATCGAGCAATCGTGATTGATGACCGAATGCGCGAGAATGATTACATGCGTGCCCAATTTCACATTGGCACAAATGGTTACCTGCGGGTACACCAAGGAGCCGGGCCCGATCTCGCAGCGCGGAGACAGGTACGCGTCCGGGTGCACAATGGTCTCGAAGCGGTCATGGTCGATTACGAGCGCGCCTATTCGCTCCGGGCGCCGCCTGAAGGACGCCGGGCTCCCAAGCGTATCGACGACGCGAGCGTGCGGCCACTCGCGAACACGCGACAGCGGGCCGACGACACGCATGCCTGACACGTGCGTGTCATGTTTGTTGGGATCGTCGTCCAAAAGCGCAACGCATCGATACGTCAAGCGCCGACGGTTTATCTCGTCAATGAAATCCAGGACATCAGCCGCAGTGCCGCCAGCGCCGAGTATGACAAGATCGATCATTGCGCGAGGCGCGAAGCGCCAGATCGTCCATGGATTCGCTCAAACATTTCTTGGTCGATCACATGGCGTCCATGAGTTCGGTCACTACCACCTGTTGCTGCTCCATCGTCATTCCAAAGAAGACGGGCAGTGAAAGCGCGCGGGCCGAGACATCGTCCGTCGCGGGAAATGCTCCAGGCCTGTAGTAGCCTTGCTGACGGAAATATGTCGTTGCAGGCATATGATACGTGCCGATTGTCGTTTCCACGCCTCGCTCTTTCAGGCGTTTGATGATTTCTCCTCTCCTCGCTGATACAGCTGGCGGGAGCTGTACCACATAAGATTGGTATACGTGGGTAGCGCCGGCCAGCACCGAAGGTTGTTGTATTTCGGAGTCGGCGAGAAGGCGATCGTAAATTTGGGCCTCGCACTGCCGGCTCGTGGCAAGCGCTGGCATCTTGTCCATCTGAATCAGCCCTATGGCCGCCTGAAACTCGGTCAATCGCAGATTGAAACCCGGAATAATGAAATCGGGAGCTGCGCATTCCGGATCCAGACCGTGATTGCGAAGCGCGCGACAGGCATTCGCCAGAGGCAGATCATCGGTGGTGATCATTCCGCCTTCACCAGTGGTGATAGCCTTTCGTGGATGAAAGCTGAAGCAGCCAATGGCACCCCAGGTACCAGCCTTACGCCCCAACATTTCCGCTCCCAGCGCACACGCCGCGTCCTCGACTACCGGCACGCCATGCTCAGCCGCAATCGCGATGATTCGTGGCATATCCGCCATTCCACCAAACGCGTGGACCGGAAGAACCGCTTTCACATGGACCCGACGGAGCACACGATCCAGCTCATCCGGATCCATGTTGAATGTGACACGATCGATATCCACGAACACCGGCTCTGCACCGCACAGGACTATGACATTGGCAGTTGCTGGCCAGGAGTACGCTGTCACGGCCACCCGATCACCGCGCCCCACGCCGAGTGCGAGAAGCGCCAGATGCAACGCAGCGGTGCAATTTGCCACCGCTACTCCTTGTTTCGTCCCGATATACGCGGCAACCACGCGCTCGAAGTCGGCTACCTTACCACCCTGGACGAGATAACCCGACAGGAGCACTTCGCGAACTGCCTGTACTTCGCTCTCGTCGAGCGCGGGAACTGTGAGTCGGATCATCTGACTTGCGCGCCGTAATACGCAGCCGTACGCCGAATGCCTTCGTCGAGATCTACCTTCGCCTCGAATCCCAGAAGATCTCGCGCCTTCTGAACAGCGGGCACGCGCAATTCCACATCAGCATAATCTTTCCGCGTGAATTCTATGCGCGATGAAGAATCGAGCACACGCACAACGGTATTAGCCAGCCCGTAAATAGTGAGAATGGCGCGTTGATTCCCAATATTGAAGGATTCCCCAACGGCCCGGGGATGTGTCATCGCAAGCAGCACACCATCTACCATGTCATCCACATAGCACCACGCCCGGATCTGGGTTCCATCTCCGTGAATCTCAATGGTCCGGTTGCAGATTGCACGCTCGATGAAGTTGCGTAGCGCTCCTTCACCAACCTGGCCGCCACCGTAGACATTGAAAGGACGCACCACAGTGGTTGGGAGCTGGCGTTCCTGCCAGTACGCAATCGCGAGATGTTCCTCGGCCAGTTTGCTGACAGCGTATGTCCACCGGGCTTCACCGACCTGTCCCACGACGCTCAGATCTGTTTCCGAAGAGCGGAACGCATGTTGGCCAAACACTTCGCTGGTCGAGAAGCAAACGACCCTATCGCAGTGAGAAAGGCGTGAAGCTGCCTCGAGCACATTTGCGGAGCCAACCATGTTCACCCGCATTGTCGTCACAGGACTGCGAATAACGGTGTCGATGCCTGCGATTGCTGCACAGTGAACAACGACGTCTGCTCCCTTCATCGCCCGGCTCAGTGAGTCGGGATCGAGCACGTCTCCTGTGACTACGGTGAGATTCGAGTGCGTCCGATACGGGCGGGAAGCGAGTGCGTTGCGTGAGAAATTGTCATATACGACAACGCGATTCCTTTCGATCAGGCGGCCGACGAGCGTCGAGCCAATGAAGCCGGCGCCGCCGGTGATGAATATGAGCTTGTCTTCCATTGACCCGTCGAGATGCGAGAATTGGCAGCCGGCGTCCGATACGCCAGTGCCGAGTCAGTGTTGCAGATTGACATGAAAAGTTTTCATCCAGCTTGCGAAGCTGATTGCACGCCAGACGACGAAGCTGAACGGCTCGTCGCCCGAAACTATCCTCTCGAACTTAGTCAGTAGCGATGCGTTGAGCACACCGGCTGAATTTGAGATAGCACCTTTCAGCAGAGACTCGAATGCACGAGGCTCGCGCTCGCGCAACCACACTTCTTCTGGTGTGACGAATCCCAGCTTGTCAGTCCGTTGACGTATGGACTCGGGCAGGACTCCTCGCATCGCCTCACGGAGCACTCGCTTGGTCATTCCGAGTGCAAGTTTATACTCTTCCGGCAAGCCTAAGGCGAACTCTACCAGATTGAAATCGAGGAAAGGAAGGCGCGCCTCAATTGAATGCGCCATGGAGTTGCGATCCTCCCAGTGCAGGAGCATCTGCAGATTGGTCGACGTCAGCTGCGCATGTGATAGTGCCTCAACGGAATCTGTAATGGCGCCTCGGCGCGCGTATGGATCCTCGGGTGCTGCGCCCAGTCTGGGAGCATTGAGCCAAGTCGGCGATACCGGAGTTCGCGACGCAACGCGGCGTGCAAGCGGCCTGATGGCGCGCGGGAGGAGCATGCTCATTATCAGCTTCAATGCAGCAGGTCCACGAATACCGTGAAGCTGCTTCACGGCGCGTAATTCTGCGTCGAGTTGCGCGAATTCCCGTCGCTTGAGCAGTCCCGTCAGGCGCGGCGCAAAAAATGAGTGATATCCTGCGAGCTGCTCGTCGGATCCTTGTCCGTCGAGCATGACGGTCACTCCGCTTTCGGCGGCGAGCCTGAAGACGCACCATTGCGCGAATATGCTGGTCGATCCGAAGGGTTCGTCCTGATGCCAGGAAATCCGATCGAGAACCGCAAACAGATCCTGCAAGCTGGGATACACATAGCGCGCCTCCACCCGCGTGGCCCGGACCACTTCATCGATGAAGCGCCTCTCATCGTACCGCTCGACGTCGGCGCAGGCGGAGAACGTGCGCTGCGCCCCGTTGTCACCTCCCGCTGCCAGCAGTCGCTCCATCGTGCATACAATGGATGACGAGTCGATGCCCCCGGACAGGCAGGAACCGACCGGGACATCGGAGCGCAACCGCAAACAAACAGCCTGCGTGAAGATGTCGCGAAACTGCTCAGCAGCGTCCTCGAATGATCCCGTGAATGGGCGCGGAGTCAGGGTATACCACTGCGAAGTGGGCAATGGCCGTCCCGGCGCGGATCTGGACTGGCCTGCAGGAGACTCCGATACGTTTACCTCGAGCAGCGTGCCAGGCCGTACTTGGAAGACGCCCGAGAACAGCGTCTCATGCGTGTGATCGGTGAGTCCCCATGCAAGGTAGTCATATGCGCGCTGCCCATTGATCTCTGCAGCCCACCCCGGGAGCACCGTGAATTGCTTGATTTCCGATGCGAATGCCAGCTCACCCAGTGGAGATACCCAGTAATAGAGCGGCTTGATACCGAATCGATCTCGTGCTGCAAGCAACTTTCCTTCGCTGCGGTCAAACAGCAGCATCGCGAACATTCCATTGAAGCGATCCAGACACTGCGTACCCCATGCCTGAAAAGCGGCAAGAATGACTTCTGTGTCAGATTGGGATTCAAAACAGTAGCCCTGCTTTCGCAGATCCTCCCGCAATTCGATGTAATTGTAGATCTCACCATTGAAGACAATCCAGTATCGACGATCGCTCGTGCACATCGGCTGGTGTCCGGATGCCGACGCATCAATAATCGAGAGGCGCCGGTGACCTAGCGAGACTCTACTGTTTCGAAGTTGCGCAGGCATCGCCGATGGCGTTGGCGCATACGGCGTGCTCGATGCATAGACGTCGACGGGTGTGTCCTCGCCTCCAAGCACGATCGGATCGAGACCTAAGCCAACGAAGTGCACAATCCCTTCGTCATCTGGTCCTCGATGGCGCACGATGGACGTCATTTCGCGAATGGCGGCCGGATTCCCGCCGCCATTCGCTAAGACTAATCCTGCGAGGCCGCACACAGCAGCTCAGCCCTCGTCAATGGCATTGCGAAGGCCTCGTACAGGCGCCAGCACGAATGCCGCAAACTTCGCCCACTGCAGGAAGCCGCCATCTCGTATTGACCACCCACACATTCGGTGGCGCGATCGGCCGCATGGACAGGACGATAGGTGTGCCATTGTATACGCCCTTCGTCACAAGTGCGCCGAGCAAGTCATAAGGGTGATAAAGCGCGAAGTCTTCTCCGCGCTCAAGAATGCCCGCCACGTCGAGCTTTACCGCAGGTTGTAATGACCAATTCCTGATCTGAATCATCACCATCCGTTGACCGATCGAACCAAGCATCGCGATGTCCACGCCAGAAGGTGGCATCGGAGGGGAAAACGCGGCGCTGCCGCGCACTTCTAAGCGACTGCTGTCGTAGAAATTTCCGCTGAAGAGAGCACCACCTGCCACGTTGAACGCGCCATCCCTCCCGCTCCCCGAAAATGTGTTGCCTATCGCCGGCGCGCGCGCTCGAGCAGAGGAATGCGTAGAAGTCAACCGTGCACGTATTCCCCGCGTCGAGGGTGTCCATTGCCAATTGGAAATCGGGCCCCCGTGCACACATTGTCGACGACACCAATGCGATCGTAGAGAGCCTTTGTGGTGGTGCCGATCTGAATGGCGGAATTCCCGGCACCGTCAATGGCATTTCCCTGCAGCGACGCGCTGCGAAACGTTCAGCCGTGATGATCCCAAGCGCAGGGACGTCCCTAATGGAATTCCCTATGACAAGGGATCCTGGCCGCCTGACGCCGCGTGAGGCGTCGCCACCCAATGAGTGCACTGCGCCCTTCGTGCCTGATTTGCATAAATCGTTGCGTGCAAAGATGCCGAATGCGCCACCTGCTTCCAAACTCTCCGTTTTCACGAATCGATTGCGGTAATGCACAGCGTAATCCGCGTTGACACTCTCTCCGTTCGCACAGTTACGGTAAGTGTTCCGAATCATGTGAACTCGAAGAGCGCCACCCGGCGCGTGAACCGGAAATCCTGCATGGTCCGTGAACTCACAGTCCGGGATCGCGACGCCACGCCGAGCACGCGGCGGCGTATCGAGCTGGATGCCCTTCGACTGATTATTGAAGTAAGCGACGAATGGCACATTGTCGCTACGAATGACGAGATCTCGAACAAGAAATCTTGAAGATCCGCGGCCTATTTGAGCCAGCCGTAGCGCTGTGTTCCTGCCTTGCCTCCGGAGTCATCGATTTTCGGCGCGCCGGTCCAGTGCACTTCCGTGTCCGGCTCCCCATACACCTGGGTGTTTGACGGAAAGTCTTGCCCCGGATATCGCTGCCCGGAGGCCACAAACCGATATCGTTTCGCCGGCTTCTGCATCACGATGTGCCCGGCGCCGTTCGCGCGCACGTCGGCCAGCAGTGCCTGAAATCCAGCGATGTCGTCGGTGTCATCCCCGCGCATGTATCTCAGCGAATGGAAGACGTCCGACTTCGTCACGACCGGTCCAGCCACGTGGCCGTGCTCATGGCTGTTTATGCATGGAATGGCCAGCTGAAGTGGGAGTTCTGCCGGCGCGAGAGTTAACGCCAAGCATTCTCTCACCCCACCCTCACCCTGAACCCCGCCGCCGCCAGCTTCACCAGCGCTCGTACCCGCTCGCGTTCCCGCCGGTCGAACAACGGATCCCGCGGCGCCGCCGGCAGATCCAGCGTTACCACTCCCCACTCATTCATCCGCCCGCGCACCTCAGCGATCACCTCGGCCGGTACCCGCGCCGGCTCGCTTCCGCAATGCACCACGTACAACACGCCCATGGTGCTCCGCATCGGACGCGGCGATTGCGCGCTCTCAAAACCGGCGAAAATGTATCTGGGGAAGAGTGGCTTGAACCCACCCCGGGCCCGGACCTGGGGATACAGCGTGGCATATCCCTGCCGGCGGAGATTGATCTCGACCCACGTCTCTGCGCGGGGCTTCGTGTACAGCAGCTGCCAGCATATTTCTGCACTGCACGACATCGCTTGCTCTCTCGGGTGGTCTCGGAGGGCAAAGCTACCGCGTGATTTGCACGACTGGCGCAAACCTTCATGGCGGCGAATCGCCCGGGATGTCTAGGATGATCGGGGGGTTGGGGGAAAGCAAGCCGAGCGCCGTTATCGGTCGCGCCTGCTCGCGGAATCCTCTCATGCCGCCGTTGTTCGCACTTGCTTCCGCACCAGCGCCTCCACCACCCGCTCCCCCGCCTTCCCGTCCCACCCCTCCGGACACCGCGGCTTTGCCTCACGCTCCAACCCGCGAATCGCACCCACCAGATCGCCCGGATCAGGCACCAGCCGGTTCGTCCCCTCCGTGATCGTGATCGGACGCTCCGTGTTCTCCCGTACCGTGAGACACGGCACGCCCAGCGCCGTCGTCTCCTCCTGCAGCCCGCCCGAATCCGTGATCACCACGCTCGCGCCGTCCACCAGGTCGAGCATCTGCGTGTACCCCACCGGGTCGAACAGTTGAACCTTGCCCAGGTCGTGGCCGCCTTCCTCCAGCCGCTGCCGCGTTCTCGGATGCGCGGGGAACACGACGTCATGCTCCTCCGCGATCTCCCGCAGCGCGCTCGCGATCGCGCCGAGCCGCTCGGCGTCATCCACGTTCGACGGACGATGCAGCGTCACCACTACCGCGCGCCCGTTGATCCCCATCCGCTTGCGGAAGCCGCTGCGCCGCGCGCGCGGCAGGGCGTGAAAAAGCGAATCGATCATCACGTTCCCCACGAACACGATCTCGTCGTCCGTCTTCCCCTCCCGGCGCAGTGTGGCGTCAGCGTCGCGCGATGGCGTGAGCAGCAGGCTCGACAGCCGGTCCGTCACCATCCGGTTGATCTCCTCCGGCATGCGCCAGTCGTTGCTCCGCAGCCCGGCTTCCACGTGCGCCACGCGCAGGCCAAGTTTGACAGCGACGATGGATGCGGCCATCGTGGAATTCACGTCGCCGTACACCACCACCCAGTCCGGCATCCACTGCAGCAGCACGGGCTCCAGTCGCTCCATGATGCGCGCGGTCTGCAGCGCGTGCGACCCCGAACCGACTTCCAGATCCACATCCGGGGTGGGAATGTCCAGCTCGCGGAAAAACGCGGCCGACATTACGTCGTCATAATGCTGACCGGTGTGCACGACGACCTGATCCACACTCGTGCGGCGGCCCGCGCGGTGCACGGGGGCGAGCTTGGGGAAGTTGGGACGGGCACCGACGACATGTAACAGGAGCATGGAGGGCGTATTGGGGTAGTGTAGGAGCAGTCAGCGGTCAGCAATTTGCCGTTAGCTGACAGCCGACGGCCCTTGAAAGTACTAACGACTCGACCTCGGCTGCGTTTATCTTGTCCTCACCCATGAAAAGCAGCACCGCTGTCGCGCGGCGACCCATACCGCTCGAGCACTCCATCCGGTGGGATCCGGTGAGCGCGGTGCCTCGCGTGCCCGGGATTCTGGAACCCCTCGTATTCGTCACGCAAGGGTTGCTGCGCGAGGTGGCGCGCCACTTGAAATCCGACCCCGAGCAGGAGCTCCTCGGCTTCCTGCTCGGGGAACTGTTCGAATGCCCGGAAACTGGTAAACGTTACGTCGTCCTCTTCGCCGCTTCCCGCACGGGATATGCCATTCCCGAGGGGGAGCGGGTCCAGATTCCTGAAGAACAGTGGCTGGGCGTGCAACTCGAGGTCCGCCGCCGGCGCATTCCCCTCGCGGGCTGGTACCACAGCGTGGCCTTCGTGGGCGAGCACCCCGCCCGAGCCGACGTCGAGACGCAACGCGCGCGCTTCTCCGAGCCGTTCCAGGTTGGTCTCGTCATGACGACGGAGGGAAGCGCGCCCGCCGGCGGTTTCTATCGCGCCCTCCCGAGCGACGGGGGTATGTTCATCCCCTTCCACGAGCTGCTCGACGACGATGCCTTCCTGGAAGGAGGACGCCGCCGCACAGTCGTGACCTGGGAAAACTATCGCACCAGCGAAATCGTGGAGGGCGAGGAGCTCCCCACGCAGGGCGCCGAGCCGTATCTGCCACCGCCGCCGCGGGAGACAGTCTCGCGCGAGACAACGCCGCGTGATCCGTTCGGCCGGGACATGCCGCCGCGTGATCCATTCTCGCGTGAGACAACGCCGCGTGATCCGTTCGGCCGGGAGATGCTGGCGCGTGACCCCTTCTCGCGCAATACGGCGCAGTTGCCAGTGGTGATCCCGTCGCCCGCCCGCACCGGCGAGATGGAGGCGATTCCGCTGTCTCCGCCGCGTCACTTCCGGCGCGGTGCGCTCTCGGTGGCGCTGCTCACGGTGATCGCGGCGGGGCTCGCGATCTTCGTCTGGAGCCAGCGCGATCTCACGGGTCCGCCCGGCACGCAGAACGTGCTGGCGCAGCTCCGGAACAGCATCGTCGGATCGTCGTCAACGGCGCCATCCCGCAACACGTACAGCGCCGCCGCCGAGTCGCTGACCGCCCGATCCGCTGCCGAGGATTCGCTTCCGGGCACGGTGGTGGACACCAGCACACCCAACGCGACCATGGGCGAGGGCGCGGCCCCGCCGGCCGCACCCGCTACGCAGGCCCCGGCGGGAAGCTCCTCCACGACCGCGGCGGC
>Ga0207707_10003583_pt1 | contig 13765 bp, 16 predicted proteins | sample KBSC83BmetaG_FD_184336 | JGI IMG/M metagenome (GOLD analysis project Ga0207707, IMG submission 184336) | Corn rhizosphere microbial communities from Kellogg Biological Station, Michigan, USA - KBS C8-3B metaG (SPAdes) (version 2) | ecosystem: Host-associated > Plants > Roots > Rhizosphere ...
AACGTCAAAACCGTGCGCCGGAAACTTGAACGAGAGCGCACGAAAAAACAAATCGATCTCCTGAGGGCATATTTCGAACTTCGCTTCCTGAGCATGAGCGCGCTCATCGCGCAACACGGCTTCTCGAACGTTTTTGAAATAGCCGCCGGGCTTTCTCCGCGCGGACTCGCATTCTCGCGAAACTTCGGCGCGCACTATTGCGCAACCGACTACGAGAATTACCAAACGATCTGCGACATCGTCCGCAGCATCCTCGTGCGCGAAACGCGCGATCGGGAGCGCAGCGGAGAACTCACGGTGATGCGCGTCAATGCGCTCGATCCGGAAGATATCGCCGAAAATTTCCTCCGCTTCAAACAGCGGATCCGGAAAGGCGGCGCGGCACATGATCAGCGCATTGCGATCATCCAAACGGGACTGCTCCGATATCTTCCCACCGAAGAAAAAGTCGCCGAGCTCAGCGCGATCTACAACGTGCTCGACCCTGAAACCTACTTCGTGACCACCGATATCCACTGCGCCGATGTGCACAACCGCTTTTGCCACGTGACCGGATCAGCCGAGCTCGCCCGCAGCACGGGACGTGCCATTGATCATGGCGCAGATATCTTTTATTTCGCCGACCGCGTAGAGGCGGAGGCGGTATTCCAACATTGCGGGCTCGCGGTCAAAGAAGCCTATCAGCAGCTCACACTTGCGCCCGGCATGGCTACCGGACGCTCTCCGGATGAATTCGCATTTTTGAATGCGCATGAAATCTGGCTCATGCAGCGCGCCTCCTAACGCTCAATCGAAACTAAACCAAAACCCCGGGCAATGCTCGGGGTTTCTGCTTGCCCGCTATTCTTCTTCGATTTCGGCTTTTATTTCTTTGAATTCGTTTTCCACTTCAGCCAAACGTTCCTTGCTCAGTTTGATGAGCTCGCCTGCCTCTTTAACTTTACTAAGCGCTTCCTCAAGATCGATCTCCTCTTGGTTTTCAAACCAATCCGAAATCGTTTTGATCTTCTCGATATACTCTTTTAAATTATTGTCTTTTGATTTTGCCGTCATGATATTTTTTTTCGGACGCGCGCATTGCCTGCGAAATTATTTGACCTGCGCATTAATCGTTCCGTCGCTCACCTGCACTTCGAGCGCATCGCCCGGGCGAAGATCGTTCGCCGTCCGAACCACTTTACCATCCTTCCGCACGATTGAATAGCCGAGCGCGAGCTGCCGCGCCGGGTCGTTGTGCTTCGCGAGCTGGTCCGCCAACGCAAGCGTCTGCCGCGCTTCCGCAAGCGCCGCCTGGAACCGGTTCACCATCCCGCTCCATTCGGCGCGCACGCGGTTGCGCGTTTTTTCGATCTCGATCGGAAACCGGTTCACGAGGCCCGAAAGCTCGCGCACCTTCGCATACGCCTCAGCCCACGGTTCGCTGAGCAAATGCGCCGCAGCGGTTGGCGTTGATGTCATAAAATCCGCCGCAAGCGCCATTAAAGGAACATCTTTATCGTGGCCGATGCCTGCAATAACCGGCACCGGGAATGAAACGACTTCGCGCACGAGCGTTTCGTTGTTGAATGCCTGCAGCGATTCAAGCGATCCCCCGCCGCGGATGATTACGAGCACCTCGATTGCATCCTCTGCATCCTCCTCCGCACGCCTGCGCATCGTTTTCAATGCCGCGAGAAGCGGTTTCGCCGCCTGCGCGCCTTCAACACGCGAGTCGAGTACGTTCACGACAAATCCGAACTTGCCCAAATTATTTTCGAAATCATGAATCACGGCGCCTTTCATCGAGGTGATCACGCCGATGCGATGCGGATATTCCGGGAGCGGTCGCTTGCGCTCCGGCGCAAAAACGCCCTCGGCTTCGAGCTTTTTCTTTAACGCGTCATATGCTTTTTTGAGCGCGCCTTCGCCAACCAGTTCAACCGTGTCCGCCACGAATGAAAGCCGGCCCGACGGCGCGTATACGTTCGGATGCCCGGTCAAAATAACTTCAAGGCCGATTTCAAGATCAACGCCCGCGAGTTCGTAATTGCGATTCCAAATAATGCAGTCGAGCACCGCGCCGTCTTCTTTATCTTTAATAGTGAAGTACACGTGCCCGGATGCCGCGCGCTTCAATTCGCAAATTTCACCGGCGAGGCGCACGTCTTCGGCTTTAAAGATCTCGTTCAAAAACGAAATGTATTCCGCGACGCCAAACACCTTCGCTTCAACGAACTCCTTGAAGTCGAGCGGTTCGCCATTTCCTGCTTTTGCGGCACGTGCCATATGCCGTCTATTTTACTCCTTGCATAATATTTCACAATGCGCCGGCGCAATAAAAAGGGAGGCATATCGCCTCCCTGAATTTTTTTCTTGCCTACCACGTTATCCTACTGCGGCGCGCGCGGCGAGAATCGCCGATTCCGGCGCATCCTTTTTCGCGAGCGTCACGAACGGCCCTTCGGATGGCAGCGTTTCGATGTGCGCTTCGCTTTCCACGTACCGCACGGACGTCCTGAGTTTTTGTTCGCGGAACTGCCGCGCAATCGATCCGAGGTGCTCATGCACGAGATCGAACATCGCTGCCGCATCTGCCGCACCGGCCTTCATTTGCACATACACCCGCAATAGCGGCGTTTCGGTGCGGACTTCGGTTATCAACCGGCACCGCAGAACATTCGGAGTGGCCAAGATGGCCTGTAAATCGGTATGCTTCCGCAATTGACCAACCTCATCTCCTTTCATGATTATCGCCTCCTCTCTAAGTATTAATAAATCAAAAATCGCGAGGCGGCAAATATGCCTCGTCTATATAACAATACATAAAATCCTCGCCCGGCGTTACAGATTGCATGATCGGATGGCCCATTTCTTTGAAGTGGCGCGTGGCATGCTTGTTCTTCGAGCTGTCGCAGCAGCCCACATTGCCGCAGGTCATGCACATCCTTAAATTAACCCACGTGTCGCCGAGCTTCACGCACTTGTCGCATTGGTTGATATTGATGTCCGCGTATTCGGCGGGGCCGATTTTGATCTGATCGAGATGAGTGCAGACGGTTTGTTGCATATATATAGTATACGCAATCGCCAGCGAATTGCGCGAGGCTCGACTATTTTCCCGTTCGGCGCTATAAAGAACGGAGCAAACACTACGGAGGGATCGTGCAATTAGGACTGCTAAAACCTGAACCAGGCGATTTGATCATACGGAACCATAAGAAAAGCGGAACAGAAGAGTTCGACTGCTACATCGGATGGACGCTGGCCATCGAAGAGATCACGGAAGAAAAGATCACGACATACGTCCTCTCTCACGGAAACAATCCACTGAAAGAGCCGGCCGATCTCGACGAACGCGAACATGTCTATTTCCTTGAGTCATGGGAATCCATCGCGATGTATTTCGATGTGCACGTAATCCCGGTGCTTGAACAGCCGGCCGACGTTCTCATTGATCCGGAAGACTGGGTAACGCTCACCTATCTTCGCGCACGATATCCGCCGACCGTTATTGAACACGCTACTCGGCGCGTCATCGAAGGGTTGCGGGAATACGAAGCGCAGACCGGCCGTCCAATCGCGTTTTTGGACTCGGTCGGAACCGTGCAATAATTCCACCGCTCGCTCATCAATTCCATCGTTAACACGAACGCCGCGCTTCCCCGCGCGGCTTTCTATTTCCGCTAAAATAAAAGGCACGCCGAAATTTCTCGGGGCGCCCATTAATACATCTTCAGAATGATCGCATAGGCAATCACCATCAGTAAGTTAAACCAAATGCAATCTTCTGAAAGCATTTCTTTGTTGGGATTTTTAAAAACCAGCACATGCAAGATCGCCAAGACAATAGCCGTCACCTCGACCGCAAGAAACATCCATATGGCAATATGGGCAAGCCATACTTCGCTTCCGTAAAGAGCCAAGACCATTGAGAATGCTGCCATCGAGGATATAAACCACAGCAGATGCTGCGAGCTTCGGAACCGCAACGGGCGTGCGAGTTTTTTCGTGATCACGCCATCGTGTCTGCGGTCCACAACATACAACAGGAATAAAATCCCGGAAATAACATAAAGAACCATCAACCCATTCTCCTTTCGTCGAGATCAGCTCTGCGGAAGTTATACCATAAATATTCGCGAGAGTAAATATGTTCTCCTAGAAAATCTCCGCGATTTTATTTTTCGCCGTCTGCCCCGCGATTATTTTCACGCGCGATTTCGGCACGCCGAGATATTCCGCGAGCGCTTCTTCGATCGCGCGGTTTGCCCTCCCCTCTTTCGCAGGCTCGCGCACGGCAACCACGAAATGCCGCTCGTTTGGGTCGACAAAGAGATCGGTGGTTTCTTTGATGTGCGGGCGCTTGGAGCTGGGCTTCGCGAGGATGTGGAGGCGCATGTAGCAACAATACCCCAGCTCCCCAATTGGAACCAATTTGAGCAGATAAAGTGGGACGAATTGTTCGAGTTTCCAGAAGTGGCGCTGAGCCAGATACAGAAAGTGCTGGCAGTCGGATCTGATTAAACCCGCTTCATCTGAAGCAATATTTTGTTTGCTAAATCCCGCTTGTCGATCAGATATTGATCCCACTTATTCGTTTCTTTTCTTTGCCTACCCGCGACAAATCCATAAGCATTTCCGTCATCAAGTTTATTAGCCATTTTAATAAAATCGGGCGCAGGAACGAACCAAAGGTAATCCCAAAGATCTCCTTCCTCGGTATCGAAGAAACAAAATACTACAGCCACCGAATAGTTATCGGGGATGGTTGCGGCTTTGATAGTTGCGGTAAAAACTTCATCTGGGTTATTTCCAAATCGGCTTTTGATCTGAATGTACATCGTTCGCAAACTCCCTTTTTCTTTCACAATCAGATCTATGCCTTCGTCATCGGAAATTGGTTTATAGCAGGAAAGGGTTGTCTCGCCGTACAGAGTTACTAACTCCGCAATCCTCGCTTCGGCAATATCTCCTTTCTGCTTCGTAGAAACTTGAGATGAAATTTTCCATTTTTTCTCCAAGACTGAGGCGTCTTCAGTTTTAACTTTTTCAGCAACTTTAACTACCAACGTTGGATTCGGATTTAACCCGAAAGTGGAGGGAGCGGTTTTTATAAATCTAGAAGCGTCTTTCCTGGAGTTTATATCAACAACAATTTGCGCGTTCATAGTCGCTTCGGGGGTTCTCCCTGCGGTTTTCAACCAGCCACGCTCCAAAGCGATTTTTGTAATCTCTTTGCTATGAAGTGGTTTGCCAGCTTCTTTTAGAATTTGATAAGCGATGCCCTTAAAAGTGTTCATTGATTTATTAATTTTTTATCCCAACCATGCTGGACTATAAAATTTAAACAATTTATTGTTTGCAGCTCGGTAAATTTTTCAGCTTTTGATTTATATTCTTTCCCTTCAACTTTCCAATTTTCCATTTCACTCCTTACTTCATCGAGATTAGTAGATTTCAGATCCTGAACAATTTTACAAACAGTTGCCAGGCGCTCTATGTCATCACTTTGTGCTTTTGAAGTATATTTTAGAAGTTCACCTAAAGCCGTTCTAGAATCTGCTAAGATATGACTCGAGTATAAAAATAATTTATCTTTATTATCTCCCAAAGTATAAACCTGTTTATCTCCCACACCTCTAACCTTAAAAAACTTATCTTTGTTGAATGAGCTAGCGAGAATAGCTCGCTTGATGTTTGGATCATAAGGTCCAAAATTATGACGGACGAAATTAAGTCCAAATTGAATTTTATAAATTTCTTGCAGAAAATATATATATTTTGCCAATACCATCTCACCTCTTTCGTATGAAGTTTGCGATAGTGCCTCTAAAGTAGCGCCGATTCCTTGTTTAATCGCAAACCAATTCAGATTCGAATGCTTTTTTACTGGAGCGTTACCTAGTGAATCCTTTAAAACAACCGAAAATAATTTTGCAGAACTAAACTCATGGAAGTACGATTTGCTTTGCTGAATTTTATATTCAATCCCTTCAATTTTTTTGATGATCAATTTTTGTTTTTGAATATCTGGCAATGGAAAATTAATTTTTGACAGTGAATTTTTATTCAAAGCTGGATAGTGAGCTCCCTTCATTAATTCGTTACACTGATCAATTACGAAAGGAGAAATTAGCGCATAGAAAACATATTTCGGCAAAGCTAGATTTCTGCAACTTATAACGTTAAAACCAGTAGAGCATACAGCGCCGTTTAGTTTTTTCGGAACGATAGCAAAAGAGCGAAGGTATGGTCGAACAGAAGACATGATAATGTCATTCTCTTTCACTAACCTCCTAGCTCTTGAAGGAGCACTGATTCCTAACATCTTCTTTGGATCATTAATTTTATTGATTCCGTTTGGTAAAACACTCTCTATGTCGATGTAATCGAATTCTTGTGTTCCAAACGCTTTCTGGGGATTGATTTTCGCCTCATTAATACCAAAATATATTCCATCGCTCAGGCTTACACTAGGCGCATTGAGACTTTCAATAGCTTTCATAATTTCAGAGCCTAGTAGAGTATTTAAAGATTCAATACTATTTTCTTTTATCCTCTCGATCTCCTTAATTTTTAAACTAATTTTATTTAACTTCTGAACGATTTCCTTCTGTTCTGGTATAGAAGGAATTAAAACCTCTAAGCTTAGAAAAATATCTTCTTTAAGCCTTTGTCTATTCGTTGTTCCCTTGCTGGCGTTTATGCAAGCTCGTAACAGTTGGTTTGATTTAATGAAATAATCAAAAAATGATTCGTCCACAATAGATTTATCAAATATAAACAATGGGAAATCTCCCGTTACAATGGCTCCATCTAAATCCGCAGGAATTAATCCAAATGCTCCATTTCTCGCATCGATTCTTGACGCAATAAACTGCCCTTTTTGCGCGAGAAATTGTCGCTTGGTTTTTATATCGGAACCCAATTTAATGCATCTCAAAGCCACTCCTTTGCCATTGAGTTTTACCGTTACCTGTCTGTACTCTTTTTCGTCAGAAACCTGAACGGTTTCAGAGCTTTTTTTCAGGAAATCACCAATTTTATACTTTTCCCAATTCGGGTTCATAGCTCAGATTGGATTTCCTCCATTAACTCAACTATTTTCTTTTCGTTCGCAATTATTTTTTTCACTAGCTCATCTGGCTTCTCAAGCTCTGGGGCATCAACTTTATTTGGGTTTTTAATATCCAAATTAAATCCTTTTTCGATAATTTCTTTAATGTCGATTACCCATGCGTTTTTTGATATGCCATTATTCTTTATCAATCCTTTGCACTCCTTAAACTCATCAAACGCCAGCGGATTAGTTTTTGTATAATTTTTTCTACCCGAAGGAAGTGGCAACTCGTAATACCAGATCTTTTTTGTTTTTCCTTTCTTCTCAAAAAACAGAAGGTTTGTCTCGATATTGGTATAAGGAGCAAACGTTCCATTTGGCAATCTTACAATGGCGTATAAGTTAAAATCTTCAATTAATTGCTTTTTTATTCGTGCTACTACTCCATCCCCGAATAAAAAGCCGTTCGGTACAACTATCCCGCATCTGCCGCCGTTTTTAAGAGAACGCATAATGAACTGCATGAAAAGCAAGGCTGTTTCTGAAGTGCGGGAATTCATCGGAAAATTATTCTGGATTCCTTTCTCTTCCTCGCCACCAAAAGGCGGATTTGTAATGATTACCTGATACCTATCCTTTTCCGTAATTTCATTAAGAGCCTTAGTCAAAGTATTGGCACGACGAATATTAGGAGTTTCGAGGCCATGCAGCATTAAATTCATTACTCCGAGCAAATAAGGCATTGGTTTCTTTTCGACGCCGTAAAGCGTGTCGCGCTGCAAAAGCTTTCGATCTTCTACTGTGTCAACTTGCCTTTTCATGTATTCATATGCCTCGACAAGAAATCCACCTGTTCCGCACGCGGGATCTAAAATCTTTTCTCCGATTCGAGGAGCTATTTCTTCTACGATAAAGCGCACTACTGGGCGAGGCGTGTAAAATTCACCGCTTCCATTAGCTGCATCCCTAATTTCCTTAAGAATTGATTCGTAAATATGGGATAAGGTAAAAATGTCGTCTTTTGATTGAAAATTTATTTTGTTAATCAGATTCACAACATCTCGAATCAGGTAACCAGATAACATTCTGTTGTGCGTTTCAGCAAAAAGAGCCGCAAGCACATTCCTTGGATCATGCGTTTTTGATCCCGATAAATTCCGAAGGTAGGGAAGAAGCTTGTTGTTGATGAATTTTAATAAATCATCTCCAGTCGCTCCTTCCTCATCGGCCGCCCAATCCTGCCAGCGATAGGGTTTTTTAATTGAATATTTATATTTTTTTATCAACGTGGCATTTCGATTTTCTAAATCGTCGAAACTCTTAAGAAATAGAATCCAAGATAGCTGCGGAATCCTATCGATATCAGACGACAAACCAGCGTCTTTCCGCATGATATTCCGTGCTCGCTTTATGATTGTAGAAAGGTCTTGTTTGTGCATTTTTATTGATTAATGTAAAGGTATTTTTGAACTTGTTCAATTGCTTTTAGGTAACCTTCTTTCCCGCCAAATAACTCGATAATTTCAATCGGAGTGCCAACATTTGCCAACGGTTCAACATCTAGGATTTGTATTGCTGGAGGTAGCTCGTTTTCTTCTTGAGAAACCGACGAGAGTTCCTCTATACCGTGGTCGGCATATTTTTCGAGTAATATATCAATAATCTTTCTTGCTTGAGGGCTATACTTTTCCAGAAACGATTTTTTAAATGTTTTTAATTCAGCAACCCGTTCCCTGCGAGATTTGATTGGTCCGTTAAAAGCAACGTAAACCAAGAGATCGAGCGAGTCAGCTTCTGGTTGCTTGGTAGTTTCTTGTAATAACTCGATAGAAATTCCTTTTTCAATGAGTTCGTGAATTAACTGCCATCTCTTTTCTGGATCAAGCCAAATATTCTTGAGCTCATCGGCATTCTTAAAAAGTTGCCTGATTACAACTCTCGTATAATCGGTAAATTTCTTAAGCTCAAGTTTTTTGCCGTCGGGTCCCAATTGATATTCAACTTCATGAATAATCCCAACGGGAATTGTGTCAACGTAGAATTTTTTAATATCCGTTTCCGATGCTTCTTCGTAGATTTGTCCAAAGGCGGAAGCAGAATAACTTATTTCTTCAGTTTCAGCAACGCTTGTTTCTTTCTCCTCGATTACATTACCCTCAGAATCTATTTCTTCCTCGTTAATATACTCTGGATCTCCATCGAATTCAGGATCAGAAAATAATCGTGTTGCTCCCGTGTAGTCCAAAATTGTAAACCATAATTTATCCTTATCTGTAAATAATCGTGTTCCACGGCCAATGATTTGTTTAAAATCGGTCATTGAATTTATCGGCTTAAGGAGGACAATATTTTTGCACATTGGAGCATCTACTCCCGTGGTAAGCATTTGTGAAGTTGTAAGGATGATGGGAGATTTGTCTGGAGTATCCTTTTCGGGATCCTGAAAATCATCCAAATAATTTCTTCCTATGTCGCCCTCATCGGAAACAACGCGGGCGCAATAATTGGGATAATCCTTGGTAATATCGGAATTAAAATTATTTATTGCCTTCCGTATTTCGTCGGCGTGCTCTTGGTCTACGCAAAAAACAATCGTTTTTGCGTATCTATCGGTTTGTTTCAAGTAGGCCGTTAAATGCTTTGCAATAGCTAGAGTTCTAGATTTCAACGCGACCACTCGTTCAAAGTCTTTCGTAGAGTATTCTTTGTCTGGTATCTCGTTCCCATACCGATCCAGCATGCCCTTATTGGGTCTAAAACCAGTAGCATCTATATCTGTTACCACCCTCCAAACTTGATAGGGAGCAAGAAAACCGTCCTCAATCCCATCTTTAAGTTTGTAGATGTAGATTGGACTCCCAAAGTATTTGTAAGTGTCGATATTGTCCGATCTCTTTGGGGTTGCGGTTAATCCTATCTGGGTAGCGCCCTCGAAATATTCTAAAACCTCCCGCCATCTGCTTTCATCTTTAGCGCTTCCTCTATGGCACTCATCCACGATGATCAAATCAAAAAAATCTTTTGAGTATTCTTTGTACAAAGCTGATCGAGTATCATCTCCGCAGATGGCTTGGTAAATAGCGAAATAAACCTCGCGCGATTTATTGGCTTCTCCCTGAATTTTCCACAGCGCATCACCGATAGGGCTAAAAGTTTTATCTTTTGCCTGATCAACTAAGATATTTCGATCGGCGAGAAATAGAATTCTTTTCTTTCGTCGAGTTTTCCAAAGCTTCCAGATGATCTGAAAAGCAACAAAGGTTTTGCCAGTACCAGTTGCCATTGTCATCAGAATCCTTTTGTTTCCTTTTAAAACCTCCGTTACAGCCCTATTAATTGCCAACTCTTGATAATAGCGCGGCTGCTTACCACCGATTTCTCTAAAGAATGGGAAAAGAATATCCTTTTCGACTTGCGCATCAGAAATCCCTTCCTTGTTTTTCAGTTTTTCCCAAAGAGCAGATGGATCAGGAAAATCTTGGATACTGCTTTGCTTACCCGAAATAAAATCGTACTCTTCGATCTCTTTTCCATTCGTTGAATATGCAAATGAAAGCCCAAGAATTTGAGCATATTCTTTTGCTTGTTGCATTCCGTCGCCTGCACTTTTGAAATCTGCTTTTGCTTCAACTACAGCGATTGGAAAATCTGTCGTGTACCGCAAAAGATAATCCGCTTTTTTACCTGGTTTTCTGAAATGCTTTTTGCCAACAACAACGATTCGGCCATCCGTAAAATAAAATTGTTCATTGATTTGATCGTCAACCCAGCCCGAATTATAGAGTTTTGGAAGAACGTATCTTCGACATGTATCCGCTTCGTTAAGCATGTTTTTTTAAAACTTTATAAAATTGGATCTTTCCAAATCCAATTCAAACTCGGCATGTCTCCATTTTTCTAATTCCCATAATGATTCGTATGCTTCCCCTTCGCCTTCTTGATCGGGAATCGCTTTTCGTTCTTCTTCACCTTCTTGTCTAATGCATCCAAGGGATCAACGCCCAGATAGTGCGAGGTGAGCAAAATCCAATATAAGCAATCCGCAAGCTCTTCCGCGATCGCGTCTTTGTGATCATTCGCATACTCCTTCATCTCCCGCTCTGCGCGCCACTGAAAGTGCTCCATCACCTCCGCCGCCTCAAGCGCGAGCGAAAGCGAAAGGTCCTTGAAGTTGTGGAACTGCGACCAATTCCGCGCCTCGTTGAAGGCGACGATCTTTTTCGTAAGCGCTTCTACGCTGAATTTTTTATTTTGCTGCCGTTTCTTTGCCATGCTTATAGCCATTCCGCCACGCCGCCGTGATGCGAACAGGTCCCCTGCCGATGCTCGCTGAAACTGTACGTGCCGTCCGCGCATCGAGCCGTTGCGCCCGCGGGAACTTCGTCGTTCGCCGAGTACGCCGGCGAGTGAACCGTATTGCCGCTCGAATTCACGTAATAATTGTCATTTGAAAGCGAAGGTGCGGGCGTCTGCACGGCTGCCGGCGCAGATATCGGCTGAACAGCCGTCGGCGCGCTTTGTAGCGGCGCGAACTGATTCGCCTGCACGGCGGTATTCGCAACGGATTGCGTGCCGGAATTATTCGAGGCTGCGCCAACAATAGCAAGGAATGTCAAAACTCCGACCGTAATCCACAAGCCTTTTTTGCCCTTCCGAGGCGGCATGTTCTCATTCATGAAAATCGGGAATTATTAAAACTTTATTAAATCCTACCCCTAAATCGGGCAAATAAAAAGGAGCGGTTTTCATCGTTCACTGTGTCGATAAAGAACAAGGGCTGCCGGATTCCCGGACAGCCCCGTTGCTCATAATTGATGAATCGATGTTAGCGGATGCCGAAATGCGTCGCGGCGTAAGCTATAGCATCATCCGCCGCAGGCCCACGAAGTCTGGCCTGCGCTTGCCTGCTTTCCGCGCGTGCACGCTGTTTTTTGTCCATCTCTTTTCGATGCTCCACGATCTTCAGAAGACCATCTTCCGTTGCGAAGAGGTTTTCCCAGGACCCAGGAACGTAGAATTCATACTTAACCCCGTTGTAGACCGCTGGGTCTTCGCTGCCAAACCTTCCTTTGTCCGTGGCCTTGAGTACCGTCGATACAGTCGACTTTGCCGGCCGTTCAATAACCACTTCACACGACTTGCCGGCACGGGAATGTTGGATACTAATAGCAATCCGATCGTCCCCGGACCTCGCAAAATATGTCCGGATCGTGCCGCTGAAATTCACGTGATCATCCTCTTCGATCCATGCCGTCACGACCTTCAAATCCACGTGGGGATGGTGGAGGTTTTTTCCTTGTGGCGTCAGTTTCTGAACGCCGAGAATCACTCGATGAAAAATTCCGGCCTCGTCTGCCCGCTTGACTCTCTCCCGAGTCAACTTCTCAAGTTCGGCATAAGTGATCTTCCGTTTTTTGGGCATTGCGCCCTCCTTTCTGCTTTGTCTATCTTTGCACAAATCTAGACACAGAATCAACCGCCCCTCAAAACTGTTATCGAACCGCTCTCTTCCCTCCGCTCTGCCACAAAACGAAATCGAGCATTTTCATCGGGCCGACGTTCGGCGCCTCGTGTTCGTTTTGAAATCGCTCTATTAAATAGCGGCCCGCATCGGTTTCGAGGAATGCGTGGAATGAATCATGCATGGCGTCGTGCAATGCGACGATCCCCTTGAGACGCTCTTCGGGCGGGCGCGAAACGGGCGGCGGACGGCGATCAAGAAACGAAAGCACGTGCCGGTCGATGACGGGCAGCTCGGGATCGATCGTCGATGCCATCTTGCTTGCAAAAGACATTTCCACCTGGCCCGTCGCGGCAAAAATCTCATTCACGACGGCGCGGAAATCGATCTTCGGCCCGCCCGCATATTTGAAAAATATCTCGTAAAACTTTTTCCGCCACGCTTCGTTCCGGCGCACCTGATAAAAATAATTGAAGCGCGTTTGATAGGTCGGCCAAATCGCCGGATCGGCGGCGCGCAATAAATTGAGGCGCAAAAAATCATACACGCCGATCAGCTTGTCCCAATCGCGCGCATCGCGCTCGCGAAACACGCGATCTATTTCGCGCTTCGAAAGCTGCAGCGTAATCACATTATTCAGCGGCTGATATTTCATCGGCTCGATAAAAAACGGGAGCGGACTATATGCCGCTCCCACTTTAATAAACGAACAATTGCGTGTCAATGCTTTCCGCCCGCACGGGCAACCCTCGCCTGCGCGTGCATCTGTGTTTTGCGCATGAGCTCCTCTTTCTCGGCAATCTCCTTGCGACGAATTGCGGCGTACGCAAGCTTCGGCACCTGGAGCGCGAGTTCCCATCGCCGGCCGGGAATGTATATCTGATAGCATATTTCGTCCACAACACGGATCCAGTTGCATGGCTCCGGCATGCGCGTCGTGGCAGACAAAACCGCTTCCCGGCGCCCAAGTTTCGGAATCCATGTAACCTTGCACGCCTTATTTCCTTCCCGTCCCGCAAGGCGCAGCGAGAGCCGGTCATCGTGCGTATGAGAGATGAACGCGATTACCTCGACGTCGAACGATTCGATGCCGCAGGGCTGATGCCACTCCCGATGAATAAAGAACTCCGCCATCGTTTCTTCGCGCGGCGCATACCGCTCCGTGAAAAAATGCCGTCCAACGGCCCAAACACGCGAGACAAGATTGCATCTCGCCGCCTGCAGAATATTCGTCCGGAATTGCTCCTCCGGACTTCCTTTCTTCA
>Ga0207707_10003584_pt1 | contig 13765 bp, 10 predicted proteins | sample KBSC83BmetaG_FD_184336 | JGI IMG/M metagenome (GOLD analysis project Ga0207707, IMG submission 184336) | Corn rhizosphere microbial communities from Kellogg Biological Station, Michigan, USA - KBS C8-3B metaG (SPAdes) (version 2) | ecosystem: Host-associated > Plants > Roots > Rhizosphere ...
GGACGCTGCCGACAACGCGTATCGCGCCGAGCCATGCAACGAGGCCGAGCGACGGGACCAGCACCAGCAGCAGGTAGAGCAGGCGATGGCCCCAGGTCGCGGCGGTGTACAGCCATCCGCTGCCCGGCATCGCGGGCGCGCCGTAGAGCTTGCGCAGCATGAGACGCAGGACGACGAGCGCAAGCACCGTCAAGCCGACCCACACGTGAACGAGCGGCTCGATTGCGATCGGTGGAGTCGCGATGCCCTTCGCCTTTGCCGCCAGCGCGCGGCCCATGCCGTCGCTGTAGAAATAGTTGAAGGTCACGAGAATCGCGACCAGCCAGTGGAGCGCGATCTGCGTCGCGCCGTATCCCCGCTTCATCGTTGCTCCGCTCCCGGCCATGCCGTCACGCGCCCTTGAGGTATCCGACCACGAGGCGGGCCGCGCCATCGACGAGCGCCCCGATTTCCGCCTCCGACAGCATAGCGGAACGATGCAGGACCCCGTTGTGCGTCACCGCTTCACGTGGCTCACTCCCACTCGATCGTCGCGGGCGGCTTGCTCGAGATGTCGTAAACGACGCGGTTGACGCCGCGCACCTCGTTGGTGATGCGGTTGCTGATCCGCGCGAGGAGATCGTGCGGCAGCGGCGCCCAGCGCGCCGTCATGAAGTCGGTCGTTTCCACGCAGCGCAGCGCGACGGCGTTCTCGTAAGTGCGGCCGTCCCCCATCACGCCCACCGAGCGCACCGGCAGGAACACGGCGAACGCCTGCGACGTTCGGTCGTACCACGACATGCCTTCGTGATGCGCGGCGCGCAGCTCCTCGATGAAGATCGCGTCGGCGTGGCGCAGGATGCCCGCGGCTTGGCGCGTCACGGCACCGAGGATGCGCACGCCAAGCCCGGGCCCCGGGAACGGATGGCGGAACACCATCGCCCGCGGCAGGCCGAGCTCGAGGCCGAGCTTGCGCACTTCGTCCTTGAAGAGCTCGCGCAGCGGCTCGAGGAGCTTCAACTTCAGCGTCTCGGGCAGCCCGCCGACGTTGTGATGCGACTTGATCGTGCGCGCCTTGTTGCTCTTCACCGCAGCGCTCTCGATGACGTCCGGATAGATCGTGCCCTGCGCGAGCCAGCGCACGTCGCGCAGCTTGGCCGCCTCGCGCTCGAACACGTCGACGAAGTGCCTGCCGATGATCTTGCGCTTGGCCTCGGGATCGTCGACCCCGTCGAGCGCCGCCATGAACTCGGCGGAGGCGTCGACGTGAACCACGCGCACGCCGAGATTGCGCGCGAACGTATCCATCACCTCGGTCGCCTCGTTCTGGCGCAGGAGGCCGTGGTCGACGAACACGCAGGTCAGCTGGTCGCCGATCGCCTTGTGGATCAGCGCCGCGGCGACCGACGAGTCGACCCCGCCGGAGAGCCCGAGCAGCACCGCGTCTGCGCCGACATCGGCGCGGATGCGCGCCACCGCCTCGCCGACGTAGTCGCGCATGTTCCAGTCGTGGCCGCAGCCGCAAATGTCGTGCGCGAAGCGCGCGAGGATCGCGGCGCCCTGCGACGTGTGCGTGACCTCGGGATGGAACTGCACCGCGTAGAAGCGCCGCGCTTCGTCGGCCATCGCCGCGACCGGGCACGCGGTCGAGCTGCCGATCAGCGCGAAGCCCGGCGGCAGCTCGGTCACCTTGTCGCCATGGCTCATCCACACGTCGAGGAGCCCGTGGCCCTCGGCGTTGCGGCGATCCTCGATGCCCTCGAACAGGCGTGAGTGCCCGCGCGCGCGCATCTCGGCGTACCCGAACTCGCGCAGCTTGCCTGCCTCCACGCGGCCGCCGAGCTGCATCGCCATCGTCTGCATGCCGTAGCAGATGCCGAGCACCGGCACGCCGAGCTCGAACGCCGCCTGCGGCGCACGGCCGGCGCCCTCCTCGTACGCGCTCAGGTGACTGCCGGAGAGGATGATGCCGCGCGGCGCGAACGCGCGCACGAAATCGTCCGCGACGTCGTGCGGATGGATCTCGCAGTAGACCTCGCTCTCGCGCAGCCGCCGCGCGATGAGCTGCGTGACCTGCGAGCCGAAGTCGAGGATCAGGATCCGGTCGTGCGATGGCGCCATCGGCCGGGTCACTCCGCGCGGTAGTTGGGCGCTTCCTTGACGATCGTGACGTCGTGCACGTGCGATTCGCGCACGCCGGCCGTCGTGATCTCGACGAACTCGGCGCGAGTGCGCAGCGCTTCGATCGTCGCGCAGCCGCAGTAGCCCATCGCCGCGCGGAGCCCGCCCATCAGCTGGTGGATCACCGCGGCCAGCGTTCCCTTGTACGGCACGCGGCCCTCGATGCCCTCGGGGACGAGCTTCTCGGCGGCGCCCTCGCCCTCGGCGTCCTGGAAATAGCGGTCGGAGCTGCCCTGCTGCATCGCGCCGAGCGAGCCCATGCCGCGGTAGCTCTTGTACGAGCGGCCCTGGTAGAGCTCGATGTCGCCGGGCGACTCCTCGGTGCCGGCGAACAGGCTGCCCATCATCACGCACGACGCGCCGGCGGCGATCGCCTTGCCGATGTCGCCCGAAAAGCGGATGCCGCCGTCGGCGATCAGCGGCACGCCCGCTTTCGCGGCGCCGTCGAGCGCGAACTGGATCGCCGCGATCTGCGGCACGCCGACGCCCGCGACGATGCGCGTCGTGCAGATCGAGCCCGGCCCGATGCCGACCTTCACGGCGTCGGCGCCATGATCGGCGAGCGCCGCGGCGCCACCGGCCGTGGCGATGTTGCCGCCGACGACCTGCAGCGCCGGATAGCGCTTCTTGATCGATGCGACACGGTCGAGCACGCCCTGCGAATGGCCGTGCGACGTGTCGACGACCAGCACGTCGACGCCGGCGGCGACGAGCAGCTCGACGCGCTCGTCGGTGTCGGCGCCGGTGCCGACCGCCGCGCCAACGCGCAGGCGACCCTGCGTGTCCTTGCACGCAAGCGGATGCTCGGTCGCCTTCTGGATGTCCTTGACCGTGATGAGGCCGCGCAGCTCGTGCTCGCCGTTGATCACCAGCACGCGCTCGAGGCGATGACGGTGCATCAGCGCCTTGGCGTCGTCGAGGTCGGTGCCCTCGGGGACGGTGACGAGCCGCTCGGCGGGCGTCATGATCGCCGACACCGGCTGGTCGAGCTGCGTCTCGAAGCGCAGGTCGCGATTGGTGACGATGCCGACGACGCGGCCGCCGTCGACGACGGGCAAGCCCGAGATGCGATGCGCGCGCGTGAGCGCGACGACATCGCGGACGCTCATCGTCGGCGGGATCGTGATCGGGTCCTTGACGACGCCGCTCTCGAAGCGCTTCACCTTGGCGACCTCGGCCGCCTGGCGCGCCGGCGTCATGTTCTTGTGCACGATGCCGAGCCCGCCCTCCTGGGCGATCGCGATCGCGAGGCGCGAGTCGGTGACCGTGTCCATCGCCGCCGACAGGAGCGGCACGTTGAGGCGGATGGACCGGGTGAGCTGGGTTGCTAAGTCGACGTCCCGGGGGACGACGGAGGAATGTGCGGGGACGAGCAGGACGTCGTCGAAAGTGAGCGCTTTGCGGACGACACGCATATGAGTTTTCCTTATGCGCAAAAATCGATTCTACACCAATCGCAGATTTACGCCACTCGTTTCAACAACTTGGAGGCTTGCGCTCATGCGATCGCCTTGCGCGGCGGCTTCGCCGCGGGATCGCATCCGCGGGTCACGCAGCCCTCGCCCTCGCAGCAGTTCTCGGTGAGGTAGTCGATGAGGCCGTTCATCCGCGCATAGTTGGCCGAGTAGAAGATGAAGCGCCCGTGCTGCCGCGCGTCGATCAGGCCCGCGTGCGCGAGTTCCTTCAGGTGGAACGACAGCGTCGCGCCGGGCAATCCGAGGCGTTCGGCGATCGCGCCGGCCGACTTGCCGCCGTCGCCCGCCTGCACCAGCAGCCGGTAGATCGCGAGCCGCGTGTCCTGCGCGAGCGCTGCGAGCGCGATGACCGCCTGAGCGGCTTTCATCGCTTCACCGGCAGCAGCGCGGCGTCGGCTCGCCTGCCGACACCGCCGGCGAGCCAGTCGACGAGCAGCACGAGGCACCACTTTGCATCGGCACGCGCGCGCCGGGCTCGTCCTCGAGCAGGCCCCTGGAGTGAAAGCCTTCCCAGCGGATGCCTTGCGGATCGGTGGCCCAATGCTTGTCGGAGCGCGCATGGCAGCAGGCCGCGTTCGGCTCGTCCTCGATGCGCGGATCGGCGGCCGCGAATCGCTGCCTGATCGCCGCCAGCTCGTCGGCCGAATCGCCTTCGAGCCCCAGGTGGCTGACTCCAACGTGGTTGCCGGTCGAGATCGCGAAGTTGACGCGCGGCTCGTCGATCATCCATTTCGCGTAGTCGGGCTTGTGAACCGCAGGCGGAACGCCGAAAAGGCTCGAGTAAAAGCGGATGCTGGCGTCGAGATCGGTGACGCCGACGTGGACATGGAATCGTTTCATCGTGCCTCCCGCGCGGCTGGGTGCCGCAACATTCGATCGGAGCGCGTGTCACCGCGAGTCACCGGCGACGCTCGTCGCCTCCACGTTTCCAGTTTTATGGAAATATTACCGAATGTCAAGTTGCGAAGCCCGGCCAGACCGGGGCGGGTGGGCGCCCCGTCCGCCGGGCGAGAGAGCGGCTCACGGGCACCACGCCGCTCGCCGATGTGCGCAAATGCAACGACGGCGGCAGTCCAGCGGGCCATGCCGGTACCCGGCGCGTTGACGTATGACGACGGCATAGGGTACCGTGGCCCGTCGCTTGCTTCATTCTCGCCATGCTTGATGAATTCGCCATTGCCCCGCCGCGCCGCCGCGTCCCGCGGGTCGTTGGCGCCTGCGCGCTCGCCGCGGCGGCGCTCGTCGCGTGGCCGGCGCTCGCCACGACCTACAAGTGGACCGACGCCAGCGGCCACGTCGTCTATTCGGACCAGCCGCCGCCCGGCAACGTCAAGGCGGAGATGATCGGGCCGGCGCCGCCGCCGGCCAACCCGAACGCCGTCAAGGACATGGCGCAGAAGGACCTCGAGCTCAAGAAGCGCCAGCAGGATCGGGTCGACGCCGCGGCCAAGGTGGAGAAGGCCAAGGAGGTCGACACGCGCAGGCGCGACCTATGCCTCGCCGTGCGCGGCCGGCTGAAGGAAATGCGCGAAGGCAAGGCGGTGTTCCGCTATGACGCGAGCGGCGCGCGCGTGACGCTCAACGACAGCGAGCGGGCGGCGGAGATGGACAAGCAGGTCGCCGCCGAGAAGACCTACTGCGGCGGCCCGTCGACCTGACCGCCGCTCACCCGCCGCGGCCCGCTAAGGCTGCTGCTCGACCTTCTTCTCGAGCGCGGTCGGGTTGATCTTGACGTCGGCGCGCGCCTTGAGCCCGGCGAGATAGGCCATGAGGAGCTCCCGGCCGATTTCCTGGCCCATCTGCTGGCCCGCCATCTTGACCTGCGCATCGTCGAGCTTCTCGGGCTCGATCACCTTCGACACCCGCACGATCGTGTAGCCGCCGCGCCCGTTCTCGGCGCCGACGTAGCCGGGCAGTTTCTTCGGGTCGACCGCGAAGATCTTCTGCAGCGTGGGCGCCGGGTATTCGGCGCTCGCCTGCGTGCGCATCACCTCGGTCGGCTTGCCGAACGTGACGCCCGCGCCGCGGTCGCTCTTGCCGGACATGAGCTCGGCGAGCTTCGCAGCGCCGGCCTTCACCGCCAGCGCGGTCGCCTCGCGGCGCACGATTTCCGCGCGAATCTGGTCCTTCAGCTCGTCGAGCGGCTTCACCGCCGAGGGCTTGTAGTCGACGATGCGCCCGGCCATCATCATGCTGGGCCCGATCTCGATCGCGTCGGTGTTGTGCTTCGACTGCACCGACTCGGGCGAGAACAGCGCCGCGACGAACTTGGCGTTGTTGTTGGCGATCGCCTGCACCTGCGCGCGTGTCACGTACGACGGCGTCGTCGTGACGTCGACGCCGAGCGCCTTGCCGACGCCCGCCAGCGAATCGGCCTGCTCGTAGACGAGGTTCTGGAACTTGTCGGCCGTGTTGGCGAAGAGCGACTGCGCCTTCGTCTTCTTGAGCGCGGCCTCGATTTCGCCTTTCACCTCGTCGAACGGCTTCGCCTGCGCCGCCTTGATCGCGCCGACCTTGATGACGTGGTAGCCGAAGTCGGTGAGCACCGGGCCGACGATGTCGCCGGTCTTCGCGGCAAATACCGCGTCGGCGAACGGCTTGACCATCGCGTCATGGGTGAAGCTGCCGAGGTCGCCGCCGGCTTGCGCCGAACCGGGATCGTCGGAATTGGCCTTGGCGAGCGCCGCGAAATCGGCCGGATGCGCGCGCGCCTTCGCGGCGAGCTCGTCCGCCTTCTTCTTCGCCGCCGCCTTGTCGGCGTCGCTCGCGTCGGGCTTCACCGCGACGAGGATGTGCGCAGCCGAGCGCTCCTCCGGCTGGCCGTACTGCGCGATGTTCTGGTCGTACTGCGCCCTCACCTCCTCGGGTGTGACGCTCACTTTCGCTGCCAGCGTGTCGGGCGACAGGATGATGTACTCGATCTTCGCCTGCTCCGGTGTCGCGAGCGCGGCCTTGTTCTTGTCGTAGAAGTCCTTGATCGCCGTGTCGTCGACGCGAACGTCCTTCGCGAACGGCGCGGCGTCGATGTTGGCCGCCGCGACCTCGCGCTTTTCCCGGAGCAGCTCGAGGTAGCGCTTTGCCGCCGACGTGGCGACGAGGTTGGCCGCGCCGATCGGCTCCTGCAGCGGCGCGAGCGTCAGGTCGCGGCGCAGCTTCTGCTCGAACATCTCGGGCGACATCTGCTGGCCGGCGAGCACGAGCTTGTAGCGCTCGGGCGAGAACTTGCCGTCGTCCTGGAATGGCGGCAGCCCGGCGATGAACTGCTGGAGCTGCGCGTCGGTGACGCGCAGCTTGTCGGCGCGCGCCTGGTTCTCGAGCAGCCGCTGGTTGACGAGCTGCTCGACGAGCGCGTAGCGGATCTCGGGATTGTCGAACATCGCCGGGTCGTAGTTGGCGCCGAGCGACTCGCGCATCCGGTCCTGCTGCGAGCGCAGCAGCTCGTCGAACTCGTTCTGCGTGATCTTGTCGCCGCCGACGCTCGCGACCTCGGGCACGCCCGCCGAGCGCTGGAAATAGCTGTACGTGCCGAAGAACACGAACGTGAGGCCGATGATGCCGAGCACGACCTGCGCGGCGCGCTTGTGCTTGTCGAGGAAATCGAACATGTCTTGCTCAACGAAAAGGGCGAACTCGCGTTCGCCCCGGCAAAAAGCGTTGGCGGAGTGGACGGGACTCGAACCCGCGACCCCCGGCGTGACAGGCCGGTATTCTAACCAACTGAACTACCACTCCGTTGCGAGCGACCTCGCGACGGTGCGCCGGCTTCGGCGCACCGCTGCTGCCGCGCGTCGCCGTGCTGCGGCGCCGCGCATCAATGGTGGGTGCTGACGGGTTCGAACCGCCGACATTCGCCTTGTAAGGGCGACGCTCTACCGGCTGAGCTAAGCACCCGCTGTCATCGGGGCGAAGCCGGCTCGGCGATCGCCGGCCCTTGCAAGGCTCGCGGCCGGTGTGTCGTCCGGCGGCCGCCGCGCACCTTCGGCAAAGCGCGCTAGTTTAGCGCATCCTTGAGCGCTTTTCCAGCGCGGAACTTGGGCACCTTGGCGGCGCCGATGCGGATGGCCGCGCCGGTGCGCGGGTTGCGGCCGGAGCGCGCGGTGCGCTTGCCGACGTAGAACGATCCGAAGCCGACGAGCGTCACCATGTCGCCGCGCGCGAGCGACGTGCTGATCGAATCCATCGTCGCATCGAGCGCGCGCCCGGCGGCGGCCTTCGAGATGTCCGCGTGGCGCGCGATCGCGTCGATCAGGTCGTTCTTGTTCACGGATGTTCCCCTTTCGCTGAAGGAGTCGCCTTGCAGCGCGTCGCGGGCGCGACGCGCGGACATGAAGCAACCGGGATGGACGATGCGGGCCGGACGGCGCGCGCATCTATATAGCGCCCGCGAAAAGCCGGTGTCAAGGCGCGCCGACAACGAGCGGACCGGCGAAAAAAACGGCGCCGCATGACGGCGCCGCTCGCTGGTCGAGGCGATTCGCTCCGGTCAGTGCTTGATCAACGTCGGCTGTTCGTCTCCGGCCGCGGCCGGTGCCGGCACCGGCGCCTCGGCCTTGTCCTTGTCTTCGACGCTCGGCACCGGCTTCGATTCGAGCGCGAAGTCGAGCACCTGCTCGATCCAGCGCACCGGCTCGATGTCGATGCGATTCTTGATCTCGTCGGGCACCTCGGCGAGATCCTTGACGTTTTCCTCGGGAATCAGCACCGTCTTGACGCCGCCACGACCGGCGGCGAGGAGCTTCTCCTTCAGCCCGCCGATCGGCAGCACTTCGCCACGCAGCGTGATCTCGCCCGTCATCGCGACGTCGCAGCGCACCGGGATGCCCGTCAGGATCGACACCATCGCCGTCGTCACCGCGGCGCCCGCGGACGGACCGTCCTTGGGTGTCGCGCCTTCCGGCAGGTGGATGTGCAGGTCGGTCTTCTGGTAGAAGTCCGGCGCGATGCCGAGATGGCGCGCGCGCGAGCGCACCACCGACAGCGCCGCGGCGATCGACTCGTTCATCACGTCGCCCAGCTTGCCGGTCGTCGTGGTCTTGCCCTTGCCGGGCAGCGACACCGCCTCGATCGTCAGGAGATCGCCGCCCACCTCGGTCCACGCGAGGCCGGTGACCTGGCCCACCTGGTTCTTCTTCTCGGCGATGCCGTACGTGAAGCGCCGCACGCCGAGGTACTTGTCGAGGTTCTTCGACGTCACCTCGACCGGGCCCTTCGCCTTGCGCGCCTTGCCCTCGCTTTCCTTGAGCAGCAGCGACTTCACGACCTTGCGGCAGATCTTGCTGATGTCGCGCTCGAGGTTGCGCACGCCCGACTCGCGCGTGTAGTAGCGCACGATGTCGCGCAGCGCCGTCTCGGAGACGTGCACCTCCTCGGCAGCGAGCCCGTTCGCCTTCATCTGCTTCGGCAGCAGGTACTGCTTGGCGATCGCGATCTTCTCGTCCTCGGTATAGCCCGACAGCCGGATCACCTCCATCCGGTCGAGCAGCGGCGCCGGGATGTTCATCGTGTTCGCGGTAGCGACGAACATCACGTCGGACAGGTCGTACTCCACCTCGACATAGTGATCGGTGAACGTCGAGTTCTGCTCGGGATCGAGCACCTCGAGCAGCGCCGACGACGGGTCGCCGCGGAAGTCCATGCCCATCTTGTCGACTTCGTCGAGCAGGAACAGCGGGTTGCGCACGCCGACCTTGGTCATGTTCTGCAGGATCTTGCCGGGCATCGAGCCGATGTAGGTGCGGCGGTGCCCACGGATCTCCGCCTCGTCGCGCACGCCGCCGAGCGACATGCGGATGAACTTGCGGTTGGTCGCCTTGGCGATCGAATGGCCGAGCGACGTCTTGCCGACGCCGGGCGGCCCGACGAGGCACAGGATCGGCGCCTTGAGGCGGTCGACGCGCTGCTGCACCGCCAGGTACTCGACGATGCGCTCCTTGATCTTCTCGAGGCCGTAGTGGTCGGCGTCGAGCACCTTGACCGCCTGCGCGAGATCCTTGCTGATCTTGCTCTTCTTGCGCCACGGCAGCCCGGTCAGCGTGTCGACGTAGTTGCGCACGACGGTCGCCTCGGCCGACATCGGCGACATCATCTTGAGCTTCTTCAGCTCGTTGAGCGCCTTGACCTCGGCCTCCTTCGACATCTTGGCGGCCTTGATCTTCTTTTCCATCTCCTCGAGGTCGGCGTTCTCGTCGCCCTCGCCCAGTTCCTTCTGGATGGCCTTGACCTGCTCGTTGAGGTAGTACTCGCGCTGGCTCTTCTCCATCTGCCGCTTGACGCGGCCGCGGATGCGCTTCTCGACCTGCAGGATGTCGACCTCGCCCTCGAGCACGGCGAGGAGATGCTCGAGCCGCTTCGCGGGCTCGTTCATCTCGAGGATCTCCTGCTTCTGCTCGAGCTTGAGCGGCAGGTGCGCGGCAATCGCGTCGGCGAGGCGGCCGCCGTCGTCGATGCCGGACATCGACGTCAGGATCTCGGGCGGGATCTTCTTGTTGAGCTTCACGTACTGGTCGAACTGCGTGAGCAGCGCGCGGCGCATCGCCTCGACCTCGTGCGCGGGACCGGCGTCGGCCGGCTGCGGCTCGGCCTGCGACGACAGGTAGTCGCCATGGTCGGTGACGCGGCCGAGCTTGGCGCGCTGCGTGCCCTCGACCAGCACCTTCACGGTGCCGTCGGGCAACTTCAGCATCTGCAGCACCGTGGCGATGCTGCCGATCTCGTAGAGGTCATCGGCGACCGGGTCGTCCTTCGACGCCTGCTTCTGCGCGACGAGCAGGATGTGCTTGCCCGCCTCCATTGCGACGTCGAGCGCCTTGATCGACTTCGGGCGTCCCACGAACAGCGGAATCACCATGTGCGGGAACACCACGACGTCGCGCAGCGGCAGGAGCGGGAGCATGGTGGGCGACGTCGGGAGTGGCGTTTCTTGGGGCATGGGCGTGGCGAGGCCTTTGCGAATTGGGTCGGTTGCAACATGGGGGCCTGGCCCCGGGGTGTCAACCCGACCGTTGCACCATAACGGTGCCGACCCCGTAAGTGGTTTGCTGACAACGCAACAATCGTTGCAGCCGTGCAACAGCCGCCGCCGACGGGGGACTTCAATCCCTAGGTTACCCCCTGCGGCCGCGCGTGATCGGCGCGGTTTAAACCGCGAATCGGCCGCTTATTCCGGCACCCTCCCGCCACCCGGGAGCCGATGCGGCGGCTGCGCGACCCGAGGCAAGCGCGGATCGTCGAGGTCGCGCGGAGGGAATCGCGTTGCCGGCGTGGAGGGAGACCGCTTCGGCGTTTGCGGCTACGACTTGCCGGAGGCGACCTTGGCGGTCTCGGCGAACATCAGCAGCGGCTTGCCGTCGTTGGTGATCGTCGACTCGTCGACGACGACGCGCGACAGGTTGGCGAGCGACGGCAGGTCGTACATCACGTCGAGCAGCGTCTGCTCGAGGATCGAGCGCAGGCCGCGTGCGCCCGTCTTGCGCGCCAGCGCCTTCCGCGCGATGGCGCGCAGCGCCTGCTCGCGGACCTCGAGCTCGACGCCTTCCATCCGGAACATCTTCTGGTACTGCTTGATCAGCGCGTTCTTGGGCTCGACGAGGATCTGGATCAGCGCCGCCTCGTCGAGCTCGTCGAGCGTCGCCACGACCGGCAGCCGGCCGACGAACTCCGGGATGAGCCCGAACTTGATCAGGTCCTCGGGCTCGGTGTGGCGCAACAGCGCGGTCATCGAGCGCCGGTCGTCGGGACTCGCCACCTCGGCGCCGAAGCCGATGCCGGTTTTCGCGGTGCGCTGGCGGATGATCTTCTCGAGGCCGTCGAACGCGCCGCCGCAGACGAACAGGATGTTGGTCGTGTCGACCTGCACGAACTCCTGGTTCGGGTGCTTGCGCCCGCCCTGGGGCGGCACGCTGGCGATCGTGCCCTCGATCAGCTTGAGCAGCGCCTGCTGCACGCCCTCGCCCGAGACGTCACGGGTGATCGACGGGTTGTCGCTCTTGCGCGAGATCTTGTCGATCTCGTCGATGTAGACGATGCCGCGCTGCGCCTTCTCGATGTCGTAGTCGCACTTCTGCAGGAGCTTCTGGATGATGTTCTCGACGTCCTCGCCGACGTAGCCGGCCTCGGTCAGCGTGGTCGCGTCGGCGATCACGAAGGGCACGTCGAGGAGGCGCGCCAGCGTCTGCGCGAGCAGCGTCTTGCCGGAGCCCGTCGGGCCGATCAGCAGGATGTTCGACTTGGTGAGCTCGACCTCGTCGTCCTTGCCGCCGGTCTCGAGCCGCTTGTAGTGGTTGTAGACCGCGACCGACAGGATCTTCTTGGCCGGCTCCTGGCCGATCACGTACTGGTCGAGGATCTGGCGGATCTCGTGCGGCGTCGGCAACTTGTTGCGGTCGGCGCGCGCGGCCTCGGTGCTCGAGCCCTCCTCGCGGATGATGTCGTTGCAAAGCTCGATGCACTCGTCGCAGATGAACACCGACGGGCCCGCGATCAGCTTGCGGACCTCATGCTGGCTCTTGCCGCAAAACGAGCAGTACAGGAGCTTGTCGGTGGAGGATTTGTCAGCCATTCAACGACCTTGCGCGACTTCGTGATGCTTGACTTTACCCGGCGGACGCGCGCTTCTGCAAGACTTTGTCGACAATGCCGTACTCGCGGGCGGCTTCCGCCCACAGAAAGTTGTCGCGGTCGTGGTCGCGCTCCACCTGCTCGGCCGACCGGCCGGTGAACTCGGCCATCAGCGCGATGAACCGGCGCTTCAGGTCGATCACGTACTGGGCGTGGCGCTCGATGTCCGAGACCTGGCCCTGGAACCCCCCCATCGGCTGGTGGATCATCACCGTGGAATTGGGCAGCGCATACCGCTTGCCCTTGGCGCCGGCGGCCAGCAGGAACGCCCCCATGCTGGCGGCCAGGCCCACGCACAGCGTCGACACGTCCGGCTTGATGAACTGCATCGTGTCGAAGATCGCCATTCCCGCCGACACGGACCCGCCCGGCGAGTTGATGTAGAAGTGGATGTCCTTGTCCGGGTTCTCGGACTCGAGGAACAGCATCTGCGCGACGATCACGTTCGCCGTCGCGTCGGTGACCGGGCCCACCAGGAACACCACGCGCTCCTTGAGGAGCCGCGAGTAGATGTCGTACGCGCGCTCGCCGCGGCCGCTTTGCTCGATGACCATCGGCACGAGGCCGAGTGCCTGGGGTTCCTGGATCATGGAATTTGTGGAATACATGGTTGCGCGCCGGGGCGCCGGTTTCATGAAGATGGGACGTTCGCCCCCCGCCGTCAAGGGGCGCTGGCGAAACGGCGTGGCGGGCTGCCCGGCGGGTCCGCGACCTAGGCCGCCGCCGAGGCGCCGGGGTTCATCAACGCGTCGAAGCTCGTCGGCTTGTCGACGACGCGCATTTTCGACAGCGCCCAGTCGACGACGTTCTGCTCGGCGGCCTGCGCCTCGAAGTCGGCGAGGCGCTCGGGCTTCTCGTAATGCCAGCGCACCACCGCCTCCGGCTGCTCGTACGTCTGCGCCATCTCCGTGACACGCGTGCGCACCTGCTCCGGCCGGGCCGCGAGGTCGTGGGCACGCACCAGCTCGCCCATCAGGAGTCCGAGCGTCACGCGCTCGCCGGCCTGCGAGCGGAAGACGTCGGGCGCGAGGCGGATGTCCTCGCGCTTGACGCCCTGCTGCATCAGGTTCTGCGCCGCGCGCTGCAGCATGTTCATCGCTTCGATGTCGACGAGCGACGCCGGCACCGCGAATTGCGCCTTGGAGCGCAGGCCGCGCAACACCTGCTCCTTGACCACCGATTCGACGCGCCGCTTCATCTCGAGCTCGAGGTTCTGCTTCACCTCGGCACGCAGGTCGTCGAGCGTTCCGCTCGGGATGCCGAACGCCTTCGCGAAATCGGTGTCGAGCGCCGGCAGCCGCGTCTCCTCGACGCCTTTGACCGTCAGTACGAAGTGCGCGCGCTTGCCCGCCACTTCCTTGCCGTGATAGTCGTCCGGGAACACGAGGTCGAACTCGACGGTGTCGCCGGCCGAATGCCCGGGAAGCGCCGCCTCGAACTCCGGCAGCATCCGCTTCTCGCCGAGCGTGATCGTGAAGTCGCGCGCCTGGCCGCCGCCGAACTCGGCGCCGTCG
>Ga0207707_10003586_pt1 | contig 13765 bp, 11 predicted proteins | sample KBSC83BmetaG_FD_184336 | JGI IMG/M metagenome (GOLD analysis project Ga0207707, IMG submission 184336) | Corn rhizosphere microbial communities from Kellogg Biological Station, Michigan, USA - KBS C8-3B metaG (SPAdes) (version 2) | ecosystem: Host-associated > Plants > Roots > Rhizosphere ...
CGACGGCCTTTGCAGCGTGGAACGCGGCGGTGTATGTCGCCCAGATCGAAGACGACCGGCTGACGGAGGAGATGGCTCAAAGCGGCCGCACTCTCGATGCCGCCAGAGAGGTTTTGCGAAGGCATAACGGCCTTTGGTTTTACGACGAGTCCTACGTCATCTCGCGCCGGCGGGACTGACATTCCAGGAAAAATTCCAGGAAAAATTGAAACACAGTTTTGGAACGAACGCCGCCAAGGGGCGGGAATAAGGGGTTTGCTTGATGCGCGAGTCTTATCTGTTCACCAGCGAGTCGGTCTCCGAGGGCCATCCGGACAAGGTCTCGGACCAGATCTCGGACGCGATCCTCGATGCCTTCATCGAGAAGGACGTGAAGCTCGGCATCGCCGACGACAGCCTCGTCAACACGCGTCTCGGCTGCGAGACGCTGTGCACGACCAACAAGATCGTCATCGCCGGCGAAGGCCGCGGCCAGCTCTTCCGCACCATTCACGGCGTCTCCGTCGTCGATCGCGAACTGATCACCGACATCGCGCGCGGCGTGGTCAAGGACATCGGCTACGACCAGAACGGCTTTTCCTATCACGGCGCCGACGTCGAGGTGCTCTTGCACGGCCAGTCGCCGGATATCGCGATGGGCGTCGACGCCAAGAAAAAGAAAAGCGGCGAAGAAGAAGGTGCCGGCGACCAGGGCATGATGTTCGGTTACGCCTGCACCGAGAGCGAGGTGTACGAGAAGGGCTCGTACATGCCGGCGCCGATCTATTTCGCGCACAAGATCCTCAAGGTGCTGTCGGAGAAGCGCCGCAACGGCCAGCTCGCCGACCTGCAGCCCGATGCCAAGAGCCAGGTGACGGTGAAATATGTCGGCGGCAAGCCGACCGGCTGCACCAAGGTCGTGGTCTCGACCCAGCACAATGAGAAGAGCCGCAACAACAAGAAATACACCCCCGGCCTGATCAAGGAGATGATCTCTACCGCGGTGGAATCGGCGCTGCCGAAAGGCTGGATGCCGCAGAAGTCGTCCGACTTCCTGGTCAATCCGACCGGCAATTTCGTGGTCGGCGGTCCCGACGGCGATTGCGGCCTCACCGGGCGCAAGATCATCGTCGACACCTATGGCGGCTACGCCCCGCATGGCGGCGGCGCCTTCTCCGGCAAGGACCCGACCAAGGTCGACCGTTCGGCCGCCTATGCCGCGCGCTACCTCGCCAAGAACGTGGTGGCGGCCGGCCTCGCCGAGCGCTGCACCATCCAGGTCGCCTATGCGATCGGCGTCGCCGATCCGATGTCGGTCCTGGTCGACACCCACGGCACCGGCAAGGTCGACGAGAAGAAGCTCGAGAAAGTGTTGCCCGAGCTGTTTCGCCTGACGCCGACCAACATCCGTCGCAGCCTGAAGCTCAACCGGCCGATCTACCGCCGCACCGCGGCCTATGGCCACTTCGGCCGCGCCGCCGAGAAGGATGGCGGCTTCTCCTGGGAAAAGACCGACCTTGCCGACGCGCTGAAGCGCGCGTTCTGATTTTCTTGCCGTCATTCCGGGCGGTCCGCAGGACCGAACCCGGAATCTCGAGATTCCGGATTCGATGCTCTGCATCGCTTCGGAATGACAGCCAAAACAACAGGACCATCGTATGACCGCCGCAGCCAAGAAGCCCGCCTTCACCGACTATATCGTCAAGGACATTTCACTCGCCGAGTTCGGCCGCAAGGAAATCTCGCTGGCGGAGACCGAGATGCCCGGCCTCATGGCGACGCGCGAGGAATACGGCCCCAAGCAGCCGCTGAAGGGCGCGCGTATCGCGGGCTCCCTGCATATGACGATCCAGACCGCGGTCCTGATCGAGACGCTGGCGGCGCTCGGCGCCGACATCCGCTGGGTCTCCTGCAACATCTATTCGACCCAGGATCACGCCGCGGCTGCGATCGCTGCCGCCGGCATTCCCGTGTTCGCGGTGAAGGGCGAGACGCTCACCGAATACTGGGATTACACCGCAAAGCTGTTCGACTGGCACGGCGGCGGCACGCCCAACATGATCCTCGATGACGGCGGCGACGCGACCATGCTGGTGCATCATGGCCTGCGTGCCGAGCAGGGCGACGTGGCGTTCCTCGACAAGGCCGGTTCGGAAGAGGAGGAAGTGTTCTTCGCGCTGATCAAGAAGCTTCTCAAGGAGAAGCCGAAGGGCTGGTTCGCGGAGATCGCCAAGAACATCAAGGGCGTGTCGGAGGAAACCACCACCGGCGTGCACCGTCTCTACGAGATGGAGAAAAAGGGTACGCTGCTGTTTCCCGCCATCAACGTCAACGACAGCGTCACCAAGTCGAAATTCGATAACCTCTATGGCTGCCGTGAGTCGCTGGTCGACGGCATCCGCCGCGGCACCGACGTGATGATGTCGGGCAAGGTCGCGATGGTCGCGGGCTTCGGTGACGTCGGCAAGGGCTCGGCGGCGTCACTGCGCCAGGCCGGCTGCCGCGTCATGGTGTCCGAGATCGATCCGATCTGCGCGCTGCAGGCGGCGATGGAGGGCTATGAGGTCGTGACCATGGAAGACGCCGCGCCGCGCGCCGACATCTTCGTCACCGCGACCGGCAACAAGGACATCATCACCATCGAGCACATGCGCGCGATGAAGGATCGCGCCATCGTCTGCAACATCGGCCATTTCGACAACGAAATCCAGATCGCGGGCCTGCGCAACCTGAAATGGACCAACGTCAAGCCGCAGGTCGACGAGATCGAATTCCCCGACAAGCACCGCATCATCCTGCTGTCGGAAGGCCGCTTGGTGAATCTCGGCAATGCGATGGGCCATCCGTCCTTCGTGATGTCGGCGTCCTTCACCAACCAGACGCTGGCGCAGATCGAGCTGTTCGCCAACAACAAGAATGGCAAGTACGAGAAGAAGGTCTACGTGCTGCCGAAGTCGCTGGACGAGAAGGTGGCACGCCTGCATCTCGCCAAGATCGGCGTGAAGCTCACCGAGCTCCGCAAGGACCAGGCCGACTATATCGGCGTCAAGCAGGGCGGCCCGTTCAAGGCGGATCATTACCGGTATTGAGGCTCCGGATCGTCGTCGCCGGGCCAGGCCCGGCAACCCATCTCCAAAAATGGATGGATACGCGGGTCAAGCCCGCGTATGACGGTGTTGCAGGCTGACTGCAGTCTGGCCTGCACGGAGAACGCGATGACAACCGAGCATTTCGACGTCCTCATCATCGGCGCCGGCCTGTCCGGAATCGGCGCCGGCTATCATTTGCAGACGAAGTGCCCGGGCAAGAGCTTTGTCATCCTCGAGGGCCGCGACGCGATCGGCGGCACCTGGGATCTGTTCCGCTATCCCGGCATCCGCTCCGACAGCGACATGTTCACGCTCGGCTATTCGTTCAAGCCGTGGACCGAGCCGAAGGCGATCGCCGATGGTCCGCGCATCCTCAACTATGTGCGCGAGACCGCGGCCGAGAACGGCATCGACAAGAAGATTCGTTATGGCCATCGCGTGAAGCGCGCCTCATGGTCGACGCCGGATGCGCGCTGGACCGTGGAGGCCGAGCGCATCGGGGGCGAGGGCGCAACGGAGACCGTGACCTTCACCTGCAATTTCCTGTTCTCCTGCGCCGGCTACTACAAATACGAGGACGGCTACACGCCGGAATTCGCCGGCGCTCCAGATTTCGCCGGCCGCATCATCCATCCACAGAAATGGCCCGAAGACCTCGACTATGCCGGAAAGCGCGTGGTCGTGATCGGCTCAGGCGCCACCGCCGTGACGCTGGTGCCGGAAATGGCGAAGACCGCGGGCCACGTCACCATGCTGCAGCGCTCTCCGACCTATGTGGTGTCGCGTCCGGCGCAGGATGCGCTTGCCAACAAGCTGCGGCGCAATCTGCCGACGAAGCTCGCCTACCACCTGATCCGTTGGCGCAACGTGCTGTGGGGGATGTATTTCTTCCAGCTCTCACGGCGCAAGCCCGCCGAGGTGAAGCGGCTGATCCTGGGCGGCGTGCGGATGGCGCTCGGACCGGACTACGACATCGCGACGCACTTCACGCCGCGCTACAATCCCTGGGACCAGCGGCTCTGCCTCGTGCCCGACGGCGACCTGTTCAACTCGATCAGGGAAAGCCGCGCTTCGGTCGTCACGAAAGAGATCGACACCTTCACGAAGAGCGGCGTCCGTCTGAAGGACGGCAGCGAGCTTCCGGCCGACATCATTGTCACCGCGACCGGCCTCGTACTCGAGGTGCTCGGCGGCTTGCAGGTTTCCGTCGATGGCCGTGAGGTCGATTTCGCGAGCAAGCTGACCTACAAGGGCATGATGTATGCGGACGTGCCCAATCTGGCGTCCTCGTTCGGCTATACCAACGCGTCCTGGACGCTGAAATGCGACCTGACCTGCGAATATGTCTGCCGGCTGATCAACTACATGGACCGCCACAACTATCGACAATGCATGCCGCACAACGCGGATGCCGCGATCGAGGCGCTGCCGTCGCTCGATTTCTCGTCCGGCTATGTGCAGCGCGCAGTCGCAAAGATGCCGAAGCAGGGTTCGAAGCGGCCGTGGCGGCTCTACCAGAACTACGCGCTCGATATCGTCACCTTGCGTTTTGGCAAAATCGATGACGGCGTGATGCTGTATTCGTGAGCCGTGCGCAGCACGGAAATTTGCCGTGTTGCCAATGATTTGACCGCTCGTTGAAGCGTCGTTCAGTGATTTTTCCGAACTTTGATCGCAATTATTTGTGCAGGCCGCATCTGCGCCCGCATCAATGCTCCGGCTATGGTCGTGCTGCCGCGAGGGCCGCTTTTTTCCGGAGATGAACATGGAACCCATCGACCACGATCGACGCCGCTTTCTTGGAGCCGCCGTCATGAGCGCGGCGGCCGGGATGGTCCTGACGGGCTCCGCCGGCGCGCAAACGGCCAAATCGAAATCGGCGAGCCTGCCCGCGATCAAGCCGGGCTCCAACACGTCCTTTGCCGCGCTGAAGCAGATCGACGCCGGCGTGCTCAATGTCGGGTATGCCGAGGCGGGTCCGGCCAACAGTCCCGCCGTGTTGCTGCTGCACGGCTGGCCCTACGACATCTACAGCTTCGTCGACGTTGCGCCGCTGCTGGCGCAGGCCGGCTACCGCGTCATCATTCCCTATCTGCGCGGCTACGGGACGACGCGCTTCCTCGCGGCCGAGACCGTCCGCAACGGCGAACCCGCCGCGCTGGCCGTCGACATCATCGCATTGATGGATGCGCTCAAGATCGAGAAGGCAACCGTTGCAGGGTATGATTGGGGCGCCCGTACCGCCAACATCATGGCCGCGCTCTGGCCGGAGCGCTGCAAGGCCATGGTCTCCGTCTCGGGCTATCTGATCGGAAGCCAGGAGGCCGGCAAGATGCCGTTGCCGCCGACCGCCGAGCTGCAATGGTGGTATCAGTTCTATTTCGCCACCGAGCGCGGCCGGCAGGGCTATGAGAAGAACCGTCACGACTTCGCGAAGCTGATCTGGAAGCTGGCGTCGCCGAAATGGGATTTCGGCGACGCCACCTTCGATCGCAGCGCGGCGGCATTCGACAATCCCGATCACGTCGCCATCGTGATCCATAATTATCGCTGGCGGCTCGGCCTCGCCGAGGGCGAAGCGAAGTACGCCGACGTGGAGAAGAAGCTGGCGACGGCTCCGGTCATATCGGTGCCGACCATCACCATGGAAGGCGATGCCAACGGGGCGCCGCATCCGGAGCCCGCCGCCTACGCCAAAAAATTCGCCGGCAGGTATGAGCACCGGACCATCAACGGCGGCATCGGCCACAATCTGCCGCAGGAAGCGCCGCAGGCCTTTGCGGAAGCGGTCGTCGATATTGCCGAAAGCTGAGCGCCGCGAGGCCGGACACCATGCGCGATTTCGCGTATTCGTTTCCGGCTTCGAATCGGCGATCACGGGCAGACGGTTAACGCCGGATTAACCGGCGATGCGTAGCGTTGAATGGCCGGGTGGCCAGTCAGGTTTCGAGAGGAAGCCCATGGAAGCCCAGAAGATCGCGGTCGACGCCATTGTCGCGTTGACCGATTGCGACCGTGACGCGGTCACGGCCTTTATCCGCCGGCTTTATCTCGCCGGCGTCCGGGACCCCAAACGCCTGACCTTCAAGGGACTGCAGGCCGTCGCGCGCGGCTGAACTCGACAATCGCCTGTTGAATCAAAAAGGCCCCGAACCAGCAGTCCAGGGCCTTTCGTATTTTCTTGCTCGGCGGTCGCTTCACGCAGCCTTGTCTAAAGCCGCCTTCTTAGGCCGCCTTGCCGATCGATACCTTCAGCGTGCCGACACCGTCGACGCCGCATTCGACGTTGTCGCCGGGCGAAAGCGCGGCGACGCCGGCCGGCGTGCCCGTCATGATGATGTCACCCGCGCCGATCTCGACCTGCTGCGAAAGCTTCCAGATGATCTCCGGCACGTTCCAGATCAGCTCGGTGAGATCGCCCTTCTGCCGTTCGGTGCCGTTCACCGACAGCCAGATCTTGCCCTTGGCGGGATGGCCGATCCTGGAAGCGGGCTGCAGGGCCGAGCACGGCGCCGAATGGTCGAAGGATTTTCCGATCTCCCACGGCCGCTCCTTCTTGCGCGCGGCCTGCTGCAGGTCGCGCCGCGTGAGGTCGATGCCCACGGCATAGCCGTAGACGTGGTCGAGCGCCTTCTCGGCGGGGATGTTCAGCCCGCCGCTCTTCATCGCGACGATCAACTCGACCTCGTGATGCATGTCCTTGGTCAGCGGCGGATAGGGGATAGTGGCCCCGTCCTTCTCCAGCATGTCGGCATGCTTGGCGAAGAAGAAGGGCGGGTCCCGCTCATCATTGCCCATCTCGCGGATGTGCTCGAGATAATTGCGGCCGACGCACCAGATGCGGCGCACGGGAAAGGACTTCTGCTCGCCGGCAAGGGGGATCGAGGCTTGCGGCGGGGCGGGAATGACAAAGGAGGCGGCGTTCATGAAAGGTCTCGGCGGAGGGTTACAAAGAGAGATCGGGGCCGTATTTACGCGGTTGCCGGGATCGAGGCTAGTGCCGCGGGCCAGTAAAAAGTAGGCCCGGGACAGGGAATAGACCCTGTGCCGGTCTTCGCAGCCGGCTCAGCCAGCAATTCAACTCGCCGAATAGGCCAGCGCCGGCGCGGTGCCTACCTCGCGCTGTTGCAGGCGGAAGAACGAGGCATAGCGGCCGCCGCGGCGCAACAAATCGTCGTGCCGGCCCTGCTCGACGATCTCGCCGGCCTCGACGACCAGGATCGCGTCGGCATGCATGATCGTGTGCAGACGGTGTGCGATCACGATGGTGGTGCGGTTCTGGCAGAGATGCTCGATCGCTTCCTGCACCTGCTTCTCGGACTCGGAATCGAGCGCCGCGGTCGCCTCGTCGAGCAGGATGATCGGTGCGTTCTTGATCAGCGCGCGGGCGACTGCGATACGCTGGCGCTGGCCGCCCGAAAGCTGCGTGCCGTGCTCGCCGACCGGCGTGTCGTAGCCGAGCGGAAAGCCCATGATGAACTCATGTGCGCAGGCGGCTTTCGCCGCCTCGACGATCTCGGCCTCGGTCGCGCCCGGCTTGCCGAACGCGATGTTGGCGCGGATGCTGTCGCGGAACAGATAGACGTCCTGTCCGACATAGGCGGTCTGCTGCCGCAGCGAGCGGCGCGAGACCTTCGAGATCGACTGGCCGTCGATCAGGATTTCGCCCTGGCTGATTTCATGGAAGCGCAGCAGCAGCGCCAGCACGGTCGACTTGCCGCCGCCAGACGGGCCCACCAGTGCCGTGACCTTGCCGGGCTCGGCAACAAAGCTCATGCGATTGAGCACTGTCTCGCCGACGCGGTAGGAGAAGCTGACGTCGCGCAGTTCGACCCGCGAGTCCGTCAGCTTCAGCGCCGGCTTGTCGTCGTCGGGGATCTCGGTTGCGGGACTGTCGACGACTTCGAGCAGCATGCGCGCGCCGACCAGATTGCTGTTGAGGTCGATATTGAGCCGCGCCAGCCGCTTGGCCGGCTCATAGGCCATCAGGAACGCGGTCAGGAACGAGAAGAACTGGCCCGGCGTCGCATGCTGCGCCACCACGCTGTAGCCGCCATACATCAGCCCGCCCGCGACCGCGAGGCCGCCGAGCGTTTCCATCAGCGGACTCGAGCGGTTCGACACCCGCGCCATCTTGTTGGCGTTGCGCTCGACCGCCTCGATGCTCTGATTGATGCGCTCGCGCATGGTCTGCTCGAGCGTGAAGGCCTTCACGGTGCGGATACCCTGCAGCGACTCCTGCATGGTCTCCAGGATGTCGGCGGTGCCGGTGAACTGGTTATAGGCCAATCCCTTGATCCGCTTCACGAGCTTGCGCAACACCAGCATCGCCGGCGGCGCGATCAAGAAACCCATGATCGCCATATAGGCGTCCTGAACCAGCATCACCACGACGAGGCCGACGAGCAGCAGGAGGTCGCGGCCCACCGCATTGATAAGCAGGTTGAGCACCTGCGTGACGGAGTTCGCACCCTGGGTGAGCCGCGCGAGAAATTCGGACGAGTGCCGCTCGGAAAAGTAGCCAACGCTTTCGCTCATCAGCTTGCCGAACAGGCGGCGCTGGTTATTGGCGAGGATGGCGTTGCTGATCTTCGACAGCGTCACGGTCTGCCCGTAGAGCGCCACGCCGCGGATCAGGAACAGTCCGAAGATGACGCCGGAGAACAGCGCGATGCCCGGGACGTTCTTGTCGACATAGGCCTTGTTGATGGCCTCACCCAGGATATAGGCGGACAGCGAGGTAGCGCCGGCCGCAACGCCCATCAGCAGGAAAGCCTGCAGATAGCGCCGCCAGTAAGCGGCGCCCTGTTCCATCACCAGGCGGCGAATCAGGATCGCTGCCCCATAGGGGTCGTCGGTGATTTTCCTTGGAAATTCGGCCATCCCAGGTCCCAAAAGCGCAAGCGTGACCGGCTCGCGCACTGAAAGCGCTCTTGCCTGCTATGGAGGCGCTTTTCAAGCCCAATTAAGCGCTTGCGGGAGGCTTGAATTCAGGCGGAGGCAGCCTGCTGAATCTCGCCATGGTGCTGCCGGAAAAGCTGCTCTTCCCAGGCGAGCGCATGCCGCGCGATCGTCTCCAGATTGTCGTATTGCGGCGTCCAGTCGAGCGTGGCGCGGATGCGGCTGGTGTCGGCCACCATGGTCATGATGTCGCCGGGCCGTCGCGGCGCATATTTAACCGCAAAATTGCGCCCCGAGACGCGCCGCACCGCCTCGATGGTTTCGAGCACGGAATAGCCGCGGCCATAGCCGCAATTCAGCGTTGCGGAAGCGCCGCCGCGGCGCAAGTACGACAGCGCCGCGCGATGGGCTTGCGCGAGATCGCTGACATGGATGAAGTCGCGGATGCAGCTTCCATCCGGCGTCGGATAGTCGGTGCCGAACACGTCGATCTTGGCGCGCTGCCCGGTTGCCGCTTCGACGGCGATCTTCAGAAGATGCGTGGCGCCGACGGTCGCCAGCCCCATGCGCGCCTGCGGATCGGCGCCCGCGACATTGAAATAGCGCAGCGCGACGTAGCTCATGCCGTGGGCGGAAGCGACATCATGCAGCATGATCTCGGTCATCAGTTTCGACGAACCGTAAGGCGACAGCGGCCGGGTCGGCGCATGCTCCGGCACCGGCACCTGGTCCGGATTGCCGTAGACGGCGGCGGTCGATGAAAAGATGAAGCGGCCGACGCCGGACCGGACCGCGGCCTTGAGCAGGCTCTGCGTCGTCATGGTGTTGTTGCGGTAATAGCCGAGCGGGTCGCGCATCGAATCCGGGACGACCACGGAGCCTGCGAAATGAATGATGCTTTCGACCTCATGCCGTGCGATCACGCCTTCGACGAGATTCTGGTCGCCGGCATCGCCGACAAACAGCGGCACGCCTTCGGGCACGAACGCGGAAAAGCCGGTGGAGAGATTGTCGATCACGACCGCGCTTTCGCCGGCGTCCGCCAGCGCGCGCACCATGTGGCTTCCGATATAACCGGCACCGCCGGTGACAAGTACGGTCATGACCCGTCCCCCTTTTCAGGGAGAAGCTAGGCGGGTGGGGGTGAAGGGGGAGTTTCGGCACCCGCGAACTGGCACCTATGCTTAATGTTGCGTATAGGAAATGCCGCAAATTGGAGCTTTTGGTGCCGGCCGAGAACACATTGCCCGATGATCTCAAGGTGATCGTGCCGAACCTGCACCGGCGCTATTCGGGCGTCACGGCGACCAACCGCATGGTCGCGCCGAAGCTCGCCAAACTGGTGCGTGCTGCCTGGTTCGGTTCCTATGCTCCCGATGGCATGGCGCGCATGGGCGTGGGCGACCTCCTGAAACTATGGCGCCGGCGCACACCCCTGATCTGGCATGCGCGGCGCAACGACGAGATGATGATCGGCCTGTTGCTCCGCGGGCTGGGATGGCCGCTGAAACTGATATTCACCTCGGCCGCGCAACGGCACCACACCTGGATCACGCGCTGGCTGATCCGGCAGATGGACGCGATCATCGCGACATCGGATATCTCCGCGTCCTTTTTGAAGCGCGAAGCCACCGTGATCCCGCATGGCGTCGACACCGAAGCCTACGCGCCGCCGCTGGATCGAGCCGCCGCGTTCGCCGAAAGCGGATTGCCGGGACGATATGCGGTCGGCTGCTTCGGCCGTATCCGTGCGCAGAAGGGCAGCGATCTCTTTGTCGATGCGATGTGCCGGCTGCTGCCGCGCTATCCGGAATTCTCCGCCGTCATGGTCGGCGCCGTCGTGGCGGAGCAGACCGGCTTTGCCAATGACCTGAAGAAGCGCATCGAGGCCGCAGGGCTTGCTTCGCGCATCGTCATCACGGGCGAATTGGAAATCGAGGAGGTGCATCGCTGGTACCGGCGCCTGACGATCTACGCGTTCACTTCGCGCAACGAAGGCTTTGGCCTGACGCTGATCGAGGCGATGGCGGCAGGATCGGCCCTGGTCGCGGCGCGCGCAGGTGCGGCGGAACTGGTGGTGGAAGACGGCATCACGGGGGTATTGGTACCGACCGGCGATGCCGACGCGCTTGCCGCCGCACTGGAGCCGTTGATGCGCGATCCGGCGGCTGCAGGCGCGATGGGGGCACGGGGCCGTCAGCGCGTGATGGAAAAATTCAGCCTGGAAGCGGAAGCCACGGCGATTGCCGAAGTCTATCGCCGGATGATCTGAGCGGTCATTTCGCCGCTGCTTCGCGCAGGACACGCTGCGCGATCTCGACCACCTCGGATGCAGGGATGTCGCGCATGCAGCGATGATCGTTCATGGTGCAGACGGTGCGCTGGCAGGGCTGGCAGGCAAGGTGGGTCTTGGTCTGCACGGTCGCGGCGAGGCCGTTCAGGGGCGCCCACAGATAAGGGCTGGTCGGACCGAAAATGCCCATGGTCGGCGTATCGAGCGCTGCCGCGATATGCATCAGCCCGGAATCGTTCGAGATCGCCACGCTGGAGGCCGCCATCGCCAGAATGCCATTGCGCAGATCCGGGCCGGTGAGGTCGCGGACGCGCGGCCCGCCGGCGGCGGCCACCTCCTGTGCCAGCGCTTTCTCGGCGGGGCCGCCGACAACCCAGACATCGAGGCCGCGTTCGGCCAGAAGCTTCGCGGCTTGCGGGTAATAGGTCCAGCGTTTGGACGCGCCGACCGAGCCGGGTGCGAGTGCGACCGCGGGACCGCTGCCGAGCCCGTTGGCCTCGCGCCAGGGCGCAACCTCTTCGGCACTTACCCTGAGCTGCGGCACCGGCCATTCCGGCGGTAACGGCGCCTTGTCCGGCAGCGCCAATGCCGCGTTCTTGTCGATGAAGCGCTGCAGGGCTTTTTCGCCCCAGCGCCACTGGTTGAGGAGCCCGAATCGTGCCTCGCCGACAAAGCCGATCCTCTCGGGGATGCCGGCGAGTGCAGGCGCGATGGCCGATTTCCAGGTCCTGGGCAGGATCAGGGCGGTGCGGTAGCCCCGCGCCTTCAGGATGGACGCGAGCCCCCATTGCTTGGCGACCGCGAGCCGGCTTCGTGGCAGGTCCCAGACAATTCCGGAACGGACGCCGGGCATGTAGTCGACGAGGGGAGCGCAAAGGGAGGTGGTGAGAACATCGACCGGCCGGTTCGGCCAGCGCTGCTTCAGCACCCGCACCACCGTATGGCCACGCATGAAATCGCCGATCCACATATAGGGAACGATCAGGATCGGACTTGTGTCGTCCGGATCCTCTATTTGTCCGATATATTGTGAATTAACATTCATTTGTTCATGTGCTGGCTCGGCCAAGGTCATTTCGGTAGCCGCTCACTGGAGGCAGGTAAAGCCGTTCACAGTTTCATCAGGGCGTCCGACCCAGGTTGCCCGGGCGTCGGGAGTGAGGCAAAGCTGGCCCGGCAGATCTCAAGGCAGGGGACGGAATGTTACTGGTGACCGGGGGCGCCGGTTTTATCGGGTCGAATGTCGTGGCCGCGTTGAACGACGCGGGCCGCGCCGATGTCGTGGTCTCTGATCTGCTCGGCCAGGACGGCAAATGGCGCAATCTCGCCAAGCGCCAGCTTGCCGATTTCGTCCCGCCCTCCGAGCTGATGGGCTGGCTCAAGGGCGGCAAGCTCGATGCGGTGATCCATCTTGGCGCGATCTCGGAGACGACCGCGACCGACGGCGATCTCGTGATCGAGACCAATTTCCGTTTCTCGTTGCGCCTGCTCGACTGGTGCACGGCGACCGCGACGCCGTTCATCTACGCGTCCTCTGCCGCGACCTATGGCGACGGCGTGCAGGGCTTTGCCGACGATCCGTCGTTGCCGGCGCTCAGGAGCCTGCGGCCGATGAATCTCTACGGCTGGAGCAAGCAATTATTCGATCTTGCGGTCGCCGAGCGTGTCAAGCGCGGCGACAGGTTGCCGCCGCAATGCGTGGGCCTGAAATTCTTCAACGTGTTCGGCCCGAACGAGTATCACAAGGGCACGATGGCGAGCGTGCTGGCGCGGCGCTTCGACGACATCAAGGCCGGCCGGCCCGTGCAATTGTTCAAATCGTATCGCGCCGGGATCGCAGATGGCGACCAGCGGCGCGACTTCATCTATGTCGACGACGTGGTCCGGGTCATGATGTGGCTGCTCGCGACGCCCTCGGTGTCAGGCCTCTTCAATGTCGGAACCGGCAAGGCGCGCAGCTTCAAGGACCTGATCCTCTCCGCCTATGCCGCGCTCGGCAGCAAGCCCAATATCCAATATACCGACATGCCCGAGGCGATTCGCGGCAGCTATCAGTATTTCACGCAGGGCGAAGTCGATCGGCTGCGCGGCGCCGGCTACAACGGCGGGTTCACGGCACTGGAGGACGCGGTCGCGCTCTATGTGAAGAACTATCTCGACGCCGCCGATCGTTTCCGCTGACGCCGCAACCAAACGGATCAACATGTTCGACTTTGACGCCTTGTCGCATGCGATATCGAGCCGGACCGTGCTGTGCATCGGCGATCTCATGCTGGACGAGTTCGTCTATGGCGAGGTGTCGCGGATTTCGCCGGAAGCGCCTGCACCGGTCATCGCCGTCCAGCGCAGCGAGACCAATATCGGCGGCGCCGGCAATGTCGCGCGCAATATCGCCGCCCTCGGCGGACGCTGCATCTTCGCAGGGCTGGTCGGCAATGATGAGGCAGGCGCGACGCTGAAAGCGGAATTGGCGCAGCACAAGGGCATCGAGAGTGTGCTGGTG
>Ga0207707_10003591_pt1 | contig 13753 bp, 14 predicted proteins | sample KBSC83BmetaG_FD_184336 | JGI IMG/M metagenome (GOLD analysis project Ga0207707, IMG submission 184336) | Corn rhizosphere microbial communities from Kellogg Biological Station, Michigan, USA - KBS C8-3B metaG (SPAdes) (version 2) | ecosystem: Host-associated > Plants > Roots > Rhizosphere ...
GGTACCGCGGGCCGACGCGGCCACCGGGAAGTTACCTTCAAGATCGGCGACCTGATCGCGCAGCTCGCGAAGGACGCGGTCTCCCATTCCAAGGCGTTGACTGCCGCGCGCCGGAGACGCCAGGCGGAAGCCCGCAGAGCCCCGGCCCGACGCCGTCCCAGCCGCCGAGCCGGGCAAGGAAACGACCGGCTGAAGCTTTCGCCGTCATGACCCGCGGCGTATGCTGGACGCCAAGGGGAGCGCATGGCGGGAGTGGAAGACCTGAAGTCGATGTGGCTGAGCCTCAAGGCCCACGTCGACCAGCTGGCCGGCGAGCGCCGGCAATACCTCGACTTCTTCGAACAATCCCAGGAAGCCTACGTCGTCACCGACGCGCAGGGCACCATCCTCCACGTGAACGGCGCGGCGGTGGACGTGCTGCAGCGCCGCCGCCGCGACCTCGCCGGCCAGCCGATCGCGGCCATGGTGGCGCTCGAGCGGCGCACCGAGTTCCGCTCGCGGCTGCGCCGCGTCTGTGCCCGCGAGCCCGGCGCGCCGCGCAGCTTCACCACGGTGCTCGAGGCGCCGGAGCTGCGCACCGAGGTGACGGTGACGCTGCGCGCCATCGAGCGCGACGGCGCCGTGACCGGCCTGTGCTGGCTGCTGCGGGCGGTGCAATGATGGCCGGCGACTCGCCCGAGTGGCTCCTGACCGCCGTGTCGGCAGTCCGCGAGCTGATGATCAAGCGGCTCGAAGCGGGGTCGCTCAACCCGGACGCGAAGCGCGAGATGGAGATGGCACTGGAAGAGCTCGACGTGATGTGGGAGGAGCTGCGGGGCCAGGCGAGCATGCTGCTGCGCGAGAACGAACGCTATGCGGAGTTCTTCGAGTACTCGCCCGACGCCTACGTCATCACCGACGTCGGCGGTAACGTGCGGGAGGTGAACCAGGCGGCGCTCGAGCTCTTCGCTGCATCGGCGGACGACCTGGTCGGGCGCCCGCTGTCGGACTACGTCGCCGAGGACGATCGCGTCGCCTTTCTCACGCGCGCCGTCGGCCTCATGCTCGGCGGCAAGCCGCTGTGCTGGCAGGCGCACGTGCAATCGGCCGGCGCGGCGCCGATCGGGGTGGAGTTCAGCGTGCGCGCCATCGCGCTCAAGAAGAGCGGCGTCGGCGGCCTGTGCTGGCTGATCCGGCCGGCGGTACTGCGTGAGCAGGCGTCGTCCTAGCCGGCGCCGGTGCTGTTCAGGAGGTCGAGCGCCTTGTGGTAGACGTCGGTGGGCGGGCGCTCTTCGCCGCTGACCCAGCGATGGACCTGCGCTTCGGGCGTGCGGAAGGCCTGAGCGAGTCGCTCCTCGCCGCCCATGGCGGTGGCGGCGCGACGCAGGGCGTCGGTGTAGACGGTTGGCTGTCCCATAGGAGGGGAACTGCACGCAAGCGGCGGGCCGGGGTAGCCGGTCGAGGGACTGCGGGCTACGAGCTGCTTTTCTTGCCCCAGACGGCCCAGTATTCGTCACCGACCTGCTCCACCTTGAAGGTGAGCACGACCTCGGCATCGACGCCATGCACGGCGTGCGCCTTCTCCTCCGGCAGCCTGCCTTCCAGCGCCTGGCCGTGGACCAGCAGTCCTTCCGCCTTGCCGGCTTCCATCGCGCTCTTGCAGTGCGCGAGGCGCTCGCGGCCCGGCGGCAGGTCCGACCACGGCCGCGCGCCGTCGACGTTCGGCGCCCACAGCAGATAGCGGCAGCTGCCGTCCGCGGACACGATGGCGTCGGCCCACATGGCGAGCACCACCGCGCCGTCGGCCTTGCGCACGCCGCCCCAGCTGCGCGGATCGTGCAGCGTGACGCCGCGCGCCTCGAATGCCTTGGTGCGCGCGAGGAGACGGCGCGCCCGCGTGAGCGGCGCGCCGCTGCGCCGGCTCTGCAGCGCCGAGCGGCGCTGCCCGACCAGGGCGGCGGTGCAGAGATCCACGATCTGCGGCTCGTTCAGGCGCTCGGCGTTGTCGCGCAGCTGCTTGATCTCCTGCGCGGTCATGCGGCCGATGCGCTCGGCGGTCCACTCCATCGCGCGCTCGCGCTTGAAGGCGTCGTTCGCGTTCATCGCTTGCCTCCGCGCGGCGGAAAGCGGCGCGCCGCGGGCCGCGGCGCAGCCGGCGCGTCCAGGTGGCGGAAATTGATGCGCCCGCGCGTCACGTCGTAGGGCGACATCTCCAGGTTCACGCGATCGCCGGCCAGAATGCGGATGCGGTGCTTGCGCATCTTGCCGCCGGCGTAGGCGAGGACGTCGGCGCCGTTGGTGAGCTTGACGCGGAACTGCGTGTTCGGCAGCACCTCTTCGACGGTGCCTTCCATCTCGATCATTGCTTCCTTGGCCAATGGGTCTCCTTGCGGGTACTGCAAAAACAAAAAAGCCCGGTCTCCCGGGCTTTCTGGCGAGCTATCGCGTGACGCTCACAGCGGCTTGATGTTGGATGCCGCCGGGCCTTTCGGGCCCTGCACCACGTCGAACGACACCTTCTGCGCTTCCTTCAGCGACTTGTAGCCCGACATCTGGATCGAGCTGTGGTGCGCGAATAGGTCCTTGCCGCCGTCATCCGGCGTGATGAACCCGAAGCCCTTGGAGTCGTTGAACCACTTAACCGTGCCTGTTGCCATTGTCATTTGCTTCCTCTGTTTGCGAGACGGATCCGAGCCCCGCTTGCGGGCATGTCTATCAAGGAAGGAACTGGTAGGCCACTTCAGGCGCCGGTTCGCGGCGTGTAGGGACTGCGCACTTCACTGCTTGACGATCACTGCGGTACGCACTGTACCACAGATCGGGCTCTAGCCCCTGATCCACATGGCCGTGCGAAGGAGCGTGCTCCCGGCGAGCTTCGCGCGCCAGACGATGGTCGCGGCCGGCTCGCGGCGGTCGAAGCCGCGCGACACCCAGCCCGCCATCGGCGCGAGGCTGCCGCGCAGCACCTCGCTCGTGCCGCCGGCGGGCAGCTTCATCTCGACACGGATGCCGTCGCGCGAGAGCGCATAGCCGTCCGCCGTTTCCTCCACCGCGCAGTCCTCGGCGCAGTGGAAGAAGAGCTCGATCTCGTGCTCGGCGGCCATCTCGACGCGGTCCTCGACCACGAGGTGGCGCGCTTCCTTGTCGAGCTCGATGAGGCGCCGGTGCTTCACCGGGTCCTCGAGCCGAGTGTAGCCGTCGTGCCAGCCCTCGAAGCTGTCCTTGTCGGTGGACGAGAGCCACAGGCCGCAGCCCACGCGCGCGTGGCGCGTCCACATGAAGTTGCCGCCCTGCTCCGACTGGTCGAGGCCGTCGACGCGCAGCGTGTTGTGCGCGGCGGTGCCGCGGAACTACTGCCGCCACGCTTCCTGCGTGTGGTACGCGTACGTGCCCGGATCGACCAGGAACTCGCGGCCGCCGACCGACAGCGTGAACGAGAGCGCATCGGCGTGGCCGTGAGCGGCGATCGACGTGTAGCCGAGCGCGCCGGCGTCGACCACGGCGCGCACCTCGCGCGGCGTGTCGAAGTCCATGCCGAGGATGTAGTAGCCGCCGTCGGGGAAGGCTTGCCGCATCGGCAGCTTTGTCTTGTCGCTATCGAGCTCCCGGAACTGCCGGTCGGCATCCGGCCCGAGCAGCCAGCGCGCCTTGTCGTCGAGCGCGCCGGCCTTCAGCTTGAAGTCGCCGCGGCGGAAGAGCAGCGCGCCGAGGCCGAGGACCGACCGGTACGGGTTGTAGTTCGGCTCCTGCTCGAGGCGCACGAGATACCCGTCGTCGGCGTCGCCGATCATCGGCACCTTGCCGCCCGCGTCCATGATCGAGGCGAGGAAGTCCATCATCGCCTCGACGCGCGACTCGTAGTCGGGCGAGAACCACTCGCCGTTCGCCTTGCCGGCGAGGAGCGGCAGCACCAGCATGTCGAGCACGAACTGCTGGTACCACACCGCCTGCTCGCGGTTCACGCCGTCGGGGGCGTTTTGCGCGATCGCCTCGCGCTCGAGGATCTTCTTCGCGGCCGCGACCCATTCGCGCGCCTCCGGCCAGTGCGGCCAGGTGATGCCGGCGATGAAAAGGCCGGTCGCCTCGCCGATGAGATGGTTGTTGGCCGACGAGTGCGCGGAGAACCAGCCGCGAATGGCGTGCGCGTGCTGGTAGATGGACGTGAGCCAGCGGTCGCGGAAGTCCGTTTCCGCCATCGGACCGATGAGCTGCCAGGCGATCGCCCAGTTCACCAGCCGGATGCCGAGCTCGAGCGCGCTCGCCCAGTTCGGCCCCTTGCCGTACGGGCAGGCGATGAACCAGCTGTCGAGGTGCTGGACGATGGCGTCGTAGTGGCGCCGCTCCTTCGTGAGGGCGTACGCCTGCGCCATCGTCACGATGTGCAGGTGCCGGTTCGGCTCCCACAGGTACTTGATGTCGCCGACCAGGTCCTGGTCGCGGTAGTCGAGGAGCTTGCCGAAGGCGAGCGGTGCCTCGATGCCGGTCTTCGGATCGCGGTTCCAGCGCGGCGGGAAGCCGATGTCGGCGTCCTTGCGCGTGAAGATGTCGAGCCGGCCGTCGGCCGCGCGGCTGGCGGCGGCGACGTACGGCGCCGCATCGATGCCGGCAGCGGCGTGCACCCACGGCTTCGCCGTGATGGCGCAGTTCGGCGCCGGCACGAGCGGCGCGCGCACAATGCCTGAGCTCTCCGCGCGCGCCTGCATGGCGCGCAGCGTGCGGTGCGCGATCTCGAGCGGCGTCATGCAGCGCAGGCGGTTCAGCCGCCAGCGCAGCTTGTCGCTCAGCCCGCGGGACTTGCCGCCCTGCGCAGGGTCCGGTGCCAGATTTCGAGATTCAGAAGCGTCCACAGGATCTCTTCGTGATTGCGTTTGTTGCCGAGGTGCTCATCCAGCGTCTTGTCGAGCGCCGCGGCATCGTAATAGGCGCGCGTGAGGCATGAGGGTCCGCGCAGGTGATCCGCCAGGAGGTCTTTCAGGTCGCCGCGCATCAGCTCGGCGAGCGAGATGCGGAAGCCGGCCTTCCTGGGCTTGAAGTCCGCAACCAGCCGCTCGTCGGCCTTGCGCAGGATCCACTTGGTGGACAGCCCCCTGACCCGCGCCGCGTCCGGCAGCGCCGAGACGTACTCCGCCACGCGGTGGTCGAGGAACGGCGTGCGCAGCTCGAGCGAGGCCACCGTGCTCATGCGGTCGGTGCGCTCGAGCAGGTTGTCGGCGAGCCAGCCGGTCTGCTCGTAGTAGAGGATCTGTCGCAACTCTCCCGTCTCCGGCTGCGCCGGGTCGTGCACCGGGATGACGAACAGGCCGTTGGCTTTCACCCGCGAGGGCGCGAGGCCGCGCAGGAACGTGTGGCGGCGATACCCGCCGAGGATCTCGTCGCCGCCATCGCCGGACAGCGCCACCTTCACATGGCGCGCGGCTTCGCGCGCGAGGAGGTAGAGCGCCACGTCGGCCGGCCGGCAGAACGGCGCGTCGCGCGCCTCGACGAGCTGCGGCAGCCCGGCGAGGACATCGCGCTTCTGCAGGGTGATCTCGTGGTGCTCGGTGCCGAAGTGCTTCGCGAGGCGCGCGGCCGCGGGCAGCTCGCTCTTCCTGTCGTCGGCGAAGCCGGCGGAGAAGGTCGGCACCTGCTTCGCGTGGCGGCTCATGAGCGCGAGGATCGCCGCGGAGTCGTAGCCGCCGGACAGCAGCAGCCCGCTATGGGCTGCCATTTGCGACTGCACCGCGTCGTCGAGCTGCGCGATGAAGCCGTCGATCGAATCGCCGTTCGCCGTCTCCACTCCGCTCTGCGAGTCCGGCGGCGTCCAGTAGCGCGTCTCCCGCAGGTTGCCGAACTGCCACAGCGCGTAGGTGCCCGGCGCCAGCTTTCTCACCGCCTTCACCAGCGTGCGCGGCCCGCGCACATAGCGCTGCGCGAGGTATTCGCCCACCGCGTCAACGTCGACCTCGGCCCTCACGCCCGGCGCCCGAACCATGGCTTTGATCTCCGAGGCGAAGACCAGGCCGCCGGAAGGCTGCGCAAGGTAGAGCGGCTTCTGGCCGAAGCGGTCGCGCGCGAGCATCAGCCGCTCCTTGTTCGCGTCCCAGATGGCGAACGCGAACGCGCCCCGCAGCAGCTTCACCACTTCCTTGTCCCAGTGCTGGTAGGCGCGCGCCAGCACTTCGGCGTCCGTGCCGGCCGCGAGCGGATACCCCTTCCTGGACAGTTGCGCGCGCAGATCCGCGGCGTTGACCAGCGGCCCGTCGAGCGCGACGGAAAGGCCGTTCACCTCGTCGGTGAACGACGCGGCGAGCACAAGCGCCCGGCGCGGCTGCTGGTCGATGACCGCGCACAGCTCTTCGCCGCCGTTACGGTGCGAAAGCGCCTCGACCATGCCGGCCAGCGCGGCAGCGTCGGCCGTCGGCGAGGTCCATCCGGCTAGGCCGCACATGCGAGGTTTTCCTTCTGCAGCGCGGAGCTGCGGTAATGGCGCTGCCAGATCTCGAGCGTGAGGAGCGTCCAGAGCAGCTTGTCGTGCGCCTGCACGCCGGACAGGTGCTCGTCGACGAGGCGGTCGAGGATCGCGCCGTCGTAGTAGCCGCGCGTCAGCGAGTCGCGCGAGCAGAGGTGGTCGAGGAGGTACTCGCGCAGCCCGCCGGCGAACCATTCGTTGATCGGCACGCGGAAGCCGACCTTGCGCCGCATGAGGATCTCGCGCGGCAGCACGGCACGCGCCGCGGCGCGCAGCACGCGCTTGCGCCGCAGCTCGTCGACGCGCCAGTGGTCGGGCAGCGTGGAGACGAACTCGGCGAGCTTGTGGTCGAGGAACGGCACGCGCGCCTCGATCGAGGCGGCCATCGTCATGCGGTCGCCGCGCTCGAGCAGGTTGTCGGGCAGCCAGCTCGTCTGGTCGAAGTACAGGATGCGCCGCAGCGCGCTCGTCTCGAGGTCGGCGTCGAACGGCGGCCAATCGTCGCGCAGCTCGCGCGCCTGCGGGCGCAGGCGAACCAGTTTCTGACGATCATAAAAATTGAGGGCGCCGAACCAGCGGATGTAGCGCTCGCGCCAGTCCTCGCAGGCGAGGCTCGCCGCGGCGATCTGCAGCTCGCGAAAGCGCGACGGCAGCTCGTGCGCGAGCGGGCCGATGAGCGCGCGGCGCAGCCGGCGCGGCAGGCTGCGGTACATCCAGGCGAGGCCCTCGGCGACGTGCTTGCGGTAGCCGCCGAGGAGCTCGTCGGCGCCCTCGCCGGTCAGCACCATCTTCACGCTGCGCGCGGCCTCGCAGGAGAGCAGGTAGATCGCCACGTCCGACGGCTCGGAGACCGGCGCGTCGCGCATCGCCACGAGGCGCGGCAGGTGGTCCATGAACTCGCGGTGCGAGACGACCATCGCGTAGTGCTCGGTGCGGAACCGCTGCGCGACGAGGGCGGCGTGGTCGAGCTCGGAGGAGCGGTCGCCGGCGAAGCCGACGGAGAAGGTCTTCACCCGCGGCGAGTGGCGGCTCATCAGCGCCACGATCACGCTCGAGTCGAGGCCGCCGGAGAGGAACGCGCCGTACGGCACGTCGCTCACCATCTGCAGCTGCACCGCCTCGTCGAGCCGCTCGAGGAACGCCGGCACGGTCTCCCAGCCGAGGTCGGCCCGCACGCCGCGCGGCTCGCGGTCGGGCGAGGTCCAGTAGCGCGTCTCCCACAGGCGGCCGCCCTGCCAGGTGGCGGTGGTGCCCGGCGCGAGCTTGCGCACGCCGCTGATCATCGTGTGCGGGCCGGGCACGTAGCGCCAGGCGAGGTAGTCCCACACCGAGGCGAGGTCGATATCGCGCGGCACACCGGGCAGCGCGAGGAGCGCCTTGATCTCGGAGGCGAAGTAGAGCGCGCCGCCGTGCTCGCAAAGGTAGAGCGGCTTCTCGCCGAAGCGGTCGCGCGCGATGAACAGGCGCTCGCGGCGCGCGTCCCAGACGGCGAAGGCGAACTGGCCGCGCAGCCGCTCGACGCACGATGCGCCCCAGTGCTGGTAGGCGCGCAGCAGCACCTCGGTGTCGGAATCGCGCTCGAAGGCGGCGCCTTCGGCGCGCAGCTCGTCGGCCAGCGCGCGGAAGTTGTAGATCTCGCCGTTGAAGGTCAGCGCGAGGCCGGCCGCGTCGTCGCGCATCGGCTGGCGCGAGCCGTCGGGATCGATGATGGCGAGGCGCCGGTGGCCGAGCATGACGCGATACGCGCCGCCCGCCGCGCTGAACGCGGCAGTGCCGGACCCGTCGGGGCCGCGATGCTGCAGGGCGTCGAGCATCGCGTGCATCGCGCGATCCTCGGGCGCGCGGCTCGCGGGGGCGATCCAGCCGGCGATGCCGCACATGGCTAGCGCGCCGGGGTCGGGGCCGGCCGCGCGCACAGGCCCCAGTAGAGTTCGGAGAAGTCCTTCGCCACGCGCTCGATGGAATACGCGCCGGCGACGTGCTTGCGGCAGGCGGCGCTCATGCGCGCCATCGCCGCCTTGTCCCTCGACAACTTTTCCATCGCGGCGGCGATCGCCTCGGCATCCTTGGGCGGCACGATGAGGCCGTGCTCGCCGTCCGCGACCACGTCGGGGATCGCGCCGACCGGCGTCACGATCGGCACCACGCCGGCGGCCATCGCTTCGAGCAGCGAGTAAGGCAGCCCTTCGCTGTAGCTCGGCAGCAGGAGCGCGTCCGCCTGCGAGAGGAGCCGCGCCTTCGCATCGCCGTAGGCCGGGCCGACGAACGTGACGTCGCGCGTGAGGCCGGCGTCGCGCACGTATTGCCGCAGGCGCGGTTCTTCCGCGCCGCCGCCGACGAGCACCAGCCGCGCCGCCACGCCGCGCGAGCGCGCGATGCGCAAGGCCTCGAGCGATTCCAGCAGTCCCTTGCCCGGCGCGAGGCGGCCGATGTAGGCGAGCCGCAGCGGCGTATCGCGGTCGGCGAGCTCGCGGTTGTAGCGCTGGTAGGGCTGGCAATCGATGCCGTTCGGCAGCGCCTCGACGAGCTGCGCGGGCGCGAGGGCGCGCCAGCGGTCGCGCTCGGCCTGCGACAGCACCACCACCGCGTCGGGCAGGCGGGCGGCCCAGCGCACGCTGGGCGGGTGAAAGGTGGCGAGCGAGCCGCCATGCACCTGATACACGACGCGCGCGCCGCACAGCCTGCCGACCAGCAGGTAGGCGAGGTCGCGCCAGTAGGACTTGGCGTTGAGCGAGGTGTTGATGTGCACGAGCTCGGCGTCGTGGCGCAGGATCGCGGCGCCGAGCGCGATCGGGCTGGTCACGAAGCGCAGGAGCTTGCCGAGCGCGCCTTCCTTGCGGCCTTCGCTGCCGACCTGGAAGTGCACGAGCTCGAAGTGCGCGGCGAGGCGCGAGCCGAAGAGCGCGTTCAGGTGCGTGGTGACGCCCGAGATCGCCTCGCGGCTCGGCCCGAGGAGCAGGACGACGGGTCGCTTCACGCGGCTTTCTTGAGCGGGACGGGTTGGAGGCGCGGCGCGCGCTCGGCGATGATCGAGACGCCGAGCGCTTCGTACAGGTCTTCCACCACGCCGATGGCGCGGCCGGCATCGAACTTGGCGCAAACGGCCTGGCGCGCGGCGTCGCCCATGCGCCGGGCGAGCGCGCGGTCGGCGAGCAGCCGGTCGAGCGCGCGACGCAGGCTCTTCGTGTCGCCGGCGCCGACGAGGAAGCCGGTCGCGCCGTCGACCACCACTTCGGGGATGCCGCCGACCGGCGAGGCCACCACCGGGATGCCGGCGCCCATCGCCTCGATCAGGCTGGCGGGCAGCGCCTCCCTGTACGAGGGCAGCGCGAATACGGCGGCGTGCTCGAGGAGCGCGCGCTTGCCCGAAGGCCCGACCCAGCCGGTGAACTTCACCGCGTCGGCGATGCCGAGGCGCTCGGCGTAGCGCGCGACGCCGATGCGGTCGCCCTCGCCCGCGCACACCAGGCGCAGGTCCGGCACGTTGGCGCGCACGGCGGCCACTGCCTCGAGCAGCTCGTAGATGCCCTTCTCCGCCTCGAGACGGCCGAGAAACAGGACCAGGTTCGGCTTGGAGCTCACCGCCGGCACCTCGATCGCCACCGGCGGCGGCGCCACCACGACGTCCGACATGCGCGCGATGCTGCGCACCCAGGAGCGCATCGCCTCGCACGGCACCATGACGACGTCGGCGCGCTTCAGGAACCCGCCGAGGTAAGGATGGATTCGCGTGCCGTGCAGGTGCACGATGAGCGGGCAATTCGCCGCCAGCGCGGCGCCCATGAACGCGGCCTCGCGCCAGAATCCAGAGCCGATGTGAGCGTGGACGAGGATGCGGCGGTGCTGCGCGAGGAGCGAGCCGAACGCATGCGCGGCTTTCGCGACGTTCTCGGTCGGGATGTAGGTAAGCGGCCAGCGCTGGAAAAGGCCGTGCGAGCGATAGGCGTCGACGACGGTGGCGATTCCCGAGCGAGTCTCGGGCGCCACACCCAGCATGGCGATGTGGGAATACAGGCGCGTTTGCATGGGCCCTAGATTCGGCGACGCCGTGTGAATGCGTCTACCACCGTCAGATCGCCCGCCCGGTTCATGGTGTGCAGCCCGAAAAGCCCGGTTTGCGGCGGCGGCAGGATGCGCTCGACCTGGCGCTCGACGTAGTCCTGCGGGGTGAGCTTCGTCACGCGCTGGATGGCGAGGCCGGCGCCGTAGCGCGGCACGCAGATCTGCGCCGGGCGGTAGAGCACGCCTTCGCGCTCGAAGAGCCGCCCGGCCGGGCGCGAGGAGCGCGCATCCGACTTCACCGGGTTCCTCGGGTGCGGCTTCCAGTCGCCGAGGAGCCGATCGGCATGGAAAACGTGCAGTTCGTCGTCGAACACCCGGCTCGCGCCGGCGGCGGAGTTGGCGAACATCCACCAGCGGTCGCGGCCTTTGTGTAGCGTTGCATCGACAAGCCGCAGGCCGTCGATCAGCACGCGCTCCAGGCGCCAGGCGAGCGGGAAGTCGACGCAGCGGTAGAGCTCCACCGAGCTGTTCCGCCCGCTCTCCGGGATCATGTAGAGCTGGCCCTCGTGCTCGAAGACGAACGGGTACGAGAGGTGGTAGTCGGTCTCGAGCACCCGCTGCACCGGCGAAAGCCGCCCGTCGCGCGAGACCTCCATCATGGAGATGTGCGCCTTGCCCTGGGCGTAGGGCAGCTCTTCGAAGAAGACGAAATAGCGGCCGTTCTTCTCGATCACGAACGGGTCGGCCCAGTCGCGGTCCTTCGGCGGCACGAGGCGGGTGAAGCCCGACAGGTCCGCCGGAACCTTCGCATGGCCGAACTTGTACGCCATGAACCACTGCTCGATGTGCAGGGCCCGGTCGAGGCCGCGCGTCACCACGCGGCCCATGATGCGCGAGAGATCGCCCAGGGTCGGCTCGGGCTCCTGCGTCACCCAATGCGGCGCCTCGCGGCAGCGCGCGAGCCAGCCCTCGCCGGAGCGATGGAGCTCTTTCAACGATCTAAAGGCAAACTCGGCGGTCTTCTGCAGCAGTTGCGCGCGGTTGCGCACCACCGAGAACGGATAGGTCCGCGACCACGACTGGTAGGCGAGGCGCGCCGGCCGGTTTGCGGCGAGGCGTACCTTGATGCCGGAGGCCGTCAGCGGCTCGCCGGCGGCGACTTCGCGCAGCCCGGCGAAGGTCTCGCCGTGCGCGCCATCGGCGCCGAAGCAGAAGCGCCACACGCCGTAGCGCGCGATGCCGTCGAGGCGGCTGTCGTCGACCGCGCCGAGAACGAACGCCACGTCGAGCTCGCTGTCCGGACCGGTGGTACCGATGTGCTCCGCGAGCGGCACGAGGTCGCTCGGCTCTTTGCCGAACAATCGACTGTCGAGCGCGCCATACAGGCGCCAGGGCAGCGACACCGCCTCGGCGCGCGCCGAGCCCGCCTCCACCACGCGCACGTGCGCGAAATCGGAGGCGCCGAGCTTGGCGAGGGCCTCGACCGCCCAGCGCGGCTGCAGCGGACTGTCGGCGAACACCCCGACGCGCAATTTCTTCTGCCGGGGGCTGGCCGCCACGGCCAGCGCGCTGGAGTTTACAGGCGCCAAACCCGCAGACCCTCGCGGCGGAGCGCGGCGGTGTCGAGCACGGCCTTGACGTCGACGATGCAGCCGGAGCGCACCACCTTGCGCAGCAGGTCCGCGGTCGGCATGTCGAGGTACTGGCGATGCGCGACGGCGAGGATGATCGCGTCGGCGGCGGGCAGCGAATCCCACTCGGCGAGGCGCACGCCGTACTCGTGCATCGCCTCCTCCGGGTTCGCCGTCGGGTCGTGCACGAAGGTCTCGACGCCGAATTCGTGCAGCTCGCGGATGATGTCGATCACCTTCGAGTTGCGGATGTCGGGCACGTCTTCCTTGAAGGTGAGGCCGAGCACGTTGACGCGCGCGCCCTTGATGTTGCGGCCGGCGTGGATCATCTGCTGCACGCACTTGCGCGCCACGTGCTGGCCCATCGAGTCGTTGATGCGCCGCCCGGCGAGGATCACCTCCGGGTGGTGGCCGAGGAGCTCGGCCTTGTGCGTCAGGTAGTACGGGTCGACGCCGATGCAATGGCCGCCGACCAGGCCGGGCTTGAACGGCAGGAAGTTCCACTTCGTGCCGGCAGCCTTCAGCACCTCGTTGGTGTCGAGGCCCATCTTCTCGAAGATGATGGACAGCTCGTTGACGAAGGCGATGTTGATGTCGCGCTGGGTGTTCTCGATCACCTTCGCGGCTTCCGCCACGCGGATCGACGAGGCCTTGTAGACGCCGGCGCTGACCACCGAGCCGTAGAGCTCGGCCACCTTCTCCAGCGTATCGGCGTCGTCGCCGGAGACCACCTTCAGGATCTTGGTGAAGGTGTGCGTCTTGTCGCCCGGGTTGATGCGCTCGGGCGAATAGCCGACGTGGAAGTCCTGCTTCCAGCGCATGCCCGAGGCCTTCTCGAGGATCGGCACGCACACTTCTTCCGTCGCGCCCGGATACACCGTCGACTCGTAGACGACGATCGCGCCGGGCTTCATGTAGCGGCCGACGGTCTCGCTCGCGCTCTCCAGCGGCGACAGGTCGGGCTGCCGCGCCGCGTTGATCGGCGTCGGCACGGCGACGATGATGAAGTCGGCCTCGGCGAGGTCCGCCGGGTAGTACGTCGCGCGCAGATGACGGGACTCGAGCAGCTCCGACGTGGCGACCTCGCCGGTCGCGTCGACGTGGTGCCGCAGGTTCTCGATGCGCTTCTTCGAGAGGTCATAGCCGATCGTGGGCCGCTGCCTGCCAAAGGCCACGGCGACCGGCAGTCCCACGTAGCCGAGGCCGACCACGGCCACGGTGGCGAGCTTGGGCTGCGCCGGGGTCTCGGCTTGCGCTTGCGCGCGTTCCAGTACCTGATCGATAACTTCAGCCATGCGCTACCTTCCGTTCCTCCATAACAGGCGCGAGATTGTCCGCGTACCAATCGACTGTCTTTTGCAGGCCTTCCATGATCCGAATTGCCGGGCGGTAGCCGAGCAGGCGCTGCGCCTTGCTCGTGTCGGCGCGCGAGAAGAGGATGTCGCCCTTGCGCGGCTCGCGATAGACGGGCTTCACGCCCGCGATCTTCATGCCGGCAACTTCAGGCACGCGGCGCGCGACCTCGCGGCGGATCAGGTTGTAGAGCTCGGTGAGCGAGGTCTGGTCACCGAGGGCGATGTTGTAGGCCTGGCCGAGCGCGAGCGGATCCTCGACCGTGGCGGCGAGCAGGTTCGCCTGCACCACGTTGTCGACGTGGCAGAAATCGCGCGCCGCGCTGCCGTCGCCGTTGATG
>Ga0207707_10003592_pt1 | contig 13752 bp, 13 predicted proteins | sample KBSC83BmetaG_FD_184336 | JGI IMG/M metagenome (GOLD analysis project Ga0207707, IMG submission 184336) | Corn rhizosphere microbial communities from Kellogg Biological Station, Michigan, USA - KBS C8-3B metaG (SPAdes) (version 2) | ecosystem: Host-associated > Plants > Roots > Rhizosphere ...
CCACCCTGCTATCGGCTTGCCTATCGGCATCAGAAACTTGAACAACGTGCGCAGCTCAACTGTCAGCGAGTTAAAGATTACGTTATCGCGGATCAGGATCTGCTGCGTCGCGTCACGATCTTCGAAGAATATCGGCGCGATACCATCCGACACCCAGACGATCGAAGTCTGCGAGTTGGGCCGCAACTCCGCGGCCTTGCGCGTCGCTTCTTTCATGGCCGCAGCCATGTCGTAGACGTCGCCGATATCGATCGTCGTTTTGCCGTCCTTGTTGGTTCGCGACACATTAACGCGCCCATCACGTCGCGTCTCGCGTTTAATGACGGCGCCGTTCTTTCCACGAATCGTTTCCGTCTCAATGATATCGTCGGGTTTGCCTTCGCCTTGCGCAGGCTCGACCTTAGCTTTTGTTGACGGCTGCGCACCTTCAACAGACACACACATCGCCGGCACACGCGCCAGAGCCGCAGCGATCTGCGCACGATCGTTGGTGAACTCAGTCAACCACAGCCGTTCCTCATCTTCGTTATTCATGTCCATCGCCATAATCGCGACTTCATCGTCCGGAGGAAGTTTGGCCAACTCATCTTCCATCGATTTCAGGATCTCGGTGCGTTTGAGAAAACGGCCGGCGCCGTCTGCGCGCAGATCGAGAATGATAATGAGCGCGAGCGGTTTGCGTGCCTGGCCTTCGCGCGTGAAGTAAGTGATGTCACGCGGCTTGCCGTCGTCCAGAACGGCGAAGTTCTCGGAAGTCAGATTCGAAATCGGGAGACTGGTCTTCTTATCTTTGACGAGTGCATCGAGAAACACGACGCGCGTTTTGATCTTGATCGTGTCTTCAATTTCCTGCGCCCTCGCTGGGAACGCCGCCAGGAGAACAATGAGTAACAAAAGGTATTTCGACATAACCTACTCCTGATCGTTAATCGTTGCTTCTTCGGTGATGGACTTGCCGGTGCCTTCCGGATCTTTCAGCAACAAAGCCAGGTTCTTTCCCGAGACTGTCACCTGGACCACTGTCGCGTCGCGTTCCGAGATGTTAATCACCAGCACGTTGTACTTGTCGCGCGCATTCCTTAGATAGATGAAATTCTGTTCTCCACCCTTGCCCGAGAGCGTTTGAATCAACGGAATCCACGTGTCATTCAAAGCGCCGTTCAATGACGCGCGAAACTTCGTGAAGTCGCCGTTAAAAGCCTGATCTTCAAACACCGCGAGCTTGACGCTGCCGGCTTCGGCAATCCGTTTTGCTTCGCCGCCTTTGATCTTTGCCGCCGTGGTGCCGACTTTCATTCCGGCCTTCGCGAGAAAGGGGATGCCCTGATGCTTTACGCGGTAGAACTGCTCGATCATCTTCACGACCGACTTGAAATCGTCGTCGCCGGCGTGAACCGGTATCGAGAGCACGAGAAGAGTGAGTACGATTGCACTGATAGTCTTCATCGGAGACCTCACTTCTCGTCATCGTTCTTCTTCGTTTTTTCGATTCCCAGCTCAGGTACGCCGAACTGTCCTTCGAGTTTGGCGAGTTTGTCGAGATCCACCGGACCCACGATGTTGACGACAGTGAGCTCTTTCTCTTCCGCAACCAGCACTGCGAGACCGCCAACCTGGTCGCCGTTGAAGAGCATATAGACTTCGCAATTTCCGTCTTTCTTGCTCATGACGTTGACGAGACGCGTCCAGCCTGGGCCACGAAGCTGAGTTCGAATCGTCTCCATGTCCGCCGCGGTGTACTGTCCTTCGCTGTCAAACTCGAAACTTTTGACGTAGATTCCCTTTAGTCCGTCAACGAGCTTCTTGACGTCTCGCTCATCGGCATCTTTGTCTGAGAGGAGCTTGACGGCCACTTTCATCAGTCGCTCATCGACATTGACGTCGACGATCTCGTTCGCTTTAGCAGCAAGATGATCGAGGCTGCCTAACTGAAGTCGTGCATCCTGTGCCTGGACCACGAAGGGCAAAGCGATAAGCAGGATCAGCGGCATTGTAAGTTTCATTCGAAAGAGTGCTTTCATAACTACTCCATTCATCCAACTCGATGTTGATTCTTGATCTGATTCGCAGGTGTAATGCCCTGAGTCTTTCGATGGATCAGGCTCAATTTTTCTGTAGTCAATCGCAGGGCGATCATTAATTGTTGTTTTGCTGCGAGTCCTTCTTCGCGTTCGCGTTTCGTTAACGCGGATGGAACGGATTTGTGGTGGGGCCTCTTGACGGCGATCGTGGTTTTGGATTTATCGCGGATTGGTTCCGGTGTCGCGTCATCGATTTTTGGACGAGTGGGAACAACCTTAGCCTCTTGCGGTGGTGGCGGCGCGCTTTGATTTCGAACTCGCAGCCAAACACCTCCAGCCACGAGTGCGAGCAACAGCGACGCTGCAATCGCGATCAGCGGAAAGTAATTCCGTCGCCGTGACACGGGAATCTCGAGCGGCTTCGGCTGGTAACGCAACGTGCCGAGGATGTCTTCAAGTTTCCGTATCTCCGGATCGGGCTGACCCGACTTGTCCCACAAGTAATCGTCTTTCATGAGCCCTCCATAAATCCGAGCTTTTCACGCAACAGCTTCATGCCGCGATGCAGGTTCACGCGCACCGACGCCGCCGTGAGACCTGTGCGCAGAGCGATCTCCGGACCCGTCATTCCTTCGACCAGCCGCAGCACGAGAGTCTCGCGATACGCTTCCGGCAGACTCCGTATCAACTCCAAAATTTCATTCGCTCTCGATTCATGTGATTCGCTGCCGCGCAGATCGTCGTTGATCTCCACTGTCTCACGTGCCCGCCGGTGAAAGTCCACGGCTCGGTTGCGCGCGATCATCGCGATCCACGGAGCAAACGCCGCTGCTTCGCGTAACGTGTGCAGTTTCTTGAACGCGTGGAAAAAGATGTCCTGGACCAGGTCGTCGACTTCCGCTCGCGGCACTCTCGACAGCAGAATGCCGTGTACGAGCGGCGCATAAAGATCGTAGAGACGCGCGAATCCATCGCGATCGCCGGACAAGACCGCTTTCACCAGCACCGCCTCGATCGGTGTTTCCTGTGATTGCTCTGCGGCGGCGTGTGCCTCAGGGGTCATTAGCAGCATGTCGGCGGTGGCGTACATTGTGTGTCTCAATCGGGCGAAAGCCCTCGATTCAGGACACCTATTAAGACGGGAGAGAGGTAAAAACTGTTAACAACGGCCGGAACTTACGCGTGATCGTCAGCAGGACGAATGCTTAGTACGGACGGATGCGTGACCGGGTTTTCTTCGGACGTCAGTTTCTTTAACTCAGGATCTGCCGAAATGATCGAAGATCGCCACAGAAAAAGCGTGCAGAGCGTTAACGCAAGCGTGGCGGCGATCCCGCCTTCGATGCCGTAACCGCCTCCGGTCAACCAGAGCGGACCGGTATCGCTCGCTTTCAGCAACGGATGAGAAACCAGATGTAAGCCGCTGACCGGCAAGCCAAAGAACCAACCCAACGCCCAGTTCCAGCTCCAATGAAGTCCGAACGGCAACCAGAGGCTGCGCGTGCGCAGGTAAGCCACTGCGAACCAGAGGCCTGCGATCGAGGTGTTGATTAGAGTAAATCCGGGAACGACGTTTGGATTAGTGAGATGGGCGACTCCGAATAGCGCCAACGTTAACGCAACACCGAGCCACGCGAGTTTTGCGCGCGTCAACGTTTGCAACGCGTACCCGCGGAACATCGCTTCCTCTGCAAACGCGGCAATAACCAGTATCACCACGGATCCGATCATTGACCTGACGATCGATGGCCAGTCTACGTGATTGACGGAGAACCGGAGTCCATGCCCGCCGATCGCAATCACGACAGCCACGGCCAGCGTCGCAAAACCGAGTGCCGATCCAATAACGAGATCTTTGAACCAGCCCCTCGTAAAGCTCGCTCCAAGAGATCGCCAGGGCAATTCTTCCAAGAAATGCGCACACAGATAACCGACACCCAGAGCGACGACCAACGACCCACCTTTGGAAGAGAGCCCGAGAACAAGTTCGGGATGAGGAATCGACCAGTAGCTCGATATAAAGCCGTAGAGAGTCCTGACAATCTGCTCCCAAACTATTAAGCCGACGATTAAGACGAGAAGGAATATCCCAAGTCGCCAGCCGCTGCGAAGCCGGCCAAAGTCGTTAAAGAAGATGGGATGCATTGGGGGCTGCATTCTAGCAGGAATCCGCCTAATCCGTGTTCATCTGCGGCTGTGTGCTAAACTTTCGAACACGTCCGCATGAGCGACAATCGCGATAATTTGAGTCCGGAGCGCCGAGAGCGAATTCGACGCCGGCGCCGCGTTTTGCTTTGGGTTTTGGGCGCGACGGTGGTGTTGCTGCTCGCAATTATCGTCTCGCAGCAACTGTGGCTATGGACCGTCGTCAAGCCCGAGACACCTGCCGACGCTCTCATCCTTTACGCGCTTTCGACTCTTAACTTTGTCGCGTTCGTCGTCTTCCTTTTCATCTTCGTTCGCAACCTGCTCAAGCTGCGGCGCGAACGTAAGGAACGACAACTCGGTTCGAAAGTTAAGACACGCCTGCTGGTCTATTTCATCTCGATCAGCTTTCTGCCGATCACTGCGATGGCAGTTTTTTCGTACCTGTTTCTGAATCGCTCTCTAGAGAAGTGGTTCAATCCTTTTCCCGATGAGATCGTACAGCAGGCTACCGAAGTCAAACGCCTGACGTTGGCGAGTCAGGATCAAACGCTGCGCGACACTGCATCACTGCTCGCGATGTTGCTTGCTAACGAAAGTCCGGAACAGCGGCAGGGCACGATGCAGCAGGTGGTGAACTCGGGCCAGCTTGTGCGTATCGAGATTGCCAGCCGCGACGGCTCAACCACTTTCCAGAATTCGAGTCTGTCGCAGGCGGATTCGGAGCAACTCGAGAAACTCTTTAGCAATGCGCGGTTATTTCATGGCCCGGACGGGCTCAACCAGGTTGACGGAAAAGAGTTTGACGCGCTCGCGGTGCCTTTGAACCAATCGGAGCTGCTGATCATCGCACCGCAAAAACGTGCGTCGAACGATCTCACGGATCTCGTTGCTGGTTCGGAGCGTGATTACCAGGACCTTGTGAGCAAGCAGCGTCGCGTGCGTCTGCTGGGCTTATCGACGCTCGGATTAATGACGTTGATCCTGCTGTTTGTTTCGAGCTGGGTGGCAATCTACCTCGCGCGTGGAATCGCAACACCGATCAAAGCACTCGCCGAGGCTTCGAACGAAATCGCACGCGGCAATCTCCATCATCGTGTCACGACGATCGCAGATGATGAGCTCGCGCTGCTGGCGGAGTCGTTCAATCAGATGACCGCGCAGCTCGAAGAGAACCGCAGCCGCATCGAGGCGGGCGCGGCGGAGTTGCGCGACACGAACCTCGAGCTGCGCGAGCGACGCAATTACATCGAAACAGTGCTGCAATCGTTATCGACCGGCGTGATCTCGCTTGACGAAAATGATTGTGTGACGACTCTGAACGCGTCCGCAGCGCGCATGCTCGCGCTTGTCGATAAAGCTGAAGGCAATCCGACGCTGAGCAGTCTCATCGGCAGTGAAGACTGGCTCGTCGTCGATCGTCTGTTGCGGCGGGCGCGGCGAGCGGGCCATGCAACCGAACAGACGCAACTCGGAAGTGGAGCACTGCCCGTTTCGATGACCGCCAGTGCGTTGCCGGATTCGCGCGGACCGCGACGCGGAGTCGTTTTAGTAATCGAAGACCTTTCGGAACTGCTCGCGGCGCAACGTGCGGCAGCGTGGAGTGAAGTCGCGCGGCGTATGGCCCACGAGATCAAAAATCCGTTGACTCCGATTCAACTGTCAGCCGAACGCATTGCAAAGAGTTATGGTCGCGCGACCAACGGCGCCGGCAACGGCACATCTCTCGTAGCCGATGAGCGTCTCGATGATAAACGCGTGGCAGCGGTAATCAGCGAGTGTACGGAAACGATCGCGCGCGAAGTTGCGGGCTTGAAAGCGATGGTTGACGAGTTTTCGCGTTTTGCGCGTCTGCCTGCCACACGTCTCGAGCAGGCAAATCTCAACGACGTGATCACTCACGCTGCTGGTCTATATCGGGAACGACTCGACGGCGTTTCACTGACTTTGGACCTCGATCGTGAGTTACCGCTGTCAATGCTCGACATCGAGCAGATCAAGCGCGTGTTTGTTAACCTGGTTGACAACGCACTCGCGTCGCTTGCCGGGGTTTCTGACGAGAAGCAAATCACGATTGCGACGAGTCACGATTCGGAAAGAAGCGTGTTGCGCGCTGAAGTAGCGGACACAGGGCAGGGAATCGAACCGGCTGACTTCCGCCGTTTGTTCGAACCGTACTTCTCGCGACGTGACAGCGGCACGGGCCTGGGTCTCGCGATCGTGCAGCGAATAATTCTTGAACACGGCGGTCACATCCGCGCCGAACGCAATCATCCACGTGGCGCGAAGTTTGTCATCGAGTTGCCGGCGGGGTAAATGAGAATGAAGCAATTAGAACAAGTCCGGAAGAGGCGCTCGACCCCGCTCACGGAACAGCGGGGGCAAGCCGCCCTTCCTGACTTGTTCTATTTTTTGCCTGCTAATCACTTATGGATTCAATTCTCATAGTTGATGACGAACGCGGCATTCGCGACACGCTGCGGGCGGTGATGGAAGATGAAGGCTTCGCCGCGGACGCGGTCGCGACTGGCGAGGAGTGTCTGAAAGCGCTCGGACGCCGCGCGTACGGCTGCATCCTGCTTGACGTTTGGCTTCCCGGAATCGATGGGCTCGAGACCTTGCGACAACTGCGCGCCGCCGGATCTGATGCCGCTGTCGTGATCATTTCCGGTCATGGGAACATCGAGACTGCCGTGCGCGCAACGAAGCTAGGCGCGTTCGACTTCATCGAAAAACCACTCTCGATCGAGAAGACGGTCCTCACCGTCCGCAATGCTTTGCGCCAGCAGCGCCTCGAATTAATCAACGCCGACATGGCCGCGGCACTCGCGCGCGAGTACACGATGGTGGGCGAGTCGGTCGCAATGCGTGCGCTGCGCAAGCAGATCTCGATCGTGGCGCCGACGGATGGTCGTGTTCTGATCTATGGTGAATCAGGAACGGGAAAAGAATTAGTGGCCCATGCGATTCATGCGGAGTCGCGTCGCGCTGCGGCTGCGTTTATCGAGGTGAACTCAGCCGCGATTCCGGAAGAGTTGATCGAATCGGAGCTCTTCGGACACGTGAAGGGCGCGTTTACCGGCGCGACTGCCGCGAAGAAAGGCAAGTTTGAACTAGCGGACGGCGCGACGATCTTTCTCGACGAAGTCGGGGACATGAGTCCGAAAGTTCAGGCGAAGGTGTTGCGAGTGTTGGAAGAGCAGCGCTTCGAACCGGTTGGAAGTGGAACTTCGGTAACTGTCGACGTGCGTCTGATTGCAGCGACAAACAAACGTCTCGATGTCGAGATCGAGCAGGGAAACTTTCGCGCGGATCTGTTTTATCGTTTGAATGTGATTCCGTTCGAGTTGCCGCCGCTACGTGAGCGTCTCGAAGACGTGCCGCTGCTGATCGATTACTTCAATGAACACTTCTCAAAGGCTTACGGAAAGAAGCTGAAGAATTTTTTGGCTGAAGCGGTTGAAGCAATGCAATCGTATTCATGGCCCGGCAACGTGCGCGAACTACGAAACACGATCGAGCGAGTAGTGATCATGCATCCCGGCACAAAAGTCTCGGCCAGCGATCTTCCGCCGCAAGGCAAGGAAGAACCGCCTGCGGCGTCATTCCGCTTCCCATCGTTTAAAGAAGCGACCGAGGCGTATCACCGCGAGTTCATTCAGCGCAAGCTCGAAGAAGCGGACGGCAACGTCTCACGCGCCGCAGAATTGATGGGGGTGGACCGCAGCCACCTGTATCGCCGCATGCGCGCCCTCGGCATCCAAAACCGCGAACGCAATGCGACAACATGATCTCTGCGGCCTCTGCGTGTCTCTGCGATCTCTCCGTTTAAAGAACAGTAATCGCGTTGACAAAACTTTACATAACCATGACTAACTCGCTATAACCCACTGCTAACCTCAGCCGACTCCCCAGTCGGTCTTTTAGTTGCGTTCAGCTTAAAGTCGCACTCACGATGAGCCTTTCCCCCGTGAAGCTCAGGTCCAGGTGGCCCCTCGCCGTTTGCGTGCTCCTGTCGTTTGTAGTGGGCTACGGCCTCTCACACGTCTCACGCACCGCAACGCCCGTCACCGAAGCCAGAATCCAGGTCGCTGATTTCCGCGTCGCAATTCCCGAAGGTGAGACAACCGTCACGATTATGAGCCGCGATCCGGAAGGAGAGCAGTTGGGCCAACTCAAGCTTCAACGTCACGGCGCCGCGATTGCCGGGATCCCCGCGATCGAGACGCGCATCGCGCCGCGCGAACGCCTGACTGTCGAAGACGCTGCATTTCTACGCCGCGAAATCGGCGCCGCAGTTTCACCCTCCGACTCGCCCTGGCAGAAAGCAAACAAGATTCGAGCGTGGTTGGCCCAACTTCGTTATCGACTCGGAATGCCGGGTCTGAGCACGCGCAAGCCTCGCGAAGCTTACGAACAGATGAAAACCGGACAGCCCGTGCTTTGCGGCAATCTCGCTGAGATCTACGTCGCACTCTGTGAAGCGATGGGCATGACGGCGCGTGCTGTAGGTTTGACTGTCGCAGTCCAAAACGGGCTCTTCGGAGTCGATACGCATGCCGGCGCTGAAGTTTGGATTCCCGAAATGGGTGGCTGGGTCTATCAGGATCCGACCTTCAACTGTTACTGGCAGATCGACGGCAAACCCGCGAGCGCGATGCAACTCCACGACGCCGTGATGGAGCAGCGAGACGTCGACTACATGCCGCACGATAAACAAACAGAGCAACGGCTGCGAGATTACTACCTCGATGTGCGTTTGTACTTCCGCCAGATTTCATACGAGTACAAACCGGGTGGCACCGTGCTTTCTTTCGCGGACCCGCGACTCGAGCCGTTGAATCTCCGTGACAAGAATTGGATCCACACTGACAGCCGCGAAGATATCCAGCGTCTCGACTCCGGCGAGATTCTCATCATCGAAAGACGTTCGGAGATCTCGCCTGGTGTGTTTGTACAGTTGATTGGCAACGATCTGTTCGTGAGAGACAGGCGCGAGCGAAGTTCCGGGATTCGCGTGCGTTCGTCGACGGGAACGGTCGAGGGTCTCGCATACCTGCACGAGCGCGCACAGGATCTCGGCGTCTTCAGTAAATCGAACCTCGTTCAGAACCCGGCGTTTCGACTTACGAGCGGTGCAAATCAGCTCGCGGACGATTGGTCCATCACTGGCCCGGTCGAAGCGATGACGATTTCGGGCGGTCAGGCGATGTCGGCGCTGCCGGGAGGCAAACTTTACCAGCGCATCCAGGTGCGGCCCCGTGGTCGATACCTGATGTATGCGCGCGTCAGTGTGTCGCGCGGGCTGGTGAACTGGTCGATAGCCGACGCGCCACGCGGACCGAGATCGATGGGGACGATTGAGCCCGAACGAATCAGCGAAGTCGTTTCGGATATCGTGGAGAGTCAGAGCGGGTATCTCGAGGTTGGTTTTGAAGTTCCTTCCGGCGGCGCCTTCCGCGTCATCGACGTGATTGTCACCGAAGCTCCACGCTTCGATCCCTAAATAAACTTGCGTTCCATCTTCAAATAGCTTAAGAAGTTAACGAGGTTTTTTGATGGATTTTACTACCAAAGAATTATTGAAACGCTACGCAAAACTGGCCATCGGCCAGCCGTTTTCGCCGGTATTGCTGAACATTCTGGTGACTTCGGTTTGCGATATGCGTTGCACACACTGCTTTTTTACTGACGAACTCGACGACCGCCCGCGCAAGAAACTCCAGATGAAAACGCACGAGATCGAGCGGATCTCCGAAACTCTCGGAGGCAATCTCGGCGTCCTGATTCTCGCCGGCGGCGAACCATTTACGCGTAAAGATCTTCCCGAAATCGCACGGGCGTTTTATACAAACAACAAACTCGAATCGATCTACATCATGTCCAACGGACAGATTCAGAAGCGAATCTTTCCGGACGTCACGCGCGTGCTTCAGGAGTGTCCGAACCTCAACGTTACGGTCGCACTCGGTATCGATGGTCCAAAACACGAGCACGAGAAGATTCGACAGAAGCCCGGTTCGTGGGGCATTGCCATCGACACTGCGCGCCAGCTTCAGGCGATTAAAAAGGAATACCCGCGACTCGATGTGCAAACGTGTACCTGCTTCATGAACTCGAACCAGGACACGATCTTCGAGTGGTACGACTTTCTGAAGTACGATCTGAAACCCGACAAAGTTAACTTCAATTACATCCGCCCGCCATCAGCCGATCCGAAAGAGTTGGATATCGATCATTCGCGCTACGCGAAGTTGGCCCGGATGATTGACGACGACTCGCGTCACGCAGCGATCAAGAACAACTACGGCGGCAAGGCTGGATTCTTCAAGGCTGCGATCGATATCTACATGCACGGCCTGATTGCGAAGACGCAGGAAACGCAGACCGCACAGATGACATGTTACGCAGGCACGGCCGGCGGTGTGATCTACGACGAAGGCACGGTTTCATCGTGTGAGAATCTCGAACCCGTCGGTAATCTGCGCGACTTCGATTGGAACTTCCAGAAGCTCTGGCTGTCACCCGCGATGCAGGCACGACGCAAGAAAGCGCTTGACGGATGTTTCTGTACGCATGAGTCGAATAGTTACTACCCGTCGTTGCCGTTCAATCCCGGTCACTTGATCCAGATCAAGAAGCTCGAGAGGGAGATGAAGAAGGCGCGCAAGGCGGTGGAGAAACAGGAAGAATTGTCGATTGCCGATTGCCAATTGCCAATTGGGAGATGAGAGCATCTTGTCAATCATAAAAATCATGTAAATCCTGTCTAATTTCAACATGATTGACAGGATTCTCACGATGAACAGGAAAGGTTAATGCAGAAGCGCATACCAAAGATTCTGATCATTTCGTCTGACACGGGCGGTGGGCATCGTTCGGCTGCGGCCGCGATCGTTGCGGGTGTGCAGAAGTTTCTTGACAGCGAATCGTATGCGATCAGGGTAGTGCGCGCGGTTGAAGAATCGCATCACCTCAGCGCGAAGCTGGTGCGGTTGTATAACTGGATCCTGCGTAACAAGCAGCACTGGATGAAGTATTACTACTGGTTCATAAATTACATCCGGCCGGAGACGAGCGCGTTTTTTTATAAACGATGCGTGGGTTACGTGGCTGGGCTATTTGAACGCTGGTGCCCGCACATCGTGGTCAGCGTTCATCCGCTCACGCAGCATATTTTCGCGCGCGTGTTGAAGGAGTTGAACCTTGCCGATCGCGTGCCGCTTGTGTCGGTAGTCACCGATCCTTGCTACGGATTCTGGAAAGGCTGGGCGTGTGACGCCGTGAGCCTGTATCTCGTGGCAAGCGAAGACGCGCGGCGACAGTTGATCGATTACGGCGTGGCGCCGGAGAGGATCAAGATTTCCGGACTGCCGGTGCATCCGAAGTTTGCGTATCCGGGTGAGGAAGCAGCGCAGGCTGCGCGTCGTGCGCTCGGTTTGGATCCGGAGAAGTTTACGGTGTTCGTGAACGCCGGCTGGATCGGCGGTGGCAACATCCCGCAGATCTTCCGCGAACTGGTGCACGGCGAATTGGACGTGCAGGCGATTTTCCTTGCGGGAAAAAACGAGGATTTGCGCGTCGCTGCTGAATCGATCGCGCTCGAAGCCCCGTTTCCGATAAAAGTGATTGGTTACTCGGACGAAGTCGAGAAACTGATGAGCGCGGCGAACGTCATGATCTCAAAACTCGGCGGACTGACGACGTTCGAAGCACTCGCGTGTCGCGTGCCGATCATTGCCGACATGATCACTGACCCCATGCCTCAGGAAGCTGGAACCGCTGACCTGATCGCGCAACGCGGTGCTGGCGTGATGCTCACGCGCTCGATCGATGTGGTGCCGGTGGTGAGGCGAATGATGGAGGATGAAGTTCACTACTCGCGCATGCGTGCCGCCACCGCCGCACTCGCGCTCCCGAATGCCACGCGCCAGATCGTCGAAGAGATCGCTGCCCTCATTCCGCAAACAGAACCCGCGACCCTGACCGAAGTAGCCTCCGCCTGAACTGAACTCTTTCTCACGCCGGCGTGGCCACGCGAATGATTTCCGCCGAAGGCTGGTCCACGTGTGTGGCGACCTCCGGACAGCGGAAACAAGCGGCTTTACCTTCCTGTTGATACCAGCGACATTCCGGCCTGATGCTGCACGGCGGTAGCACGTCGACCGCGCGCGGCAGGATCTGCACGATGCGTGTCGCCAACTGGCAATCCTTGCCGTCGAAGTGAACGCATCGGCTCTCTTCACAGCGCGCAGCGAAGCGAAAGATGTTGCGTGGATCGACGTCACGCGTCAACGAAAGCAGTTGCGGCGTAACTGGCTGCGGCTCCTCGATCCACGCCAGTCTCTTTCCTTCCGGCGTGTCTTCCAACACGCCGAGCACGAGGCTGTCTTCCATGTCGGGCTGGGCGCTCGGACACATCAACGGTTTCATGCCGTGATTACCCGATGACTTCCTTGATTGGTTTCATGATGAAGCCGATGGTGGTGATGCCGCCGGCCGTGATGACTTTCGGAGTCAGTTTCGCGTCGGGAATCGAAGCCTGGACCTGCTTCGTTATGCTGCGTGCGAGCCCATTCGTATCGACTTTCTCCGCGAGCGCAGCCTGGATTTGACGACCAATGATCGTACCGCCCGGCAGTTTTCTACCGGCGCTTGCTTCGACGGCTTTATCGATGACGTCGCTGAGGTCAGCGAGCTTGATGGTTTTTGCTCTCGTTGCCATTCGTTTGCCTTCTCCTTTGATAAGAACTGAGGTGAATGCTGAAGTTTGAAAACGCGCTGCACTCTATTAGCTGTGCGTATCACTGTCAATAAAAAAGTCGGAGAAAGAAATTCTTGACAAGGTGATCCGAATAAATTAAGAACGACGTATTCTCAGTTAACTCAATCATTCGTCTCTCTGAGATTGATTGCTCACGTTGACGCGCGAAAACAACACGCAGTGTTAGATCCAGCGGCCCAATTCAATCTGTTCCTGCTCCGGAACTTTCTGGATGTGGACGCGTGTGCGAGTGTGAGAGCCGAGTTGAATCTATCCCTGACAACGCAGGCTCCGGTTTACATCGAAGGCACTGAGGGCACGATTCACGAATCGATTCGCAAGACCACCAGTCTTCATCCGTCCGCCGAAACAATCTCAGAAGTTCATGATCGATTACTAAGCCAAAAATCAGCGCTGGAAACACATTTTGACCTGAACCTCACAGACTGCGAGCTGCCTCAATTTTTGCGTTATGAGAAAGGCGACTTCTTCGTTCGCCACCAGGACGGCAACACAAAACAGCTCGATTTCGATCACCTGCGAGTGCGGCGGATCTCGATCGTCGTTTTTCTGAACGACTTCGCAGTTGAGCCAGAGGCGAATTGCTACAGCGGCGGCTTGCTCAAGTTTTATGAGCAGCAGGGGACGTATGGTCTACCGGGTGAAACCGGAATGTTAGTCGCGTTCAGCGCCGACACACTCCACGAAGTTTCTCCAGTTACTGGCGGCGAGCGTTTCACGATCATCAGTTGGTTCCGATAAGTCGAAGATTTCTCACGCAAAGGCGCAAAGACTCAAAGCGCTGCCGCGTTTCTAATATTT
>Ga0207707_10003596_pt1 | contig 13746 bp, 11 predicted proteins | sample KBSC83BmetaG_FD_184336 | JGI IMG/M metagenome (GOLD analysis project Ga0207707, IMG submission 184336) | Corn rhizosphere microbial communities from Kellogg Biological Station, Michigan, USA - KBS C8-3B metaG (SPAdes) (version 2) | ecosystem: Host-associated > Plants > Roots > Rhizosphere ...
GATCACGCCGGTCTTGGTCGCGGCATAATGCTCGGCGTCGCGCACGCCCTCGAAGGCGAAGTCGACGCGCCAGACGAGCACGCGGTACCGGCGATCGGCGCTGAAGCCGACGCCCCGGTCGGCGTCTTCGGTAGCCTGCCAGCCCAGCGGCAGGGAAACCTCGATCTTGACGGACTCGAACATCACCCGGGCCAGGCCATTGGCGGTGTCGATGGCGAGAAGCCGCGATGGCGCGGGATCCGGACCGCCCGGGATCATCGGATCGGCGCGATTGAAGCTGGCGCCGTTGTCGGCGATGGCGAAGTCCCGGAACGTCAGCCCGCCAGCGTCCAGGCCGTCTTCGGCGCGGGCCACGGTCGTGCCGAAAGCGCTCCATAGCGCAGCACCGCTCGCCAAAAGGAACAGACGGCGCCCAGACTCCTTTTGTCTCAGCTCATATTGTAGATGAGATTTCATTCCTAAGTGTATGTTTAATAATAAATTTTATCAGCCAACATCGATCACAAGGCCGTCGTGGCAGGGCGTCACGTGCGACGGCGTCCGCCGGTCGACCTCAGCGTAGTCCATATCGACGTGGAGATTGGTCAAGAATGCCCGTCGTGGGGCGATGCGCGCGATCCACTCCAGGGTGAGATCGAGATGCGCGTGCGTGGGATGCGGCCGATAGCGCGTGGCATCGACAATCAGCGTATCGACGCCCGCCAAGGTAGCGAACGCTTCTTCCGGCAGGCGCACGAGGTCGTTGGCATAGGCGATGGCGCCGAAGCGGAAGCCCAGCGACGGGATCGTGCCGTGATCCTGGATGAACGGCACGATGCTCACGCCGGCAGCCTCGAACGGTCCGTCAATCCTGTTGTGCCGGTAGATCGGATTATAGAAACCGCCGCCCTCCGCCTCGAAGCAGTAGCCGAAGCGGCGCTTGAGCACGGCGTAGGTGCGCTCGTCTGCCCACGCCTCGATCGCGCCCTGGCGGATCGTGTAGGGCCGCAGGTCGTCGATGCCGTGGACCTGGTCGGCATGCTCGTGGGTCCAGACCACGGCGTCGATACGTTCAACCCGCGCGTCGAGCAGCTGGGCGCGCACGTCGGGCGAGGTGTCGATCAGCACGGTCCTGGCCTTGTCCTCGACCAGGATCGAGCATCGGCGCCGGCGGTTGCGGCCGTCGTTGGGGTCGCAGGCTCCCCACTCGCCCAGCCCGTCCTTGCCGCCCGGTCGCGGCACGCCGCCCGAGGTGCCGCAGCCCAGGATGGTCACGCGCACCTGTTGGTCTCCAGTCGACGGCGCTCCGCTTTGGCAAAGAGCCTGAAGAAATTGTCGGTCGTGACGGCCTCGAGTTCGGCGATGCTGACGCCCTTGAGTTCGGCGACCTTGGCCGCCGTATGGGCCACGAAGGCGGGTTCGTTGGTCTTGCCGCGCTTGGGGATCGGCGCCAGGTAGGGCGCGTCCGTCTCGACCAGCAACCGGTCGAGCGGCAGGTCGCGCACGATAGTGCGCAGTTCCTCGGCCGCCTTGAAGGTTACAATGCCCGAGATCGAGATGTAGAAGCCCAGCGCCAGGGCGCGCCGTGCCACGTCGGGCCCCGAGCTGAAGCAGTGGATCACGCCCGGAAAGGCCCCCTTCCCGCACTCGTCCTCCAGGATGTCGCCGGTTTCGGCGTCGGCATTGCGCGTGTGCACGATCAGCGGCAGCCCGGTCTGGCGCGACGCCGCGATGTGCGTGCGGAAGCTCTCTTCCTGCTCGGCGCGCGGGCTGTGCTCGTAGTAGAAATCGAGGCCGGTCTCGCCGATGCCCACGACCTTGGGATGCTCCGCGGCCGCGATCAACCGGTCGGGGGCGCTCTGGCCCTCCTCCTTGGCTTCGTGCGGATGGACGCCGACCGAGCACCAGACATTGTCGTGCCGCTCGGCGATCGCGCGCACGCGCTCGAACTGGTCGAGCCGTGTGCCAATCGTCAGCATGCCGGCCACGCCGGCGTTCCGGGCACGCGCCAGTACGCCCACTTCGTCGGTCGTGAGCTCGGGGAAGTCGAGATGGCAGTGGCTGTCGATCAGCATGGTCAGGCCGCCGGCTTGGCTTCGACGAAACGCGGGAACACGCCCTGCGGTTTCGGCAGCGCGGTTCCAGAGACCAATTCGATGTCGAAGGAGGCAAAGCCCCTGCCCTCGGCCGGCACGGCCAGCTGATCGAGGATCTTGCCCGTCGAGTCGGGCATGAACGGCTGCACCAGCAAGGTCACCCTCCGGATCGTCTCGGCCAGCACCCACATCACCGTGTCGCGGCGCACGGTATCGGTCTTGGCCAGCGCCCACGGCGCCTGCGCGTCGACATAGCGGTTGGCGTCGGCGATCACTTCCCAGATCGACGTCAGCGCCTTGTGGAACGCCTGGTCGTCGAGCTCGGCCCGCACGACGGGCAGCAGGCCGCGCGCACGGTCGAGCAGCGCGGTATCCGCGTCGGTCAGCGTGCCCTTGGGCGGCACTTTCTCTTCGCAGCTCTTGGCGATGATCGACAGCGAGCGCTGGCAGAGGTTGCCGTAGGCGTTGGCAAGATCGGCGTTGAGGCGCCCGATCAGGGCGCGGCGCGAGAAATCGCCGTCATTTCCAAACGGTACCTCGCGCAGCAGGAAATAGCGCACCGGGTCGAGGCCGTAGGTGTCGACCAACTCGACCGGATCGATCACGTTGCCCAGTGACTTCGAGATCTTCTGGCCCTCGTTGGTCCACCAGCCGTGCGCAAAGACGCGCTGCGGCGGGGCCAGGTTGGCGGCCATCAGGAACGCCGGCCAGAACACGCAGTGGAAGCGGATGATGTCCTTGCCGACCATGTGCAAGTCCGCCGGCCAGTATTTCCACAGCGTGCCGTTCGTGTCAGGGTAGCCGCACTCGGTGATGTAGTTGGTGAGCGCGTCGAGCCAGACGTACATGATGTGCTTCTCGTCTCCCGGCACGGGGATGCCCCAGGAGAAGCTGGTTCGCGAGACGGAGAGGTCCTGCAGGCCGCCCTTCACGAAGCTGATCACCTCGTTGCGCCGGCTGTCGGGACCGATGAAGCGCGGGTTCTTTTCGTAGAAATCCAGCAGCCGCTCGGTCCAGGCCGAGAGCTTGAAGAAGTACGACGGCTCCTCGACCCACTGGACCTCGGCGCCGGTCGACGTGGCACGGCGCTTCTTGTCAGGGCCGACCTCGGTCTCGCCCTCGACGAAATAGGTTTCGTCGCGAACCGAGTACCAGCCGGCGTACTTGCCGAGATAGATGTCGCCCGCCTCCACCAGCTTCTGCCACAGCGCCTGGCATGCCGCGTGGTGGCGCGGCTCGGTGGTGCGGATGAAGTTGTCGGGGCTGTAGTTCATCTTGCCCACGAGGTCGCGGAACGACTGGCTCACCTTGTCGGTGAAGGCCTGGGGCGCGAGACCGGCGGCGGCGGCGGCGGTTTCGATCTTCTGGCCGTGCTCGTCGGTGCCGGTCAGGAAATGAACATCGCGCCCGTCGAGGCGCATGAAACGGGCCAGCACGTCGCAGGAAAGCGTCGTATACGCGTGCCCGATATGGGGCACGTCGTTCACGTAGTAGATCGGCGTGGTGACGTAGTAGGTGTTGCGGCCCGACATGACTAAACTCCGGAGTGTCGCCCCTCCCGGAGCGCCGGTATCAGCGGTCAACGCATCGCCGATTGGAGAGCCAGGAAACTTCCGAGAACCGTCTGCTTGCGGTCGAGATTGACGGCGTCGGAACGGGACAACAGGTGGGCGATCTTGTCCCACGCCTCCATCCAGCGATCAAGGCTTGCGGCCGCGAGCAAACGGCCCTGCAGTCCCTTCTCTCCCGGCACCACGGGCGCTCCTTCCCCGCCGATCGCGGCGTGGCGGGCGAGGCCTTTCAGCCAGCCGTCGAACAGATAGTTGAGCGACCGCCAGTCGACGTTCGCCTCCTCCCCGCGCCGGCCGAAGCGTTCGGCGAAGGTGTGCAGGCGGGCCATGTCGAGGTCCGGCAGGGTCGCCAGCACGTCGATCATCTCGCGATAGAGCCCGAGGCTGCCAGCGCTTGCCAGTTCGAGCGCGCGGCCGATGCTGCCCTCCGCCAGGCTTGCCAGCGCCGTGCGCTCGTCGGGCCTGGTGTCAGGAGCATAGTCGCCGAGCAACTGCATGACCGTGTCCGCGCCCAGCGGATGGAGCGCCAGCCGGCGGCAGCGCGAGCGGATCGTCGGCAGCAGGCGCCCCGGCGCGTGGGCCACGAGCAGCAGCACGGCGTTGGGTGGCGGCTCCTCGAGGACCTTGAGGACGGCGTTGGCGGCGTTGCGGTTCATCTCGTCGGCCGAATCGACGATGGCGACGCGGTACTTCCCCATCGCCGGCGTCATGTGCATGAAGTCGCCGAGCCCGCGCACGTCGTCGACGGAAATCTCCGCCCTCATGCGGCCGGTATCGGGATTGAGCGTGCGCCGCAGATGGAACAGGTCGGGGTGTGAGCGCGCGTCGATCAGCGACCGTCCGGGCGCATCGGCCGGCACGTCGAAGCTGTCGGGCGCGTCGCCGAACAGTCCGCCCTGCTGGCCAGCCAGCAGGAAGCGCGCGAACCGCCAGGCCAGCGTCGCCTTGCCGATGCCGCGCGGCCCCGTCATCAGCCAGGCATGGTGCAGCCTGCCGCTCTGCTGGGCAGTCAGCATCGTCTTCTCGGCGCCGTCGTGGCCGATCAGCCTTGTGTTGCGCCACGGCGGCGCCCAGGCATGCGGCCACTCGAGCTTCTCGAGCTCGGCGGGATCGGCGCTGGTCTTGCCGCGCGCCATCGTCAGGCGCCCAGCCGTTCGCCGACGGCGCGGGCGATCCCCCCGGCGATCGTGTCGATGTCCTGCGCCGCGTCGATCACCACGCAGCGCGCGGGCGCGCGCCGGGCGATCTCGAGGAAGCCCGCTTTCACCCGCTGATGAAATTCGACCGGCAGGTTTTCGTAACGTGTTTCTGTGCCGCGCCGCGCCGCGGCCCGCGCCAGCCCGGTGTCGATCGGCACGTCGAGTATCAAGGTCAGATCGGGTCGGAAGTCGCCGACCGCGACGCCGTACAGCCGCTCCAGCATCGCGCGGTCGAGGCCATGTCCGTAGCCCTGGTACGCCGTGGTCGAGTCGGCGAAGCGGTCGCTGATCACCCAGGCACCCTGCTCCAGCGCCGGCCACACCGTCGACCGCAGGTGATCCCGCCGCGCCGCGAAGTGCAGCAGCGCCTCGGTGACACCATCCCAGCGCTCGACCGGGCCTTCGACCAGCAGCTTGCGCACCATCTCCGCGCCCGGCGAGCCGCCCGGCTCGCGTGTCGCCACGACTTTCCTGCCACGCCCCTCGAGCCAGGTCTTGAGGCGGGCGATCTGCGTCGACTTCCCTGCTCCTTCGCCACCCTCGAGTGTGATGAAACGCCCCTTGGCGCCGCCGGTCACGACGCCCAGCCGAGCACGTAGTGCCGGATCAGGGTCGAGATCCGGCTGACCACGCCGGCGCGCTCGACATCGGCGCCGGCCTGCAGCGGATATTCGATCACCCGTCCGTCGGGCATCGTCACGACGGCCGTGCCGATCGGTGTGCCCTTGGCGATCGGTGCCGCGATCGGCCCGTCGAAGCGCACGACGGCGCGCGGTTGGGCGGTCTGGCCCACCATCGTGGTCGCCAGCACCGCGTGCGGGATCATGAGAGGCACCTTCTCCTGCGCGCCCAGCCACACTGGCGCTTCAGCCACGACATCGCCCGCCTTGAAGATCGTCTTGTTGCTCGATTCGCGGAAGCCCCACTCGATCAGCCGCGCGGTTTCCTGGGCGCGTTCGTTCATGCTGCTCATGCCATTCAGCACCAGGATCAGCCGGCGGCCGTCGCGGATCGCCGACGTCGTCTGGCCGAAACCACCCTCTTCGGTGTGACCGGTCTTGAGGCCGTCGACGCCGGGCACGGTCTTGAGCTCGAGATTGCGGTTCGCCTGGGTCTTGCCGTTGAAGGTGAAGTCGCGCTGCGCGTAGTACTTATAGAGCTGCGGGAAATCGCGGACGGTGCGCATCGCCAGAACGGCGAGATCACGGGCCGTCACCATCTGGCCTTCGGCCGGCCAGCCCGACGAGTTCTTGAACACCGAACCGGTCAGGCCGATCTCCTTCGCCCGTTTGTTCATGCGCTCGGCGAAGGCTTCCTCGCTACCGGCCATGCCCTCGGCAACCGCGACGCTGGCATCGTTGCCCGAGACGACGATGATGCCCTGGATCAGCTCGGCAATCGTCGGCTGGTCGGTCGGTTCCAGGAACATGGTCGATGAATGCGTGCCGCGCGTGATGGCATAGGCGCGCTCGCTCACCTTGAAACGGGTGTCCATCTTGAGCTTGCCCGACTTGATGTCTTCGAACAGCAGATAGACGGTCATCATCTTGGCCATCGACGATGGCGCCATCGGCTTCTCGGCGTCCTTGGCCAGGATTACCGCGCCGGTCTCGGCGTCGATCATGCAGGCAAAGCGCGCGACCGTGGTCGTACCGATCTGCGACGGCGCAGCAGCGTCGAGCTTGGCTGCCTGCGCGGCGGCCGCGGCCTTGGGCCCCGCCGGCGGCGTGGCGGGCTTGGCGGCCGGTGCCTTGGGTTTCGGTGCAGAGTGCTGCCGGCGCGCCGGCTCGGCCTGCTGCGCGCAGGCGTCGGAAACGACACCGGCGACCGGACCGGCGATGCCGGCCAGCGCCAGGAGGAGTGCGAGTAACCGCAGTCGATCAATCCGAAACAACACGCGCCTCACCATAACCTGACCGCCTCAGCCGGTCGGCAACGATGCCGGCGGCGTCCGGGGTCGTATAGGGCCCTACTCTCACCCGGTAAACCTCGTGTCCACCGGCAGAGGCCTGGAATATCTCTGTCGAGCCGTAGCTGCTGATCAGGTCGCGCTGCCGCGTGGCGTTGTTCATTGTCGAGAACGCGCCCGTCTGCACGTAAAAGCTGCCGCCCGATTGCGTCGATCCGGAGGCAATCGAGGCGATCGTCGGTCCCCGGGCAGCCGAAGGCGCGGGGCGCGGTGGCTCGGCGCGCACGAAGACCTCCTGGGGCGGCGGCGGTGCCTGCTCGACCGGCGGCGCCGATGTGGGCATCGGTGCGGGCATGGGCGCGGCTGCGGGAGCCGGGGCGGTTCCGCGCCCCGCCGCCAGTTGGACAAGCGCCGCCTGCTGCTCGGATGGACCACCTCCGGCCTGCGCCACCTGCTTCACTGTCTGGCTCTCCGCGCTCAGCTGGTCGATGCGGACGCGCGCGGTGCCGTTGCGCAACATGTCGAGATCCTGGGCGGCTGCGCGCGACATGTCGATGATGCGGTTGCGGGCATAAGGGCCGCGGTCGTTCACCCGTACGACCGTCGATCGGCCGTTGTCGAGATTGGTCACCCTCACGATCGACGGCATCTGCAGGGTGCGGTGCGCCGCCGTGTGATCTTCCTGATTGTATTGCTCGCCGTTGGCGGTCGCCTTGCTGTGGAAGCCCGGGCCGTACCACGACGCCACGCCCGTCTCGACGTGGTTGAACTCTTCCTGCGGCACGTAGGTGACGCCGTCGATCTTGTACGGACTGCCGACCTTGTACATGCCGCGGCTGGCCGACGCGCCGCTGCTGCCCCCACCGCGATGGGAGCCGCAGGCGCCGAGGCAGGCAATCAGCAACAGGACGGCGCAGAACCGCAAAAACACCATTACCGGTGATCATACACCATGTTGGGGGCCGCGGGCAGGCCCGCGCACCATCTAGCGATTATTGGCATATGTACCGCGATCGACGGACGGAGTAACAAGCCCTCTCTGGAGGGGTGGCCGAGTGGTTTAAGGCACCGGTCTTGAAAACCGGCGTGCGTGCAAGCGCACCGTGGGTTCGAATCCCACCCCCTCCGCCAGCGAGCCCGCAAACCTTCCGCGTTGAACTAGCCGACCTCTTCCAACGTCGGGCATGTTCCGCTGACGCGCGTCTGACGCATGTAGCGGCGGTGACGATCGGCATCGTAGCCGCTTCCAGCGTGAAGGAGGCAACGGTTGTCCCACAGGACAACGTCGCCGGGTTGCCATGCGTGGGCGTAGATATTTTCAGGCCTGATCGCTGCTTCGGTCAGTTCGTCGATCAGGGCACGGCCGGCGGCCTCGCTCATGCCCTCGATATCCCGGACGTGGGAGCCGAGGAACAAATTCTTTGCCCCCGTCGCCGGATTGCTCCGGACGAGCCGCTGGCGCACGGGCGGCAGCGAGGCTGCGATCTCGGGCGATACGGCGTCAGGAGCGACCTTCGAGCGCGAAAAAACGTAATCGTGGATCGCGATCAGGGGATCGAGCTCGGCCTTGCGTCCGGGCGAGAGGCGATCGTAGGCGGCGCGCAGGGAGACGAACATCGTCGTGCCACCCTCGGCCGGCGTTTCATAGGCGCACATGATCGAGAGGAATGCCGGCACCGGTTTGAACGACGCATCCGAGTGCCACATGTTGTTGCCGGTGAGGAAGATGGTTTTCCTGTGCGAGTTGCCAAGCACCGTGCCGTCCGTCTGGACGTTGCCGATGGTGCCGAAATACTCGGTCTTGCCGACACTGGTGTGGCTGGGCTCGGGTTTGCCCAATTGGCGCGTGAGGGCGAGCTGGCGGTCGTCATCCATCGACTGATCGGGGAAGCAGACGAACGAATACCGATCGATCGCCGCGTTGATCTCTTGAAGCAGGTCCGGCGTGAGTGGCTTGGCAAGGTCGATGCCGCGGACGCTGGCACCGAACTGAGGATGCAGATTTTCGTAGCGGAGCTGGGACATGGTGAATGGATCTCCAAATGCAGCCAGGAATCACTTCGGCAGGTGCGACTTCAAGAACGTGCGTACGCGGTTGATCGTGCGCGCCTTGAGTTCCGGCGGATCGCGCCACGGGAAGACCGTGACCTCGGCATTCGGCGCCAGCGACGCAACGTCGATCGATGTCTGCAGTGGATGCGACGACGTATCGTCCGGCAGGACCAGGATCGGCGTCCGACAGTTGCGGATGAACTCGCGCGGCACGCTGTAGAGGAAATCGGGCTGCACGCTCCAGAGGCTGTGCTGATATTTCTCGATCGTTTCCATCCGCACCTCGGGCCGTCGCGCCCTGAAATCCGGGAGCCAATTCTGCGCACTGTGTCGAATCATGACACCCGGATCTTCGGGCCTCTCGCCCACGGTCTGGCAGAACACGGCGGCAACGACGCGTTGAGGCGCCCGCTGCAGCAGCTTGCCGGCGAAGCAGCCGCCGATGCAGTAGCCCATGTAGAGGAATTCACGGATTCCGAGATGGTCCATCAGCCCGAGCTGGTCGTCGGCGAACGCGTCCCATGCGTTCTCGATCGGCACCGGACCGGTGGAATCGCCGCCATTGGCATTGCGCTGGTCCATGGTGATGCAGCGGAAGTCGTGCTTGAATTCCTCCATCGCATTGAAGACGGCGGTCTGCCAGTTGCTGACGCGCGAGTTCAATCCGCCGCCAGGGATGACCAGCAACGGGAAGCCGGAGCCAGTCTCCTCGTAGCGAATGCGAACGTCACCTCTTTGATATATCGGCATCGAAGTTTCTCCAAAGCGACCAGGAGCAGTTTACCCGAGTACCGTCCGGAATCCCTGTCAATCTCCCTGCAAACAGAGGACCGAGACGGAGAATGGTTCGCGCCCGATCGGCCGCCTCGCGAGCGGCGCGCAGCGGGAGCGCTGACGATGCTGCAAGGCTCAGACGCCAAGCCGGTAAAATCTCGACGCAGTGCCCTTGAACAGGTCGGCTTTCTCGCTGGCGCTGGCCCCTTGCGCGAGACGCTTGCAGGCGTTCCAGAACACGCCGTAGCCGTACGAGCCCTTGTCCACCGGGAAATTGCTCTCGAACATCGCGCGGTTCGAGCCGAAGGCCGCGATGCAGGTTTCCATGTAGGGGCGCCAGAGCATCGCGAGTTGTTCGGAACCCGGCGGCAGCTCGCCCTCATGCACGTCGAAGCCGAACATCTTCATGCCGAGGCCGCCAAGCTTCACCTGCACATTGGGACACGCCGCCAGCTCGGCAATGCGCGCGCTCCAGTCGGCGAAGACTTCGTCGCGCTTGCCCTTGTAGCGGCCGAGCCCGATCGCCCCGCCGACATGGTTGAGCACGATCGGCGTCGTCGGAAAGGCGCGCGCCAGGTCGACAAGATCGCCGAGCTGCGGGTGGTACATGAAAGCATCGAAACTGAGACCGAGCGGCGCCAGCCGCGCGAAGCCTTCGCGCACGCGCCGGTCGAACAGCAGGCCCGGGGCCCTGCCGAGCGACGCGCCCCAGTGCGCCATGTCCGGGTCGCTGGCCGAGATGAAGCGGATGCCCCGGAACCGGCTGCCGCCCGCCACGACCATCGCCTCGAGGACCTTGCCGACATGGCTCCCGAGCGCCAAATCGGCATGCCCCACGATGCCGGCGCAGACTCGCGTCTTGCCGTAGCCACCGCTGGCACCCATCGCCCCCATGCCGTTCGCGAATTCGATCTCGCCGACCGGGCGCATCTCGACGGGCCCGTCGGCCCGGTACATCGACAGCCACTCAAGATAGACGGTGGCAACGACGTTGTGGCCGCTGTCGACGTCGGCCAGAAGATCCGGCAGCAGATAGCGTCCGCTTTCCGGCCGGTCGATGAGGTGATGATGCGGATCGACGATCGGCAGGTCGGGCTCGAGGGCAACCTCCTGTCGCCGATTGAGCCAGTCCGACCGCACGGTCAGATGCGAGCTGATTGTCGTGGACCCGGAGATGACGGAGGTCGTCGATGGCATTGCGTGTCTCCAATTCTCGCGGCGAGTGGGCACATGAGGTCAATGCTGCAGGCCTTCACCGTCGCAAGAGTAGCACGCTCCGATCAGCGGCCGACTGCAAGTAGGTCCGACTCTATGACCAGGTCGCAATGCCTAGATGCCGAACTTGCTGAACTCCTCGCCGACGTTCGGCACGAGCTTGACCGCGGCGGCGATGTCCTTGTCGCCACCGTCCTTGTCGTTGTTCTTCCGCTTGGCCAGGCCGCGGCCGTACAGGGCGCGGGCGTGGTTGGGATCGATCTGCAGCGCCAGGCTGTAGTCCTTGATCGCCGCAGGAAAGTCGCCCGTCTTGAGCGCGATGAAGGCGCGCGTGTCGCGCACCTCGATGTTGCCGCCCGCCAGCTTCAGTGCCTGGTCGCAATCGGCCAGCGCCTGCTGGATCTCCGTGCCGACGATGCCACGCGTCAGGCAGCGGTTGTTGTAGGCCGCCGCCATGTTCGGGTTGAGCTTGATCGCCTCGCTGTAGTCGGCGATCGCGCGGTCGTAGTTGCCCTTGGCGAAGTACGAGTAGCCACGGTTGTAGAAGGCCGCCGGATCCTTGGGCTGGAGCTTGATCGCCGCGTCGAGGTCGACGATCGCGCGATCATGGTCGCTCATGCGGGCATAGAGGCTCGCGCGGCCCACCAGCGCCTGCGGATTGCGCGGGTCGAGCCGGACAGCTTCGCTGTAGTCGGCGAGCGCCCGGTCGGCACTGCCGCGCAGCGTGTAGAGGACGGCGCGATAGTAGAAGGCCAGTCCGAAGTCCGGCGAGATCTCGATCGCGCGGTTGAGATCGGCGAAGCCCTTGTCGAACTCGCCGTCGGCACCGTAGGCGACGCCGCGGTGCATCAGCGCGTTGATGTTGTCAGGGCCGAGCTGCAGGGCCTTCGTGAAGTCGGCGATGGCGGCGTCGAAGTTTCCCTTGCGCGTGTACAGCACGATGCCGCGATTGAGGTACGATGTGATGTACTTCGGATCGAGCTCGATCGACTTGGTGTAGTCGGCGATCGCCTTGTCGGCTTCGTCGAGCGAGTGATAGGAGAAGCCGCGCTGAAAGTAGGCGAAAGCGTAGTACGGATCGAGCCGAATGCCCTCGGTGAAGTCCGCGATCGCCTTCTGGATGTCGTTTCGATAGAGATAGATGCCGCCGCGCGAGACGAAGGCGCGGGCGTCGAGTGGATTGAGGCGGATCGACTCGTTGAAGTCGGCGATCGCCAGGTCGTATTCCTTCTTGGTCACGTAGGCCGTGCCGCGCTGGAAGCGCGCATGCGCGACCTGCGCCCAGTGGCGCACCGCCTCAGGATCCTTCGAACCGAACTGCAGCACGTCGCCGGTCAGCAGGCCAAGGCGCAGCGCCTCGCTGAAGTCGATGATCGCCTTGTCCGGATCGTTCTTCTCGCGATAGGAGATGCCGCGGTTGATGAGCGCGTTCACTTCCTTCGGGTCGATCTCGAGGGCCTCGGTGAAGTCGGCGATGGCCTTGTCGTACAGGCCCTTCTTCGAATAGTAGACGATGCCGCGGTTGATCAGCGGCGCCACGTCCGTCGGGTTGATGCGATGGGCTTCGCTGTAGTCTGAGATGGCGTTGTCCGGCTCGTTGACCGAATGGTAGGCGATGCCGCGGTGCAGGTAGGTATATTCGTCGCCCGGCGCGAGGCGGATCGCCTCGGTGAAATCGGCGATCGCGGGCTTGAACTCTTCTTTGTACATGTAGGCCGAGGCGCGGCCGACGAAGTGCCCTCCCGCCGTCGGGTTGAGCTTGATCGCCTGATCGAAGTCGCTGACCGCCTTGTTGAGGAAGACGGCGGCCTGTTTGGGTTCCTTGCTGGCCTTGTCGAGATAGACCAGGCCGCGCTGATAGTAGGTGTCCGCCGCGTCGTTCGTTTTGGCGATCGCGGTGAAATAGGCGGCCCCCGCCCCTGCAGGCGCCGGCGCACCGGTGATCGGGGACATGCCCGCGCCGTTGCCCAGGATGGCGAGCGCCTCGGTAAAGTCGGAGATCGTCTGGTCGAGGTCGCCCTTGCGCTTGTAGACCAGGCCACGATTCTTCCACGCCGAGACTTCGCGGCGGTCGAGCTTGATCGCCGAATTGAAGTCGGCGATCGCGCCTTCGTTGTTGTCCTTCTTGGTGTAGAGGACGATGCCGCGGTTGATGTAAGCGTAGGTTTCCGTCGGCGACAGGCGGATGGCGTCGCTGTAGTCGACGATCGCCTGGTCGGCGTCGCCGATCATCTGGTAGATGGCGCCACGCTGGAACAGGATCGGGCCACTCGGTGCCGACACGCGGATGACATCGGTGAACACACGCAGCGCCTGCTTGTAATCGGCCGTCGCGCCGTTCTGATCGCCATCGCTCGCAAGCGCGGCGGCGCGATTGTAGAAGGCCATCGCCAGGCCGACGCTCTTCAGCGTGCCGGTCTCGATCGCCTGCGAGCACACCTTCACCTTTTCAGCGGGCTTGAGGCCGTACGGCGCGTAGCAGGCGTCGGTCAACGCCTTGGCGCCCGTCGGCTCGGCTCCCGCAACCGGTCCCGCTTTCGTCTGCCCGAGCGCCGCAGAGACATCGAGCAATCCGGCCCACAGGGCCACGCCCAGCGCCAGCCGCGATAGTTTGCTTGGCATTACCCATCCCTCAGGAATGCGATGCAGCCACATCCCATGGCCGCGACGAACATTGAAAGGCACACTGCCCCAAGCAGTGACCCAAGCCCACACGGGCGGGACTACTATCACAAGATTGCATTGTCGTTAAACAATTTCCATCAGGACTGCGACAATCCTCGCGCTCAGGTGCACACGAACTGAGGCTCGACGGACCCGCGACCGTTTGGCACGCTCCCCGGCGAAAAGGGGAGGAAAATGAATGAGTTCATTGAAGCATACCGTGGGCCGCCGCGTCGTCCTCGGAGGACTGGCAGGTGCCGGCATCGGTGCCATCGCCACGCCGGCCA
>Ga0207707_10003598_pt1 | contig 13744 bp, 14 predicted proteins | sample KBSC83BmetaG_FD_184336 | JGI IMG/M metagenome (GOLD analysis project Ga0207707, IMG submission 184336) | Corn rhizosphere microbial communities from Kellogg Biological Station, Michigan, USA - KBS C8-3B metaG (SPAdes) (version 2) | ecosystem: Host-associated > Plants > Roots > Rhizosphere ...
CCCGTGCGCGCCGCCAAGATCGCGCGCAGGCCGGCTTCGTCGGCCGAGGCGAGGATCGATGATGCACTCGAGCGAAGCTGTAAATCCCGCGCCGGATACACCGAAGTTCATGGGCCATCCACGCCATGGCTACATCGCACTGCTGCTGTTGTTCGTCGCGTTGGTGGCGTTCTGGGCCCTGAGCCTGCTGTCCGCCAGCGCGCTCAACTTCTTCGCGCGCGACCACGTGGCGCCGCTGTGGCAAGGCCGGTTGTTGTGGTTTTCATGGAGTTACCTGTCGTTCCAGTCGGTGAATCCGCTGTACATCCTGATCTTCGCGCCGTTCCTGGCGGCGTTGTGGCCATGGCTCGACAAACGCAAGATCAATCCGTCCACGCCGCGCAAGTTCGGGATCGGGTTGCTGCTGGTGGCAACCGGATACGGCGTGCTGTGGTATGCGATTGCGCACCTGCAATTGCCGGACGGCAAGATCGCCGCGTGGACATTGCTGGTGTGGTACTTGTGCGCGACCATCGGCGAACTCGCGCTCTCGCCGATCGGCTACGCCCTGATCGGCAAGCTGGCCGCGCCGCATGAAACATCCCTCGCGATGGGTGGCTTGTTCTTCGGCGTGGGCGTTTCCTACGACCTGTCCGGGCAGATCGCGGCCATGGCAACCGCGCATGGCAATATCGGCATCGGTGGCTATCAACACGTGTTCGCGTGGCTGCTTGTCGGCGGCGTCGCGATCGCGCTGGTGTACCTGATCGCCGCGCCGTGGATCGTGGAGCTGATGCACGGCGTTCGTTGAATCGACTTTCCAAGAGCGCGCCATGACCGAAGCCATCGACAGCACGACCTTGCAAAGCATTCCGGATTTTCCGCAACGGCTCGGACATCCGAGGCCGTTATGGATGCTGTTCATGACCGAGTTCTGGGAACGCTTCGCGTTCTACAGCGTGAGCTGGGCGCTGGCGCTGTACATCGTGCAGCAGTTCTACCACGGCGATCCGTCGGGACAGGCTTGGGCGAGCGGCATCTTCGGCGCGTACACCGCGCTGATCTACGGCACCTGCATCTTCGGCGGCTGGGTCGCGGACCGGGTGATCGGCTACCAGCGCACGATCCTGATGGGCGCGCTGGTGATGGCGGCGGGGCTGTTCGTACTGATGTTGCCCAGTCGCACGATGCTGCTGCTGGGCCTTGCGCTGGTGATCGTCGGCGATGGTCTGTTCAAACCCAACATCTCGACGATGGTCGGGCAGTTGTACGGCCGCGACGACCCGCGCCGCGACCGCGGCTTCACGCTGTTCTACATGGGCATCAACGCGGGCGCGCTGGCCGCGCCGTTGCTGACCGGGTGGATGGCGGCGCATTTCACCGCCACGCCGCTGCAGCAGAACTTCCGTCTGGTGTTCGCGGCCGCGGGCGTGGGCATGTTGATCAGCCTGCTGTGGTTCTGGTTCGGACGCCGGCAGTTGAAACACGTCGGCCGACCGGCGGCCGGCGCCGAAAGCCTGGCGCGCGTGGCTTGGGTATTGCTGGGCGTGATCGTGTCGGTACCGCTCGTTTTCCTGCTGCTCTCGCGGGTGGGCGCCACGGGCCTGCAATGGCTGCTGGGCCTGCTGTTCGTCGTGGTCGCGGCGATGCTGCTGGTGGAAGCCGCGCGGCATGGCCGCGTGCAGGTGCATCGCGTGATCGCGATGCTGATCATCTTCGCGTTCAACATCCTGTTCTGGATGTTCTACTACCAGCTCGGTACGTCGTTCAACTTCCTCGCCGAAAACATCGTGGATCGAGTGATGCCGGGCGGATGGATTTTCCCGGTCGGCTGGTTCCAGTCGGTCAGCCCGCTCGCGATCATCGTGTTCGCGCCGCTGGTGACGTTGACATGGGCGTGGCTGGACCGGCGCCGGATGGAGCCTTCGATCCCGCGCAAATTCGGTTTCGGATTGCTGTTCAACAGCCTCGGCTTTCTGGTGCTGATGTTCGCGCTCTCGAAATTGCTCGGCGCGAACGGGCTGATTCCGTTCTGGCCGCTGGTGCTGTGTTACGTGATGCAGACGCTCGGCGAGTTGTGCTTGTCGCCGATCGGCTTGTCGATGGTGACCAAACTGGCGCCGTCGCGTCTGGTCGGCTTCGCGATGGGCGGCTGGTTCCTGTCGCTGGCGGTAGGCGGCAACCTTTCCGGCCTGTTCGCCAGCCGCATCGCTGGCAGCGGCGGCATGACCGCGGCATCCGCGTTGTCTGGCTTCACCTTCGGATTCTGGCTGCTGCTGGGTGCCGGCGTGCTGTTGCTGCTGGTTTCGCCGCTGGTCAACCGGTTGATGCACGGCGTTCGCTAGCTTCGCGTGACCCCATCAAGTTGTCGAGGATGCGCGCCAGCCACCGACGTTCTTCCTCGCTCAGCGTTGCCAGGAACTCGCGTTCGTGCTGGCGCGCCAGCGGCGCCACCGCGTCGTGGATGCGCCAACCCGCAGCCGACAGCTGCAATACCGACTTGCGCTTGTCGCCATGGTGCGTGCGGCGCAACACGCGGCCGTCCACCACCAGTCGCGCCAGCGCACGGCTGATCGCGACCTTGTCCATCGCGGTCAATCGCGCCACCGCGCGCGCCGACAAACCCTCGCCGTCGTAACGCGCCAGCACCGCCATCACCCGCCATTCGGTGGTGCCGAGATCGAAACGTTCGCGGTACTCGCGTGCGATCTCTTCGCTGACCGTATTGGACACGATCGACAATTGGTACGGAATGAACTTTTCCAGTTCGATGGGAGCGTGTCGAGGCATGGTGCTGCGCGGCTTGCAAATAGTTGCAAATGAAACTATCTTACATGCAATCGTCCCTGATTGCGGCGTCGCTGAGATGACTGGCATACATAAATGCCTTCGCTCAACCAACACCAGAACGGCCTTCCATGGCCTGACTTTTCACAAAAGCTCGCTTGCCCAGCATTTCGGAGGCTCCCAATGAGCGCACAGCCCAATACCGGCATGCAGCCGACCACCTTCACGAACCCGATGGGTGTGGACGGTTTCGAATTCGTGGAATTCGCCGCACCCGATTCGAAATTGCTGCACGACTTGTTCAAGCGGCTGGGCTTCACGCCAGTCGCCAGGCACAAGAAGAAAGCCATCACCCTCTATCGCCAGGGCGATTGCAACCTGCTGGTCAACGAGCAGCCCGACTCGTTTGCTTCGGATTTCGCCGCCAAGCACGGCCCTTGCGCCTGCGGTTTCGCGATCCGTTTCTCGCAGCCGGCATCCGAAGTGTTGAAGGCCACGCTGGCCAACGGCGCGAAGGAAATCACGCACAAGGCTGCCACCCGCGCGATCGACGCGCCGGTGATCGAAGGCATCGGCGGCTGCATGCTGTACCTCGTGGACAAATACGGCGACAAGGGTTCGGTATTCGACGATTACGATTGGCTGCTGCCGGAAGCGCAGCGCAACCCGAAGGGCTTCGGGCTGACCTTCATCGACCACCTCACCCACAATCTTTATTTCGGTGAAATGGCGAAGTGGGCCGGCTACTACGAACGCCTGTTCAATTTCCGCGAGATTCGCTATTTCGACATCAAGGGCGCCAAGACCGGCCTGGTGTCCAAGGCGATGACCGCACCGGACGGCATGGTGCGCATTCCGCTCAACGAATCCAGTGATCCGAAGTCGCAGATCAACGAATATCTCGACGAGTACAAGGGCGAAGGCATCCAGCACATCGCGCTGTTCACCGACAACATCTACGACACCGTCGAAGCGATGCGCAAGGCCGGCGTCGAATTCCTCGACACGCCCGACACCTATTTCGACGTGATCGACGTGCGCGTGCCGAACCACGGCGAGGACGTGCCGCGACTGGCCAAAAACAAGATCCTGATCGATGCCGACATGGAAACGAAGCGGAAACTGCTGCTGCAGATTTTCACCCGGAACTGCATCGGCCCGATCTTCTTCGAGATCATCCAGCGCAAGGGCAACGAAGGTTTTGGCGAAGGCAATTTCCAGGCGCTTTTCGAATCCATCGAACGCGATCAGATGAAGCGTGGCTTCCTTTGAGAATTCCGCCATGACCCGCGCCTACCTCACCGGCTTCGGCAACGAACACTCGAGCGAGGCACTGCAAGGCGCACTGCCGGTCGGGCAGAACTCGCCGCAGAAAGCGCCGTACGGCCTTTACGCGGAGCAGTTGTCCGGCACCGCGTTCACCGCGCCGCGTCACGCCAACCGCCGCAGTTGGCTGTATCGCATCCGGCCGGCCGCACTGCACGGATCGTTCGCGCCCTTCGAACAGGCCGCGTTCCACAATCGTTTCGACGAAGCGCCCACGCCGCCGGACCAGATGCGTTGGAGTCCGTTCGCACTGCCCGACGTTCCGACCGACTTCGTGGACGGCCTGTTCACGATGGGCGGCAATGGTTCCGCCGCCATGCAAACCGGTGTCGGCATTCACTTGTATGCGTGCAACAAGCCGATGCTGGGCCGCTTCTTCTACGACGCCGACGGTGAATTGCTGATCGTGCCGCAACAGGGCCGCCTGCGGATCGCGACCGAACTCGGCGTGCTGGAGATCGAACCGCAGCAGATCGCGCTGATCCCGCGCGGCATGCGCTTCAAGGTCGATCTTCCGGATGGGAAGGCACGCGGTTACGTGAGCGAAAACTTCGGCGCACCACTGCGCCTGCCGGAACTCGGCCCCATCGGCTCCAACTGCCTCGCCAATGCGCGCGATTTCGAAGCGCCGGCCGCGGCTTACGAAGATGTCGAGGGCGACTTCGAATTGGTCGCGAAATTCCAGGGCAACCTGTGGCGCGCGCCGATCGGGCATTCGCCGCTGGATGTGGCCGCGTGGCACGGTACGCACGTTCCGTATCGTTACGACCTGCGCCGCTTCAACACCATCGGCTCGATCAGTTACGACCACCCCGACCCTTCGATCTTCACCGTGCTGACCTCGCCGTCCGACACGCCCGGCACCGCCAACATGGATTTCGCGATTTTCCCGCCGCGCTGGCTGGTGGCCGAACACACCTTCCGGCCGCCGTGGTTCCACCGCAACATCGCCAGCGAGTTCATGGGGCTGATCCACGGCGAATACGACGCCAAGGACGCCAGCGCCGGCGGCGGTTTCGTGCCGGGCGGTGCATCGCTGCACAACTGCATGAGCGGACACGGTCCGGACGCCGTCAGCTACGCCAAGGCGCTGGCGACGGATACCGGCAAACCGCAACATGTCGTCGATACCATGGCCTTCATGTTCGAGACGCGCTGCGTGATCCACCCGACGAAACAGGCGCTGGAGGCGCCGCAACGACAGCGCGACTATCAGGATTGCTGGCAAGGATTGCAAAAACATTTCGACCCCTCGCGACGCTGAGCACACACGCCATGAAACTTGCAACCCTCAAGGAAGGCGGCAGAGACGGAACCCTGATCGTCGTCAGTCGCGACCTCGCGCACGGCGTGCGGGCGAGCGACATCGCGCCGACCCTGCAGGCCGCGCTGGAGGACTGGCAGAACACCGCGCCGCGGTTGCACGCGTTGTACGACGCGCTATGCCTGCATCGCCACAGGGCCGTCGAAAACGCGTTCGATCTCGACTTCGACACGCTGGCGGCGCCGTTGCCACGCGCCTATGAATTCGTGGACGGCAGCGCCTACCTTCCGCATGTCGAGCGCGTGCGCAAGGCGCGTGGCGCGACGGTGCCGGAAACCTTCTACAGCGACCCATTGATGTATCAGGCGACCAGCGCGGGTTTCCTCGGACCGCGCGATCCGGTACGCGTGCCCAGCGAGGATTACGGCATCGATCTCGAGGCCGAAGTGGTGGTGGTGACCGACGACGTCGCGATGGCGGTGACGCCAGAGCAGGCTGCGCACCACATCCAGTTGGTGGGTTTGGTCAACGACGTCTCTTTGCGCAACCTGATTCCAGGGGAACTCGCGAAGGGTTTCGGTTTCCTGCAATCCAAGCCGCGTTCGGCGCTGTCGCCGGTCTTCGTGACGCCCGACGAACTGCGCGACGCGTGGAAGGACGACAAGGTGCATCTGGCGATGCGCACCTGGATCAACGGCCAGTGGTTCGGCGAGGCCGAAGCCGGCGAGGACATGCAGTTCAATTTCGCGCAACTGATTGCGCACGCCGCCAAGACGCGTCCACTGATCGCAGGCACCCTCGTGGGTTCCGGCACCATCGCCAACCAGGACACTTCGCGCGGCGCCTCCTGCCTGGCCGAGCAGCGCACGGTCGAGAAATTGCGCGATGGCGAAGCCAGGACACCGTTCCTGAAATACGGCGACACCGTGAAGATCGACATGCACGACGTGGATGGCAATTCGATCTTCGGCGCGATCGAGCAGAGGATTGAAGCGCCCACGAGCTAAACCGTCGCTCAGGCCGCTGCGCTAGACTTGTTCCATCATCGACGGCTGCGGCGCCTGCGTGCGTCGGACATCCTCATGGACTCGCATTCGTCACAATCCGGTGCGCCCGCGCGGCGCACGGGCGTATCCGGCAACGATAGCGGCGCCGAGCATTTCTGCTCGACCTGCGCGTTCGCGGAAGCCTGCTCGCTCGCGGGCTATGGCAAGCCCGAACTCAACGATCTGCACTGCCTCGTCGAGCACATCGGCCCCTTCGAACAGGGGCAGCGCATCTTCCGCAACGGCGATGCGTTCCGCGCGCTGTTTGCGGTGCGTACCGGCATGATCAAGACCACGCTGGTGGACGCCGAAGGTCGCGAGCAGGTGCTGGGTTTCTATCTGCCGGGTGAACTCGTTGGCCTGGATGCGATCTACCCGGAGCACTACCCGTGCGACGCGATCGCGCTGGAAACCACCGAGTGCTGCCGCTTTTCGTTCCCCGCGATGAGCGCGCTGGCCGCGCGCCAACCCAAGATCCAGCAACACCTGTTCCGCCTGCTCAGCAAGGAACTCGGCTCGGCCACCCTGCTGGCCGGCGACCATTCCGCGGACGAACGCCTGGCTGCATTCCTCGTTGACCTCGGCGACCGTTATGCATCGCGTGGATTGTCCGGCACCCAATTCCGCCTCAGCATGGCGCGCGCCGACATCGCCAACTATCTGCGCCTGGCGGCGGAAACCGTGAGCCGCGTGCTCGGCCGTTTCCGCGAGCAGAAACTCATCGCGATCGACGGGCGCAGGGTGGAACTGCTCGATCCGCCGCGCTTGCGCGAGTTGGCGCGCTGCGTTCTCAACGCGTAGGACGCCGCTAATGGCCCTCGCGTTTTCGCCCGCGCTTTCTTGAGCGGGATCAGTGCGCGGTTGCACGACCTGTCCGCATACTTCCAACACAACTTCCCGCGACGCGCCATGGCCGCCTGGTACCTGCAAATCCTGTGGACCCACGTCGGCTGCATGATCGCGTCGGGCAGCCTGTTTTTCACCCGCGGCTGCATGATGCTGGCCGGCCTGCCGGCCGCCAATCACGTCGCGCTGCGGCGCATCTCGATTCTGGTCGATTCGTTGCTGCTGGCCGCCGCGATCGCGCTGACGATGATCATCCACCAGTACCCGTTCGTGCAGGCATGGCTCACCGTCAAGGTGATCCTGCTGATCGCTTACATCGTGCTGGGCATCTTCGCACTGCGGCGCGGACGCACGCGCACGCTGCGCGCGGTTTGTTTCGCCGCAGCGATGCTCGTGTTCCTGTTCATCGTCAGCGTGGCGCGCGCCCACAATCCGCTGGGCGTGTTCGCGCAACTTTGACGCCTACGCGGCTCTGGCGGCCGGCTTCACCGCGGTGTGTGCAGGCGGCTGGCGATCCATGAAGCCCAGCGCGTGGCACCAGCCCATCACGTGCACGCCCTTGGCGCGCTGCTGGTCGCGGATCGAATCGCGCAGTTCCACCATCTTCGTCCAGTGCACCTTGGGGCGATAGTGGTGTTCGGCGTGGAAGCCGTTGTAGAGCCAGATCCAGTTGTAGAACTTGTTGTAGGTGGAAACGCCCCACGCGATCGGCTCGTCGGGGTTGCCCTTCAGGTGCTCGTAGTAGCCGTTCAACGAGGACAGCGACTGGCCGAGGTAATAGAACGGCACCAGGCACAGGAAAGCGCGCCAGTCATAGACAAGGCACGCAAGGTACACGGCCAGGAAGGTCACCATTTCGATGCGCACCCAGCGCGCCCGCTTCGGGTGTTTTTCCTTCAGACGCGTGTAGCACTCGCCGATGTCATCGCGAAAGAACGAGAGGAACGTGTACGCCCAGACGTTCTCGGGCTTGCCGTCCTTGCCGTGGCGATAGATCGAGATGGGATCGATGGTGGTGCCATCCCTGACGCGATCCATGTTGCCGACGTGATGGCGCAGGTGCACGCTGCGGTACCACTCCTGGCTGAAGCCATCGACCAGCGAAAACAGGAAACTGTAAACGCGATTCAGCCACGCCCATTTGAAGAACTCGTTGTGGATGAAGCTGTGGCTGGGGCCGTTGATCGACCATGAGATGCTGATCGAGTAGATGCAGGCGCAGGGAACCCACACCCACCACGGCGTGTGGTGAAAGCCGAAGAACAACCACGCGAGGAACGCCACGTGACCCAGCACCATCAGCGCCGGGATCACATCCCAGCCGGTGTAGGCAAAGAAAAGACGACGTGGTTTGACCGTTGCGGTATTCATTGCAGCACGCGCGAAGGCAAGCGAGCGGGAGGCATCGCGGCCGGCCCGGAGCGCCATTTTACGACTTTGCGCGGAACGCCGCGCAAAGCGTCTTGAAAGGTGATTCAGGCAACATGCGCGAACCGGTTTTCGGTCGGCTTGCGCGGAAGTCTGTGTTTCCGTTCGTCGGAAACCTTTTGGTTTGATCGTCATTCCGGAATCGCGAAGCGATATCCCGAACCCAGTGCCTTTATGCTTCAAAAGCTTGTGGCAGAGGCGCTGGATCCCCGCTTTCGCGGGAATGACGACAAAACAAATTGACCCGACCTCGGTTTTCGCAGCGACGCATCTGCAACACCAAAACGCGATACTTGCCTCATGCCTGCACATCTTCGCATCCTCGATACCGATGGCAGTGTCGATGCCGCTGCGCTCGCCGCCGCTGCGCCGTGGACCTCGGTCACGCGTGTCGATCTGCACGATCTCGGTCCATCCATACGCCTGTGGGGCCGCGGCAAAAATATCGATGCGGCGCGCGCAAGGCTCGCGGCCGCGACGGATTCGCGTCCGTCGGTCACATTCATGGGTTCCGGCGATTTTCATCACCTCGCCGCGCTGCTGGCCGAGCGCGTGGAAGAACCGTTCACGCTGCTGCATTTCGACAACCACCCCGACTGGGTGCGGCTGGCGCCGCGCTGGCACTGCGGTTCGTGGGTCAACCGCGTACTGGGGTTGCCCAATGTGCAACGAGTCGTCACGGTGGGTTGCTGCAGCGACGACCTGGTCGATCCCGGCCGCAAGGGCGGCAACCTGCCGGCGCTGGACGCGGGCCGGCTCGCCTTGTTTCCATGGCAGCACGAACCCTCGCGCGTGCGCCGCCGCATCGCCGACGGACCGGGACACACTTGGCGCGACGGACACATCCACTGGCACAACCTCGCCGTCGTGCCGTTGCAGCAGGCGATCGACGCAGTGCTTGCGGCGATTCCAACCGAAGCCGTCTGGGTCACCATCGACAAGGACGTGTTGCCCGAAAGCGAGGCACTCACCAACTGGGACCAGGGCCAGATGCCGCTGGCGGCGTTGCTGGCGATGCTGCGCGCCGTGGGCCAACGCAAGCGCGTGCTCGGCGCGGACCTTTGCGGTGAATACTCGCCGCCGCGGCACGCCAACTGGCTGAAGCGCATCGAATCGAAAATGGACCAGCCGGCGCGCGACGCGGCGGACCGGCAAAAGATCGACGGCAATATCCGCACCGATTGCGAGCTCGCGCGCGTCTTGTTCGACGCCTGCAGTGCGCGCGCCACGCCATGACTTCCATTCGCCTCACTACTACGCCGAACGGCGTCGCGGTCATACCAGCGGCATGATCGAAATCACCGCGCATCCTTCCATCGACGCATTCGCGCCAGACGCGTGGAATCGCCTGTTTCCGCACGAGCTGGAGGACCACGCTTATCTGCACGCAGTCGAGCGCGCCGATATTGCGGGGTTTCGCCATCTGTATTTCGCGGTGCGCGACGATGATCGATTGCTGGCGGCTGTGCCTGCTTTCGTCACCGACTACCGCCTCGACACCACCGTGCAGGGCGGCCTGCGCCGCGTGACCGAAACGCTGGCGAAACTTTTCCCGCGCCTGCTGCGCATCCCGATGCTGTCGCTGGGCTCGCCGGTGACCGAACGTTGCCGGGTGGGTTTCGCACCCGATTCGACGCCGGAACAACACACGGCATGGCTGGACGCCATCCTCGCGCACATGGAAACGGTGGCGGCGAAAGAGAAGTTCGGCATGCTCGCGGTCAAGGACGCGCCGCTGGACGAACCGGCGTGGCAACAGGTATGCCCAAGTCACGGCCTGCGCAAACTGTCCGGCTTGCCGGGCGCGACACTGGTCGTTCCATGGCACGATCTGGACGGCTATCTCGAATCGCTGGGGGCGTCCACGCGCAAGGACCTGCGCCGCAAGTGGCGCGCGGGCGCGGCATTGAAGATCGAATGGCACACCGATCTCGCCAGCATCGCGGAGGAGGTGCAGCGTCTGTACCGCGAAACGTTGGCGCATGCGGAACTATCGTTCGAGGAATTGACGCCCGCGTACTTCGAAAACGTGCTGCGCGGCATGCCGGGCCGCGCTTTCTGCGTCACCTATTCCGAAGGCGAGCGGCTGCTCGCGTTCAACCTGGTGCTGCGCGACTCCGAACGTCTGCTCGACAAGTTCCTCGGCATGGACTACGCGGCGATGGATCGCTACAACCTTTATCACGTAAGTTGGATTGAGAACATCCGGTTCTGTATCGAACACGGCGTCGCGGTGTATGAAAGCGGCCAGGGCCTGCACGGTGAAAAGCGCCGGCTCGGCAGCTCCCTGCACGCCAACGCGCTCTGGTACCGCCACCGCAACCGCTTCATCGACGGCGTGTTCGCGCGCTTCGAAAAATTGGCGAGCCTCGACCGCTTCGACTGCGATGCGGAAAATGCGAAGGCTCCCATCGACCGGCGGTGACGCCGTGCGCCCGACATCTGTTTGGCGTAACCTGACCGCACTTCGTTCCGGCATGGACTGCCTCCGCACCCAACCCGGGAGACTGCCATGAAATCCATCCTTCTCTTCTCGTCAGCCCTTGCGATCGCATTGGGCGTGCTCGGCACCAGTACCGCCAGCGCACAAAACGGCCACGGCGTGCTGGTCCGCTCCGACGGAATCTATCTCCGTTGCGACCGCTGCGGCACGGTCGAAAGCATCGAGCAAAACATCAGCAAGGGCGGCGGCCACGGCACCGCGGGTGCCGTCGTGGGCGCGATCGCCGGTGGTGTTCTCGGTAACCAGGTCGGCAAGGGCAAAGGCAAGACACTGGCCACCGCGGGCGGTGCGGTCGGCGGCGGCTTCGCGGGGCATGCCATCGGCAACCGTGGAAGCCAGCAAAGCTGGCTGGTGCGCGTGAAGATGGGCAACGGCAGCTTCATGAACGTCCAGGTGAAGGACGCCAGCAGTCTGCGCCAAGGCGATCTCGTGGAAGTGGACGGCAGCGGAAACATCACGCGCATCCGTTGAGCATGGCCGAACGCCGCGGAGAAATCCGCGGCGATCCCACCTTCTCGGAATGATGGTCGGCAACATGCCTGCATCAAGCGAAACTCTACTGCGATCAAACGGTGTTGTCCGTTTCACCAGCCCCTTTTCATTTCAGGAAACCGTGCAGCGCGTGCTTGGCGTGCTCGCCGAGCATGGCATCGGGATTTTCGCCACCTGGGATCAACAAGCCCAGGCCAGCGCAGTTGGAATGGCCATGCCGCCCACCACGCTCATCGTGTTCGGCAATCCGAAGACGGGTACGCCACTGATGTTGGCGCAACCCGAGTCCGCGCTCGACCTCCCGCTTAAAGTCCTGGTTTTCGAGTCTGACGGCCAGGTGTCCGTCTGTTTCAACACGCCGGATTACCTCATCCAGCGCCACGCCTTGCCGGAGCACCTGTCCGCCCATCTGACGCCCGCGTTTGCATTGATCGAGCGCGCGCTGCAGCCCCATGCCAACGTTGTCTGACACGCATCCGGGGAACGCACTGCGCGCACCGCCGGGCTTGACCGCCACGAACCAAACGGCGGTGGTCAGTTCGCCCGCGCGTTGACAAAGTTCCGAAGCCGGCCGCACGTGGTCCTTCGCCATCTGGTCCCCGCCCTGAAAGCGGACATTCAAATTCGTCGGTGGCTGGACGCGCAACGCTTTCGGAGCGCCATCCACGGAAAATTGGCAGTCGGGTTTCACATCCGATTGGGCGAACGCCTGGGCGCGCGGACCTTCTTTTGCGAAGCCGGAGGGTCGTCGGGTTCACGGCTTTCGGGAACGTCGCCTGACAACGCCTTCAACCGATCGATGAACCATCTTCCCGCTGGCCCAGGTGGCGCCGACGCGCGATAACAGGCGTTCATCGCCAACGCGAAATCCAGGCGGACGTCGAGGCGTACCAGCCTTCCCTCGGCAAGATCGGTTTCCACCATGTGGCGCGGCATGCTGCCCCAGCCTACGCCATCCTTGAGGAAGGCGTGCTTGGTTGAAAGGTCGGCCAACCGCCAGGTGGTCGGAGAGAAGACGCCATAGTCCCTGCCGGATAGCAGATTGGACCGGTCGGTGAGAACGAGTTGCACGTGCTTTGTCAGCTCGCGTTTTGAAATCCGGCCGCGAAACTTCGTCAGCGGATGACTTGGTGCCGCCACCATGAACATGGGAATTTCATCGAGGCGCTCGCTAACCAGCGACGGAAACTCGACAGGCAACGACGACAGAATGCCCAAGCTGCAACGCTCGTCCAACACCGGCTGATACGCCGCGCCCAAGCCCTCCACGAACAGCCGCAATGGGGTCAGCGGAAAGTGCTCGGCGAACGCCTTCGCCGCCGCGGCAATGGTAGCGGTCGGGAAGAACACGTCGACGACCACCGACAGTTCGGCCTCCAGCCCTCCGGCCATGAGTTTGGCGCGGGCCTTCATTGCATCGACCCCGGATACAACGTTGCGGGCGTCCGCGAGCAACAGCTCGCCCTCGGGCGTGAGCTTCGGGAAACGCGCGGTGCGGTCGAACAACACGACGTCGAGTTGCGCCTCAAGGCCGCCGATCCATCCGCTCACCGCCGACTGCACGCGATAGAGCTTGCGCCCCGCGGCCGAGAAGCTTCCTTCGTCGACCGCAGCGATGAAGGCCCGGAGTTGATCCAGCGAAACAGCGTCCAGCATGGATACACATCTCTAATACAGATAGGTTGAATCTTATTTTATCGCCTTTTCAGATTCTTTAGAAGAGTTCAATGTAGTGGCCATCACCACCGCACGGACACCACCATGACCCGTTCGAACCTCCAATCAAACGTCTTGGACATCGAGCCGACCGGCCACGAAGGACACACGACATGAACAGACTGAATGGAAAGACCGCCGTGATCACCGGCGGCGCTACCGGCATCGGCCGCGCGGCGTCAAAGCGCTTCATCGAGGAGGGCGCGTTCGTCTTCATCTTCGGCCGCCGGCAGGAAGCGCTCGACGCCGCCGTGGCCGACCTCGGGCCCCATGCCCGCGCGGTGAAGGGCTCGGTCTCCGACCTGGCCGACCTCGACCGGCTCTACGCGGCGGTGAAGGCCGAGCGCGGAACCCTCG
>Ga0207707_10003600_pt1 | contig 13738 bp, 11 predicted proteins | sample KBSC83BmetaG_FD_184336 | JGI IMG/M metagenome (GOLD analysis project Ga0207707, IMG submission 184336) | Corn rhizosphere microbial communities from Kellogg Biological Station, Michigan, USA - KBS C8-3B metaG (SPAdes) (version 2) | ecosystem: Host-associated > Plants > Roots > Rhizosphere ...
AGGCGATCAGCGCTACGTCGCCTCCTTCGATGCGCGCCGCGACCACGGATTCTGCGCCGGCGCCGGAAAACTGCACCGTGCCGCTCATGATCATGGTCGTGATCAGCGCGCCGCCGCGGATATGCACCGGCTCAATATTAAAACCGTACTTGGCGAACAGGCCGCTGTCTTTGCCGACGAGTATGGGCAAGTGCTGCAGCGACGTCGTTACCCCGTAGGGCACGCGCGTCAGTTCTTGCGCGAACGACCGCAGCGGCGCCAACGCGACGAGCATAGCCGCGATGAACACGGATGCGCGGTGCAGTGTCGGCTTCATCCAATCAGGATTTCTTGAAGTATTTGTTCTCGACCGCCGGGGCGTCGAAGGATACGAACTCATTGATCCCGGGTCTTCGCACTTGCGGTGTTTCGCCGTTGTCGAAGAGCGCCACGGCGCCGCTGGCGGCTTTCAGTCCAACCAGCCCGGGCGCATGAGCTTCGATCACCACAGCGTCTTTGTCGGATCGATTCCACGCCCAGTGAATCTTGTTCGCCGGGATTCTCTGAAAATCGCCTTGCTTGCAGTGAAAGCCCTGCTCTTCGACGAAGAACCAGATCTCGCCTTCCTGAATGTAGTTGAGCTGTTCGGATTCGTGAACGTGCGGGGTCGTATGATAGCCGGGCGCTCGCGATGCGATCATCAGGCTGCATTCGTTGCCGTAGCCTTTGACCGAGACCATCGAGCCTTCGCCTTCAGCGCCGGTGCGAACGCCTTTGCGCTCGGGAACATCTTGGCTTTTTACATGAAGCGGCATGGCGCGTTTCCTTTCAACCCATGGAAATTTCCCGAAACTGCTTTTTTGATTTTCTAGCCGATAGCACAAAATGCGCGGCGCGAATAGGCTTGACAGCTTCGCCGGATTGCCATTAGAAGGGCGCAGCGAGTCGGAGGTCAAGAATGACGATTTGGATGATGGTTGCGGCGCTTGCATCTTTGTTTCTGTTCGCCAACGAAGCTTCGGCGCAAAAATCTTTGCCGACGGTGCGCATCGGCATCGAAGCGCCGGCCGGAACCAACAGCCACTATTACGTGACGAAGCAACTGGGGCTGTTTCAGAAACATGGCGTTAACATCGAATTGATTTCCTTTCCGGGCGGCACGGTCGGACTTCAGGCGCTGCTCGCCGGCGATATTCAGTTCGCCAGCGCCGACGGCACTGCCGGACTGCAAGCCAATCTGCGCGGCGGCAATATTTACTTTGTCGCCGGCATGATCAACACGTTTCCGTTCAGCATTTTGTCCAAGCCGGAGATTCGCGCGCCGGCGGATCTGCGCGGCAAAAAAATCGTCATCAGCCGCTATGGCTCGTCCTCCGACACGGCGGTGCGGGTGGCGGTGGAAAAATACGGCCTCAAACCGGACAAGGACGTGATCATCCTTCAGGGCGGCGGCCAGACCGAACGTTTCGCCGCGCTGCGCGCCGGCGCCGTGGACGCCGCCATCGTGAGCCCGCCGCTGAATCTCGCGGGCAAACAAATGGGATACAACGAAGTCATCGACCTCTCGCAGTCCGGGATTCCTTATTCGCACCAGCAGATCGTTGCAATTAAAGACTACCTTGATCGCAATCCCGACGGTCCTGCGAACCTTGCGCGCGCTGATCGAAGGACTCGCCGCATGGAAGGATCCGGCAAAAAAGAGCCTGATCATGGGTCACATCGCGAAATATTTGCGTATCGATGCCGAAAAAAGCAGAGATCAAATTGAAGAAACGTACCGGTACTACGGCAACACGTTTCCGACGAAACCCTACGCGACGGCGGAAGGTTTGGAGTTCACCGCGCAAATCCTGAAAAAGAACCGGCCGGAAGCGAAGGATTTGGTAGCGAAGAATTATCTCAATAATCGCTTCGTGGCCGAGCTGGAGAAAGAAGGTTTCCTCGCGAAGGTCTTTGGCGGCAAATAGCTGCGTTCGCAGTAAACGGCGATCAGTTGGTTAGTGGCTATCACGGTTGGAACTATGCGGCGGACGGCAGTTGCGTCAACGCAACCGCACATGAATTCGTCGATGCGTTCGGCAACGGCCAGGGATCTGAACTTTACCATTCGTGGGCTGAGGGTAACGGCTCTTATTTGAGAGGAATTCGTCATGTGGCGCTACGGGATTGGAGCGCCGGACTGCCCGGCTCGACGCCGCAGCGTCTCAGCGCCTCCAAAAGATCTTCTTTGGCCGCGGGTTTAGCGAGGATGTGGGAGACTTTGAAACCGACGGCGAGTCCTTTATGAGCCAAAACGGTCACGACAACGACCGGAGTATCAACATTGAGGCCGCGTTCGCGAATCTTGCCTAGAACTGCGCGCCCGGTCATGTCCGGCAGCATCGTCAAGCATGATCGCGTCAAAGCGATTCTCGCGGCAACGCACTAATGCTTCCGAGCCGGTGGCCACCGTCTCGACTTGATAACCCGCTTCTGAAAGCTGCCCGGCGACCCACGCGCGGTCTTTAGGGTCATCCTCAATGACCAGAACAAACCGTGACCGGTGCGAAGTCGCAGCATGTGTTTCCTCTTTTGCGATTTTCTCTAAAGGCTCAGTAACGCGCGGCAAGCTCGCATAGAAGATACTGCCGACCCCGGGTGTGCTGCTGACGCCAACTCTGCCTCCCTGGGCTTCGACGATTCTCTTCGTCAGAGCCAGTCCCAATCCTGTCCCAGGATATTTTTTGCTAGCGCTACCATCGAGCTGCTGGAACTCGAAAAAAAGCCGGCCGATGTCGTCAGCGCTGATGCCCACGCCACTGTCTTCCACTTCGATACGGAAGTTGTCTTTGGTTTCAGCCTTGAGTCGGACGGTCACGTTGCCGCCATCGGGCGTGAATTTCAGGGCGTTGGAGATGTAGTTGTAAAGGATCTGCTTAAGGCTCCTGGCGTCCGCCATGATGCGGCCGAGAGCCTTGTCGATCTCCGTTCTAATGGAGATTCGTTTCTGCGCCGCCAGCGTGCGCACGATCTCTGAGACTTCGCGCACCACAGTAGCGGGATCGACCGGCGCCAACTCAAAATCCATTTTACCGGCCTCGACCTTGGAAAGATCAAGAACATCATTAATGAGTTGCAGCAGGTGCTTGCTGCTGGTCAGAATGTCGCCCAGATACTCTTTGTGCTCGCGCGAGATCGGACCGACCTTTTCATCGTGCATGATTTCGGCAAAGCCGATGATGCCGTTGAGCGGTGTGCGTAGCTCGTGCGACATATTAGCGAGAAATTCGGTCTTATGCTGATTGGCTTGTTGTATGCGCCGATTTTGATCTTCCAATTCTAGATTGCTTTTATGCAATTGCTCTTCCAGAGCTCGCTGCCGGGTGATGTCTTTGAAGATCATTAAGTAGCCGATCGCTCGACCGTCGGTTTCGCATCTTAGGGTGACCGCCGCAGAGCAAGGAAACCGGTCACCGTTTCTGCTGACTCCTTCGAATTCTCCTTCCGCCTTACCAACCTTGAATGCGCTTTCGACGAATGCGTCGATTTTGCGCGTTGCCCGCTCATCGTTCGGGTGAAGGACTCTGAAACTCAACTTGCCGACCGTTTCTTCTGCGGTGTAACCGTACCGGCGCCGTGCTCCCTCGTTCCAGGTCAGGATCTTACCCTCCAGATCGGTTGCGATGATCGAATATTCCGTCGCGCTGTCGAGGATGTTGTTCAAAAAACTTGTGGTGGCTTGAAGCTCGGAGGTGCGGTGGGTGACCCGTTGTTCCAGTTCGGCGTTGAGTTTTCGAATCTCTTCTTCGGCGCGCCTACGCTCGGTGATTTCCGCCGCAAGTTGCGCCGTCCTCTCCCTTACCTTTTGGTCTAGCTGTTCATTTAGCTGTTTTAATTCGTTTTGAATTTTGGTGAGTTGGGCGTTTTGCTGCACCGCAGTCTCATAGGTCGAGAGCAGCAGATCGAGGATTTGCTGGCGTTCCGAAGTGATCAAGAATTTTTCGTTTGAAAAGATGATCTCCACCCCGATTTGGGTTTGCCGGCCCTTGCGTATCTCCGCGTTGGCGAGAATATGGTTGATGTGTGAAAGGAGGTAGTCGGGTTCGTAGGGTTTAGGTATGAAGTTATCGGCGCCGCACTCCAGCCCGCGGATGATGTCGATCGGAGTTGCAAGCGAGGTGAGCAGGATAACCGGAATGTTCCGAAGGTTCTCATCGGCCTTTAATTGCTTGCATAGCGTATAGCCGTCCATCTCCGGCATGACGATGTCGCTGATGAGCAGCGTGGGTTTGCGCTCGTGCACCGCTGCCAACGCGGCCTTGCCGTTTTTCGCGACGGTGACTTTACAGCCGTTCTCTTCGAGCAAATAGCGGAGATGTTCCGCCTGAGTCGGGCTGTCTTCGGCGATAAGGATTTCAATCCTTTGGCTGTCCGTCCCCGTCATAGGTCTCATAGAGCCACCTTTCCGGTCTCGTTTTTCCTATGGCTTTTTCACTAGGGTTTGCAGCGCCGCGGCAATTTTCTCGGGCGGGAACACGTATGTGGCCGCATCCAATTTTATCGCTTCTCCCGGCATGCCATGAACTACGGAGCTCTCGCCGTCCTGAGCGAAGGTGACGGCGCCTCGCATCTTCATGGAGCGCAACTCCGCGGCGCCGTCTTTTCCCATACCAGTAAGCAGCACGCCGATGCAGCTTGCCCCGTACACTTCCGCGAGCGAGCGGAAGAGGTAGGAAACCGAGGGGCACAGACCGTGCTCGGGCGTATCGTGGCTGAGCGCAATTCGCCCTGCGGTTTTGACACCCATTTGAAAACCGTCCGGCGCGACGTAGACATGACCATCGAGCATGACCTGTCCGGGAGTCGCAACACTCACGGGAAGACAGGTCGTTTGGTTCAGCCACTCGACAAAACCGGAGGTAAATCCCGGTGCCATGTGCTGAACTATGAGAGTAGGTGCAAGGAAATCTTTTGGCAGCGCGGATAAAATGGTCTGCAGAGCGATTGGACCTCCGGTGGAAGCACCGATAGCGACGACTTTTATATCTCGCTGGCGCCCATTCACGTCAAAGTCCCGTTGGTGTGGAGCCGAAATCCCGGCGCGCGGTCTATGCCAACGTCTGACGACTTTGACTTCCGACATGAGCTTCACGGTCTGCAGGAGCTCGGTTGCATTGTTTTTGAATTCCCGATGGCTCAGGCCCTGGGGCCGCGGCACGACCGCGAGGGCGCCCGCTTCGATCGCACGGAAACTGGTGCCGACCTCGCGTGGGTTCTCACTCGCGGTGACGATCACGATCGGCGTCGGCGAAGACTCCATAATCTTGCGAGTCGCTTCGAAACCGTCCATCTCGGGCATATGGATATCCATCGTAATGACGTCCGGGGTTTTTTCTTTCAGAGCTTCCAGCGCCTGAATTCCATTATTGACGGTTCCGATGACCGTTATTTCGGGATCCGAGCCGAGGATGTAAACCAAGAGCTCCCGCGCCACCGGAGAGTCTTCGACCACCAGCACTTTGATCACGACGTCGCTACCTCCCGCCTGAAAGGATGGCTCATGCGAGTCTACCCATGACCTCAAGCAGATTACTTTGGTCGAAGCTGCTCTTGACGATATAGGCGTTGGCGCCGACGTCCATGCCGCGCTCTCGGTCCTCGCGAGAATGCAAGGCTGTCACCAAGATCACCGGAACATCCGCGAGTTTTTTGTCGGCGCGGATCTTGGCGGTCAGGTCGAAGCCGTTCATGCGCGGCATCTCCACGTCCGACACGACGACGTCGAATTCATCGCTTCTGAGCCGAGTCAAGCCGTCCACACCGTCGACTGCGGCGGTGACGTTGTATCCTGCCGATTCCAGGATGCCCTTGAGCAGAGTACGGGCGGTGATGGAATCCTCGACGACCAGCACCGACTTCTTCTTAGTTATTGTCTTTTCGGCTGTGGCGGTAGTACCTCGTGTCGGCCGGTCGCTTACCCGCACAGCGGAGCGCATCAAATCGGCAACGTTTAGGATCGGCACAAGTTTTCTGTTCGCCAAAACTGTAGCACCGGCAATGTTACGGACCCGCGAGAGCTGGCGGCCGAGGGATTTCACCAATACCTCTTGCTCGTTGATAATCTCATCGACGAGAAACGCGATGCGTTGCCCATCGTGGCTGAGCAGGACAATCGGCGCACCGTCGATGGGCTCCTCGGCGGGATCCTTGCGTGGCAGCTCCAAGGCGTCGCCCAGATGAATCAAGCCAAAAGTTTTTCCGTCTAGGTTGATGGTTTCGGCATTTTCCATCGTCTTGATTTTATCTCTCTCGACTCTTGCGACCCGCTCTACCGGAGCGGACGGAAAAACAAATAGCGCATCATCCACGCGGACAGGAATGCCGCGAAAGGTGGCGATCGTGAGCGGCAGAGCCAAACGAAAGGTCGTACCGCAGCCCAGCTCGGATTGAACGCTGACTGTGCCGCGTAGTTTTTCGGCTTTCTCGCGAACGATGGCGAGCCCCAGACCCCGACCGGAGAGATGGGTGATGATCGGACTGGTCGAGACTCCCGACCGAAACACGAGCGCCAGGATTTCCGCATTACTGAGATTTTCCGCGTCCGCCGGCGTGATCAAACCCAGCTTCAACGCCGACGAGCGGATTTTTTCCGGCTCGATTCCTCTGCCATCGTCGGAAATAAGCACTTGCATCTTGTTGCCGTCGAGCGATGAGATGCCGATCTTGATTGTGCCGCGGCGCGGCTTGTCCCTCTGCTCGCGCTCCTCCGGCTTCTCGATGCCATGATCGATGCAGTTGCGGATCAGATGAAGCAGCGGGTCTTTCATTTCTTCCAGGATGCGGCGGTCGACTTCGACTTCTCCTCCTTCGATCACCAGATCGACTTCTTTGGTTTGGTCGCGGGAAAGCTCGCGCACCAGGCGCGGAAGGGGCTCCAAAATCGAGCTAAAGGAGAGCATCAAGACGTTCTTCACATCAGCCAGAAGCTCATCCACCATGGCCCCCAGGGCGCGGTGATCCTGCTCCGCCGATGTTTTCAGCGCCGCAAGGCGATGATCGAGTTCCGTAAAAGCCTGGAAGTTCCAATCAAGAAACTCGTTGATCTTTATAAACCGAGCGTTTCTTCCGGCGCTATTTTCGGCCTCATTATCGAGGGTGCGAGCGATGGCGTGCACTTCAGGTTGGACGTTTGCCCAGGTTTTTTTCCAGCGGTTCAGGGCGGCGTTGATCCCCTTAAGTTCAGCGGCGTGCTGGCTAGTCGTCAATTTTACTGCAAGCAACTCCTCGGCCTGGAGAAGCATCGCGTCCAGCTTCGCGGTGGCTATTCTGACCGTCTCCGTCCGCTTTGCTTCTACCGGCAATGAGAGCGGCTCTACCAGCGCTGCCAGTCGATCGGTTTGGCCATTGAGCGGCGTTGTGCTGCGCACAGAGGGTTCGGCGCATGGGTTCGCGAGTTGCTCGGTGAGTTGACGGATCTGGTCATTTAAAGTTGCGGCGGCCACGTCGGTGGCGCCGGCCGACAGTAGGCTCATGCTGTCGATGGCGCGGTGGAATGCGTCATAGAGCTCCAGAGCCGGATCCAATTCGTCGCGCTTCCAGGCGGCAAAGACAGTTTCCAGGGATTGGCAGAGCGCTTCGACCTCGGTCATTTTTACGCTTCGCGCCGCGCCTTTTAGGCTATGCACCTCGCGAAACACGTTCTCGACGAGTATGGGTTGCCGTTCGGCCGTCGGCATCTTCTCCAGCTCGAGTAGCCCGGCGGTCATCTGCTCAAGATGCTCTTTAGCTTCGATACGGAACATCGCCAACAGACGCTTTTGAAATTCATCGCTCTTCGTCGCCATCGTCCAGCTTCCCTCTACCGATACCGTGCGCTATTCGCTCTCGTCATGCTCCGCACTCTGCAAACTCCAACCGCTCCTCAGACTATGTGGGTTGTTCAAAGGCGGTACTGCTCGAGCAGTTGTTTGAATTTCTGTCCCAGCTCATGCAGGTTATGAGCCGCCGTTTCCGCTTGCTTGGTGCCGGCGGCATTCTGCGTGCTGCCCTGTCTGATGTTTTCCATGGCGAGCGCCACCTGGTCCGTGCCGACAAGTTGCTGTTGGCTCGATGCGGCAATTTGGGTGGCGGCTTGCGCCGCTTCGGCAATTGTGTCGGCCAGGGCACGGATCGACTCGCCGGCTTCAACTGACTGTTCCACGCCGCTTTCCACCGCCTTGCTCCCTTGGTCGGTCGCCATCACCGCCGCAGCCGTGGCTTTTTGGATTTCGCTGAGAATGTTTCGAACTTGAGCGGTGGCCTGTTTCGATTGTTCCGCTAAGCTACGGATTTCCTGCGCCACCACGGCAAAGCCTTTTCCCTGCTCTCCCGCCTTTGCCGCTTCGATGGCGGCATTGACCGCCAGCAGGTTAGACTGGTCTGCCAGGTCATTTACACTGGCGATGATTTCACCGATGGTTTGGCTCTGCTCGCTCAGCTTAACAATGCTTTCCGCGATGGACTCCATCTGCGTTTGGATGCGCTTCATCCCTTCGACCGCTGTCTCTACCGATTTCCTTCCGATACGCGCTACTTCGGTGGCCTTCTGTGAGCTCTCCAAAACGTTTTTTGCTTTTTGACTGGACAGATGGCCGGTCTGTTTGACCTCTTCCACTGTCGTCGTGGTTTCGCTGATGGCGGTGGCGGTTTCCGCGGCGCTGGAGGCGAGCTGAGTTGTCGCTACGAGGATCTCGCTGGCAGAGGATGCGAGAACATTGGCGCCCTCAGCGAGCTCTTTTGTTGTGCCTCGAAGACTGTGCACCATCGTCGCAAAAGCATTTCCAAGCACGTCTTTGTCCGATACCGGCTTAACGGAAACCCGGAGGTCTCCTCCGGCAATCGAGTCCGCCACTCTGGCGGTTTCCTTAAGGTAGTCCGTCATGCGGCCAAAAGTTTGCGTTAGCTGACCCACCTCGTCGGTCCGGCCGTTGGTAGAAAACGTCATCGGCAGCTGTCCCGAAGCGATCAGAGCAGCAATATTGGAAATATCTCTCAACGGACTGGCGATGACCCAGTTGAGGAAAACAATCATCGCTATCCCTAGCAGCACGGCGATCGCTCCAATGGCCAGGAAAATCGCGATTGCACGACTGGCGTCGCGCGCGGACTCTTCTACTGCTGCCTGTGCCGTCTTCGCGGCTTGCTGCTGCAATTCTTCGATGATTGTACGCATCTTGCGAAAGCGTTCGATTTGCGTACCCAACACCAGTTCCTGCGCCTGTTTGATCTTGCCCTGATAGATAAGCGGAATGATTTCAGCTTCTCTAGTTTGTTTGAATTCATTGCGGACCGAGATCATTTCGTTCAGGCGCTCCAGGAGCTTGGGGTTGTCTTGGTTGCGCTTGATCAGCGCTTGATGAACTTGCTCGCTCAGACCGCTCAGGCGCTTGATTTCCTGGTGCCAAGCTTCTTGTTCGGTTCGGTTGGTCAGGATTAGGATGTCCAATTGGGCGGCCCTTATGGCATTCTGATACCTGAGGTCCTCCAGGAGGTCGGTTACGTTGGCGAACTCCTTTTCAAAAAGCCCCGCCTCCGACCGCTCGATGCTTTGGATGCTGTTATAGGCGGTGAAAATCACGACTCCCAAGAGCAGCACCATCAAGCCCAGGGCCACCGTGACCTTCGTGCGCACGGAGAAGTTTAGAAACCATTGCATACGGCCACCTCCGAGATCTTCGGACATTAAATTTCCATCTCGTCATGCACGACGAGATTTTTTGCCGACAGTAGTTTGGTCGCGTCGAGCAGCACGAGCGGTTCCTTTGTCACACCCGTCAAATAATCCGCCCGAATTCCAGTCAATGTGGGAACCGAAGACTGAATGTCTTCGCGCAGGATCGTTCTGACTCCCAGAATCGCATCGGCCAGGATGCCGAATTCCATCTGGTCATTGCGAACGATGATGGCCTTGTTCATGTCCGTAAGGCCACCTTCCGGAAGATCGAAGAACTTCTTCATATCGATGACCGAGACGATCTCGCCGCGCACGTTGATGATCCCAAGCACAAACGGCGGCGTGCACGGCACGGACGTCAGTTCTTTTAACGGGTAGATCTCGCGCACGTAGGAAGACTCGATCCCATACTTTTCGTAGGCCAATACGAATTCTACGACCTCGATGGATTCGCCGAGCGCCTTTTCTTTGTCAGTATTCCGCGCCAGCTCTCTCGCTCTGACTTCGAGCACTTGCTTCTTTTTTTCATCGCGCGTGCGCGGCGCATGTCGGAGATCTGTTGCCTCGGTCGTCGAAACTTCCATCACGACCCTAGTTTCTTTTTCTTGATTCATCGAAGCGCTTCTTTCGCGTTGCGGATTGACGGCTTCCGCGCCGTTGAAGGCGGAGACTTTATCGATCGCTGATCACGTCCGGTCAACGCGGCGGCGCTGGCGGTCGAGTGCATGATTTCCATCAATCGACCAGCGGTCATGCCGTCGAAATCCGCCAGAACCTGATCGGGAGAATAGCCGGCCAACAGACTGCGCACGTTGTCGAAATGCCTGGCCGCACCCACGAACTTCTCCTGACGTCGCGCGATATTGCCGAGCGCAAAGTGGGCCAAGACAAGATTTGGCTCGAGGTAGACGGCCCGCTGCAGTGCTCGGATGGCTTCGGGAATAGCGCCTTGCTCTTCAAGAATGGTAGCCTGGAGAAGGTGACAGGAAGGATTCAATTTGTCGGCGGCCACGGCTTGTTTGGCGCAGCGGCTCGCTTCGGCGAGTTTCCCCTGGTTAGCATAGACGCGCGCCAGCAGGGACGCGGCTCTGGCATCGTGCGGCTCAAGCGCCAGCCACGGCGCAAGCATTTGCGCGGCTTCCTCATATAAACCCTGCTCGTAGAAATCTACCGACGCCGCGTAGAGAGTCTGTTGCCGGGTCGACCGATTGGATTCTGGAGCATCAGCGCCGCTGGATCGGTCCGTGCGCGCAACCTCGAGAACCTCAGAACTCGCTATGGCCGTAAACGAAGTGGGTACGATGGGTTGCATGGAACCAAGCGTGGGCGGCTCGATGGTGGTGGATAACCGCGCGGAGACTTTATGACTATCTTTTTTGTAGAAGATCGCGCCGGGGTAATTGAGTGTGATGAAGTGCTCGAAGAGGACATGGGAAGTCTCGCAAGCACTGACGATCAACCAGGCGCCGTCGAGCAGGGAAAGATGGAGTTTATGGACGACTTGTCGGGCGCGCTCGTGAGCAAAATACATGAGCACATTGCGACAGAGAATGAGGTCCATCGCGTTGGTATTGCTCAACAGCGATGGGTAGCTGTTTTCGGCCAGGTTAAGATAGCGAAACGTCACCATCTTTTTGATCTCTGGAAGGATCTCGAAACGGCCGTTCGGTTTTTTTGTGAAGTATCTGTCTTTGAATTCCAGCGACGCGCCGCGAAACGACCAATCGCCGTAGACGCCATCGGCGGCTTTCGCGAGAAAGTCCGGATTTATATCGGTGGCCAGAATAGTGACCTGCCAATCCTTGAAGTCAGGAAGCATGCGCTTGAGAAGAATCGCGATCGAGTAGGGCTCCTCGCCGGAAGCGCAGCCGGCGCTCCAGATTCGCAGTCGGCGTTCCGTGGCGCGGCGCCGGTTTATCAACTTCGGTAGAAGGCGCAATTCGAGCAAATCGAAACTCGGTGCGTCCCGAAAGAAATAGGTCTCGCCGACCGTGATATGGCTGGCGAGGGTCTCGATCTGGCTCTGGCTCACCGGCGATGAAAGAAGCCATTGAACGCACGATTCCACATTGTCGAACGCAAACGCGGGGCTGGCGGATTGAATTCCCCGTTCAAGGTCGAGCCAACGCTCGCGCGGGAAATGGAAGCCCATGCGCTGAGCGACGAATTCGCTCAGCTGGGCGAGCGCGGCATTGGACAGATGCTCAGTCATTTTTCTACACCGAGTTGCGGTCCGGGAGCGCTCTTCAATGCCTCGTCCAAAATCCGTTCTTCTTCGCAGGAAAGAAATTGCTCCAGATCGTGAATCAGCACCAATCCGTCTGGCAGTTTAACCACACCTTGCACGTATTCGATCGCGGGAAGGATTTCTTGCGCTGCAGCGATCTCGACTTCGGGCACTTCGATGACGCCGTCGACGGAATCCACGAGGAGGGCGATAGTTTGTCGTGACGTTCTTGCAATCAGGAGCTGATCGGTCAGATTGATTGCGCGCTCCGGAAGACCGAACCTGCTCCGGGGATCGTAAACCGGAACGATGTCTCCCGTGATATTGACTATGCCAAGAATAACCGGCGGCGCTTTCGGGAGAGGGGTGATGTCAACGACGAACACCACGCGCTCGACACATGACAAATTGAGCGCGTAACGGCGATTGTCTAGTGTGAATAGACAGAGTTGGCTACCTTGATTCATAAAAGCTTGTTCGAGCTTCGGCGCGCGGTTCCTGTTTCCACGGACCGCGCCGACTTACAGGATCGTCTCTGAATTGCTGAAAGCGAGCGCCACGGCGAGTCAGCATAACTTCACAAAGCACCTTGAACGTCATGATCGAACTGGCGACCATGGGCTTGATATCATCGTGAGCTTTTTTGAGCGGAAAATCGTTGCTGGTACCGTCAACGTCCAATCTCTTTAGTCATCGGCTGAAACATCCGTTTCCTGTGCTTTAACCCACGCCAAGAGGTTGGCTTCACTAAAACGCCATTGCCTGCCGAGTCGCGTCGCAGGTATCTTTTGTTTTTGAATCATCCGGAGAATTGTGCGTTTCGACAAACGGAGAACCTGCGCGGCTTCGGCAAGCGTCAAGAAGTTCAATTTCCAATGCTGTTGAGTCGGCATGAATATGCCTCCGGGCGCTCCGGGAACGCGAAACTTATGCCAGTTCGCGATTAGAGCAAGTCAGCTTTTTTTAAGGAATTTCGCTGCACGAGTCAGGGTGTCACGAAGCCCCATGTGACAGGGGCGAACACAAGGTGACATTAGTGAACATCTTGTGAAGTCGCTAAAACCGGTTCACGACCAATCTGTTGACACGCCACTAGGAATTTTCACTCGGAACCCGCAGACGTTTGCGGGCTGTGCCTGCTGGACCAGTAATAGGGCGGGATTGATGAACGGTGCAATGTTCATGTCTTGGTGGGGGCAGGATCATGGTCGGCGCCCTTGCCCGGCGCCGAGCAGCTTGTCTTTGTACAGCATCTCGATGCGATGAAATCTTTTGACCTTGGCGAGCGAACAGTTGGCGTGCTTGGTGATCGGCAAACCCAAAGCGCGCGCGTTGTCTCACTCTGCGAGCCGCGCGCTGTGATAGACGTCGTCGGGTGTCAACGCCGGCCCCGAGCCGGCTCATCACTGGGAAATAATCGAACCCGTCGTCGACGACCCCGCCCGCGCGAAGCTGCCCCAGGATGGAATGGGTGTCGATAAATCCCGGTAGAGCAATACGATTTGGGTCCGCCGATTTTCTCGGCGCCAGGTGAATTGCAGAAAAAGGCGCGATAGCGCCCCTTTGTGCTTACGTTGCTAGGGATTCACATCGCGCCACATGTACCAGACCGGCGTGCCGATCAACTCTTCCTCGATGCGAACTTTGAAGCCGAATTTTTCATAGAAACGGACGTTCACGGCTTTGTCGGTTTCGAGATACCCGGCGATCTGGTTTTGTTCCAGGTATTCGACGTAGCGCTGCATCAGCGCGCTGCCCACGCCGTGTCCCTGGATTTCGGGCTCGACCGCGATGGGACCGAGGTGGACGTGGGGTTCGTCCGGGTCGAGGCGGCACCAGCG
>Ga0207707_10003601_pt1 | contig 13738 bp, 11 predicted proteins | sample KBSC83BmetaG_FD_184336 | JGI IMG/M metagenome (GOLD analysis project Ga0207707, IMG submission 184336) | Corn rhizosphere microbial communities from Kellogg Biological Station, Michigan, USA - KBS C8-3B metaG (SPAdes) (version 2) | ecosystem: Host-associated > Plants > Roots > Rhizosphere ...
CAGGCGACGAAGGCGCAGAAAGCCACGGCCACCACCGCCCACCGGAGGTTGGTCCCGGAGCCGACCTCGGCGGCGGTCGCCCGGGCGCCCCGGCCGTCGACCGGCACGATCTCGTAGAGCGCCACCCGGCCGGACAGGTCGGCGCCGTTCTCGCCGTCGACGGCGGCCGCCGTCCCGACGAGGCGCTTCCCGGACGGGCACAGCGCCGTGGCCCGCTTGGAGTCGTCGGAGTTGAAGCCGGTGGCCGGCGTGCGGACGGTCACCATCTCGAAGCCGCTCATGCCGACCGGGCCACGGGGCCCCTGGGCGCCCTGGGGCCCCGCCGGGCCGGCCGGGCCCCGGGGACCGGCGGGACCGGCCGGGCCGGGAGGCCCGTCGGGGCCGGCCGGGCCCTGCGGGCCGGCGGGGCCGTCGGCGCCCACCGGACCGCGCTGGCCGGGAAGGCCGTCAGTGCCGGGCGGGCCGGCGGGGCCCTTGTCCCCCTTCGGGCCGGCCGGGCCGACCGCCCCGGGGACACCTTGGGCGCCGGCCGGGCCGGTCATGCCCTTCGGGCCGGCCGGACCGGCGGGCCCCCGTTCACCCGCCGGGCCGCGGGCGCCGGCCGCACCGGGTTCGCCGCGGAGTCCCTGCGGGCCCCGCACGTTCCAGGTGATCTTGCGTTCGCCGTTGGCGCAGCCGGCGTTGTCGACGAGCCGGAGGCGCCCGGTGGAGTTCTGGTAGCAGGCCTCGATGACGTTGCCGTCGGGGATGTCGGCGAAGGCGACGGCCCCGGCGACGACGACAACGACGAGGCTGGTGAGGCCGAACAGCATCCATATCCGCCGGCTCCCGCCCCGCCGAGGCAGTTTCGGGAGAACAAAGGTGCGATCTCGTAGGGCCATGCGCGCTCCTTTGCAGGCTCACCCCGCTCCGCACCCTGCGGAGCCGGATCGGCAGCGCACCGAGGAGCCGAGACTCGCGTAAGACCTAAAGGAGCAATAGGTCCGAAGGGGTAGCCTTTTGGCCCTAAAAGCCGGGAACGGACCGGCCCTATTTGAAAGAATTACGCTTTGGCGATAGAGCGCAATCCGCTCAGCGGGGGCCGAACCGGATGACGGCCTTGCTGAAGGGCACGAGGTCCCGCCGGTAGTGGCGGTGGACATCGGCCACGGCCTCGTCGGCCTCCCGCCGGAGCTCGGAGATCTGGCCGTGGAGCCGGTCGATCTCGTCCCGGGCGGCGTCGAGCTCCTCCTCCAGGGCGATGATCCGCTTCACCCCCGCCAGGCTCACGCCCTCGTTCGTCAGCTCCTGGATCCGCTGCAGCCGGTGGATGTCGCGGTCCGAGTAGCGCCGGGAGCGGCCCACCGTCCGCTGGGGCTCGACCAGGCCCTTCCGCTCGTAGATGCGCAGGGTCTGGGGGTGGACCCCGGCCAGCTCGGCCGCCACCGAGATCACGTAGAGCGCTCGGTCCCGGTCGTCCCGCCGGCCGCCGCCACGTTCGTCGTTCGCCATGACCGTCATACCCCCAGGTGCGCTCGTGGATTGGCCGACTCGGTGGCGGCCAACGCCTCCACCGCCTGGCGCTGCTCGTCGGACAGCGTCCGGGGCACGACGACGTCGAGGGTGACGAGCAGGTCGCCGGCGCCGCCGGCGGCCCGCGGCATCCCCCGCCCCCGCACCCGCAGCGTCTTCCCCGGCGCCGTGCCCGGCGGGATCTTCACCGTGACCGAGCCGTCGAGCGTCGGCACCTTGACCTCGGCCCCGAGCGCCGCCTCCGCGAACGTCACCGGCACCCGCAGCGTGAGGTCGTTGCCCTTCCGCCCGAAGAGGGCGTGGGGGGCGACGTGGACGGTGACGTAGAGGTCGCCGGGCGGCCCGCCGTTGCTCCCGGCCGTGCCCTTGCCCTTCACCCGGACCCGCTGGCCGTCGGCCACCCCGACCGGGATGCGGACCTTGACCTCGCGGGTGCGCGTCTCGGCCCCGCCGCCGCCGCAGGTCGGGCAGGGCTTGTCGACTACCCGGCCGCTCCCGCCGCAGCGGGGGCAGATCTGGGAGAACGAGAACGGGCCCTGGTCGACGGCCAGCGTCCCGGCGCCGTTGCACTGGGGACAGGTCTGGGGAACGGTGCCGGGAGCGGCGCCCGACCCGCCGCAGGTGTGGCAGGGGGCGGCACCGGTCAGCTGGACGGCGATGGTGGCGCCCCGGACGGCGTCGTCGAAGGACAGATGGACCTCGGCCTCCAGGTCGCCGCCCCGCCGGGGGCCGGCGCCGGGCTGGCGGTTGGTCTGGCGGCGCCCGGCCCGTCCGAAGATGTTGCCGAGCAGGTCGCCGAGTCCGCCGATGTCGCCGGTCTCGAACCGGATGTCGTCGCCGAACCCGCCGCCGCCCGGGCCGCCGAAGCCGCCGGCGCCCGCCCCGCCGAAGGGATTGCGGGCCCCGGAGGCCACCATGTCGCGGACCTCGTCGTACTCCTTGCGCTTGGCGGCGTCACTGAGGACGTCGTAGGCGGCCGAGATGTCCTTGAACTTCTCCTCCGCCTCCTTGTTGCCGGGGTTGGCGTCGGGGTGGTGCTGCTTGGCCAGCTTGCGGTAGGCGCGGGTGATCTCCTTCTCGGTCGCCCCCTTCTTGAGCCCGAGCACGGCGTAGTAGTCCTTCTCGAACCACTCCCGCTGAGGAGCCATCGCCTATGTAGCCACCTTCACCATTGCCGGGCGCAGGACCCGTCCCTTGAGCCGGTAGCCGGCACGGACGACGTCGCGCACCCCCGGCTCTCCGTCTTCGTTCTCCACGTGCATGACCGCTTCGTGCTCCTCGGGGTCGAACGGCTTCCCGAGGGCCTCGATGCGCTGCAGACCCGCCTTCTCCAGTACGCCGAGCAGCTCGCCGTAGACCAGTTCGACCCCTTTGCGGAGCCGCTCGACGTCGGTGCCGCCGCTGCCCAGCGCCAGCTCGAACGAGTCGAGGACCGGCAGCAGCTGCTCGATCAGATTGGCGGTGGCCCGTTCGAGGTGGGCCGTCTGGTCCCGCAGCATCCGCTTGCGGTAGTTGTCGAACTCGGCCTGGGTGCGCTGCAGGTGGGCGAGGTACTCGTCCCGCTCCGCCTGCAGGCGCGCCAGTTCGGGTTCGGCTCCGGCCTCGGCGTCGAACGGCGCATCGGCGCCGCGCGCGGGCGGGTCGTCGATGATCTCGCCCTCGACGACCTCGCCCTCGACGACCTCGCCCTCGACGCCGAAGCTGTCATCGGGCGGGGGCCCGTCTGCATCGAAGTCCGGCATGGGTCACGCCCCCCGACCCTCGTCGACGATCTCAGCGTCCGCAACCTCTTCCTCGCCGGCCGAACCGCTGGCCGCCGAGCCGTCGCCGGACGGGCCGCCGGGCCCGCCGGCGCCGCCGGTCCCGCCCGACTGGGCCTGGGCCGCCGCCTGCTGGTACAGGCGGGAGGCGAAGTTCTGGCTGGCCGAGATCAGGCCCTCGTGGGCCCGCTTGATGGCGTCGACGTCGGTGCCGCCGAGGGCATCCTTGACGGCCTTGAGGGCGTCCTCGATGGCCGTCTTGTCCTCCGGCGACGCCTTCTCGCCCTGCTCCCGGAGGAGCTTCTCGGTCTGGTAGACGAGCGTGTCGGCGTTGTTGCGGACCTCGGCCTCCTCCCGGCGCTTGCGGTCCTCCTCGGCGTGGGCCTCGGCCTCGCGCATCATCCGGTCGATCTCGTCCCGGTTGAGGGCCGACTGGCCGGTGATCGTCATCGACTGCTCCTTGCCCGTCGCCCGGTCCTTGGCCGAGACGTGGACGATGCCGTTGGCGTCGATGTCGAACGTGACCTCGATCTGGGGAACGCCCCGGGGGGCGGGCGGCAGGTCGACGAGCTGGAACTTGCCCAGCGTCTTGTTGCGGTAGGCCATGTCGGACTCGCCCTGGAGGACGTGGATCTCGACCGACGGCTGCCCGTCCTCGGCGGTGGTGAAGACCTCCGACCGCTTGGTCGGGATCGTGGTGTTCCGCTCGATGAGCTTGGTCATGATCTGGCCCTTGGTCTCGATGCCGAGGGACAGCGGCGTGACGTCGAGCAGGAGGATGTCCTTCACCTCGCCCTTGAGGACGCCGGCCTGGATCGAGGCGCCGACGGCCACGACCTCGTCGGGGTTCACGCCCTTGTGGGGCTCCTTGCCGGTCATCTCGGTGACCAGCTGCTGGACGGCCGGCATCCGGGTCGAGCCGCCGACCAGGATCACGTGGTTGATGGCCGACTTGTCGAGGCCGGCGTCGCGGATGGCCTGCTCGAAGGGGCCCTTGCAGGCCTCGAGGAGGTCGGCGGTCAGCTCCTGGAACTTCGAGCGCGTCAGCTTCGACTCGAGGTGGAGCGGACCCTCGGGCGTCGCCGTCACGAACGGCAGGTTGATCGTGGTCTCCTGGGTGGCGGAGAGCTCGATCTTGGCCTTCTCGGCCGCCTCCTTCAGGCGCTGGAGGGCCATCTTGTCCTTGCCCAGGTCGATGCCGTGGGCGTTCTTGAACTCGGTGACCAGCCAGTCCATGACGCGCTGGTCCCAGTCGTCGCCGCCGAGGTGGGTGTTGCCCGACGTCGACTTGACCTCGAAGACGCCCTCGCCGATGTCGAGGACCGACACGTCGAACGTGCCGCCGCCGAGGTCGAAGACCAGGATCGTCTGGTCGGTCTCCTTGTCGAGCCCGTAGGCCAGGGCGGCCGCCGTGGGCTCGTTGATGATGCGCAGCACCTCGAGGCCGGCGATGGCGCCGGCCTCCTTGGTGGCCTGGCGCTGGGCGTCGTCGAAGTAGGCCGGCACGGTGATCACGGCCTGGCTGACGGTGTCGCCGAGGTAGGCCTCGGCGTCGCGCTTGAGCTTCTGGAGCACGCGGGCCGAGATCTCCTGGGCGGTGTACTTCTTGCCGTCGATCTCGATGCTCCAGTTGGTGCCCATCTCCCGCTTCACCGACCGGATCGTGCGGTCGGCGTTGGTGACGGCCTGGCGCTTGGCCACCTCGCCGACGAGGACCTCCCCGGTCTTGGAGAAGGCGACGACCGACGGGGTGGTGCGAGCGCCTTCGGCGTTGGGGATGACGGTGGGCTCGCCACCTTCGAGCACCGAGACGACGGAGTTGGTGGTGCCGAGGTCGATGCCGACGGCCTTGGGCATGGGGGAGCCTCCAATACGTAGACATAGGTCAGGAAACTTGAGTGTGATGATATCAACCTCGGGCGCCCGAGGCGTATTCCAGGTCAGCCGCCGAGACAGCGACCTGGAAGGGCGATCCGGGCGGGCCCTTCGGGGCCCCGTCCACCGGCGCGTCGGGCGTGTACGATCGCTGCCCGATCGAGGACGGGGGAGAGGGGAACATGCCGCTGCATCCGCAGGCGCAGGCGCTGCTCCAGGGCGTGGAGCAGATGGGGCTCCCGCCGTTCGAGACGCTGTCTTTGGAGGAGGGCCGGGCGCTCATCAGCACGTTCGGCAGCTTCATGATCCCGTCCGAGGAGGTCGCCTCCGTCATCGACACGATCGCCCCGGGGCCCGACGCCGACATCCCCTTGAGGATCTTCATCCCCGCCAGCGAAGAGGAATACCCGCCCGTCATCATGTACTTCCACGGCGGCGGGTTCTCGACCGGGAGCATCGACCTCGTCGAGCCGGTCTGCCGGAGGCTGGCCAACCAGTCGGGCTGCGCCGTTGTCGCCGTCGGCTACCGGCTCGGGCCCGAGTACCCCTACCCGGCGGCGCCGACCGACGCCTACGTCGCCACCTCGTGGATCGCCGCCAAGGGCCCGGCCTACGGCATCGACGGCTCGCGGCTGGCGGTCATGGGCGACAGCGCCGGGGCCAACCTGGCCACCGTCACCTGCATGATCGCCCGGGACAAGAGCGCCGAGTGGGAGATCGCCGCCCAGGTCCTCATCTACCCGGTGACGGACCTGCTGATCGCCAACACCGAGTCGCGCCGGGAGTTCGGGGACGGATACCTCCTCACCACCGGGATGATGGACTGGTTCACCGGCCACTACCTGAAGGACTGCGAGGACCGGGCCGAGGAGCCCTACTGCTCGCCGCTCTACATGGAGGACCTCACCGGCCTGCCGCCGGCCATCATCGTCGTCGGCGAGTACGACCCGCTGCGGGACGAGGGGATCGCCTACGCCGCCCGCCTCAAGGAGGACGGCGGCGGCTACGTCGACCTCCGCCGGGAGCAGGGCATGATCCACGGCTTCTTCTGGCTCGGGGCGGCCATCGACCGGGGCCGGGAACTCCTCGACGAGCTGGCCGACGACGTGGGCAAGATGCTGCACGAGTGATCGCCGGGGGCGGCGATCGCCCCCGGTGATCGATCCCGGGGCGGGTCGAGGGCGCGTCTTACACTTCCGCCATGTCACGGCTCAGGCCCCACCAGCTGGTGTTCGCCACCGGCGTCGTCGCCGGTGGCATCTTCGCCGCCTCGGGGATCGCCCCGGCCATCGTGGGCTGGCACGACGACTCCCCCGTCAGCCGGGAGGTGTTCGGCAACATCCCGAGCGCCGTGAAGGTGCTGTTCTATGTGGCGGTGGCCGTCACCGCCGTCGTCGTCGGCAAGCTGGCCGCCGACCGGGTGAAGAACTGGGAGCGGGGCCAGGCCGACGACCGCCGCACCACGAAGGCCAACAGCAAGAAGCGCTTCGAGGACTTCCGGGCCGGTGTCTGGATGCAGACGCTGCTGCGCGACCCCGCCGCCGGCATCATGCACTCGCTGCTGTATTTCGGCTTCGTGTGGCTGTTCATCGCCACCGTCCTGCTCGAGGCCAACCACCAGTTCCCGCCGGGCTTGAAGTTCCTCCACGGGCAGGTCTACGAGGCCTACTCGATGACCGCCGACATCGCGGGGATCGCTTTCCTGGTCGGCATCGGCTGGGCCATCGGCCGCCGCTATCTCTGGCCGCCGTACCGGATCTGGACCAAGACCAAGCCGGAGGACGCCGCCATCCTCGGCGTCTTCCTCCTCATCGGGGTGACCGGGTTCCTGACCGAGGGCCTGCGCATCGCCCTCGTCGGCCGGCCGACGTTCGAGAAGTGGTCGGTCGTCGGCTGGCCGCTGTCGGCGGCCTTCGACGGCTGGTCGGCCACGGCGCTCTCCCGGGTCCACCGGGCGGTGTGGGGGGTGCACTTCGCCGGCTTCCTCACCTTCCTGATCCTGCTGCCGACCACCAAGCTCCGCCACATGTTCACGTCGCCGATGAACATGTACCTCCGCGACCGGCCCCGCCCCAAGGGCGCCATGAAGCCGCTGCCCAACCTCATGGAGACCGAGCTGGAGTCGTTCGGGGCCTCGACCATCGAGGACTTCACCTGGAAGCAGCTGATGGACACCGACGCCTGCACCATCTGCGGGCGCTGCACCTCGGTCTGCCCGGCCAACAAGACCGGCAAGCCACTCGACCCCCGGGAGATCGTCCTCAAGGTCGGCGAGGTCATGGCCGCCACCGGCGCCCCCAAGGTCCCGCCGCCGGTCACCGTCGACGACGGGATCACCGTGTCGGCCGGTTCGGTGTTGGAGCGCATCACCGCCGAGGAGGTGTGGGCCTGCACGACCTGCAAGGCCTGCGACGAGATCTGCCCGGTCAACATCGAGATCCTCGACAAGATCCTCGACATCCGCCGCTACTACTCGCTGATGGAGTCGAACTTCCCCGCTGAGCTCGGTAACGCCTACCGGGGCATGGAGAACTCGTCGAACCCCTGGGGCATGAACCAGGCCGACCGGGCGCAGTGGGCCAAGGGCCTGCCCGACGAGGTCCCGATCGTCGACCCCTTCAGCGGCAGCCTCGACCACGAGTACCTCTACTGGGTCGGCTGCGTCACCAGCTTCGACGACCGCAACAAGAAGGTGGCCGTGGCCGTGGCCAAGCTGCTGCAGCGGGCCGGGGTCGACTTCGCCATCCTCGGCCAGAACGAGCTCTGCAGCGGGGACCCGGCCCGCCGGTCCGGCAACGAGTACGTGTTCCAGATGCTGGCCTCGCAGAACATCGAGGCGTTGAACGGCCTCGGCGTCCGCAAGATCATCGCCAGCTGCCCGCACTGCTTCAACACGCTGAAGAACGAGTACCCCGACTACGGCGGCCGGTTCGACGTCGTCCACCACTCGCAGTTCCTCATGCAGCTGGTGGAGGACGGGCGCCTCCCGATGACCGGCGCCACGCTCGACGAGCGCATCGCCTACCACGACTCCTGCTACCTCGGCCGCCACAACGACGTCTACCTCGCCCCCCGCAAGGTCATCGGTTCGATCGCCGGCGTCGAGGTGGTGGAGATGCCGCGCAACGGGACCCGGGGGCTGTGCTGCGGCGCCGGGGGCGCCCGCATGTACATGGAGGAGCGGACGGGCAAGAAGGTCAACATCGAGCGCACCGAAGAGGCCCTCGAGACCGGCGCCGACCGCATCGCCGTGGCCTGCCCGTACTGCATGATCATGCTCGACGACGGTGTGAAGGAGAAGGGCGCCGACGAGCGGGTGAAGGTCAGCGACATCTCCGTGGTGCTGCTCGAGGCGATCGAGGGGATCCCCGCCCGGGCCGTCTCGGCCGCCATGGCCCAGGGCTCGACCCCGACCGTTCCGGCCGCCGAGTCCTAAGGCCGACCCGGACCTCCCAGCCCCCGATGTGGGGTGGTTAGCCGCAACATGTGCGGCTAACCACCCGCTTCCTCGTCCTCGAAGTTCTGGTAGTAGCGGGACGGGGTCGGGCCGCGCTGGCCCTGGTACTTGGAGCGTGTCTCGGTGCTGCCGTAGGGGCGCTCCGCCGGCGACGTCATGCGAATGAAGGAGATCTGGCCGATCTTCATGCCGGGGTAGATGGCGATCGGGAGGTTGGCGACGTTCGACAGTTCGAGCGTGAGGTGGCCCGACCACCCCGCATCGACGAAGCCGGCGGTGGAATGGATCAGCAGCCCCAGGCGCCCCAGGGAGCTCTTCCCTTCCAGGCGGGCGACGAGGTCGTCGGGCAGGGTCACGACCTCGAGCGTGCTGCCGAGCACGAACTCGCCGGGGTGGAGGATGAAGGCCTTGCCCTCGGCCACCTCGACCAGCTCCGTCAGGTCCTCGTGCGGGAGCTTGGGGTCGATGTACGGCGTGGTGTCGTTGCGGAACACCCGGAAGTAGCGGTCGACCCGCAGGTCGACCGACGACGGCTGGATGTGGCGGTCGTCGAGCGGGTCGATCACGATCCGCCCGTCGGCCAGCTCCTTTCGGATGGAGACATCGGAGAGGATCACGGCGGCGAGATTAGGTCAGCGGCTCGCAGCCGGCGTCGCAGCAGCGCCCGGGCTGGCGGGAGACACGGCGGCGGATCGAGGGGAGCCCGACGCCTTCGCCGGCGACCCCCCGGTCGAGCAGCCGCTCGACGAGGTCGACCTTCTCGCCGACCGGATAGTTCCGCCAGATCTCCCGCTTCATGGCCTCCGGCGACCCGCCGCCGTGGAGCGAGATGACCGAGTACCAGCTGCCGGCGTAGGAGGCGGTGAGGTCCTCCACGAGGCGGGCGACCTCGAGGCGGGCGGCGGCCGGGACGTCGGCCCGTCCGCCGAGCACCGCCTCCAGCGACGCCGCCGTCTCGGGGTTGTGGTCCTCGTCGGGGCCCGGGAGGGCCACGACGAGACCGCCGGAGACGTAGTGGGCGAGGCGGTGCATGTCGTAGATCTTGGTGGCCAGCAGCAGCTTGCCGATGTTGGCGAAGACGGGGTCGGGCATGACACCGCCGGCCCCCCCATATCCGTCGACGGCGTCGACTCCGTAGACCGACGCTGCCACGCCGCAGGCGAAGAAGCTCTCGACCACCGTGATGAGCTCGACCATGGCGTCGCGGATGTGGCCGTGGCGGTCGGGGTCGAGCCCGTTGGCCTCGACCATGAGGGCGCCGGCGCCGATCAGCAGGTCGCCGAATCCGGCCCGGGCGCCGATGCACGAGTGCCGGTGGTGGGTGGCGTAGGTGATGGTGGCCAGGCCGGCCTCGGCGTACTCGCCGGCCAGGAAGACCCGGTCGTGGGGGACGAACACGTCGTCGAAGACGACCACGCCGGTCGACTGGCCGTAGCGACCGGAGAACGTGGCCGCCTTCTCCCCGGGCCGCCCCGCCGGACGGGCGATGATCGTCACGCCCGGGGCGTCGACGGGAACGGCGCAGCAGACGGCGAAGTCGGCGTCGTCGGCCGTCATCGTCCGGCAGGGCATGACCAGGAACTCGTGGACGTAGGGGGCGCCGGTCACGATGGCCTTGGTCCCCCGGATGACGATGCCGTCGGGGCGGCGCTCGGTCACGTGGACGTAGACGTCGGGGTTGGCCTGGGCACCGGGCCGCTGCGAGCGGTCGCCCTTGGCGTCGGTCATGGCGATGCCGAGGGTGAGGTCCTCGTCCTGGACGTGGTGGACGTAGTCGAGCAGCCGCTCGTGGCGGGTGGCGGCCGTGCCGGCGTGCTCGGCGTCGGCGGCGGCGGTGGCGGCGGCCAGGGCGTTGAGCCCGTCATGGGTCAGGTAGCGCTGGGCGCAGCCCGACTCCCGGCACACCAGCCGCACTGCTTCCAGCTTCTGGAGGAGATCGCCCGTCGTCTCGTTGAGATGGGCGAGGCGGTTGACGGTCTTCCCCGATGTCGCCTGCTTGGCGGTCATGATCCCGGCGTGCTCGGCGTACTCCGGGCGGACGGCGAAGTCATAGGTCACGCCGATGGCGGCGATGCCCGGCGCCAGGCGCGCTTCGTCGGCCACCGACGCCACCGCCTCGCCGTCGACGAAGACCCGCGGGTCGTAGCGGCGCAGCGATTCCCGGTACTCCTCGGCGGTCAGCATTGGCCTATTTTGCCTCCATGCCCACCCTCGACCGCAGCCGGTCCGTCCTCTGCCTGATCGACTTCCAGGAGCGGCTGGTGCCGGCCATCGACGGCGGCGCCGACGTCGTGGCCAACGCCGCCCGGCTGCTGGCCGCCGCCGAGCAGCTCAACGTGCCCGTCGTGATGACCGAGCAGAACCCCAAGGGGCTCGGCCCGACGGTCACGGACCTGGCCCGGCCGGACGGCGCGGTGCCCGTCCTGTCGAAGATGGAGTTCGACGCCTGCCGGGCCCGGGGCGTCGTCGACGTCCTCCCGCCCGGCCACCACGTCGTGGTGGCGGGGATGGAGGCCCACGTCTGCGTCCTCCAGACGGTGCTCGGCCTCCTCGACCGCTCCCGGCGGGCCTACGTCGTGGCCGACGCCGTCGGCTCCCGCCGGCCGGAGAGCAAGGCCGCCGCCCTGGCCCGCCTCGACCGGGCCGGCGCCGAGATCGTCACCACCGAGATGGTGCTCTTCGAGTGGCTCGGGACCGCCGAGGACCCGTCGTTCAAGGCGGTCATCGGTTTGGTGAAGTAGGCGCCTCCGGGGCGGAGGCCCGGGCCGGTGACCCGGCGGCGGCGTCCTCGACGAGGCTGGGCAGGTCCCGTACGTCGGCCTCGCCGGCGTCGGCGATGTAGTCGTCGACGACGGTGCCGTCGGTGCCGGCCGGAACCTTCAACGCCCGGAAGGCCAGGGTGAGGACGAGGCCGACGAGGACGTTGAGGACGAAGGCGGTGAGGGCGATGTACACCTTGCTGTGCACCAGGCCCACCATGGCCGTCGGGCCGCCGAAGTGGGAGTGCGGCTTGCCGGGGACGGGGACCCCGTAGGCCACCCTCGTGCCGTAGATCATGGCCACCGCCCAGCCGGCCAGCAGGGCGTGGCGGTGGAACCAGCGGGTGTAGAGCCCGAAGACGATGGCCGGGAACGTCTGGAGGATCCAGATGCCGCCGAGCAGCTGGAGGTTGATGGCGAAGCTCTTGTCGAGGCCGAGGACGAAGACCAGCGCCCCGAACTTCACCACCAGCGACACGATCTTGGAGACGTGGGCCTCCTCGGCCGGCGAGGCGGCCGGCCGGAGGAACTCCCGGTAGACGTTGCGGGTGAACAGGTTGGCGGCGGCGATGGCCATGATGGCGGCCGGCACCAGCGCCCCGATGCCGACGGCGGCGTAGGCCACGCCGGCGAACCAGGACGGGAACATCGTGTTGAAGAGCTCGGGCACGGCGAGTTGGGCGTTGCCGCCGGCCGGCTTCACCCCGGCGGCCACGGCCATGTAGCCGAGCAGGGCGATCAGGCCGAGGACGAGCGAGTAGGCGGGGAGCAGGGCGGCGTTGCGCCGGACGACGTTGCGGTCCTTGGTGGAGAGCACCGCCGTGATGCAGTGGGGGTACATGAACAGCGCCAGGGCCGAGCCCAGGGCCAGCGAGCCGTAGGCCCAGCGGCCGGCCGGGGCGATGGCCAGCGACCCGAACGGCTTGCCGGTCTTGGGGTTGACCGTCGCCAGCTTCTTCGAGGCGGCGCTGAAGATGTGGGCCCAGCCCCCGACCTGGTGGGGGATGTAGATGATCGCCACGGCGATCACGAGGTAGATGAGCCCGTCCTTCACGAAGGCGATGAGCGCCGGCGCCCGCAGCCCCGAGGAGTACGTGTAGGCGGCCAGGATGGCGAAGGCGACGATGAGGGGCAGGTCACCGCTGAGCCCCATGGTTTCGAGGACGACCTGGATACCGACCAGCTGGAGGGCGATGTAGGGCATGGTGGCCAGGATCCCGGTCACCGCCACCGCCAGCGCCAGGGCCCGGGAGTCGAACCGTCCCCGGACGAAATCGGCCGGGGTGACGTAGCCGTGGCGGTGGGACACCGACCACAGCCGGGGCAGGAACACGAAGATGATCGGGTAGACGATGACCGTGTAGGGGACGGCGAAGAAGCCCACCGCCCCGGCCCCGAACACCAGGGCCGGCACGGCGATGAAGGTGTAGGCGGTGTAGAGGTCGCCGCCGAGCAGGAACCAGGTGATGAACGTCCCGAAGCTCCGGCCGCCGAGCCCCCACTCGTCGAGGTGCATGAGGTCGGCGGCCCGCCGCCACCGGGCGGCCAGGAAGCCGATGACGGTGACGACGAGGAACAGGGCGGCGAACACCGCCAGGGCGACCTTGTCGACGCCGTGGCTCACCGCCGCGCCGCCTTCCGCTGCCGCTCGAGCCAGACGGTGAGGACGTAGGCGCCGGACAGGCAGGCCGCCCCGATCAGCACCCAGAGCAGCTGGTACCAGTAGAAGAAGGGGAATCCGAAGAGCTGCGGCTTCACCCGGGTGTAGCTCGGCACCCAGAGCAGCGCGACGCACGGCACCAGCAGCAGCACCCCGACGACGGCCCGCGCCGTCCACACCCTGGCGTCACCGCCGGTCCCCCCCACGGCGCGCCAGCGTACCCAAGTGCGGCGGGCGATCGGCGGAGCAGTCTCCTCCCCGGACCCGCTAACCTGTCGGCCGTCCGCGGGCGTAGTTCAGAGGCAGAACATCAGCTTCCCAAGCTGAGAACGCGAGTTCGATTCTCGTCGCCCGCTCTCGACGTTGATGCAGGTCAACGGCAATTTCGGTACCCGGAAGAGCAACCACCTGGCTGCTCTTTTCGCATGACGGGCCACGAACGGGCCACAACGGGATGGCGCACAGTGGCCCGAGGTGGCCGCCGTCGGCTCAGGCGAGCAACTCGAGGGTGACGACCGGGTCGTCGTCGCTCACCTCGAAGTCCCAGGCGATCACCTTCGCCGGGTACCGCCCGATGGCACTGCCGATGACCACCGACGACCCCGGAAGCACGCCGGCGACGGTCCGGGCGAAGCGGAGCCGGGCCCAGTTGTACCCGTCGTCGTCCTGGCGTTGCGGGTCGCTGGTGATGTCCACGCTCTGAGCGACCGCCTCG
>Ga0207707_10003602_pt1 | contig 13735 bp, 9 predicted proteins | sample KBSC83BmetaG_FD_184336 | JGI IMG/M metagenome (GOLD analysis project Ga0207707, IMG submission 184336) | Corn rhizosphere microbial communities from Kellogg Biological Station, Michigan, USA - KBS C8-3B metaG (SPAdes) (version 2) | ecosystem: Host-associated > Plants > Roots > Rhizosphere ...
CCGAAGCATCCGATTCCAAACCTTCCGTTCTTGATGGCAGTCAAGCCATACGCAGTTAAGCGTCTCTGGTCAACGTAAGCTCCTGCCGGCCCGTGACTTAGCACGGCCGCCGTCTGGCTTATTGCTTTTTCGGGAGGAGCAGCCGCCCAGCCAGTGGATCGACGGTGACTGATAGCGGAGTGTCGGGAAGGAGCTCTCCGTCCACCTGTGCGGGCATCGGCGGCGTGGTCTCGATAAGGAATTCGCGCCCCGATTTGTAGAAGAGGCATGGATCGGGGCTGAAATCCTTCCGCAGCATTCGCCAGAGAATTCGGAGCGCGTCTCCGAGCGACTGGGGCGAGAATACACAGGCGTTGAGAACCCCATCATCTTGCACGATGCCGTCGCCGAACGACACCAGATCGTTGAGTACGGCACCGAGGTTCGCGACGAGGACGGCCGACGCGCGGCGCTCGTAAACCACGCCGTCGACAGTGAGGCGCAGACTGAACTTCTGGTTTCGGATGACGGCCTTGTATCCGCCGATCACGTACGCCATGAAGCCGAAGCGCTTCTTGAGTCTCGCCGGTGCCTCGGAGATCATCGTCGCATCGAGGCCCACCCCGACACCGATGGCGAACCTTCGCCCATCGCTCAACCTGCCCAGATCCATCACGGCTTCGTCGCCGGCAAGAAGCATCGGCACAGCGCGCGCGGGATTGAGAGGGATGCGAAGCGTCCGGGCAACGACATTGCCGGTTCCACCACCAAGAATGCCAAGCGGCGGCCCCTTGTGGGCGAGCGCACCAAGCACCTCCATCACGGTTCCATCGCCGCCCAGGGTGAACACGGCGTCGTACTTGTGTGCGTGCGCGTTGGCGAGCACGGCCGCGTGCCCGGGCGCCTCCGTCTGCATCACGTCACAGGCGACGGCGGCGTCGGCGAATGCCTTGATCGCCTTGGCGCGGATTCGCAATCCCCGTCGCGATGCGGGATTGACGATCAGCAACACGCGCTCGATTCGCCGCGGAGCGAACCTCATCGCGACTGCAGCGCTCACGCCGCGTCCAGAACTTTGCGCACCTGCATCGCCAGGTTGTCGGCCGTGAATGGCTTCTGAATGAACGAGATGCCTGGGTCATGCAGTCCGCGGCGGATGATCTCGTCGTCGGTGTAGCCTGACATGTAAAGAACGCGGAGCGCCGGCCGGGCTGCCTGAAGCGCCTCCACCAGCTCCCGTCCGCTCATTGTTGGCATCACGACATCAGTAAGCACCAGATCAACCGCGCGAACGGTCCGCGACGCAAGCTGCAGCGCGTCACCCCCATGCTGCGCGGCGAGCACGTGATACCCGCGCGAGCGAAGCACGCGCTCGACGAGATCTCTCACTGAGCTGTCGTCCTCGACGAGAAGGATGGTCTCGGTTCCCGACAACGCCGCGCCTGGCAGGGTTTCAGCCGGCTGAGCGAGCGCAAAACCATCGGTTCGTGGGAAGCGAACCTCGAACGTCGTGCCCGCGTTCGGCGCGCTGGTCACCGAGATAGCGGCTCCCGATTGCTTGACGATCCCGTACACGGTCGAGAGCCCGAGGCCCGTTCCCTTCCCCTGGCTCTTTGTAGTGAAGAAAGGCTCAAAGATCCGCGACTGCGTTGACTGGTCCATTCCGAGTCCCGTATCCGACACAGTCAGCACGACGTACTCGCCCGCATCGAGGCGCGCGGGGATCGTCGGAGGGCGGCTGTGCACCGTTTCGTTCGATGTCCTGAACGTCAGGACACCACCCCCAGGCATCGCATCACGCGCATTCAGGGCGAGATTCACGAGGATCTGCTGGAGCTGGCCAGGATCCGCGTTCACCGACCCGAGATCGGCTCCATGCTCGATGCGAATCTGGATGTCCTCCCCGATGAGCCGGCGCAGCATCGGTTCTACGTCGTCGAGAACACGATTGAGACTGACCACACGCGGCTGTAACAGCTGCTTCCGGCTGAACGCCAGCAGCTGTCGGGTGAGCTCAGTGGCGCGCATCGTCGCCTTGCGGATCTCGGCCAGGTCCGTCTGCTGCTCATCATTCAGATTGGAAGAGTCGAGCAGGAAATCGATCCTTCCCGTGATGACGGTCAGCAGATTGTTGAAGTCATGGGCGACACCGCCCGCCAGCTGTCCGACGGATTCCATCTTCTGCGCCTGTCTGAGGTCGGCCTCGAGGGCCACCTGCTGGGTGACGTCGCGAAGGTTGACGACGATCCCCTCGACGCCCGGCACGTCCAGCATGTTGCTGAGGGCCGCGTCGAAAACGCGCCATGATCCATCTTTATGCCGATATCTCGCCTGTCCCGACACCCTGGCTCCGGGTATGACCTGAACATCCCGGATCATCTCGCGCACGCCGGGCCAGTCCTCTGGATGGATCATGTCCTGCGCGTTCACCTCGATCAGCTCCTCTTGTGGATAGCCGAGTATGCGCGACATCGCTGGGCTGACATACTTGCGAGAGCCGTCGGGCGCTGCGATGACCACCATGTCATCGACGTTTTCGATGATCGCTCGAAATCGCAGCTCGCTGCGGGTGAGGGCCTCTTCGCGCATCTCGAGCGCCTCGGCCATCGTGTTCAGAGTCTTGCCCAAGACTCCGATTTCATCATGCGAGTTGGCAAGGTCGGAGCGGTGCGAGAGGAAGCCCCTGGACAACACCGCCGCATCATGCGCAACGCGTCTCATCGGAATGATGATTCGCGTCGCCTGCATCCACGCCAGCGCGACCGCGATCAGGAGGGCGAGTGTTCCAAGGCCGATCGCCCTCCAGAAATCCGTCCGCTCCTTTGCGAACGCCAGTATCTGAGGAGATCCGACGTGTACGATCCACGGAATGTGCCTCGCCGTGACGAAGCCCGAAAAGACGTCGGCACCGTCGAGATCGGGTATGGCGGCGACACCCGTCCTGCGGCCGTTCGACGCCTGAAAATAGGGTGTGCCGATGATAGACTTTCCGAGCCAGTTTCCTTCCAGTGGCGATCGGAAGATCACCGTTCCCCGCGAGTCCGTGATCGTTGCGATGGCGGTGTCGAGCAGTGGACTCTTCGACAGCTCACGTTGCAAGCGCGCCGTGGTAACGAAGCCCACCACGCGCATTCGCCGCGCACTGTCGGTGCGCGAGATAGCGATCGCGAGCGGGCCGTCCACGCCATAGAGTGGCGCGGGCCCCTGGATGTCGAACCCGAGAAGCGTATCCGCAACCGACGTCGGCGACGGTATGGACCGCCGCCTTCCATTCGGAAGCGTGTCGGATGTGCCGATCCCGGCACCGGATTCTGTCGTCACGGCAAAGTGCGCGAAATCGGCGGGAAGCTCCGCGACCACCGCGCGAAGAAGCGCGTCGTTGGCTCCTGAATCGCGGGCATTTGGACTCGCAGCATGGACGAGCGTGAAGAGCAGAGTCTCGATCGTGCCGAACCGGCTGTCCAATCTGTCGGCGAGAGCCTGCGCCTGTGTCAGGGCTCGTTGTTCGGCTGCCGATCGCTCGTTGAATCGATGCTGCCTGGCGACCATCCCGATGAGCAGGACGAACGGCGCAACAGCGCCGAGGACCAACACGATCAGTCGCGGTCGCAGTCCGAAGGAGCGTCGAGTGGGGGCGAGTGGGCCGCTCACTTTATGCTCGGGGCGGGGATCGAACCCGCATGGGAGTATGTCCCAAGGGATTTTAAGTCCCTCGCGTCTACCGATTTCGCCACCCGAGCGGAGGATGACGCACCAGAATTGCTGAGCGACACCGACCGCGATGAAAAGCGAAGCGGGAAACGGGACTCGAACCCGCGACCCCAACCTTGGCAAGGTTGTGCTCTACCAACTGAGCTATTCCCGCAAGCAACGACAAAGGTACCGGCGCAAAACGACGCTAACAAGCGCGGCCCACCAGTCTCATCAAGAGACACATTTTCAAGTTGGCAAAACCTCAAACTGAATGATAACGTCCCCGAGATGCCGTGAGTCCAATGCTTTGACGAGCGCCCCCACTGTGTCTTCACATTGTCATGAGATGATATGCAGCGTTGTTTGGCAAGAATTTCAGCCTTTGTACTGGCTTTCATAGCGCTTTTTGTCGTTCCAGCCGCCGCTCAGAGGGTTCTAGGCGTTGGCGACGACGCATTGGTGCTCCCGGCCGGAGTGTTTCGCCTGCGGACGCTCGGCCAATGGACGTCGTTCAACGAGCGTTACGGGATGAATACGCCCGGCCGTCCCGACGGCGCCCTCGAGCCACTCGGCGTCGATTTCACGGTCGATACCATCGGGGTGAAACAGTTTCCAGGTCTGGCGGCCGTGCAGGATGGCGTTCAGCAACTGATCGGGAATCCCAATTGGATGGCAACGCTCGGCAACACGCAGGTCAACCTGCGCGATCGCATTGCCACTTTCCCAATTGTATTGGAGATGGGACTCTCGAAGAGGCTGTCCATCGGCGTCCAGGTTCCCTACGTCGTGACACGCACCGAGACCTTCTTCAACGTCAATACGAGTTTGACCGAAGGCAATCTCGGATTCAATCCGGCCCTGTCGAACCAGACGGCTCAGGGAGTGAACTCTACTTTTCTGGCGCAGTTCACGACGGCCGCCACGACCTTGCAGGCGTCTCTCGACGCGTGTCAGGCCGATCCTGCGGCCTCACCGAACTGCCCGGCGCTCAATGCAAATCGCGCCAACGCGCAGAACCTGATCACCACCTCCACCCGATTCGCGGGCGGCGCGGCTGGACCCACTGGGCTCTACACCACTTCGCCTTTCGTCCCGATCGTCGGGACCGACGCGCAACTCAGCATCGAAGCGCGCGTTGCCGCGTTCAGAGCACTTTACCAGCAGTTCGGCGTGAACAGCATTGCCACCACGACGACAGGTCCCTTCGCCGCGCAGAATCGGCTGACGGTCAGCGACGCGCAACGGATTCTCACGGACAGCTCCTTTGGATTCAGCGCCGATTCGCTTGCCAACACCGGACATTCCCATTTCGGCGACATCGATCTCGGCGCGAAATTCTCGGTCTTCGATTCCTTCGGCGGCAACACGTCGGCGAGAATGTCGCCGCATGGCCTCAACTTTCGCATGGCCGTCGGTGGCATCTTCCGACTTCCAACGAGTCAGATAGAATCGCCCGACAATTTCATCGACGTAGGCACCGGTCGCCACGCAAAGGCCGTCGAAGGTCGCTGGTTCGGCGATCTGCTCATTGGCAGCCACTTCTGGCAATCGCTGGTGGTTCGGGTCACCAAGCCCTTCGCCGACGATCAGATCATGCGCATACTCGACCTGCCCGACGAGGAACTCGCGCCCGCCTATCGTCGGCAAATGGTCCATCGGCAGCTCGGCACGACCATCGAGTTCGAGACGACACCGCGCGTCGTCATCAACGACTTTTTTTCCATCTCCGCGCAGTACGTGTACCGCCATAAAGCGCAGGACAGCTACACCGGAACATTCACGATCCCAGCTGCCGTGACGGGTTCCTCCGACATCAATCTCGATGCGTCGACGCTCGATCTGGAAACCGAGACGAAGGAGCATCGGGTGGGCGGCGGCCTTTCGTGGTCCAACCTTTATGCATTCGAACAGGGGAAAGCCAAGCTTCCCTTTGAGGTGACATTTCTGCACTGGCAGACCGTGCAAGGCTGGGGCGGAAATCAGGCGAAGTACTTCACCGACCAGGTGCAGGTACGCCTCTACGCGCGGCTATTCGGAAAAAAGTGATCGCCGAATGAATTGAGCGGACACCGAAGAAGAGCCGACCAATGGGTCGGCTTTTTTTATGCTGGGGCGGTCGCGCTCTCCAGCAGCTCCTTCGCGTGCGCACGGCTCACCTTGCTCTCGGGATCTCCGCCAAGCATGCGCGCGATCTCGTGCACCCGGCTGGTTCCCTCCAGCACGGAGATGTCGGCGGTAGTCACGCCGCCTTTCGCGCCCTTCGCGACCACAATGTGGTGGTGCGCGCGCGCGGCGATCTGCGGCAGATGGGAGATCGCGAAGACCTGGTGCTCCTTTGCGACGCGACGCAGCGTATCGCCAACCTGAAGTCCGACGCGGCCGCCGATTCCCGCATCCACCTCGTCGAAGATCAATGTCGGGACGCGATCGACACGCGCAAGAATCGTCTTGAGGGCAAGCATGACGCGCGACAGCTCGCCGCCCGACGCGACGCGCGCGAGCGGACGCTCCTCGTGGCCCACGTTGAGCGCGACGCGAAACTCGATGTCCTCGGCCCCGTCCGACGTCGGCTCGTCCCGCGCGACGAGCGCCACCGAAAACCGACCGTCGGGCATCCCGAGCTGCGGCAGCAGCGTGTCGACAGATTTCGCCAGCTTCTTCGCGGCAGTGATGCGCATGTCGGAGAGTTTTTCAGCTTCGGCAATCAGCCGTCGTCGCGCCTCAGTTTCACGAGTGGTGAGATTGGCGAGATCAAACTGCGCGGTATCGATGAGATCGAGCTCTGCTCGAGCCGAACGGCCGGTCTCCAGCACATCACTCAAAGTGGGCCCGTACTTCTTCAACAAACCGAACAATCGGTCGCGGCGCTGACGCACCTCCTGGAGACGCGCAGGATCGAGCTCGACCGAGCCGGCGTAATCCTCGACGCTTCGCGCCAGCTCCTGCAGCGCATAGAACCCCGCGTCGAACAGCTCCTGCATCCGCGCCGCTGCCGGATCGATTCGCTCGATGGAAGTGAGCGGCCGCTGCGCATGTCCCAGCTGTGTGAGCACGCTCGCTTCGTCTCCGGAGAGAAGATCGTTGAGGCCACTCGCGAGTGTGCGCAGCTCGTCGGCATTCTCCAGCACCCGCGCTTCGTCCTCCAGCTTCGAGTCCTCTCCCGGTGAGACGCGCGCCTCCTCGATCTCCTTCGCGACGTGCCTCAGGTAGTCAGCGCGCTTTTCCGCGTCTGCCCGCCGTGAGGTAAGCGCAGAGATCTCGCGGCGGACGGCAGCGAGATCACCATACGTGCTACGGACGAGCGCCGCCTGCGACTCGGCGGCGCCGAATGCATCGAGTATCTCGCGCTGCGATTGCGCGTCGAGCAGGGTTTGAGCGTCGTGCTGACCATGAAGATTGACGAGATGTCGTCCGATCTCCGCGAGCACCGTCGCCGTAACGGGTGCGCCGTTGATCCACGCGCGGCCCCTTCCGTTGGCGGCGATCTCACGCTTGAGCACCAGCGTGTCGTCTTCGACTTCGATTCCACGCTCGTCGGCGATCGCTTCGATGCCGTACACATTTGCGACGTCGAATACGCCCTCGACGGTTGCCTTCTCCGCGCCGGAGCGGATGAGATCCGCGCTTGCGCGCTCCCCGAGCAGCAAGCCGAGGGCGCCGACGATGATGGATTTCCCGGCGCCCGTCTCTCCCGAGAGAACATTGAACCCTTCGCCGAGCGGAAGCGTCACACTCTCGATGATCGCGAAATTGCGGATTCTCAGCTCGGTCAGCATCAGGAGCCTGGATCCCTTTCGGAGGGCAGGCCTCCCCAGCCCAGCTTGACGCTCATGCGCTCGAAGAACGTCGCGCCGGGAAAACGGACTATACGCACGGGATTGTCAGCCTTTCTCACCTTGAGCTTCTCGCCCTTCACGAAGCTGGTGCCAACCTGTCCGTCGACCGTGACGAGCAGCTCCGTTGGACTCTCGTTCGCCTCGATCGTGACCTCCGCGTCGGCCGGAATCACGAGCGAGCGGATCGCCAACGTGTGCGGTGAGACCGGAGTGATGATGATGGACTCGACCGTTGGCACCACGACGGGGCCGCCCGCTGAAAGACTGTAAGCGGTCGAGCCTGTCGGCGTGGAAATGACGATTCCGTCGGCCGCGTACTGGCCGATGCTCTCGTCGTCGACGAAGACATTCAGCCGGACGACGCGGGCGAAGCCACCTTTATGCAAAACGAAGTCGTTGAGAGCGCGCCACTGCTTGCGCACCTGGCCGGCCTGATCGATCGCCCGCGCGGACAACGCCATGCGCGGCTGGGCGACGTAATCTCCGCTCGCGAGGTTCCTGAGCGCCGCCTCGAAATCCTCGCTCTGGCAGCTGGTGAGAAAACCGAGCCGGCCGAGGTTCACGCCGAGAATGGGAATCTCCTTTCCGTCGAGAAAGCGCGCCCCGCGCAACAGAGTTCCGTCTCCGCCGAGCGTGACGAGTGCATCCAGCTCGGAAGGGTTCTCCAGCCGGCCGCCCTTGTCCGCAACCTCATGAAGTCCCTGCTCGAGAAACGGCTCAATCGTCAGCTCGGGCGCAAGGCGAAAGAGCGTAGCCATGATCTGCGGCAGCTCATCGTAACCCTGATGCCCGATGACACCGAGCCGCATCAGACGGCGCGGAGGTGGGTGCCCCGCAAGCTCTCCAATCCGAACGCAGCGCTCGCGCGCTGAGCGATTCCGCGAGCATCGAGGCCGAGCGCGGCCAGCTGCTTTGCGCGAGGCGCCTGGTCGATGAAATCGTCGGGAACTCCGTGAGCGACAACCTTCACCGCTGGATCGATCTCTCCGATCACAGCCGCCATGTGCGCTCCGAAGCCGTTGATCACCGTCCCCTCCTCGACGACCAGAATATTTCGGTGATCGCGCACGACTTCGCGCAGTGTTTGCTCGTCATGCGGCTTCAGATAGCGGCAGTTCACGACCGATACGCTGGCTCCCGTGTCGGCGAGGATTTCCGCTGCTGCAAGCGCCGGAAGAACCATCGTACCAACGGCGAGGATGGCGACGGCCTCCTCCGCGTCCCTGCCCGCGCTGCCGCTCCGGCGAAGTATCTCCCACGACGCGTGCGGTACCCGCTCGATCTCGGCCGCGGGAGGAACGATGTCTGGCGTCGCGTCACGTGGATAGCGGAGACAGAACGGACCGGCTTCGTAGGCGAGTCCACTGCGAAGCAGCCCGATCATCTCTTTCCCGTTCATCGGCGCTGTGACGACCATTCCGGGAACGGCGAGCATGTACGCAATGTCGTACACGCCCATGTGGGTCGGGCCATCTTCTCCTACCAGACCTGCGCGATCCATCGCGAACACAACCGGAAGGTGTTGAATTGCGACGTCGTGGATGACGTTGTCGTACGCCCGCTGAAGGAAGGTCGAGTAGATGGCGCAAACCGGCCGAATCCCCTCGGTTGCGAGGCCGGCCGCAAATGTCACCGCGTGTCCTTCCGCGATGCCGACGTCAAAAAAGCGATCGGGATACGTCTTCGCGAACGCGCTCGTCCCGGTTCCGCTCGGCATCGCGCCTGTAATGGCAACGAGCTTCGGATTCTCCCTCGCCAGCTCCAGCAATCCCGTTCCGAACGCCGCGGTATAGGCGGTGTTCGCGGACGACACCTTTCTTTGTTTGCCCGTCGCGGGGTCGTGACCGGGAGGAAGCGCGTGCCACTTTTCGATGTGCTCGCCGGCCGGGAACCCCTTTCCTTTCTGGGTGATGCAATGGATCAGGCGAGGACCGCTCAAATCCTTGACCGCGGCGAACGTGTCCATCAGCGCATCGATGTCATGCCCATCGATCGGGCCGAAATAGCGAAAGCCCAGCTCCTCGAAGAGAACGCCGGGGGTGAGGAAGGACTTCATGCTCTCCTCCCATTTTCTTACCAGATGGCCCACGGCTGAGAGTGGTCCCGGTGCGGAATCGACTACCGAGCCGATCGCCGATCTCACACGGTTGTATAGCGGATTCCGCTGGATTGACGTCAGGTATTTGGACATCGCCCCGACGTTGGGGGCAATCGACATCTCGTTGTCATTCAGCACGACGATGAAGTCGCGCTCCGACGCCCCGGCGTTGTTCAACCCTTCATAGGCCAGACCACAGGTCAGCGCGCCATCGCCCAAGATCGAAACGACCTTGAAATCCTGTCCGTTGAGGTCGCGCGCGACGGCCATTCCATAGCCAGCCGATATCGCCGTGCCGGCGTGACCGGCCCCGAATGTGTCGTATTCGCTTTCGGTGCGCTTGAGAAAGCCGGACAAGCCGCCTTCCTGTCGCAGTGTCTCGATCCTCGACCCACGGCCGGTGAGCAGCTTGTGCGGGTAGCCCTGGTGCCCGACGTCCCACACGATCTTGTCGCGAGGCGTTTCAAAAACGGCGTGGAGGGCGACGGTCAGCTCTACCACGCCGAGGCCGGCACCGATGTGTCCACCCGTGCGCGAACAGACTTCGATGAGCCGCGCGCGCATCTCATCCGAGACGGCGCGCAGCTCATCGCGCGTCATCGGCTTGAGGTCCGCGGGCGAATTTATGCTATCGAGAATTGACATTTTCCGGGTGCTCTTCAGGACGTCCGTGTGACTATGAAATTAGCGACTTGGGACAGCTCGTGCGTCAGCATTTTCTGCTCGGTAAGCGCGTCCAGTCCATCGTCTATCAACGCCCGTGCCCGCCGCCTCGCGCCATCGACGCCCAGGAGGGCCGGATAGGTGCTCTTGCCGAGCGCCACATCCCTTCCCGTCGTCTTCCCGAGCGCCCCAGTGGTCGAGGTCACGTCCAGCACGTCATCCATGATCTGAAACGAGAGTCCGATTGCCTTGCCGAAGCGCGCGAACGCGTCAAGCGCGGCGGGAGAAGCGCTCGCAGCCAGTGCGCCGATTCTAAGCGAACCCACTATGAGCGCGGCGGTCTTGGCGGCGTGGATCGCCTCCCGCTCGTCGAGAGAAAGAGACAGGCCCTCACCGGCGAGATCTCTTGCCTGCCCCCCGATCATCCCCGAGACTCCTCCCGACTCCATGAGCGTTCCGAGAATCGCATCCCTCGCCTCACGTGACAGATGCATTGCGCGCGCGGCATCGCGCACGACGAGCGCCGCGATCGGGATCATGGCGACGCCCGCGATTATCGCGGTCCGCGAGCCATACACTTTGTGGACGGTGGGACGTCCGCGTCGCATGTCGTCGTCGTCCATGCACGGCAGATCGTCGTGGACCAGCGAATAAGCGTGGATCACTTCAGGCGCGCAGGCGAGCATCGTCGGATCGCCCTCGCCGCCGGCCGCCCGGTAAGCATACAAGACGAGCAGCGGACGAATCCTCTTGCCAGGGCTCTTCAACGCGTAACGAATAGCGTCCGCGATCCCGATGGTAAGCGCCGACAGATGAGTGTCGCATATCTCATCCAGGCAACGCTCGACGAGTATGCGGTCCGCGTCGAAGGGGACGGCCACCGCTTTAGAGATCCATCTCCCGGAGCTCGAATCCGCTCGATTTCTCCAGCAGCATCTGCACCTTCGTTTCGGCGCGCTCGAGCTCGGTCGACGCCGTGCGCAAAAGCTCGACGCCCTCCTCGAACAGCTTGAGCGAGGCATCGAGCCCGACCTGCTGATCCTCGAGCGCGGCCAGAATCTCCTCGAGCCGGCGAAGACTTGCTTCGAAGTTCATGCTTATGGAGTGGATAAGGAGGCGGCCAATGGGCCAACCAACAATATCACTGGCCGCTTCGCGTCAGCGCAAACGCGACGATCTCATCGCTCCAGCCCCAAGCCTTCCCATCTCCGCCGGCGGCGATCACGACGTACTGACGGCCATCGGCTCCCATGTAAGTCATCGGTGTGGCTTTCCCACCGGCCGGGAGCTCGGTCTTCCACAGCTCGCGGCCATTGGCCAAGTCAAAGGCGCGGAAGTACCTGTCGAGCGAGGCGCCGATGAAAACGAGGCCGCCCGCAGTCGTGATCGGTCCGCCGAGGTTGAAGGAGCCCGGGATATTCGGCGGGACGTGAATCCCTAGCTTCTCGAGTCCCTCGGACGTTCCGAGCGGAACGCTCCATATCACCGATCGCGTGCGCAAACTCACCGCAACCAGGGATCCGAATGGAGGCGGCGTGCATGGCGCTCCACTCGGCGCCAGAAACAGCTCGCGCTTGAGGACATACGGTGTGCCGTGCATCATCGCGTACTCGGTTCCGATGCGCTCGTGTCCCATATCCATGTCGTGCCGCCCCTCGTATTGCGCGCGGGGTATGAGCGTGATGACGGCAGCGATGCGATTGGTTGGAATCACTACCACGTCGCGTGCTGGATCGTACGCGAGCCCACCCCAGTGAGCGCCGCCCACATTCGAAGGAATGATCAGTGAGCCCTTGAGGCTGGGCGGCGTGAACGTGCCGTCGTTTCTGATCGCATCAAATCTCGCGGTGCAAGCGGCACGATCCTCGGCCGTCGAGCCCCAGACTTCAGACTTTGCCAACGTCTGCGGACTGAGTGGAGGCAGCCCGCTGTTCAGTATCTGAGTGGGCCACGACTCCTCGCCGGGGACGTCGGTCGCCGGGACTCGGCCTTCAGTCACGGGGAACAGAGGCTTACCAGTTTCCCGATCGAGGACGAAAAGCTGACCCGTTTTCGTTCCCTGTAGCACGGCGGGAACACTTCGACCGTCGATCTGCACGTCTACCAGCGCTGGAGGAGACGCATTGTCGTAATCCCAAAGGTCGTGGCGAACGGTCTGGAAAGACCACACCGTCCGGCCAGTCGACGCGCGGATCGCGACGATCGAATTCGCATACTGATTGCGTCCCTTTCGCTCGCCGCCGAAATAGTCCACGCTCGGCGATCCGGTTGGGACGAACACCAGATCTCGCGCGGGATCCGACGCGAAGACGGGCCATGCGTTGGCTGCGCCGGTGCGATGGGCATTCGGCCCAATCCACGTCGCCGAAGCCGGATCCGCGGGATCATTGGGAACCGGATCCCACGTCCATCGAAGCGCGCCGGTGCGCGCGTCGAACCCGCGCACCTCGCCACTCGCTGCATCTATTCGGTTGTTGTCGGCGACGGCGGAACCGACGACGACGATTCCGTTCACGACAGTGGGTGGCGACGTCTCCTCGTACTCGGATGCGAACGCGGGTGCGTTGCGCAGCCCATTCCGGAGCTGGATGACGCCTTTTTCACCGAATGCGGCGCAGGGCGAGCCGGTGGCGGCGTCGAGCGCGATCAGCCGGGTATCGATCGTCGCGACGAACACGGTAAGCGAGCACGCCGAGCTCGGCGCGGCCGTTGGGTCCGTCCAAAGAGCGACGCCCCGATTGGCGAAGTCACCGAACTCTGTGCCGCGATCAACCTTCGGATCGAAGCGCCACCGCTCGACGCCGGTCGTCGCGTCGATCGCGAACACCCTGCCCAGCGGGGTGCTCAAGTACATAGTGCCGCGAAAAACCAGCGGCGTTACCTCGAGCGCTGTCGGAGCCTTCGTCTTGAGCTCCGGCGCGGCTTCTCCCGTGTGAAATCGCCAGGCCACATGCAGGCGCGAAACATTGCTCGTATCGATCTGAGCCAATGGGGAGTGCCGGTCGCCCAGCGGCGTTCGGCCGTATGAGGGCCATTCGGTATCCACGGGGGGTGCGCCGACTTGAGCTCTTACACGCGGCGCACACGCCAACGCCGCCATGGCCAAGCCCGCCGCCCGCAAAATTCTCCAGATCATGGTTAGAAGATAGAGTTTCCCAGCCCGCGCCACACGCTTGACTTGACGGCCACTATCATATAACCTTCAATCCGGATGAACGGATTGATGCTTTGAAGCCGACCGCCCTTTTCGGGCAGATGACCGCCCTCGCCGACCCGACGAGGAGCCGGCTTCTGCTCGCCCTCGAGCGCAACGAGCTCACGGTCAACGAGCTTCGCGCCGTCATGCAGCTCCCCCAGTCCACGATCAGCCGCCACCTCAAGATGCTGAGCGCCGAAGGATGGGTAGAAGCGCGCGCCGAAGGCACGAGTCGCCACTACCGGATCGCCACCGATTGCCTCGATCCGG
>Ga0207707_10003605_pt1 | contig 13731 bp, 11 predicted proteins | sample KBSC83BmetaG_FD_184336 | JGI IMG/M metagenome (GOLD analysis project Ga0207707, IMG submission 184336) | Corn rhizosphere microbial communities from Kellogg Biological Station, Michigan, USA - KBS C8-3B metaG (SPAdes) (version 2) | ecosystem: Host-associated > Plants > Roots > Rhizosphere ...
GCCGTTGTCGGCGGCCTGGCCGGCTACGGCACCGGCGCGTTGATGCCGCTGGTTCTGGTGCCCCTGATCGGCGCCGAACCGGTGGTGCCGATCATCGCCATCTCCTCGATCTTCACCAATCTCAGCCGTTTCACCGCCTATATTCGTTATGCCGATCGCCGCCGCGCGCTGATCGTGATATCGGCGGCTGCGTTAACCACCGGGCTCGGGGCTTATGGCTATACCCGGCTGACAAATGCCGGCGCGGCGCTGGTGATCGGCGCCATGCTGATATCGAGCGTGCCGCTGCGCCGCTTGCTTAAGCGCCGCGACATCAAAATCGGCGACACTGGGCTTGCCGCCGGCGCGGTCGGCTACGGCGTCGTGGTCGGCGGCACCGTGGGCGCGGGCGTGATCCTGCTGTCGCTATTGATGGCGGCGGGCCTCGAAGGCGCGGCCGTGATCGCCACCGACGCCATGATCTCGGTCGTCGTCAGCATTATCAAGATTTCCGTGTTCGGCCTGGCCGGGTTCGTCACCGCGCAGGTGCTGGCCTTTGCCCTTCTGATCGGCGCGATCGCGATACCCGGAGCGTTCCTGGCCAGAACCTTTGTCGAGCGCATGCCGGTACATATTCACACCGCGATCCTCGACGTCGCCGTGATCGCAGGCGGCGTGGTCATGATTTCAGCGGCGCTGCGGCAGCTGTTGTGACTTGTCGTACCCGGACTTGATCCGGGCAGATCTTTGCATCTTCCTGCGTTACGGCCATTTCACTTCCGGCGGCATCGACGACAGGATTGACTCCACATTGCCACCGGTTTTCAGCCCGAAGATGGTGCCGCGGTCGTAGAGCAGATTGAATTCGACGTAACGTCCGCGCCGAATCAGTTGCTCCTCGCGGTCATCGGCGCTCCATGATGCGCCAAAATTGCGCCTGACAAGCTCGGGATAAATTCTAAGGAATGCGCGACCGACGTCCTGGGTGAAGGCGAGGTCGGCGTACCAGTCGCCGCTGTCGTGCCAGTCGTAAAAAATGCCGCCGATGCCGCGCGCTTCCTTGCGATGCGGCAAATAAAAATATTCGTCGCACCATTTCTTGTATTTTTCATAGGGCGCGATGGCGGCGTGAGCATCGCAGGCGGCCTGCATCGCCTGATGAAAAGCAACCGTGTCGGGATCATCCTGGGTCCGCCGCCGGTCGAGCACCGGCGTCAGATCGGCGCCGCCGCCGAACCACGCTTTGGTGGTGACGACGAAACGGGTGTTCATGTGCACCGCCGCTACATTGGGATTGCGTGGATGCGCGATCAGCGAAATGCCCGACGCCCAGAAGGCGGGATCGTCGGCGGCGCCCGGAATCTGCGCGCGGAATTCCGGCGCGAATTCGCCGAACACCGTCGAGCAATGCACGCCGACCTTCTCGAACATCCGTCCGCGCATGACAGACATCACGCCGCCGCCGCCGGGCAGACCGGTATGGTCGGTGCGATCCCAGGGAGTGCGCACGAAGCGCCCCGCGCTTCCGGGATAGAGCGATACCGGCGCGTCGTCTTCCAGATTCTCGAAGGCTGAGCAAATGTCATCGCGCAGGCTTTCGAACCAGGCCCGCGCCCGCGCTTTGCGATCTTCGATCACGGACATGTCCATCTCGCGGTGCCTAACCCTGCCTGCCGATTGCGGAACTGGTTTGCCGCAGCGCCTCACCCAATGCCATCGCCGCCGCCATCGCAACGTTGAGCGACCGCAGACCTGGCTCAATCGGGATCACCAGCCGCGCGTCGGCTGCGGCAAACACATCGTCGGGAACGCCAGCGGATTCGCGCCCGAACAACAGGATGTCGGCCGCGCCATAACGATACTCAAGATAGGAGCTGGCGCCCTTGGTCGTGAACAGGATCAGCCGGTAACCCTTGTTGTTACGCCATTGCTCGAATTTTGACCACGAGTCGTGACGCATGATGCTGACCTGGTCGAGATAATCCATGCCGGCGCGGCGGAAGTGCCGGTCGGACACCGGAAAACCGGCGGGTTCGATGATATGGGCTGCCACGTTAAGGCACGCGCAGAGACGAAGAATCGTTCCGGTGTTCTGGGGGATGTCGGGCTGAAAAAGCGCAATCTGCATTTGTGACGGCCCCTCGGGTCCCCCATGAAATGTTTGAATAAATCATCGCTCCGCGCGGATTTAGTGCATTGCACGCAGATGAGCCGATAGCGGGCTTGCGCTCGTCCGGCAAGGGTGCCAATAGAACGATTCTGGACTGCTTGTTCCGCATGATTGGCTGGAAAAAGTGGTCTTTCTGCCGCCGCGGGGGTCGCGGGCGCCGGCAGCCTCCCCGGTCCGTCCATGCGTTGCCTGGGGTGGTTCCACCGGCTGCAGCTGAGAAAGGGTTTGGAATCGTGACGACAGCGTCTTCGGCGGATCATCCGACACGCCGTGATTTCCTCTTTGTTGCAACGGGATCCGCTGCTGCGGTTGGTGGGGTGGCCACGCTCTGGCCGTTCATTTCCCAGATGAATCCGGACGCCTCGACGATTGCGGCCGGCGCCCCGATCGAAGTCGATCTTGCGCCGATTGCCGAAGGGCAGGACATCAAGGTGTTCTGGCGGGGCAAGCCGATCTACATCATGAACCGCACCAAGAAGCAGATCGACGAGGCCCGCAGCGTGCCCGTCTCGAGCCTTCCCGATCCGCAGTCCGACCAGGCCCGGGTCAAGGAGGGCCACGACCAGTGGCTGGTCGTGATCGGCATCTGCACCCATCTCGGCTGCATCCCGATCGCCCATGAGGGCAATTACGACGGCTTCTTCTGCCCCTGCCATGGTTCGCAATACGACTCCTCGGGTCGCATTCGCCAGGGACCAGCGCCGGCCAACCTGGCGGTGCCGCCCTACCAATTCGTTTCCGCTAGCAAAATCCAGATTGGCTGAGCCTTGGATCGATATCCGAGACCTTGAGCCCGTCGCGTCGTCTTACTCCCCAGGGATCGCATCATGAGCGGACCATCCGACTACCAGCCGACCAATCCCACCCTGCGCTGGATTGAACGGCGTCTGCCGATTATGGGTCTTATGCACTCCTCGTTCGTGGCCTATCCGACGCCACGCAACCTGAACTACTGGTGGACCTTCGGCGCCATCCTTTCGATGATGCTCGGGGTGATGATCCTCAGCGGCGTGATCCTGGCGATGCACTACACGCCGGAGGCCACCATGGCCTTTCGATCGGTCGAAAGCATCGTGCGCGACGTGAACTACGGCTGGCTGTTGCGCAACATGCACGCCAGCGGCGCCTCGATGTTCTTTCTGGCCGTTTACATCCACATGTTCCGCGGGCTGTATTATGGCTCGTACAAGGAGCCGCGCGAAATCCTGTGGATTCTCGGCGTCATCATCTACCTCTTGATGATGGCGACGGGATTCTTGGGCTACACGCTGCCCTGGGGGCAGATGAGTTTCTGGGGCGCTACCGTTATCACCAACCTGTTCTCCGCCATTCCCTATTTCGGCGAGAGCATCGTAACCCTGCTGTGGGGCGGCTACTCGGTCGGCAATCCGACGCTGAACCGTTTCTTCTCGCTGCATTATCTTTTGCCGTTCGTGATCGTCGGCGTGGTGGTGCTGCACGTCTGGGCGCTGCACGTTGCGGGTCAGAACAATCCGGCCGGCGTCGAGGCAAAGACCGAAAAAGACACCGTGGCATTCACGCCTTACGCAACCATCAAGGATCTGTTCGGCAGCTGTTGCTTCTTGATCTTGTTCGCGTGGTTCATCTTCTACATGCCGAATTATCTCATGGAGGCGGACAATTATATCCCGGCCAATCCCGGCGTGACGCCCGCGCATATCGTGCCGGAGTGGTATTATCTGCCGTTTTACGCGATGCTTCGCAGTATTCCGAACAAGCTCGCCGGCGTGGTCGTGATGTTCTCCTCGATCCTGATACTGGCGTTCCTGCCGTGGCTCGACACCGCGAAGACCAAATCATGCAAGTATCGTCCGCTTGCCAAGCAGTTCTTCTGGATGTTCGTCGTCGTCGGGGTGCTGCTTGGCTGGCTCGGTGGCAAACCGCCGGAAGGCATCTATGTGATCGCTTCGCGTATCCTCACCTTCTGCTACTTCGCCTATTTCCTGATCGTATTGCCGCTGTTGAGCCGGATCGAAAAGCCGAGGCCTGTTCCGAATTCGATCGCCGACGACGTGCTGGCGAAAACCGGAAGCAGGTCGGCGCCGATGGTGTCCACGGTGATCATGCTGGCAGTCGCCGGCGCGCTGTTCGCCGGAAGCGCGCAAAACGCCCGGGCCGAGGAGGAGATGGTGCCGCCATCGCAGCAATGGTCGTTCTCCGGTCCGTTCGGCAAGTACGATCGCGGGGCGTTGCAGCGCGGGCTGAAGGTCTACAAGGAAGTCTGCTCGGCCTGCCATTCGCTTTCGTATATCGCGTTTCGCAATATCGCCGATCCCGGCGGTCCCGGGTATTCCGAAGCGCAGGCGGCAGCGTTCGCATCCGACTACAAGATCAAGGACGGCCCGAACGACCAGGGCGAAATGTTCGAGCGGCCCGGCCGGCCCGCCGATTACTTTCCCTCGCCATTTCCGAACGAGCAGGCTGCACGCGTCGCCAATGGCGGCGCATTGCCACCCGACCTGTCGCTGATCACCAAGGCGCGCTCCTACGAGCGCGGCTTCCCGAGATTCGTGTTCGACTTTTTCACGCAGTTTCAGGAACAGGGCCCGAACTATGTCGATGCGATATTGCAGGGCTTCGAGGAAAAGCCGCCGGCCGGCGTCACCATCCCCGAGGGCTCCTACTACAACAAATATTTTCCGGGCCATGCCATCAAGATGCCGAAGCCGCTCAGCGACGGCCAGGTCACGTTTGACGATGGCTCGCCGGCAACGGTGGCGCAATACGCCAAGGACGTCACCACGTTCCTGATGTGGACCGCGGAGCCGCACATGGAGGCCCGCAAGCGGCTGGGGCTGCAGGTGTTAGTGTTCCTGATCCTGTTCACGGGCTTGATGTACTTCACCAAGAAGAAGGTCTGGGCCGACGCGCACTGACCTTGGTACCGATGACGCGAATTTGAAAAAGCCCCTGCGGGGGCTTTTTTGTTGGCATAAGTAGCGCGCGCGTTGGCGTCATCCTGAGGTGCGAGCCCTCTTAGGCGAGCCTCGAAGGATGACCAGGTAATGCGCTCGTAGCCCATCCATCGAAGCGCGCACCTCCCTAGTGAGCGCAAACGCATTCATCCGGGGATGACGATAGTGTGCGCGGAAAGGCGCCTTCGCACCGCGCGTGGGCGATTGCGTTGTGACCGGACAGCGGACAAAATAGCCGTCAATCGATCACGCTCAAGCACCGTCGGAGGAACCATGGGTACCAGCATCTCGTTCAAACGCCCGGACGGCAAGGACGCCAGCGGCTATCTCGTCAACGCCGAGCGCGGCAACGCGCCGGGCGTGGTCGTGATCCAGGAATGGTGGGGGCTTTCGGAACAGATCAAGGGATTGTGCGAGCGCTTCGCGCTGGCCGGCTTCGACGCGCTGGCGCCCGACCTCTACAACGGCAAGGTGGTGCCGTATCACGACATGGACGCCGCCGCCAAAGAAATGAACTCGCTGGATTTCATCGACGCCACCACGCAGACCGTGCGCGGCGCCGTGCAATATCTTGGCAAGAACGGCGCCAAGGTCGGCCTGACCGGCTTCTGCCTCGGCGGAGCGGTGACCATCATCGGCGCCGCCAAAATTCCCGAGCTGACCGCGGGCGTCGTATTCTACGGCATTCCGCCGGAGCAGGCAGCAAAGCCGGCGGACGTCAAAATCCCGCTGCAGGCCCATTTCGCCAACAAGGACGACTGGTGCACGCCGCAGCTGGTCGATGGCTTCGAGAAGGCCATGAAGACGGCCGGCAAATCACTCGAGCTTTTTCGCTATGACGCCGAACACGCCTTCGTCAACGAGCAGCGGCAATCGGTGCACGATCGCAAGGCGGCCGAACTGGCCTGGGACCGCGCCACCGGGTTTTTCAAGAAGCATCTGGGGTGAGACGACGTGCTGTCGTCCAAACGAAAGCAGAGACCCATACGCCGCGGCTTATCGTCTAGAAAGCGCCGTTCGACGACTTGCCGTAACCACGAACGCCGGTGATTATGGGTCCCGGCGTTTCGCCGGGACGACGTAAATTGTCAGCCAGGCTTGCCGACCCCATCCCACCACGGACACGTGCCCGGCATCAGCTTGTAATTGCCGTCCATGACCTGAACCGGCGCGCGCAGGCCCGCGGCCGCCGCGCGCATTCGCATCTCGCGCGCCATTTCGCGGTCGGCCGGCGGCAGCCAGACGCGTTCATGCCCCCACAGGCTCGGGCCGTCCTGCAGTTCGAAGGCTCGCCACGTCGGGGGATCGATCTCGCGGCCGCCCCAGCCGCACTCGATCATGAACGATGACGGCGTTTTGGCATAAAACGAAGTCATGAGGTCGTTGGTGTGACGGCCCAGCGTGACGCTGACACGCCCGGGCTCGCTCAAGGCGACGTCGTAGGACTGGCCGACATCGTCGAGCGAAAACAGCTCCACCATCAAATGATGCATGCCGTTCTTGCCGGTCTCGATCAGGGCGAGGCTGTGATGCCGCGCGTTGATGTGAAAGAAGTAGGCGCGAAACGGCTTTTGCATGTAGTCGCTGAGCCCGAAGCCGAGGACATCGAGGTAGAACGGCATCACCGCGTCGATGTTTTCAACCGTCAGCACGGCGTGTCCAAGGCCGAGCGGACCGGTGCGGAAACCGGAAATCGAACGGCCGGGACTGAACGGGGTATCGTCGATCTCGGCGCCGTAAAATGCCTCGAGGCGATTGCCTGCCGGATCGTGAAACGAAATCAGGCCGCGAACGCGCCGGCTGTCTGCGAGCGCCTGCGGCTCGGCTGTTACATCGACTTCGGCTTGTTCGAGCCGGGCCGCGAGCGCGTCCAGCGCTGCCGCATCGGTGACCTCCCAGCCGAAGAAGCGCGCGCCCTCCGGCATCGAACGGTCGATCACGATACGCTGCTTGCGGTCATCCATCCGGAAGGCCAGCAGCGAAGGGCTGCGCTCGACCGCCTGCAGGCCGACCAGTCCGGTGCCGAACTGCCGCCAGTCGTCGAGCGATGAAGAACCGAACCCGGCATATCCCAGAGCCTGCAATGGCATCGCTCGCCTCCCGCTTCGCGCAATTCCCGACACCGATTTTAGCGGTGCTTACCTGAATCCTACGCGTATTTTGCGCCTTTCAAACCCAAAAGATGTGTCCGAATCCGGCAACCCGCAGAGGGGTCCACGGCAATACCATCCTTGACGAAGCCGGCCCGACATGATGTTTAACCACCCATGAGCACTGCCGTCCGCAAAACCCGTCTCTGGTGGCGCACCTCCTAAGAGGTGGCCGGTGCGATTTCATTTTCCAAGATCGTTCGAGGCCGTCATCGCAGTGCGACGGCCTTTTCGTTTGTCCTGTGTGGCGTTCCCTCGGCAAGTTTCGTAAGAGGATCACATGAACAGGACAGCCTTTTCACTGCCGGCCCGCAGCCAATATCGCACCCGTGGCGGCCTCGAGATCTCGCGGTCGGTGGAGCAGTTCACCGGCGGCGCCAGCCGGCTCGATGACCTGATCGACCTGCTCGATCGCCGCCGCGGCGTGGTGCTGTCGTCGGGCACCACGGTGCCGGGCCGCTACGAGAGTTTCGACCTTGGCTTTTCCGATCCGCCGCTGCAGCTCGAAACCGCTGGATCGGACTTTTCGCTGCAAGCGCTGAACGCGCGCGGGGAAGTGCTGATCGCCTTCATCGGCGATGTGCTGCGCGAGCCCTGCGTCGTGGTCACGGACAAAAACGCGGCCCGTCTTGCCGGTCATATCCTGCGCGGCGCGGCGCCGATCGACGAAGACCAGCGCACCCGCCGCGCCAGCGTCATGTCGCTGGTGCGCGATCTCGTGGCGGCGCTCGGTGCCAATGACGATCCATTGCTCGGCCTGTTCGGCGCGTTCGCCTACGATCTTGTGTTCCAGATCGAGGACCTCGTGCAAAAGCGCGCGCGCGAGGCCGATCAGCGCGACATCGTGCTCTACGTGCCGGATCGCCTGCTGGCCTATGACCGCGCCACCGGACGCGGCGTGGTGCTGAGCTATGACTTCGCCTGGAAGGGCAAGTCGACCGAGGGCCTGCCGCGTGTATCAGCCGAAAGCATCTACGCCAGGACGCCGCGGCAGGGATTTTCCGATCACGCGCCCGGCGAATACCAGGCCACCGTTGAGACGGCGCGCGCCGCGTTTGCGCGCGGCGACCTGTTCGAGGCGGTGCCGGGGCAACTGTTCGCCGAGCCCTGCGAACGTTCGCCGGCCGAAGTGTTCCAGCGGCTGTGCCGGATCAATCCGTCGCCCTATGGCGCGTTGATGAATCTCGGTGACGGTGAGTTCCTGGTGTCGGCGTCGCCGGAGATGTTCGTGCGCTCCGACGGAAGGCGGGTCGAGACCTGCCCGATCTCCGGCACCATCGCGCGCGGCGTCGATGCGATCGGCGACGCCGAGCAGATCCGGCAATTGTTGAATTCCGAGAAAGACGAATTCGAACTCAACATGTGCACCGACGTCGACCGCAACGACAAGGCGCGGGTCTGCGTGCCCGGCACGATCAAGGTCCTGGCGCGCCGGCAGATCGAGACTTACTCGAAGCTGTTCCACACCGTCGATCATGTCGAAGGCATGCTGCGGCCGGGCTTCGACTCACTCGATGCGTTCCTCACCCACGCCTGGGCGGTGACGGTGACCGGCGCGCCGAAATTGTGGGCGATGCAGTTCGTCGAGGACAATGAGCGGTCGTCGCGGCGCTGGTATGCCGGCGCGATCGGAGCGGTGAATTTCGACGGCAGCATCAACACCGGGCTGACGATCCGCACCATCCGGATGAAGGACGGCCTTGCCGAAGTGCGGGTCGGCGCCACCTGCCTGTTCGATTCCGATCCCGCCGCCGAGGACCGCGAATGCCAGGTCAAGGCCGCGGCGCTGTTTCAGGCGCTGCGCGGCGATCCGCCAAAACCGCTGTCGGCGTTCGCGCCCGACGCCACCGGCTCGGGCAAGCAAGTACTGCTGATCGATCATGACGACAGTTTTGTCCATATGCTGGCGGATTACTTCCGGCAGGTTGGCGCCAACGTCACCGTGGTCAGGCACGTTCACGCGCTGGAAATGCTGAAGCAGAGAAAATGGGATCTCCTGGTGCTGTCGCCGGGTCCGGGCCGGCCGGAAGATTTCGGGATGTCCAGGACGATAGGGGCTGCGCTCGACAACAAGCTGCCGATCTTCGGCGTCTGCCTCGGCGTGCAGGCGATCGGCGAATATTTCGGCGGCCAGCTCGGCCAGCTCGGCCAGCCGGCGCATGGCCGGCCGTCCCGGGTTCTGGTGCGCGGCGGGCGGCTGATGGGGAACCTGCCCAATGAAATCGTGATCGGCCGCTATCATTCGCTCTATGTCGAGCCCGACAGCATGCCCGACGTGCTATCGGTGACGGCGAGTACCGAGGACGGCGTTGCCATGGCGATCGAGCACAAGACCTTGCCGGTTGGCGGCGTGCAGTTTCACCCGGAATCGCTGATGTCGCTCGGCGGCGAGGTCGGCCTGCGCATCGTGGAGAACGCGTTCCGTTTGGGCGTGCCGGCCAATTGAGGGGATACGTCATTGCGAGCGCAGCGAAGCAATCCACAAGCGGCAGGCACGGCTGGATTGCTTCGTCGCAAGGGCTCCTCGTAATGACGAAGAGATGGAAAAGAGACAGCGATGACTTTTGATTATGATTTGAAGGCCAGCGTTCGCACCATTCCGGACTATCCGAAGCCGGGAATCCTGTTTCGCGACATCACCACGCTGCTCGGCGACGCGCGCGCCTTCCGCCGCGCGGTCGATGAACTGGTGCATCCATGGGCGGGCAGCAAGATCGACAAGGTCGCCGGCATCGAGGCGCGCGGCTTCATTCTGGGCGGCGCGGTGGCGCATCAGGTCTCCGCCGGCTTCGTGCCGATCCGCAAACGGGGCAAGCTGCCGCATACCACGGTGCGGATCGCCTACTCTCTGGAATACGGCCTTGATGAGATGGAAATGCACGCCGACGCTATTCATCCCGGCGAGCGCGTGATCCTGGTCGACGACCTGATCGCGACCGGCGGCACCGCGGAGGGCGCGGTCAAGCTGATGCGCCAGATCGGCGCCAATGTGGTCGCCGCCTGCTTCATCATCGACCTGCCGGACCTCGGGGGCGCTGCAAAATTGCGCGCGATGGACGTGCCGGTGCGAACCCTGATGGCGTTCGACGGGCATTGAGTTTTACGCCGCGCGTCGTCCCTGCGAGTCGTCCCGGCGAACGCCGGGACCCATAACCACCGGCTTCGCTGTTAGGCAAAGGTCTTCGCCCCAGTGCTGAAACGTGAGGGCACGGCGTATGGGTCCCGGCGTTCGCCGGGACGATGAGTTACGACCTCTGCAGAAGCAAACTCAGTTCAAGCTCGCGAAAGCTGAGGTAGTTTTTGCGGATCCATTGGTGCAGTTCGGTCGACGTATCCTTTTCGTTACGCAAGTACGCGGTGAACGAGAACGTCAGCCGGTCGATATAGGTCTTCAGGAACACCGGCAATGCTGCGATGTGAAGGGTCCGGCCATGGGCGAACGCCGGGGGCAGTTCACCGCGCACCACAAATTCGTTGTCGATGGTGACAAGTGCGGTTGCCGGAATCTGCTGCTGCAGCATCGGATAGCCGCGCGCCGAGGCCCTGTCGGTATCGGCGACGAACAGGATGACCGGCGCGACGCCCCGCCGCGCCGCTTCCTTCATGAATCCAATCTCCTCGGACATCTTGAAGAACTCGTCGAACGCGTGAAAGCCGAGATCGATCACCTTGGCGATCCCGTCGTCGACGATCAGGCGGTCCATCAGCGTCATCTTCCCGAAGGTATCGTCGACCTCGGCGGTTTCGGTGATCGCCGGCAGATATTCGAGCAGCGACGGCTCTTTCAGATTGATGTCGAAGGCCGCGACCTCGCCGTTCTTCAGCAGCAGGAATTCGCTGAGCAGCCGCGCGATCAGCGTCTTGCCGACCAGCGGGCGGGGCGAGCAGATGATGTAGACGGGCGTATGGCGCATCACGCGCTATATCAGGCGAATTTGGCGCCTAATCCAGCCAAAACATATTCGGCTGGCAAATTATTTTTCGCCGCCGCGCGCGCCCGATTTGCCGGAGCCAACCAGATCGGTCAGCTTGATACGGTCGAATTCGCTCCAGATATTGGCCAGCCAGTGGCGGACATAGCCGCGCAGCACGAACGAATAGTTCGCGGCCTCGTCCTGCATACCCTTGTTGGCGACGAATTTGAGGAACGGCACGGAAGCGACCTCGACCTGCTCGTAGGCCATTTCGTTGAGCTTGGGGATAGTGAGTTCGGTTGCGTCCTTGATGCGGTGGAAATAGGAATTGTAGGTCGCCTGGTCCCATTCGAAGAAGCTGGTGTTGTTGATAAAGTTCTTCACCAGGAAATATTTCGCGCCCTGCATGAAATTCGCGGTTTCCGCGATTTCGTCCAGCGAGGCGATCGAGGGGCCGAGAATGTGGAACACGGCGAAGGTGATCTGGCCGGACTTCGCGGCGTCGAGAAAGCCGATGTCGCGCAACGAGATCAGCGATGGCGACAACAGGCCGGCGCGGACGTCGATCACGGTAACGGAGGGGCTTGATGAATTCAGCGTATCGAAGATCTTCATCTGGTCCGAGGTCGTCGCCATGTCGACGATCTCGGTCGCATCGGGATGGAAGCGCTTCAGCGTGCCGCGCGGGGATTCGGTATCGAAGGCGCGGGTGGGTACGTTGTTGGCACTGAAATAATCAAGCAAGGTGCGCGCGACGGTGGTCTTGCCGACCCCGCCCTTATCAGCACCTACCACAATCACTACTGGCTTCGCCATGAACTCCCCTTACGCGCCATTTTCGATTGAAGCATAATCCCAAGACAAACGAAGCCGGCTTCTCTCAGAAAACCGGTTTCGGCTCCCAAATCATGCACTCGAATCCCCGATCGCCAGACCATATTCGCGCGACCGGAATGTCCCGATCCCTGCTTTGGGCGCGAACATGGCAGAAACAAGGGAGAATTCAATTCATTAGGGTTGCCGTTAGGGTTAATCCTGCCGATGTCGTTAACGGAGGCCGAGGGGCCCGGACGAACCGGACCGACGCCTTAAGGGTATTTGCCCCACGGACCGGCGGAATTGCCCCAAGGACGGCTCCGCGAAGCCTCGTCCGGCTCTTTGGCATCGCTCCATGGACCGTGGGGCAGCGGCGGCGGGGCTTGGCCGTCTGCCGGCTCTCGCGGCTGGTCGTCAGGCTCTTCGGCTCGATCCGACGGCAGAGCCAGCCGCCCGGGATCGTGTCCGCCGGCGAATTTCACCAGCGCCTGGACCCGGGAATCCACCGAAGGATGGGTCGCAAACAGGTCGGCAAAACCCTCGCGCGGGTTGTCGACGCATAACTCCATCACCGCCGAGGTCGCGCCGGGAAGCTCGCCGCGGTTCTCAATCTTGCGCAGCGCCGAGATCATGGCGTCCGGGTTCTTCGTCAGCTCGACCGATCCGGCGTCGGCGAGCAGTTCGCGCGACCGCGACAGCGCCAGCCGCACCAGCTGAGACAATAGCCAGGCCAGCGCGATCAGCACCACCGCGACAATAATGACGACGATGGCAGCGCCGCCGCCGGAGCCCTTCCTGTCGCTGTCTGAAGAAGATGAGGAGGAGGATGACGACGAGGAAGATGACCACGACGATCCGCCGCCGGAACTCCAGCTGAAGTTGGTGAAGGTCCGGAAGAACAGCTCGGCGAAGAAGCCGACCACGCCGGCGATGATCACCGCGATCACCATCATCTGCACGTCGCCGTTGCGGATGTGGGTGAGTTCGTGGCCGAGCACGGCCTCGATCTCCTGATCGTTGAGTGCCTTCAACAGGCCGGTGGTGACGGTGACGGCATATTGCCGCTGGTTGAGGCCGGTCGCGAACGCGTTGAGCGCCTCGCTGTCCATGACCTTCAATTTCGGCATCGGGATGCCGCGCGAGATGCAGAGGTTTTCCAGGATATTATAGAGCCGGGGCTGCTGCTGCCGGGTCACGTCCTCGCCGCCGGTAACGGCGTCGACGATCGATTGATGGAAGAAGTATGCGATCACGATCCACAGCGCGGCGGCTCCCGTCGCATAGGGAAAAGCCGTGACCAGGTCGCGCGCTGCCGCCACCAAATAGTAGTCGACCGATCTGTCGCTATCGATCACCACTTCCGCGATCAGCGCCCCGGCATAGACCACGATGTAGATCAGGACGAACAGCCCCGCGAGTAGCAGCATCGAACGAAATCTGTTCGATGCGATGTGCGTGTATAGACCGTAGGCGGCCATGATGCGCTGCTCTGCCGGATGTTCTGAAGGTCAGAATTTGACGGTCGGCACCGCCTCGACTTCGGTTCTGCTGGCGCCGAGGTCGAAGAAATCCCTGCGGGTGAAGCCGAACATGCCGGCGAACAGCGCAGCCGGCATCTGCTGGATGCCGGTGTTGTATTCCTGAACCGCGTTGTTGAAGAAGCGGCGGCTGGCGGCGATCTTGTTCTCGAGGTCGGACAACTCGCTCGCCAGCTGCTGGAAGTTGGCATTGGCTTTGAGGTCCGGATAGGCCTCGGACAGCGCGAT
>Ga0207707_10003609_pt1 | contig 13717 bp, 15 predicted proteins | sample KBSC83BmetaG_FD_184336 | JGI IMG/M metagenome (GOLD analysis project Ga0207707, IMG submission 184336) | Corn rhizosphere microbial communities from Kellogg Biological Station, Michigan, USA - KBS C8-3B metaG (SPAdes) (version 2) | ecosystem: Host-associated > Plants > Roots > Rhizosphere ...
CTCGGCGCCCTTCTCGTAGACGGTCGCCGTGTAGAAATTGTTGATCTCCTGATACTCGTCGGGGCGCACCGGGTGCGCCATCGGTCCGGCATCCTCGGCGAACTGCTCGCGGCGCAGGTACTCGACGGCGCCGATGCGCTCGACGGCGCGCGAGCCGCGATCGTTCGAGAACTCCTGGTCGCGGAACACGGTGAGTCCTTCCTTGAGCGACAGCTGGAACCAGTCGCGGCACGTCACGCGATTGCCGGTCCAGTTGTGGAAGTACTCGTGGCCGATCACGCCCTCGATCGCGAGGTAATCGTCGTCGGTCGCCATCGCAGGATCGGCGAGGACCAGGCGGCTGTTGAAGATGTTGAGGCCCTTGTTCTCCATCGCGCCGAGGTTGAAGTCGTCGGCGCAGAAGATCATGAACGTGTCGAGATCGTATTCGCGGCCGAAGCGCTCTTCGTCCCAGCGCATCGCCGCCTTGAGCGACGCCATCGCGTGTCGGCAACGCGGGACGTTGGCTGCCGTCGCGTAAATGCGCAGCGCGACGCTGCGACCCGATTGCGTCGTGAAGCTGTCGGCGAGGCAGGCGAGATCGCCGGCGACGAGCGCGAACAGATACGTCGGCTTCGGAAACGGGTCGTGCCACGTCGCGAAGTGGCGCCCGTCGGGCAGGTCGCCCGACGCGACCAGGTTGCCGTTCGACAGCAGCGTCGGATAGCGGCCGCGATCGGCGCGAAGCGTCACGCGGTAGCGCGCGAGCACGTCGGGCCGGTCGAGGAAATACGTGATCCTGCGAAAGCCCTCGGCCTCGCATTGCGTGCAGAACACGCCCGACGAGATGTAGAGTCCTTCGAGCGCGACGTTGCGCGACGGCGCGATCCGCGTGCGGATCGTGACGGTGCCGTTGTCCGGCGCATCGCGGATCGTGAGCGTCGACGCGTCGACGACGAACCGCGCACGCGCAAGCGCGCGGCCGTCGAGCGCGACGTGCAACCGCTCCTGCTGCTCGCCGTCGAGGATCAGCGGCGCGCGGCGGTCGATGGCGAATGCGGCGGGATTGCGGCGAAACCCGTACGTCGACGTGACTTCGGTCGCGTCCGGATCGAGGTCGAACGTGAGCGCGATGTCGTCGACCAGGAATGCCGGCGGACGATAGTCGACGCGGCGCCGGGCCTTCGCCCGCGCGCCGCGCGGGAGCATCGGAATCATGACCGCAATCGGCCGTCCGTCTACTTTACGTCGAGCAGCTCGACGTCGAAGATCAGCGTGGCATTCGGCGGAATCACGCCGCCTGCGCCGCGCGCACCGTACCCGAGTTGCGGCGGTATCACGAGCGTCCTGCGTCCACCCACCTTCATGCCGGCCACGCCCTGGTCCCAACCCTTGATAACGCGTCCCGCGCCGAGCGGGAAGCTGAACGGCGATGCGCGGTCGCGCGAGCTGTCGAACTTCGCGCCGTGCATATCGGGCTTCGACGGATCGTAGAGCCAGCCCGTGTAGTGCACTACAACGGTGTGCCCTACTGTTGCCTCGGCGCCGGTGCCTTGCTGAACGTCGACCGTCTGCAGGTTTTCTGATGTGGCATTCAACTTGCTTTGTCCTTGTTCGGCAGAGGTGGCCGCACCCTGCGCCGTCGCCGCATATGCAGGCGCGACCGACATGATCGCGATGACGATCAGTGGCGCGACGACGCGCGACGCACGTGCGACGAAGCGAACGGGGAGCGGCATGAAGACCTCGGTGGGAAATGGCGCCGCGCGACACGACGCGCTTTGCGTGCGGTCGTGCGACGTTCCCGCATTTTATCCGACCCGCCGTGCGCGTTCTCGCCGACGCGCGCGGCTTGCATGAGGGCTTGATCGCAAATGGGCGCCATGTTCGCATTCCTGTCGTCCTCGCCGCGCGACACCGCCGACCCGATCGCTTCGGTCAAGTCGGCGTCTGCATGGCTGCGCCAATTGCCGTCGCTCGATCTCGTCGCGCGACAGCAGCTCGTGCTGCGCGCGTTCGACGGCATGCGACAGGCGCGGCGTCCGGTCGATCTCGCGCGCGCACAGGCGCTTCAATACACCGACGCGGCGCTCGGCGCCGATCGCCGGCAGCTCTTCAAGCAGTACGTCGAAAGCCTCGAGACCGCACCGAAGGTCTCCGACCGCATCTGGCAGGCGAGCCTCGATCTCGCTCAGGCGTTCATCGTCGCGTATCAGCGGGTGCTCGAGGAAGCGCTCGCGCCGTCGGCGTATGGCCGCTGGAAGGCGCACGTGCCGATCCTGTTCGCGCGCCTCATCCATTTCTACGGCACCGACGCCAAGCTTCGCGTCTGCCGTCACGAGCGCTGGATTCCCGCGAAATGGGTGGAGCTGCATCGCGCGTACATGCGCGCGACGGAGCTCGGCGTCGATCGCGTTCCGACGTCGCTCGGCGCGTCGGGCGGCAACGGAACGCAGTGGACGGTCGAGCAGGAATATGTGTTCACGCTGCTGCTGCATCAGCTCAACAGCGGCAACCTCTCGCCGGCAAATCTGGACTGGGCCGCGTCGCAGGTGCGCGGCTTCAGCCGCAAGCTCGAGCTCGTCGCGCTGCCGAAGACGATGGAAGGCTTCTTCGTCGACATCGCGGGCCGCACCGGCCTTGCGCGGCGCACCGGCCAGGATTCGGGGTCGATGCTGCGCTATCTCGACACGACGCCGCTCGCGAACCAGCTCGACATGACGCTCGCCGCATTGCGCCATTCCGAAGAGACCGATCAGGGACCTGTCGGCCCGATCAACCAGCAGCGCGCGATGATCCTCGAAAAGGCGCGCGCGGCGGTCGCGCCGAACCTGAACACCGACATGCGGCGCGATCCGCGTACGCCCTGCGCCGTCGCTGCGCGCGTGCGCATCGGGCTCGCGCGCATCCAGCACGAGCTGTCGAAGCCAACGAACGATTCGCTCGGCGCCGACACTGCCGCCAACGAGGAGATCGAGGTCTACGCGGTCGAAGGTCCGAAGCGCGCGAAACCAGCGGTCGACGAGAACGACACGCTGTCGTCGAGCCTTGCGACGTTCTCCGATCCGGTATGGCAGGTGAAGGATCGCAGCCTCGCGGGTCTGCGCATCTGCGCGAGCGGCGGCGTCGGACAGACGTTGATGCTCGGCGGGCTCGTCGCGGTGCGCCAGGCGGACGCAAAGCACTGGCTGCTCGGCGTGGTGCGCCGGCTCAACAGGACGGCCCCCGACGACGTCGAGGCCGGCGTGTCGCTCGTCGCCGAGCGCGTCGTCGCCGTGACGCTCTACGCGAAGCGGGAAACCAAGCAGGAGCTCGGCATCGTCGTCAACGGGCTCGACGCGTCGATGATGGGTCCGCGCTTCGAGGGGCTGTACCTGCCGCCGCCGTCGCGTCCCGACAAGCCGCTCGTCGTCAAGACGCTGATCGTCCCCACGCACGAGTACGTGGAAGGACGCAAGGTGATCCTGATCACCGGTCGTTCGATCTACACGGTCGCGCTGCGACAGTTGGTCGAGCAGCGCGCCGACTGGAGCTGGGCGGCGATCCAGATCGTCGAGAAGCAGATACGCAGCGCGGAGTGAAGGCGTTCGCAAGCGTAGCGAGCAGCCGCAAGCGCGCGAAGGCCCGCAGCGAGTCCCGAGACACATGACGGTACGGCGAGGGACGAGCGAGGACACGAAAGCCGTACCTCGGCGAACGCTCATGCGAGCCTGCGAGCGCTAAGCCGAGCGGCGTTCGCTCCAAAGCGATCGCGGGGCGCAGTAGCTTATGAGCGCCTTCACTGATCGAGCGGGCGGAAGCGAAGCTCCAGATTGCGCTGGAACAGATCCGCCGGCACCGGCTTCGGCAGCGGCGACGACTTGAGAATCGCGCGCTGGACGGCCTCGTCGTACGCGCGCACACCGCTCGATTTGCGCAGCTTCACGTCGATGATCTCGCCGGTCGGTAGCTGAACGACGTCGAACACCGCCTCGGGATTGCCGGGGATGTCGGCGGGAAGGTTGATGTTGCCGCGAATGCGGCTGCGGATCTTGTCGATCCAGTCGAGCTGCGCACGGTTGCGCGCGCCCTTCGCGGCCTCGTCGGCGCGCACCTGCGCCTCGCGCTCCGCCTCGGCGCGCATCCGCGACTCGCGCTCGGCCTGCGCACGCATTTGCGACTCGCGCTCGGCCTGCGTGCGAAGCTGCGCCTCACGCGCGGCCTGCGCGCGCATCGCCTCGAGCTGGCGTCGTTGCTGCTCGCGAAGCTCGAGCTGCCGCTTCTCCTCGGCCTCGCGTGCGAGCGCTTCCTTGCGTGCCTGCTCCTGCTGCTTCGCTTCTTCCTGCCTGCGCGCTTCGTCCTGGCGCTTTTGCTCCTCCTGGCGGCGCGCTTCGCGGTCGGCCTGCTCCTGCCGCTGGCGCTCCGCTTCCTGCTTCGCCTTGAGCGCGATGTCGGGATCCGGCGTTGCTGCCGGCTTGACGACGGGCTGCGGCGGCGGCTTCGGCGGCGGCGCGGGTTCCGATTTCGGCTGCGGCCTCGGCTGCACCTTCGGCAGGAGGGGCGCCGGCGCCGGTGGCGCGTAAAGCTCGGCGGAGACGGTTTCCGGCGGTCGATTGCGCCACGAGACCGAGAACACGAGCACGCCGACGAAGAGCAGGTTTACACAAAGCGCGAGGATCAGCGCCGTCCATTTGCCTCGCGGCCGCCTTGGAGGCGCCGGACGATCGTGCGGTGTCGTGAGGACCGTGGCCATTACGGAGTGGGGCGTGCGAGCAGGCCGACGCGCTTGATGCCGGCGAGTTGCAGGCGATCGAGGATGCGAACGACGTCCTCGTACGGCACCTTGCCGTCGGCCGCGATGACGACCGGCCGCTCGGCGCCGCCGAGCATCGATTGCACCTGATCGACCATCGTATCGAGCGAAGCGTTCACCGTGCGGCTCGTCGAGCCCTGCCGGTCCTCGATCGTCAACGCCTTGTTCTTGACGTGCACGGTGACCGGATCGGCCGCCACCGTTAGCTTCGATCCCACGGACGGGAGCTGGATCTCGCCGGGCGCGACGAGCGGCGCCGTGACCATGAAGATGATCAGGAGCACCAGCATCACGTCGATGTAGGGCACGACGTTGATCTGGTTGATCGGCTTGCGGGCGCGACGCATCAGGTGTCAGGCATGGGCATCGGGTGTCGGCGGATTCAGCCCTGTCGCTGCAAAATGTTCGAGAACTCCTCGATGAACGTCTCGAAGCGCACCGCCAGGCGGTCGACGTCGTGCGTGAAGCGGTTGTAGGCGACGACCGCGGGAATCGCGGCGAACAGCCCGATCGCCGTCGCGATCAGCGCTTCGGCGATACCGGGAGCAACGTTTGCGAGCGTCGCCTGGCTGACATTGGCGAGTCCGCGGAACGCGTTCATGATGCCCCAGACGGTTCCGAAAAGGCCGATGTACGGGGACACGGAGCCGACCGTCGCGAGGCCGGCCAGGTGCGCCTCGATCGCGTCGATCTCGCGCTGGTACGTCGCGCGCATCGCACGCCGTGCCGCATCGAGTGTCACGTCCGATGCGCTGCCCTGCCGGCGATGCTTGGAGAACTCGCGAAACCCGGCGGTGAAGATCTGCTCGAGCCCGCCGCCGACCTGCGCGGCGCCGGCCTGCCGATAGAGCGTCTCGAGGCTTCCGCCCTGCCAGAACTCGTCCTCGAAGCGATCGGTGTCGCGCGCGATGCGGCGAAGCTGGAACATCTTGAGGAAGATCTGCCACCAGGACCACAGCGACAGGATCGCGAGCAGGCCGATGATGCCCTGGACGATGACCGACGCGTGAACGATCAGCGTCAGGAAGGAGAGGTCGGTATGGACGTTCACGCGCTAGCGGTCATGTTCGTGGGCAGGACGCAGGCGAGGATCCGCGCAAGCGGCGGGGGGATGCGCGCGGGACGAAAGCGCAGCGGATCGACACAGGCGAGCGCGATCGTCGCATCGACCAGCGTTTCGCCGTCGCGAACGACCTGCTGCGCCACGACGAGCCGGCAGGCGCCGCGATCGCGCGCTTCGACCGACACGGCGATCCGATCGTTCAATCGCGCGGGCCGCAGGAAGTCGATCTCCGCGCGATGCACCGCGAACGCGACGCGATGCTCGCGCTCGAATGCGGCGAGCGGAAAGCCGAGCGCCTCGAGCCATTCGGTGCGCGCCCGCTCCATGTAGCGCAGATAGTTCGCGTAGTAAACGACGCCGGCGGCATCGGTATCCTCGTAATAGACGCGGATCGGAAAGCTGAAGCGCCGATGGTGGTCCGCCCACGCCTGCGGCTTGCGCCGCTGCGCTGCCCCCCGGGGGGCGGAGTTCGCGCCTTGGGGCGGCCCGGCGGCGCTCACGTTTCGCGCGAATCCACGCTTACGAGCCCACGCTCACGAGCCGGGAAACAGGTCGCTGCCGGCCGCGGGCGCCGCGAGTCCGAAATGGCGATACGCGAGCGCCGTCGCGACGCGGCCGCGCGACGTACGCTGCAGGAAACCCTGCTGGATCAGGTAAGGCTCGAGCACGTCCTCGATCGTGTCGCGCTCCTCGCCGATCGCCGCGGCGAGGTTGTCGACGCCAACGGGGCCGCCGGCGAATTTCTCGAGCACCGTCGACAGCAGCTTGCGGTCCATCGCATCGAGCCCCGAGCCGTCGACGTCGAGCATCGACAGCGCGGCGTCGGCGACGCTGCGCGTGACTTCGCCGGCCGCGCGCACTTCGGCGTAGTCGCGGACACGGCGCAGGAGCCGATTCGCGATTCGCGGCGTGCCGCGCGCGCGACGCGCGATCTCGAGCGCGCCGTCGGGCTCGACCTTCATCGACAACAGGCGCGCCGAGCGGGTGACGATCTGCGTGAGCTCGGGCGGCGTGTAGAACTCGAGGCGCGCGACGATCCCGAAGCGGTCGCGCAACGGGTTCGTCAGCATCCCCGCGCGCGTCGTCGCGCCGACGAGCGTGAACGGCGGCAGGTCGATCTTCACGCTGCGCGCGGCGGGCCCTTCGCCGATCATGATGTCGATCTGGAAGTCCTCGAGCGCCGGATAGAGGATCTCCTCGACGACCGGCGACAGCCGGTGGATCTCGTCGATGAACAGCACGTCGCGCGGCTCGAGGTTCGTCAGCAGCGCGGCGAGGTCGCCCGGACGCTCGAGCACCGGCCCCGACGTCTGGCGCAGGTTGACGCCGAGCTCGTGCGCGAGAATGTGCGAAAGCGTCGTCTTGCCGAGCCCCGGCGGCCCGAACAGCAGCACGTGGTCGAGCGCGTCGCCGCGCCTGCGCGCGGCCTCGATGAAGATGCCGAGCTGCTCGCGGATCTTCTGCTGGCCGATGTACTCGTCGAGCCGGCGCGGGCGAAGCGCGCGCTCGAGCGCTTCCTCCTGCGCGCTCGCGCTTTTCGCCGCGACGATCCGCGTCAGCGCGTCGTGCTCGATCGCCATCGAATGTCGAACGGGGGCGTGCGCGGCTTCATGGCTTCGCGAGCAGCTTGAGCGACTGCTTGATGCCGTCGGCGACGGCGACGCCGTCGGGCAACTCCTTGACCGTGGCGGCTGCCTCCTTCTCGCTGTAACCGAGCGCAAGCAGCGCGTGCATGATATCCGACGTCGGCGGCGGTGCGCGGTTGACACCGACGGCCTGCGTCAAGTCCGCGCCGAGCTTGTCCTTGAGCTCGAGCAGGAGCCGCTCCGCCGTCTTCTTGCCGATGCCGGGCACGCGCGTGAGGCGCGCAGTTTCCTGCAGCGTGATCGCGTGCGCCAGCTCGGCGACCGAAAGTCCCGACAGCACCGACAGCGCGATCTTCGCGCCGATGCCGTTCACCTTCAGAAGCTGGCGGAACGCGCGCCGCTCGCTCTCGCTGCCGAAGCCGTACAGCAGATGCGCGTCCTCGCGCACGACGAGGTGCGTGAACAGCGTGACGCGCTCGCCGTTCGCCGGAAGGCTGTAGAACGTGCTCATCGGCACGTCCACTTCGTACGCCACGCCCTGCACGTCGAGCAATAGCTGCGGCGGATTCTTCTCGAGCAGGATGCCGGAAAGGCGTCCGATCATGGGCCCGCATTCTACGTGACGAGGAGGCGGCCGCTTCGCACGCGATAGCCGCTTCGCGTGAGCATGCCGACACCCGTCGACGCATGCGCATGGCAGATGGCGGCCGCGAGCGCGTCGGCGGCATCCGCCGCGGGTATCCCGGGCAGCGCGAGCAGCCGCCGCACCATCTCCTGCACCTGGGGTTTCCGCGCGCGGCCGACGCCGACGACCGCCTGCTTCACCTGGCCGGCCGTGTATTCGGTGACCGGCAGACCGGCGAGCACCGCGGCGGCGATCGCGGCGCCGCGCGCCTGCCCGAGGAGAAGCGTCGAGTTGGGGTTGACGTTGACGAAGACCTTCTCGACGGCGACTTCGGTCGGCTGCTCCTCGGCGATCACGTGCGCGAGGTCGCGGACGATGACGCCGAGGCGGATCGGAAGGCTGCTGCCGGCCGCGCGGATGCATCCGCTCTTGACGTAGACGAGTTCGCCGCCTGCGGCTTCGAGGATGCCGAAGCCGGTGACGCGAAGTCCCGGATCGATGCCGAGGATGCGCCGCACGCCGATGACGCGCACCCTCTCGGAGGCCCGCTACGCGTCGTCGATCGCCGCCGACGTGTAGACGTCCTGCACGTCGTCGAGCGATTCGAGCGCATCCAGGAGCTTCTGCATCCGCTGCGCGTCCTCACCGCGCATATCGACCTCCGTGATCGGCTTCATGATCACTTCGGCGAACTCGGGCTTGAGCCCCGCCTTCGCGAGCGCGTCCTTGACCGCGAGGAAATCGTTCGGCGCGGTGATCACCTCGATGCTGCCGTCGTCGTTCGTGACGACGTCGTCGGCGCCGGCGTCGATCGCTGCCTCCATCACCTCGTCCTCGTTTACGCCCGGCGCGAACACGATCTGCCCGAGGTGGCGGAACAGGAAGGCGACCGATCCGTCGGTGCCGAGGTTGCCGCCGTACTTGGAGAATGCATGGCGCACGTCGGCGACCGTGCGCGTGCGGTTGTCGGTCATGCAGTCGACGATCACCGCGGCCCCGCCGATGCCGTAGCCTTCATAGCGGACTTCCTCGTAATGAACACCCTCGAGACCGCCCGCGCCACGCTTGATCGCGCGCTCGATCGTGTCTTTCGGCATGTTCTGGTCGGTCGCCTTGTCGATCGCAAGCCGCAGGCGCGGATTCGCCGACGCGTCGCCGCCGCCGAGCCGCGCGGCGACCGTGATTTCCTTGATGAGGCGCGTGAAGACCTTGCCGCGCTTCGCATCCGCGGCAGCCTTCTTGTGCTTGATGTTCGCCCACTTGCTGTGACCGGCCATGCGTCGCTGCCGCGAAGTTACGTTGCACGACCGGAAATTATACGGCTTGCAGCACGCCCTGACGCTCGAGAAATTGCGCGAGCGCGGCGAGCCGCACGTTCGCGTCGCTCACCTCGAGCATCCGCTGCTTGATCGAAAGCGGCAGCGGCAGAAGCTCCGCGAGGCGATGCCCGACCCACGACGCATCGCCGTAGCACGTCGCGCTCGGGAAATTGGCCGGTCCGAGGCGCGTTGCAATCAGCGCGAGCAGCCGCGCGAGCGGCGCGTAGGCGTCGGCGAGCGCGTGCCGCGGCTCGTCGTCGATCATCGACACGTCGGCGACCAGCAGTCCCTGCGGATCGACGCGCCTGCTTCGCACTTCGAAGCGTGCACCGCCTTCGGTCGCAACGTGCAGGATGCCGACCTGCGGCATGTCGACGTTCGCGATGCGTGCGAGCGTGCCGATCGGCGCGATCTCGGGAACCGACCCGTCGCCGCGCGCGACTTCGTCGCCCTTGACGATCAGGCAGACGCCGAACGGGCGCTCGCCGCGCAGGCACGCTTTCGTCATCTCGACATAGCGCTGCTCGAACACCTTGAGCGGCAGCAGGCCGCCGGGGAACAGCACCGTGTGCAGCGGGAAGAGCGGCAGCGCGTCGAGCGTCGTCATCCGGATCGCCGTGCGGTCTTCGTATTCGCAACCGGCGCGTCGGCGGGCGCGAGCTCGCGATGGCGGACGATAACCTGGTAACGCGGCGAGAACGCCTGCGCGAGCCGCTCGACGAGATACACCGACCGGTGCTGGCCACCGGTGCAGCCGATCGCGACCGTCAGGTAATTGCGGTTGTCGCGTGCGTAGTCCGGCAGCCAGCTCGCGACGAAGTGGTAGATGTCGCCGTACATCCGCTCGACCTCGGGGATCGCCTCGAGGAACGCGACGACGTCGGCGTGCCTCCCGGTGAGCGGCGAAAGCGCCGGCTCGTAGTGCGGATTGGGCAGGCACCGCGCATCGAACACGAGGTCGGCGTCGAGCGGCACGCCGTGCTTGAAGCCGAACGACTCGACCTGCAGCGTGATCTGCGACGGATCGACGGACACGAAATCCTTGATCCAGCCGCGCAGGTTCGCGGCTGGCAATTCGGACGTGTCGAACGTGATGCCGAGCTGTCGCGCGTGCGCGAGAAGATCGCGCTCGTACTGGATCGCCTCGGTGAGCGTGCGGTCGCCGCTCGAGAACGGATGGCGACGCCGCGTCTCCGAGAAGCGCTTGACCAGCGTCTCGACCGTCGCATCGAGATAGAGCAGCCGCACCTGCCAGCCGCGCTGCGAAAGCGCCGCCATCGTCTCGGCGAGTCCCGGCAACCCCGGTCCCGTCTTGACGTCGAGCGCGACGGCGACGCGTTCCTGGCCCGCCTGCTCGAGGTACGCCGCCGTCTCGGCGAGCAGCGCGACCGGGAGATTGTTGACCGCGTAGTAGCCGGCATCCTCGAACGCGGCGAGGGCGACGCTCTTGCCCGAGCCGGATACGCCGCCGATGAGGATCAGGTCCATAAGGCGAAACGAGGGATCCTAATCGCCCTCATCCATGAGCTTCTGTTGCCGCTCGATGAACTCCTTCGTGCTGTCGATGCCGCGCTGGTTCAGCACGAAGTTGCGCACCGCGGCCTCGACCAGCACGGCGAGGTTGCGGCCCGCGGCGACGGGAATCGTCACCTTGCGGATCGGCACCGACAGCACTTCCTGGAACGTCGCGTTGACCTGCAGCCGGTCCAGGTCCGAGAACGCCTCGTTGCCATGGTCCTCGAGATGGACGATCAGCCGCAGCAGCTTGTGCGGCCGCACGGCCGTCTCGCCGAAGATCGTGCGGATGTTGAGAATGCCGATCCCGCGCACCTCGAGGAAATCGCGCAGCACCGCGGGGCAGCGCCCTTCGATCGTGTCCGGCGAGATCCGGTAGAGCTCGACGATGTCGTCGGCGATGAGGCCATTGCCGCGCGAGATGAGCTCGAGCGCGAGCTCGCTCTTGCCGATCGCCGACGCGCCGGTGATCAGGACGCCGAGCTCGAGCACGTCGAGGAACACGCCGTGCAGCGTCGTCGATTCGGCGAGCACGCGCGACAGATAGATCCGGAAGACGTCGACGATATGCGGCGACGGCTGCTGCGACGTGACGAGCGCGATCTTGTGCTGGTTGCACATGTCGAGCAGGTAGCGCGGCACCTGCTCGCCGTTGCCGACGACGATCGCCGCAAGCTCCGTCGTGAACATCCGGCTGATCGAGCGCTGCAGCTCGTCCTCGGGAAGCGCGCGCAGGTAGGCGATCTCCGCCGCGCCGAGGATCTGCACGCGGAACGGATGGATCAGGTTCATGTGCCCGACCTGCCCGATCGTCGGGCGCAGCGCACTCTCGCCGACGAGCGTCCGGTCGCCGCCGTCGCGGCCGGCGAGCCACACCAGGCCGAGCCGCTCGCGGTTGTCGTCGAGGAAGCGCTGGACGCTTACCTGTCGCATCCGTCAGGACTCCGGTTGCCAGTCGCGAAAAAGCGCGGCGATTGCGGCCGCATCCTGCGCACCCGCGAGGCGCTCCCGAAAGGCACGCTGGGAGAACATCTGCGCGAGCTCGGACAGGAGCTGCAGGTGCCGGTCGGTCGCCTGCTCCGGCACGAGCAGCACGAAGATCTGGTCGACCGGCTTGCCGTCCGGCGCGTCGAACGCGATCGGCGTGCGCAATCGCGCGAAGGCGCCGACGGCTTCAGCAAGACGCGCCATGCGGCCATGCGGGATCGCGATGCCCTGGCCGAGTCCCGTCGAGCCGAGCTTCTCGCGCGCCGCGAGGCTCGCCGCGACGCGCGCGTGGGGAAGCCCGGCGCTCTGCTCGAAACGCTCGCCGATGGCGGTGAAGAACGCGGCTTTCGAACCGACGTCGAGATCGACGACGATGTTCGAGGGCGGCAGCAAGGCCGCGATCTGGTTCACGAAGTGGTTTTCGTGGACGCGCGCGAGGCAAACCGGCCGATTATACGTAGACGTCGCCGGCGCGCACGCGCCGGCGTCAGGCGGACCCTTCGGTGGGGGTGCCGACGTTCGAGCGCTGGATCGCCTCGCTGTCCGCACGATGATTCCTGATCTGCTCCTTGTGCTTCAGCACCTGCCGGTCGAGCTTGTCGGCGAGCCCGTCGATCGCCGCGTACATGTCGGCGTCGATGCATTCGGCATGCAGGTCCTTCCCGCGCACATGAACGGTCGCCTCGACCTTGTGCGACAGCTTGTCGACGGTGAGCACGACGCCGACGTCGATGACGTGGTCGAAGTGGCGGTTGATCCGCGCAAGCTTCGACGTGACGTAGTCGCGGATCGCCGGCGTAACGTCGAGATGATGTCCAGTGATCTGCAGATTCATCGGGCTCTCCTTCCATGCGGGATCGGCCGCGCGCGAAACGCGCGCCACCGCGGCACGCGCCGGTCGCGCAACCACGACGGGCATTCGGGTGTGAGAAACGAGGGAAGCGGCAGAACCGGAATACGGGCGAGAGACGACTTGTCGTCCACCGTCGCTGCCGAAGCGGACATCGCGGGACGCCAAGTCGTCCCTGACCCTATAGCGCCTTGCGCATGTTGACCGGCGGGATCTGCAGCGCTTCGCGGTACTTCGCGATCGTCCGCCGCGCGACGAGTATCCCCTGCTCGCCGAGCATGTCGGCGATCTTGCTGTCGGTGAGCGGGGTTTTCGCATCCTCGGCGGCGATCAATTGCTTGATCAGCGCGCGGATCGCGGTCGCCGACGCCGCGCCGCCGGTGTCGGTCGCGACGTGGCTGCCGAAGAAGTACTTGAGCTCGAACGTCCCGCGCGGCGTCAGCATGTACTTCTGCGTCGTCACGCGGGAGATCGTCGATTCGTGCAGGTTCAGCATGTCGGCGATCTCGCGTAGCACCATCGGCCGCATCGCGACCTCGCCGTGCTCGAAGAAGCGCCGCTGCCGCTCGACGATCGCCTTGGCCACGCGCAGGATCGTGTCGAAGCGCTGCTGCACGTTGCGGATCAGCCACTTCGCTTCCTGAAGCTGCGCGGCGAGCTGCTGGTTCGAGCTCTCGCGGTTGCGCGTGAGGATGTCGGCATAGATGCGGTTCAACCGCAGCTTCGGCATCGCCGCCTCGTTCAGCGAGGCGATCCACTGGTTCCTGATCTTTCGTACGACCACGTCGGGAATCACGTAGTTCGCCTCGGCCTTGGCGAACGCCGCGCCGGGTCTCGGATTGAGGCTGCGAATCAGGTCGCGCACGCCGCGCACGCCGGCGTCGTCGGTATGGAGCAGGCGCTTGAGCTTCGTGAAGTCGCGGTTCGCGAGCAGCGCGAGATTGCCGTCGACGACCTTCAGCGCATCGGCGAGAAACGGCGTCGCCGCGGCGAGCGCGCGA
>Ga0207707_10003611_pt1 | contig 13714 bp, 8 predicted proteins | sample KBSC83BmetaG_FD_184336 | JGI IMG/M metagenome (GOLD analysis project Ga0207707, IMG submission 184336) | Corn rhizosphere microbial communities from Kellogg Biological Station, Michigan, USA - KBS C8-3B metaG (SPAdes) (version 2) | ecosystem: Host-associated > Plants > Roots > Rhizosphere ...
GCTGCCCAGGTCCGCATCGTAACCGTTGAGGTCCAGGAAGCCGGCGGTGAAAGTGATCTGCCGCCCAACACTGACTGCCCTTTGGAGTATCACGGAATTGCCGGCAGTTTTGTTGACCTCCAGTTCGTAGAATTGAATAGCCTCACTGCCACGGATATCCGAAGATGCGTTGCCGGTAAAAGAGATGGTACCGGTTCCCGCAGACAGGGCTCCATTGTTGACCAGATCCATATTGGAAAGCGTTAGCTGCAGATTGCCGGACATGGAGAATTGCGCTCCGTTGGAAATGCTGAACTGCGCCCGGGTATTCTCGCCACTGAACAGAGCCAACAGCAAAGCTGCGGATGCAATAAATATCTTTTTCATTGTGTAAAAGATCGGTGTAAAAATCAATTCATTTTCTGCTTCAGTATGGCAAGCCGCTGCAGGATCAGCTCACTTTGTTTCATGAGCAGTTCATTTTCTTTTTTTAACTCGTCGTTCCGGGCGGAAAGTTCCTGGACCGCTTTCGCCAGCGGCACAACGAATGCGCCATAGCGCAGGCTGTACAGATCCTTGTCGCTCCTGGCTGCATCCACGCCGCTGAAATGATAGTGCAGTGATTGAGCGGCCTGCTCCACTTCCTGGGCTGCAAAACCTGTATACACGATCTGCTCTTTTGCCTTGCGTGCGGCGAGCATCTGCGGAGAGAGCGGCTTCGTGGCTTTGGGTTGTGCATGACCTTCCGCTAAAACGCCTGGCGCATTTTTTTGAACGGGCGGTTGTGCAATAGCCTCTACCGCTTCCAGGTCGATGGTATAGCTGATGGGCCTTAGCTTGTTGATGAAGTCGAGGCCGGGAACATTCTCCCGGATATTTCTCTTTACCCTGCCGTCTGAGATAGTGGACCAGCCCACCGGTCCGCCGATAGAAACCGTGGCGCCGTTGCCCACCCGCATCATGCTGGGCGCTGTAACCAGCGTGCCGTGTCCCAGGGCGATGCAGTTGTAGTAACCCGGTCCATTGGCGTCGGTTTCCGAACCGATAAAGCAGTTGTAATAGCCATTGTCGTAGCTGGCCCCGGCATTATACCCGAACGCGGTGTTTCCATCGGAGCCGGTGGTATTTGCCAGACTATTAGAACCTATTGCGGTGTTATAGTTTCCGTATGAGTTTGCATACATTGCACCGCTTCCAAAAGCCGCATTATATTGTCCCGAATAATTACTGCGCAGGGCCTGGTATCCGGCGGCGGTATTATAACTCCCCGTAACGTTGCTGTAAAGTGCTTCGTATCCGCTGGCCGTATTGTAGCTTGCCGAATTATTATACAGGGCTTTTGACCCGATGGCGGTATTGCTGTTTCCTCCGCCATTGAAAAGCGTCTGCGCGCCGGTGGCCGTATTGGAACCTCCCCCGCCATTGTATAGCGCCTGGTAACCGGTGGCTGTGTTGAAGCCAGTTGTATTATTAAAAAGAGCCTGATAACCCGTCGCCGTGTTGGCCACGTTTCCGAGATTATTCATCAAGGCCTGGTGACCGATGGCGGTATTGTAACTGCCGATATCGCTTCCATTGGCGTTAAAGTAAAGTGTTTGCACACCCAGGGCCGTATTATAACTTCCCGTAGTATTCAGATCCAGTGCCTTAAAGCCATAGCCTGTATTACCAACGGCTCCCGCACTATTTCTGCCCGATCCATATCCCATATAGGTGCTGGTGCTGGCAGAATCGATCATTCCCGCCCGCTGATTATTTATTCCGAACAACAGCGGCTGATCGTCTGTAGTGCCAATAAAATTACCCGCACTGTCCGTACCACGGTTTCCCGTTAGTCCCCAACCGTTATTGGCCATGATCGTTTGCCAGTCGGGCGCGGTCGAAGTTCCCATATTCACCAGCAGTTGATTTTTTACTGAATCATAAACCAACAAGCCTTTTGCCGGATGCGGAATAGCTGTAATGCCGGAGGAAGTCATCCTGGGCATTAGTAATCCTTTGCCGGTACTCGTTATATCGAGCGCGGCGGAGGCATCCGGGGAGCTGGTGCCAATGCCAACGTTCTGCGCGCATACGATCGAGTAGCCGAAAAGGACAATAATGAGCATTAGTACTTGTTTCATGATCCGGTATTTACTGAAAATCATTTTATTTTTTTCTCGAGCGCATCCAGCCGCTGCGTTATTTTTTCAAACTCCTGCTCAAGCGAAGCGGACGCGCTTTTCAGCTGACTGCTTTCTGTATCGAGTTCCTGAACGGATTTTACCAGCGGTACAACAAATGCCTCATAACGCAAGGCGTACAAACTCTGACTATTCGTTGGTGCATCCACGCCATTGAAATCATAATTTACCGACCTGGCCGCCTGTTCCACTTCCTGTGCAACAAAACCGGTATATACTATCTTCTCCTTTGCCGCGCGGGCGGCCGCCAGCTGCTTCGACTCAGCAGCCGGTAAGGATTTTACTTTTGATCCGGCCCGTTCAATGGTTTCGATGGCTGATACATTCAGATGGTAGGTGACCGGCCGCAGCTTCATAATGAACGAAAGGCCGGGAATATTTTCCCGGATGTTTTTCTTCACCCTTTTGTCAGAAATGGTTGACCAGCCCACCGGTCCGCCGATAGAAGTGGTGGCCGCGTTGCCTACCCGCATGGTGCTGACCGCGGAGACATTGGCGCCGTAACCCAGTGCGATAACGTTATAGAAATCCGGGGCTGAAACATCGGCTTCCGAACCGATAAAACAATTGTAATAACCATTCAGCTTTAACGAACCAGCCGCATAACCCAGCGCCGTGTTACCCGCCGCTGCATGCGTCTGATAGAGGCTGTTATACCCTGCCGCCGTGGATTGCGAATTTTCATCGCGATAATTAAGCGTGATATTTTTTGAATTCAGCGCACCGTATCCAAATGCCGAATTATAATCGCCGGACCAGTTTTTATACATGGATTCAGCACCAAAAGAGGTATTATAATTTCCATACGACGTGAACAGCGCATCCACTCCGGAGGCCGTATTTCCGTTTCCGGCTTCACCGGTATAACAGGCTTGATAACCTTCCGCTGTATTATATGATCCGGCGACATTGTTGGTCAGTGCGAAGGCGCCGTTAGCCGTATTATAGCTGGCGCTCACCCCGGCAGTGTAATTGATCGAATTGAATCTTAAAGCATTTGAACCGATGGCAGTATTGAAAAATCCAAGGGTGTTCATCGACAAGGTACCAAGGCCGATGGCGGTATTTTCTGATCCGGCCGTATTGTTGTAAAGGGCGACGCGTCCAACAGCTGTATTGTAATATCCCGTATGATTTAGATAAAGGGCACCGTCGCCAAAGGCTGTATTAAATCCCGTACCGTACAGATCCGTTCCCAATGCATAGGCGCCAAAGGCTGTATTTGCCGGGGTTCCTGCACTGTCTTTTCCGGACAGGTAACCAAAAAATGTGCTTTGCGTGGCTGAATCGATAATCCCCGACCACTGATTTTTTACTTTGAACAAAAGCGGGTGTTCGTCCGTCGTGCCAATAAATGCTCCCCCGCCGATGCCGCTGTTGCCGGTCAGATTCCATCCGCCCGAGGCGATATTTTTCCAGTCGGGAGCAGCAGCCGATCCAACATTCACCATCAGTTGTTTTTTTACCGAGTCGTACGCCATCAAACCCTTTGCAGGATGGCCGATCGAAAGGAGGGCCGCTGTTTGCATCCGGGGTATTAATAATCCTCTTCCCGTACTGGTTATATCCAGCAGGGCAGAGCCATCCGGCGCGTTTGTGCCGATGCCCGCGTTCTGGCCATACAGCGGATTGCCGGTCATTCCAAAACAAAGGAAGAGAACAACGGCTCCGGCAAAGTAAATTTTTTTCATCCGTTGAAATTTTATTGAATGGGTCAAAGCAGTTTTTTCTCCAGTTCATCCAGTTCCTGTAATGCCTTTTCTTTTTGTTTCAGAAGCTGCGCATTTTGTTCTTTTAATTGATCCTGCAGGGCCGCAAGTTCCTGAACGGCTTTTACCAATGGCACAACAAATTCGTCATATCGAAGACTGTACAGGTCTTTGTCATTCCTCGCTGCATCCACGCCGCTGAATGAATAATGAAGGGATTGAGCCGCCTGTTCCACCTGCTGGGCCACAAAACCGGTATAGACAATCTGCTCTTTTGCGCTGCGGGCGGCAGTCATTTGATAGGGCTCCTGCCGGCGGACCATTTCATTTTTTCCTGTACCCGTATTCAAAGTGATGGCCTGCTGCTTTTGGGCAACCGGTTGCGTGATGCGGTCCATCGCTGTCAGATCAATCGTATAGCTGATGGGTTTCAGTTTGTTGATAAAAACGAGACCGGGTACATTCTCCTGTATATTCCTTTTCACCCTTCCGTCTGAAATGGTGGACCAACCCACCGGTCCGCCGATGGAGACCGTTGCGCCGTTACCCACCCGCATCATGTTGGACCCCGTGACCAGCGTGCCGTGCCCAATGGCAATGGAGTTTGTGTAACCGGGCCCGTTGGCATCCGTTTCCGCGCCGATAAAGCAGTTATAATTTCCATTATCATAACTATGGCCCGCATCGTATCCGACGGCTGTATTTTCTTGTGAATTGGTTGTGCTGATCAGACTATATACGCCCATGGCGGTATTTTCTGAAGCGTGAAGGCTATTGGAATACATCGCGCCAATACCGAAACCGGCATTGTAGTTTCCATAATAATTCCTGTAAAGCGCCTGGTAGCCGCAGGCTGTGTTTTCATTTCCCGCAACATTATCGTACATCGCTTCGAACCCCGTCGCCGTATTATCATCACCGCCTTCAACACCCGGACTATTATCAAACCGGCTGTTATTATAAAGCGCCCTTACACCATCGGCTGTACAGTCGCTGCCGCTTGTGCCACTGACAGACTGAGGAGAATACAATGCCAGTGCGCCGGTAGCGGTGTTCTCCACACCACCTCTGAATACTGCCTGGTAGCCCGTGGCCGTAGTACTGAAACCACTGCCGGCCGAGCCGGCACCGAAGAATGCCTGGTAACCAATGGCCGTGCAGTCGTTGCCCCAATAATTATTGATCGCCTGATAGCCAATGGCGGTATTATTTTTATTGTCCGGTGGATTGCCCGCGTACTTAGGGTTCGATAAAGTTTGCACACCGAAAGCCGCATTCTCTCCCCCGGATTTATTGGAATCCAATGCCTGGTAACCGAAAGCCGTGCTCCCCACCTGTCCCGGAGTATATTGGCCCGCGCTATAGCCCAGGAAAGTATTGCCGGTCACGGAATCTATGAAGCCGGCCCAATGGTTATTTATTCTGAACAGCAGGGGAACGCTGTCGGTGGTGCCAATAAAATTAATGGCAGAATTGGTAGCCTTATTGCCGGCCAGGTTCCAGCCGCTGCCCGCTACAACAGGCTCCCAGTCGGGCGCAACCGCCGTTCCCATATTTACCAGCAGCTGATTTTTTACGGAATCATACAGCAACAGTCCTTTTGCCGGATTGCTTACGGAGGAAATGGCCGCCGTGGTCATCCGCGGTATCAGCAATCCTTTATTGGTTGCTGTAATATCCAGTGCTGCGGAAGCGTCCGGCGAATTGGTGCCGATGCCAATACCCTGTGATTGTACGCGGCTGAACGAACTTAACGCTATCAGCAGGAGTGTAATGAGTTTCATCGTTTGGTCTGTTATAATTCAAATAGAAGATCGTGCCTGGCATAACCTGGAAATATCCCGCTCAGGGATCAGGATGGATTAACAGGTGTTTCGGGGATATTGAAACGGGAATAAAAACCTGTACGAATATTGATCGTTTCTTTTTTTCCCTTCTACCGTAAAAGGGTGATTTTTGTTTAAAAGTTGCGGGCGTCTCTATTTATTGCAACCTTTATCAGACCAACGCCTATCGGAATGTATCATCTTTGGCAACGCAGCGTGCTGACTTCAGTCATCCTTTTTTTATTTGCCAATGGATTGTCGGCCCAGATGGATTATTACAACCAGCTCTTCACGCATACCAAAGATTCGCTGGTAAAGGAACTGTCAAAACACCCGCAGCCGGATACGGCGAGGGCCCATGCATTAATGGATATTTTAAACTGTGCGCTCTTTTCAGGCCAGAAAAAACAGGTGATCCCTTATTGGGAGCAGGCCCTGCTGCTCAGCCGTAAATTAAAAAATAAAACATCGGAAGCGGAATGCCTTGAATGGAGGGGAACTTATTATAAAAGCATTCAGAAAACGGATAGTGCGCTGATTTACCTGGATGCGGCGATTGACATGGCAGGCAATCCGGCCGACCGCGGTCTTCGGACGGTAAAGCGATTTGCCCTTTTTGAAAGAGGTATGCTGTATGAATTCCAGGAAAATTTTTACAGCGCGTTAAATAGTTATTTTGAAGCATTGAAAATGTATGAAGGGTCAGATTTTCAACGGCAAAAAATGATCTCGCTGAGAATTGCTTCCATATATGAAAAACTCCACAACGATGAAAAAGCGCTGGAATATTATCAGCTGGCATTAAAGATGTACGAGAGTGGCCACGATCAGGCACCTGCTCACGAGGCCGAAGGCATCTATGGCTTTATTGCCGGCATCTATTACAACCGGGGCGATCTGGCCAAAGCCAGCTTCTACCTGGATAAATTGAAACCATCGATGCCCAATCATGCGGAAACCATGATTACCGGCGGGTATTATCACCTCGCCGGCCAGATCGCCCTCAAACAGAACAAAACCGATACCGCCGCCGGGCTGCTGAAAAATGCCCTGACCTATTTCAACTATACCCGGCAAATGCATATGGACGAAATCGCCGACGTGAGCGCTGACCTGGCCAGCCTCGATATGGGAAGAAAGCAGATGAAAGAAGCAAAAAAATATGCGGATCAAAGCATGGCATTTGCGAAACAAAGCGGCCATAAAGAAACGAGGGCAAAGGCCCTGGAAGTCGCCGCAGCCTATTACAGTAAATCCGGCAACCCCTCCCGCGCTTACCGGGCCCTGCAGGAGGCCGCCATCCTGAACGACAGCGTGCTGGCCGAAGCGAATATTAAACAGGCGGCCACATTGGCTGCCATTTATGAAAATGGTAAAAAAGAAAAGGAGATCGCGCAATTGATTACGGATCGGCAAATACAGTCCGCCTCCGTGAAGCAAAAAGCGCTGTTGAATACGATTTTCATCATTACCATTGCGGCCCTGGTTCTGTTCGGTTCAACCCTCTACGCGAATTTTAAGAACCGTCAGAAAATTGAACGGCAGAAAATTGCCGAACTGGAAAAAGAAAAACAATTGATGGGCGTGGAAGCCATGTTGAAAGGGCAGGAGGAGGAGCGGACCCGGCTGGCGAAAGATTTGCACGACGGCCTGGGCGGCATGCTCTCGGGCATAAAAATATCGTTTTCCAATATGAAAGAAAATCTAATCCTGGATGCAGCGAATGCGCATGCATTTGAAAAATCTCTTCTTCAGCTTGATCAAACGATTTCCGAATTGCGTAAAGTTGCCCATAACCTTATGCCGGAGGCCCTGGTGAAATTTGGTTTGACGAGCGCCGTGCGGGATTTTTGCAAGTCCATGCAGTTGTCCGGCAGCACAACGATTATATGTGAGATATTCGGACCGGAGAGGGAATTGGGTAATATTGCCGATGTCAATGTTTACCGTATTGTGCAGGAGCTGGTGAACAACGCGGTAGTACATGGAAAAGCCAGCCAGGTTATCGTGCAGCTGACCAAAGCCTCCAGCAAGCTGTTGATCACGGTCGAGGATAATGGTGCAGGATTTGATCTGCATGCGCCGGGGAAATCCGGCGGCATGGGTTTGCAAAATGTTAAGTTCAGGGTCAATTATCTCCATGGCAGGATGGATATTGACTCCAAACCCGGGGAAGGTGCAGTTATAAACATCGAGTTAATCGTATAGTATATGACGCGGGTTTTTATTGTGGAGGATCATGCGGTTGTTGTGGAAGGCATCCGGGTATTGCTGGCGAGCGAGCCCGGTATCAGCATCGCCGGATCCTCCCATACCGCCGCGGGATGCATGGATTATTTTGCGCATCATCAGGCGGACGTGGTTTTAATGGATATCAACCTGCCCGATATGAGCGGAGTGGAATTGTGCCGGATCATAAAAGCCATGCATAAAGATGTGATGGTTCTCATGCTCAGCACCTTTAACCAGGGCCTTTATATGAATAAAGCCATGGAACAGGGCGCCAGCGGCTATTTGCTGAAAAATGCAACCCGGCAGGAAATGATTGACGGAATCAATACGGTGAGTAAGGGCGGAGTATATTTTAGTTTTGAAGCCGGTAAAATATATAAAGCCACCCTGGAAAGGAACAGCCTGCGGCCGGTACTTACCAAAAGGGAAAAGGAAATTTTAAAACTGGTTGTGGAAGGGCTTACCAATACGCAGATAAGCCGGCAATTATTCATCAGCATTGATACGGTTGACACCCACCGGAAAAATCTCTATGCCAAACTAAACGTGAAAAACACGGCGCAGCTGATCCGTTATACCATAGAAAATGGGATCATATCTTAAGCCGCCGGGTAGTTAATTTGCTGTCATCCTTATTGTCCGTAACCATCTTTCAACCAATTTCTCCCAATCGGCAATCGGAAGTTCAGACCAGTTGGGAATTTTTTGTGCGGACTCATCTAAGCCAAAGGCGTGCCCGCCCTCTGCATAAATATGATATTCAACGTTCACGCCGGCTTTTCTAAGGGCAATATAATATACTAATGAATTCTGAATTGAATCAACATTGTCATTGCCTGCCTGTAATAAAAACATGGGAGGCGTGTTGCTGTCAACAGGAAGCGTTCTGTTTAATTCATAAGGCTTGACTGTATGGAAGGTCATGTGTCCCGGATACATAGCGATTCCAAAATCCGGCCTGCAACTTACCTTGTCAATTTCATCAACTGCTGCATAGGCTCTATTTCTATAATTCGTACTAACATCCGCTACCAGATGTCCGCCGGCTGAAAACCCCATTACGCCAATTTTGTCGGGGTCGATATGCCATTCTTCAGAACGAAAACGGACAATACCCATGGCTCTTTGCGCGTCCTGTAAAGCAAGCGGTTTTAACGCGTCTTTTTCACAATTGCAATCTTTGTCATAATGAGGCCCCGAAGCAGGAACTCTGTATTTTAACAGTATGCCGGTTACTCCAATGGATGCCAGCCATGCACAAATTTGAGAACCTTCCAGGTCAATCGCCAGTTTATTATATCCTCCGCCCGGAAATACAATTACTGCGACTCCCGTATTTTTCACTTTGGGTGAATAAATGGTTATTGTTGGATTTGAAACATTGCTTACCATCCCATCGTTATAAGTTTCTGTTCCTGTTATGAGTTCAGCGTCGGGAACAGATTTTGTCCAGATAGGAATCTCTTTACCTGCAATGGAAGAAGCTGATGCTTTTGTCTGTGCTGTCTGTTTTTCCTGCTTTTGGGTTTGTTGTGTGTTTTGATTGCAGGAAATTACCATGATGCCAATGAATGGGATCCAGAAAAAATGTTTCAGCGGAATTTTAATTTTGGATCGGTTCATGCTGGATTTTGTGTTTGTTAGGCTGACCTTTAGTGCTCAAATTTATGATATAAGATGCAGTCATTGCGCTGTAGGCTATTGATGCCGGCAGTCTTATCTGAACCGGGGCTTTTTGATCCCTATCCAACCATCAGATATATAGGAGATTGGTCGCGTGTCCCTCAAAGAGGAAAAATCTGAATCAGTCGGGAAGGGGATAACACACACACAAAAGCCTATTTCAGACGGCTCTTTAAAAGTTGCCCTCAATGCGGTAGGGGATTCCGACTATTTCAAGACCCTTGGCATCAGCTTTACGAAAGGCAGGAATTTTGCGGGTGATCGCGGAAAGGACAGCCTCTGTGCCATCTTCAACGAAGCCGCGATAGAACAGATGCAATTAAAACAACCTTTGAACAGCATCATATCATCCTTCTCAAACCCGACACTGCCCCACAGGCTTCGCATTATCGGCGTGGTAAACAATGCGCTGACCAATGGCCCTTTTGCCAAAGCGGAGCCGACCATATATGTTTATCAGCCATGGACCTTTGTTATAACCTATCGCTTATCTTCTAACGTGGATGCACATGCGGCGATAGACAGGCTGCGGACAATATTCAACAGGTACCGCCCGGAATACCCCTTTCAATACCATTTCGTGGATGAAAGCTTCGCCGCCAAGTTCGCCGTGGAAAGCCTGGTGGGTAAGTTATCCGGAATTTTTGCAGCACTGGCGATATTCGTCTCCTGTCTGGGCTTGTATGGATTGACAGCCTTTGTGGCCGGGCAGCGTAACAAGGAGATCGGCATACGGAAGGTACTGGGCGCATCCGTACGAAGTGTATTTTTCCTTGTTGCAAAAGATTTCATTTTGCTGGTGTTCATCAGTTGTGTCATTGCTTCGCCGCTGGCATTTTATTTTCTGCGGAACTGGCTGCAGGGATATTACTATCATACTTCGATCAGCGTGCTCGTGTTTCTCCTTGCCGGCGCCGGAGCCATGGTCATAGCGATAGCCACGATCAGTTTCCAGGCGGTGAAAGCGGCTTTATTGAACCCCGTCAAATCCTTGCAGACGGAATGAAGTAACTGATAAAGCTTACATCATTCGGTGCGCAATGATTCGACCGGATTGGCCATTGCCGCCCGCATCGCCTGAAAACCCACCGTAAGCAGCGCTATTCCAATGGCCGCCGCTCCGGCTGCAACAAACATCCAGACGTTAAGCGCTGTCCGGTACGCAAAGCCCTGCAGCCAGTCATGCATGAAGTACCAGGCCAGGGGGCTGGCGATCAATAAGGCTATCAGAATCAGCCGTACGATTTCCCTGCAAAGCATGGCCATAATGCCAGGCACAGTGGCTCCCAGCACCTTCCGGATGCCGATCTCCCTGGCCCTTTTTCCCGTAGAAAAAATGGCGAGGCCCAGCAGCCCTAAACAGGAGATCAGAACGGTGATCCCCATTGCCAAATTGGTCAGCCGTTCGGTCCGGAGATCGTCCGCATACATATTGGCGATGCTGTCGTCCAGGAATGCATAGCCAAATGGCTTCCCGGGGAAGACGGCCTTCCATTCCTTCTCCATATTGCCGATGAGCGTCTTCAGCTCACCGGCTGCCATGCCTTTCGCAGCGATTTTGACCGCAATAGTGTTCTCCTTTCGGGGATTGTGTTTGATGATGACTGGCCAGGTAGCCTGGTGGAAAGAGTTCTCGTAAAAATCAGCCACCACCCCGGCTACGGGACAGGCCTCCCCGGGACCGATGACTACTTCCCGGCCGATGGCCTTGCCCACGTCGGTAAAACCCAGGGCATGGGCACAAGCCTCGCTGATAAGCAGTTCCCCGGTACTGTCGCCTGGAAGCAGGTTTCGCCCCGCAACCAGCTTCATCCCATAAAAAGGAACGTAATCTTTGTCGCCGTAATGAAATGATATGCTGATCGGCTTTGCGTCGTCGCCGCCCTTTAGCCCGCCACCCTCGAATCCCGAATGCATCTGGTCCATCGGCGACTTCCACTCTCTGATCACCTGCCCGACGCCAGGCAATTGCCGGATCTTATTCATCAATACCACTATCCTGCCCGTCTCATCGCTGGCTGCTGGCCGGGTCCTGACCTTATCCGGCCCGAAAGATGAACCACTTAGTGTATTGTCGTGCGGAGCGCCGAGCGTGATGATCGCATCCGTCTGGAAACCAAGGTCTGTATGCAGGGCGAACCGGAGCTGCGAACCGATGACGACGGACGCTATGATAAACAACAGCGATATGCTAAACTGGAAGACAATAAGGCCTTTGCGCAGCGCCCCTTTTCCGCTGCCCGGCAAAGCATTGATCCCTTTCAGGGTCACCGTGGATTGATAGTTGCCCAGCAGCTTCGCAGGATAAAACCCGGCGAGCAGGGTGGTAACCGCAATGACCAGCAACAAAAACAGCAGCGTGGCGCCATTCAACCGGAAGTGAACACCCGCTGGTATCAAATCGGCGAACACGCTTAAAGCCGGCTTTATCGCCAGCACTGCAATAGCCGCCGCAGCCACCGTCAACAATAAAGTTTCGGTGAAAAATTGAACGGCGATGCCCGACCTGCTGCCACCCAGCACCTTTCGGACGCCGATCTCTCTGGCTCTTTGCATGGATTGCGCGGTAGACAAATTGACAAAATTGATCATGGCAAGAATAAGGATGAAACCTGCAACAGCTATCAGTGTGTACAACACCGGCAGGCTGGCCTTTCTGCCCGCACCGCCATATTCCTGGTGAAAATGGCTGCCCGACAGCGGTTTCAAATGAGCGGAGAACGCCGGTTGCGAGCCGAAGTGCCGTTTGGCCAGGGCGGTAAACTGCGCATCTATTTGAGAAGGCCTTACGTTCTTGGCCAGTTTGATCATTACTTTGCTGGAACGATCCAGTTTGTCCCAGGCGTCCAGCGTTATTTTATTCTTCAGAAAACTAACGGGGATCGTAGCATACGATATCCATTGGCCAAAATTAAAATCACTGTTGCCGGTCCAATCGGCGACGACACCGGTTACCCTGACCAGGAGCGAATCCTGGTAATAGATGGTCCGGCCGATGATCCTTTCCGGGTTAAGATCGCCGAAGTATTCCCTGGCTTTTTCCGCGGTCAGCACAACAGAGTTAGGCATAGCCAGGGAAGTTGCGGCATTTCCGCTTAACCACCGGTAGCGAAAGATGTCGAAGTATTGCGGCTCCGCGATAGCAATGTTGCCGCTGCGGTCAAAGCGCTTTGGTTTTTCGTTGGAGCCACCTGGTATCGTCACGCTGGCCTCATAGGTCTGAAAGGCGGCCACGGTCTGAAAGCCGGTCATCTCCCGGCGCATGGCGGCCGGCATCGGGCCAGGGACGCAATTCCAATGGCCACCATACATCACTGCGTCCACACAATAGATGCGGTCACGGTCCGGATGAAAGTTATCAAAACTGAATTCGTACCGGGTAGTCAGATAAATGACCAGGCAGGCGCAAATACCCAATGCCAATCCCAGGACATTGAAGAGACTGTAAATTTTGTTTCTGACGACGCTTCGCCAGGCAGCGATCCAATAGCTTTTAAGCATAAAATTTATTTACTCATCCTGTTAACCTTTCAAATTAAATAGTAACGATTACATGTCATGGATTCAACGCCCAAATCCATCGTCAGATCATTCAGTACGCAGGCTTTTCACCGGGTTCATCAGGGCTGCTTTTAAAGCCTGGTAACTGACGGTGGCGAGGGTGATCGAAAGGATACCCGCACCCGCGGCCACGAAGATCCACAGGGGCAGGGAAGTGTGCAGCGGATAGTTTTCGAGCCACCTGCTCATGAGGAAATACGATATCGGCATGGAGACAAGACAGGAGAGGATCACCAGCTTCAGGAAGTCGCCGGAGAGGAGCGCCCAGAGATTGACGACGCGGGCGCCAAGGACCTTGCGGACGCCGATCTCTTTTGTGCGCTGTTCCGCGACGAAAGAAGCCAGGCCGAACAGGCCGAGGCAGGAGATGAGGATCGCCAGACAGGAAAAGACGGTGGTCAGGTTGCCGATATGGGTTTCAGTGATGAATTTTCGCTCGTATTCTTCGTCGTTGAAATGATAGAGGAAGGGGCTGGCCGGGTTGAACTTTTTGTAAACGGATGCTATCGCGGCCAGGGCGGTGCGGACGGGCGTGCCGGGC
>Ga0207707_10003613_pt1 | contig 13712 bp, 14 predicted proteins | sample KBSC83BmetaG_FD_184336 | JGI IMG/M metagenome (GOLD analysis project Ga0207707, IMG submission 184336) | Corn rhizosphere microbial communities from Kellogg Biological Station, Michigan, USA - KBS C8-3B metaG (SPAdes) (version 2) | ecosystem: Host-associated > Plants > Roots > Rhizosphere ...
TCGCCACCCGGTACGGTTTCGCGCTCGGCGGCGGCAACGCGCTGATCGCGCACGGCCTCATCACCCGGCCGACCCAGGACGTGGACCTGTTCACGAACGAGGAGGCCGGCGTGGAAGCGGCGGCCGGGTCGGTGGAGAGCGCGCTGCAGGCGGCCGGGTTCGCCGCCGAACGGGAGGACAACGCCGCCGATCTGGCCGACATCTTCGAGGGCATGGGCGACGGCCTGGCCGAGTGGACGGTCACCGCGCCCGACGGGCAGCGGATGATGCTGCAGCTGGCCTACTTCGACCGGACGGCGCAGCCGGTGACGATGGACGTCGGGCCGGTGCTCAGCCTCGAGGACGTGGTGGGCGGCAAGATCTGCGCGCTGGCGGGCCGGGCCGAGCCCCGTGACTACATCGATACGGCCGCGGCGCTCAAGCGCTACAGCATCAACGACGCGATCGGTCTCGCCCGCCGCCTCGATCCGGGCCTGGAAGACCGCGACTTCGCCGACGCCGCCCGTCGCCTGGACCGCTGGGGCGACGCGATTTTCGCGCCTTTCGGCCTTGGCCCGGACGACGTGGCCGCGCTGCGGGCGGCGTTCGCCGACTGGCCCCGCTGACGCCGGGAGATGCCGAGCCCGGGTGCGGCGAACGATCCTGTCTGGCTAGATCTCGGGGAAAGTCACGAAAAAGGGTTCGTCGGGGAGCCGGCGGGCGGACCGGTTACCGGGTGGCGTAATCTACGTCCGGGCCGACACTGAGGACGGAGACGGAAGCGGATGTACAAGCCGAGCCAGGAGGCACTGAACCTGCACGCGGCGGACGTCGAGGAGGCGGCGGAGCGCGGCAAGCTGCTTGACGCCGCCCGGGCGGCGGACGTGGCGCTGCGCGAGGCCGAGGCCACGCGCGCCCCCGTGACCGAGGTGCACCGGCTGGCCAAGGAGCTTGACGCGGCGCTGACCGCCGCCATGCGGGCCGCCTACGCCGCGCAGCGCGCCGAGATCGGCCCGCGCGGCTACGAAGACCGGATCTTCAACCGCAAGGCCAAGGCGAAGCCCGCCGTCCGCGCGCTCACCGCCGAAGCCGAGCGGCTCCTGACGCTTCGCGAGAACCACCGGCTTAACCGCATCCCTGAAGTCCCGCACGTGCCGGCCGTCTGAAACGTTTCCTAATCTCCACATAGCGCCAGGCGGCGCCGACAACCCCGGCCACGCCTGGCGTTTGCGTTATCCTCCCAGGTCAGCGCCCGCCCCGACGTAGGCTAGCGTTCAGGTGCGGGTGCGTGTTCGGGCAGTATCGCCCGCATTCGTTCGGTAGGATCCAAGGCAACCCCGACGGGTGCGTCAGCTTCGCTGAAGGTCTGAACCATTCGGCAAGCATGACCGTATCAACAATAGGGAAATCTCCGTGTAACGCGCCGGCAAGTCGCTTGCACTCGCCGGCCCGTCGGGGCAAAGTTAAGTTAAGTGGTCTAGGCCATTTGGTAGGGGTTTGCGGGGCATATCCCGTCGCCCAGGCTTGTTCCGGGCAACAGGATGTCACGCTGGGCCAAGTGGCGTGAGACCGTGGACTGTGAGAAAGCCAGGAGGCACTGCCATGTGCCCGCACCTACCACCCTGTCCGGACGCGTCAGCACCCGACCGCGAGGCGGCGCACACGATCGCGAGCCACCCGGAGCAGGGCTGGTCACTGCTCTGCAACGGCGTCGTAATCTTCGAAGACACTGGTGAGCTGCTACCCAACGGGGCCACCATCGCTCCGCACCGGCCCACCGACCATCAGGCGCCAGCCGCCTGAGCAGGTAAAACCTGCCGCGCACGCCTGATGTGTCCGCCCGTTTCGCGGCCAGGCGCGCTGCCGTAGTCCCCGGTATGCGGGGTCGTCACCCGGGGATCGGGTCGTCACCCGGAACCGAGCGGGGGTCGCTCACCCGAGAGGCAACCGCCCGCTCAGCCAGTTCTTAACGGCCACGCCAACCGCCGTCGGCAGCTTCGACAGGGCGTGCGCCTCCCCCGGAAGAACGACGACCTCCGTCATCGCGTCCGGCTCGGGGACACCGAAAGGGTCGCGCTCCCCGTTGACGACCAGGACGCTGGTCCCGGCACCGCGCAATTCCGGATCCCTAGACTTGCCTGGCTGCCCCGGCGGGTGCAGCGGGAACGCGAGCGCGATAACGCCGACGGCGCCCACCTGGCGCGCGGTACGACAGGCGACCCGCGCCCCGTTCGAGCGGCCGCACTGGACAAGTGGCAACCCGCCGCCGGGCGCCGTCTCCTCGCGCAGCAGGCCGGCGAGTTCCACCCAGGCGGCGTCCTGCTTCGCCGCGGATCCCGGCGCGCGAGCGCCCCTGACCCGGTAAGGCTGGGTCACCAGGGCCGTCGCCGCGCCAAGCTCGCGGGCGACGTCGCGGACCGCGAGAATGTCGGCGGTGTCCGGGGTGCCGCCCGCACCGTGGGTGAGCATGACGAGGAAGGCCGGCCGTTCCGGCTGCTCAAGCAGCACGTGAGCGGGCCCCGCTGAGGTCATGAACTCCTTCACGTCACGCACCGTACCTGGCACGAGGTGCAGCCTGCGCAGGGGGTCGTCCCCGCGGGCAATACCGCACCTTGCAGTGCAACATTATTTACGTTCGGTTATCTGGCTGGGGCTCAGGGGATTGTCGCAGCGCCTGACCCTAGGGGCTGGTGCTGCGGGGCGGGGCGGCTGCTATCCGGCTGATATCCGTCTGCGCGCCGGGCCAACCCAGTTACGCGGGATACTTTGACCCCCCAGAGGGGGACGAAGTATCCCGCATCATCCCCAAGGCACCGAAAAGCTCCCAGTCGCGTCGCACTTCTTGCTGTTATCTCCATAGGCGGATGGCTCCGCTGACCGCAGCGATGATTTTGGCGGCCCCGAAGAGCAAGAACTAACGATCCAACTACTTCGCAAGGAGAGGCTTCAGGAACTGGCCCGTATAACTCTTATCGTTGCCCGCCACGTCCTCAGGCGACCCAGTCGCGATCACGGTCCCGCCGCCGGTGCCGCCCTCCGGCCCCATGTCGACGATCCAGTCGGCGGTCTTGATCACGTCGAGGTTGTGCTCGATGACCAGGACCGTGTTGCCGGTCTCGACCAGCTTGGTGAGGACGCCGAGGAGCTTGCGGATGTCCTCGAAGTGCAGGCCGGTGGTCGGCTCGTCAAGCACGTAGATCGTCCGGCCGGTCGAGCGCCGCTGCAGTTCCGTGGCCAGCTTGACCCGCTGCGCCTCGCCGCCGGACAGCGTGGTGGCCGGCTGGCCGAGGCGGACGTAGCCGAGGCCGACCTCGTTGAGCGTCTTGAGGTGCCGGTGGATCGCCGGGACCGCCTCGAAGAACGTCGCGGCCTCCTCGATCGGCATGTCGAGGACCTCGGCGATCGACTTGCCCTTGTAGTGCACCTGGAGCGTGTCGGTGTTGTAGCGGGCCCCGTGGCACACCTCGCACGGCACGTACACGTCCGGCAGGAACTGCATCTCGATCTTGATCGTGCCGTCGCCCGCGCAGGCCTCGCAGCGGCCGCCCTTGACGTTGAACGAGAACCGGCCCGGCTGATAGCCCCGGACCTTCGCCTCGGTCGTCGCCGCGAACAGCTTCCTGATGTGGTCGAACACGCCGGTGTAGGTCGCCGGGTTGGACCGCGGGGTGCGGCCGATCGGCCCCTGGTCGACGTGCACCACTTTGTCGAGCTGGTCCATGCCGGTGACCCGCACGTGCTTGCCGGGAACGGTGCGCGCGCCGTGCAGTTCCTTCGCCAGCGCCCGGTAGAGGATGTCGTTGACCAGGGTGGACTTGCCCGATCCGCTGACCCCGGTGACCGCGACGAACAGGCCGAGCGGGAACGACACGTCGACGTTCTTGAGGTTGTTCTCCGCGGCGCCCTTGACCGTCAGCTCACGGCCCTTGGTCGGCTGGCGCCGCTTGTGCGGCACCTCGATCGCCTTGCGTCCCGACAGGTACGCGCCGGTCATGCTCGTGTCGCTCTTGACGAGCTCATCGACGGTGCCGCTCACCACGACGTGACCGCCGTGCTCGCCCGCGCCCGGTCCGATGTCGACCACCCAGTCGGCGGACCTGATCGTCTCCTCGTCGTGCTCGACGACGATGAGCGTGTTGCCGAGGTCCCGCAGCCGCAGCAGCGTGTCCAGCAGCTTCTGGTTGTCCCGCTGGTGCAGGCCGATCGACGGCTCGTCCAGCACGTACAGCACGCCGACCAGGCCGGAGCCGATCTGGGTGGCGAGCCTGATCCGCTGCGCCTCGCCGCCGGCCAGCGTCGCGGACGCGCGGTCGAGCGTCAGGTAGTCGAGGCCCACGTCGAGCAGGAAGCCGAGGCGGGCGTTGACCTCCTTGAGGATCAGCCGCGCGATCGCCATGTCGCGCTCGGACAGCTCCAGGTTGAGCAGGTTCTTGGCCAGCTCGCCGATCGGCTGGCCGCAGTAGTCGGCGATCGACTTGTCGTCGATCGTGACCGCGAGCGAGACCGGCTTGAGGCGCGCGCCCTTACACGAGGGGCAGGGCACCTCGCGCATGAAGCCCGCGAACTTCTCCCTGCTCGAGTCCGACTCGGCCTCGGCGTGACGGCGCTCCACGTACGTGATCGCGCCCTCGAAGTTCGTGTAGTAGGACCGCTCGCGGCCGTAACGGTTCTTGTAGCGGACGTGAACCTGCTGGTCAAGCCCGTACAGCAGCGCCTTCTTCGCCTTGGCGGGCAGCCGCTCCCACGGGGTGTCGGTGCGGAACCCGATGGTCTCCGCCAGCGCCTCGATGAGCCGGTCGAAGTAGTCGCTCACGTGCCCGCCGGCCCACGGCGCGATCGCGCCCTCGTCCAGGGACTTGGCCGGGTCGGGCACGATGAGCTCGGGGTCGACCTCCATCCGGGTGCCGAGGCCGGTGCAGTCCGGGCAGGCGCCCCACGGGGAGTTGAAGCTGAACGACCTTGGCTCGAGCTCGTCGAAGGACAGGTCGTCGTACAGGCAGGCCAGGTGCTCGGAGTACATCCGCTCGCGGTGCGGGTCGTCCTCGGGCAGGTCGACGAAGTCGAGGATGACGACGCCGCCCGCAAGGCCCAGCGCGGTCTCGACCGAGTCGGTGAGCCGCCGCCGGGCCGTGTCCTTGACGGCGAGCCGGTCGATGATGACCTCGATGTCGTGCTTCTCGTACTTCTTCAGCACGGGCAGGGTGGTCGTGTCGTTCGCCACCTCGTCAAGCCGGATCACCGTGCCGTCGACCCGCGCTCGGGAGTAGCCCTTGGCCTGGAGTTCCTTGAGCAGCTCGGTGTACTCGCCCTTGCGGCCGCGGACGACCGGGGCGAGAACCTGAAACCGGGTACCCTCCTCAAGCTCGAGGACCCGGTCCACGATCTGCTGCGGGGTCTGCCGCGCGATCGGCCGGCCGCAGACCGGGCAGTGCGGCTTGCCGGCCCGGGCGAAGAGCAGCCGCAGGTAGTCGTACACCTCGGTGACCGTGCCGACGGTGGACCGGGGGTTGCGGCTCGCGGACTTCTGGTCGATGGAGACGGCCGGCGACAGCCCGTCGATGAAGTCCACGTCCGGCTTGTCCATCTGGCCGAGGAACTGCCGCGCGTACGCCGACAGGGACTCCACGTACCGCCGCTGCCCCTCGGCGAAGATCGTGTCGAACGCCAGGCTGGACTTGCCAGAACCGGAAAGGCCGGTGAACACGATCATGGCGTCGCGCGGGAGGTCAAGCGAGACATCCTTGAGGTTGTGCTCGCGTGCGCCGCGAACGACAAGCCGGTCAGCCACTGCGCGCTCTTCTCTTCAGTAAGTCGTACGTACTTGCGGTTCGTGGGACGAGCCCGGCCGACACCGGACCACGGGCATCGTAACGAGGGGGTCTGACATTCCATCCCCCGGCAGAACCGCCACCTTCATAGCGCTGCGCGCCCGCTGGTTATGCCCGGCCCCGCGGCCGCTCCAGGGGAAGAGCCAGCCGTGCTTCCAGCGTACGGCACCGGTGCTCCGCCGACCGGGCGGACCTGAAAATATCTTCGAAGGAAGAGTCGGCCGCTTCCGTTCGGAATACTCCTGTTCTCATCCCGGGGACCCGGGCGGGCGGCTCGCCGGGACGGGTGTTCGCGGCGGCGGCCGTACGTCGCCCGGCCGCAGGGACGTCGCCGGGCGGAGCTGGGGCGGCACCGGGCCGGAGCCGACCCGAGCCAGGGCGGTGCCGACTGGGAGCCGGGGCGGTGCCGGGCGTAGCCGCGGCTGTCCGAGACTATGATCGGGCCGGTGAGGCACAATCCGTCCACCGTGGTGGTGCTGGCCGGGCGGACGACCGAGCAGGTGCTCGCCGCCGTCGGCCGGTCGCTCAACGTCGTGCTCGTCCGGCCCGAGCAGCCGCCACCGGACAGCGGGACGGGGACCGGGGCCGGGCTGGACGCGGCGGCCGCGGCGCTGCGCCGGGCCGCGGGCATCAGCGCCGCTTACGTGCTAGTCGCCGCCGACCCGCTGAGCGCGGTCGCCGCCGCGTGGCAGGCGATGTGGGACGTCACGGCCGAGCCGCGCGGGAGCGACGAGTTCGAGCTTCGGGCGGCGGAGGCGCTGGCGGCCTGGCGGGCGAAGCAATTCGAGCTGCCCGACTACTACCTGGTCCTGGCCGACGAGACCGCCCCCGGCGGCGCCGGCACTCCGGGCACGTCCGTCGCCGGCGAGTTGCGCGCCGACTTCTACCTGGGGCCGCTGCGCGCCGTCCGGCCGAACCGGGTGTCGGTCGCGGCCGGGGTGTCGCCGGAGGCGCAGGCGGACGCGCTGCTGAGCGAGCTCGGCTCGCTGCGGCACGGTCCGTGGTGGCCGCCGCTCGACGATGTCTTCCGCACGGCGCGCGGTTTCTACCCGGGCACGCTCGCCGAGTCTTCCTCGGCGGGACGGGCTAGCCTGGTGTCTTAGGTCAGGATCCTGATCGAACGGCGCGGGCCGGCGCAGACACCCGCCGGCCGGCAGGGATAGATTTTTCCCGTGACTTACACGGGAGACGTGCGTGTCGGCGGACCATCGGACACGCGGGAGATCAACGGCCTGACCGTGACCAAGATCGCGGTGGGCGAGATGCACAACAATGCCTACCTGCTTCGGGATGCGAACGGGCAGGCGCTGCTGATCGACGCGGCCGCCGAGCCCCGGCGGCTGCTCGAGATGATCGGCGACACGCCGGTCGTAAAGATCGTGACCACGCACCAGCACCCCGATCACTGGCAGGCGCTTGCCGAGGTGAAGGCCGCGACCGGGGCCGTCACCGTGGCGCACCCCGCGGACGCGCCGGGGATCCCGGTGCCGACCGACGAGCTCGTCGAGGACGGCGACACGATCGAGTTCGGCGATACGCGGCTGTCCGTGACCCACCTGGTCGGGCACACGCCCGGGTCGATCGCGCTGACCTACGACGCCGCCGGGCCCGCGCCGCACCTGTTCACCGGGGACTGCCTGTTCCCCGGCGGCGTCGGCAACACGCAGCAGGACCCGGCGCGGTTCAGCTCGCTGTATTCGGATGTCGTCGCGAAGATCTTCGACCGGCTGCCCGACACGACCTGGGTCTACCCCGGCCACGGCGGGGACACCACGCTGGGGGCCGAGCGGCCGCACCTGGAAGAGTGGCACGAGCGCGGCTGGTAGGCCTGCCTGCGATGCCGGGTGGTCCCAGTGGAGAAGCGAGGCCGTGTCGCGATCCTGCGGGAGCGCGGCCGCGCGGGGTGCGGCGGCGCCACTTCTTGCTGTTATCTCCGTAGAAGAGCGTCGCGGTGGGCTAGCGCCAGCATCAGCAGGGCCGCGGCCGCCGCCTGGAGCGGTGCGTCGTTGCGGAGTTCGGTGACCGAGGGCTCGTCGAAGGGGCGGGGCTTGATCACCCGGCCCTCGGCGTTCGCGTCCACCAGTTCACCGAACAAGTCGTCGTACAGCGGCGCGTCGATCACCACGACCGCGAGCAGGTCAAGCGCGAACGTAAGCGGGTCAGCGCCGAGGCCGAGGCACCAAGCGCGGACGCGACCGTCGGCGAGTCCGTCGGTCATCGCTTTCGCCAGCGGCCAGGCGGCGTAGTCGATCGGCGCGTGCTCGCTGCCGTGGTCTTCGTCCGCGCCGAGGAGTTCTTCGGCGTACTCGCGGAGCAGGCCGCGCCACAGGCCGAAGTCGTTGGCCTCGTTCCACGGCGCCTCGCCGGACGGCTGGAAGACGCCGACGGGGATCACCTGGTACAGGCCGCCCGCGTGGCTCACTCGGCCGGGCTGCCGGTAGTGCAGCGGGAACGTCGCGGTGCCCGCCGAGCGGTCGTACCGAAGGGTCAGCGCGCTCACCGCCAGCGTCGCCGAGCGGCCGGCGAGGCCGCCTACCGGACCGCCGAGCGCGGCCCGGTAGGGGCGGTCGGCTGGCGCGGCACCGGACTCGGCGGCGGCGTACTCGAGGCCGGCCGGGCCGCTGGCATCGACCCCGTCGAAGAACCTTCCCCGGCCGAAGGCCAGCCGCGGGCCCGCCGCGCCGCTCAGGTCCGCCTCGATGAGCCGGTACGTGGGCCGGTTCTCGAAGACCGTGGGCGCGGCGAGCGCGGCGACCACGTCGCTGTAGCGCCGGTACCTGGTGCCGTCCGCGCGTTCCGGCAGCGCATACGGGGCCAAGGCCGCCAAGTCGGGGAGGTCGGGGCGCGACGCGCCGGGACGGAACTCCAGCCGGACGCTTTCCATCGGGACCGGCGCGGGCAGCCGCCAGGACGGCCGGGCGAGCAGCGGGGTGCCGGCCAGCCGGAGCCCGGGCGGGTAGCCGGCCGCGGCGCGGACCGCCAGGTCGTAGCGGTTACGGCTCAGGGCGGAGGTCAGCCGGAGCCACATCTCTTCCGACGGTGTGCGGTCGGTCATAGCACCCTCCGTGACGGATTCCCATCGCTCCGCGGAAATCAGTCGACAGCCGACTGACGCATACTGGGGAAGCCAACGGGCCGGCGCCGGGAACATGATATTTCACTTACTCATGGGCACACGTCGACAAACCCGAGTCAACACGATCGCACTTACCCTAATGGCGCTGCTCGGACTCGGCGCGCTGGCCGGCTGCAGCGGCAGCGGCTCGGCACCACCGGCCGCCACCGCGTCAGGCGGCAAGGCCGCCTCGTCCGCCGGGTCATCCCCAGGCGCGAGGCCCCTGGCCGCATCCGTCGCGAGGTCCGCACCCGCCCTGCTCCGTGGCGCGCTCGCCGCCCTGCGTTCCGGCGGCTCGGTGCACGTTGACATCAACGTGACCTTGCCGGGAGGCTCGATCGTTGAGTCCGACGACGCAACGGCAAGCGGCGGACGGCAGATCATGAGCATTGGCCAGGCCGCGCACGCGACCATCCTGTTCATCGCCGGGGTCGGCTACGTCAATGCCGACGCCAAAGGCCTGAACGGGTTCTTCGGGGTGCCACAGCTGCAAGCGAAACAGTTCGCCGACCGGTGGATCGCCCTCCGGCATGGCGACAAGCTCGGTCAGACCACCTACGACGACCTGACCGCGGGGATCACGTTGTCCTCGGTCGCCAGCGAGCTTGAGCCCGCCAGCACCCCCAAGCTGGCCCCGTCCAACACCATCAACGGCCAGCGGGTCGTCGCCGTGCAGGCGCCAGCGCAGGTCAGCGGCCTGACATCCAAGGCGACGGAAACGCTCGACGTAACGGACAACTCACTGATGCGGCCCGTGCTGGCCAAGGTGGTGGCAGGCGGCGGCTACTCGTCCCAGATGTCGTTCACCCACTGGGGCGAGACGCTGCACCTGAGCGCGCCAAGCAGCGCGGTTCCCGCCTCCTCCGTCACGCCCGCCTCAGTCACCGCGTGATACGCTAAATCGGTTAAGCTCAATATCGTGGTGGCGGAGGAAATGGCTGAGGAAAGGTGTCGCTAGATGAGCGCTGACGGGCAACTGCGTTTCCCCGACGGGTTCCTGTGGGGAGCGGCCACGGCCGCCTACCAGATCGAAGGAGCACCGGACGCCGACGGGAAGGGGCAGTCGATCTGGGATACGTTCAGCCACACTCCAGGTAAGACCTACCACGGCGACACCGGCGACGTCGCGTGTGACAGCTACCACCGGTACCCGGAGGATATCGCGCTCCTGGCGCGCATCGGGGCGGGCGCCTACCGGCTGAGCCTGTCCTGGCCGCGCATCCAGCCCGACGGGCGCGGCGCGGTCAACGCCAAGGGCCTCGACTACTACAACCGGGTGATCGACGGGCTGCTCGAAGCGGGCATCCAGCCCGCGGTGACGCTCTACCACTGGGACCTGCCGCAGGCCCTGCAGGACGAGGGCGGCTGGGCGAACCGGGACATCGCCGACTGGTTCGCCGAGTTCGCGGGCATCGCGGGCGAGGCCTTCGGCGACCGGGTGCCGAAGTGGATCACGCTGAACGAGCCGTGGGTCGTCGCGCACGTCGGTTACCGGGACGGGCGGCACGCGCCTGGCATCCGCGACGCCGCGCAGGCGGTCGCCGCCAACCACCACCTGCTGCTCGCGCACGGCCGGGCGGTCGCCGCGCTGCGGGCGTCGTCCACCGCCGGCGACATCGGCATCACGCTCAACCTGACGGTGGAGCGGCCGGTCACGCCGGAGGCCGCCGGCCACGCGGCCGAGCTCGAGGCGCGGCAGAACGGGGTCTACCTTGACCCGATCTTCCGCGGCCGGTACCCGGAGCTGCTCGACGGTAACGCGGCCTACTCCCCCGCCGCCGCGGGTGGCCTCGTGCGGGACGGCGACTTCGGCGTGATCGGCGCGCCGCTGGATTTCCTCGGGGTCAACTTCTACTCGCCGCACTACGTGGGGCTGCTCCGCCCGGACGGCGAGCCGCGCCGCGGCGAGACGGTGAGCGGCCCCGGCACGGTTTCCATCCAGCCCGAGGGACTGCCGATCACCGCGATGAACTGGCTGGTCGAGCCGAGCTCCATCCGCGAGCTGCTGACGCGGGTCGTCGTGCCGGTGACGGGCGAGCTGCCCGTCTACATCACGGAGAACGGGTCGGCCTGGCACGACTACCTCACGCAGGACGGCCAGGTGCACGACCTCGAGCGGATCTCCTACCTGCGCGGCCACCTGGCCGCGCTGCACGCGGCGATCGGCGACGGCGTGCCGCTCAAGGGGTACTTCGCCTGGTCGCTGCTTGACAACTTCGAGTGGGCGGAGGGGTACGCGAAGCGGTTCGGGCTCGCGTTCGTCGACTTCGAGACGCAGCGGCGGATCCTCAAGCGCAGCGGCGAGTTCTACGCGTCGGTCATCGCGGCCAACGCGCTGCCCGCCGACTGACCGCCCGGCCCGCGCCGGCCGCCTTGAATGCCGTGACGGCCGGTCAGCGAAGATCTTCGCTGACCGGCCGTCGTTTCTGCCTGCGGGCGACGTTCCCTCAGGTCCAGGCCGCCGAGGACGGTCTCGACCATGCGGTGCGGATCTGCCGCCAGCTCGGCAACCGAATCCCTCCGGCAGGCGCTGGCGGTCTACCGGGAGATCGGCTCGCCCGCCGCCGCGCGGGTCGCCGCCGCACCGCACGAGCGCGGCGAAGACTCGGACCGGAACGGCTAGCCAGAACGGAGCGCGAGGAAGAAGTCGACGCGGTCCGCCAGCGCGGACAGGTCACGGTCGGTGAGCGCCTCGATCCGGCCGATCCGGTACCGCACGGTGTTGACGTGCACGTACATCCGGGACGCGCAGGCGGACCAGGACCCGTCGCAGCCGAGGAACGACCTCAGCGTGCTTATCAGCTCGGCGTTGTGCCTGTCGTCGTACTCCTTGAGCGGGCCGAGGAGGCGGTCGCTTGACGGGCGCAGTACCCGTGCGGGGACGCTGGCCAGCAGCAGGTCGTGCAGCGGCCGCTCCGGATCGCCGGCCGCGATGTCCGGCCCAGGCTGCGCGTGGGGAGGCAGCACAAGTCGTTCCGCTGACATCTCGAGCGGTTCTCCGGCCGGCACGCGCACCTCCAGTTAGCGACCGCGCTACCGTAACCCGCGCATGTTTATCGGAAGCTACAAAACCAATAGCGCCGTGTTACGGCGCATTCGGCCGGGCCGGGCGAACTAGCCTGGCTCAGGCTCCAACCCTCACGCACCGGGAGGTTTCGTGACCCTGGCCTCGTTCAACGCGGCGCCCGAACAGGAAGCGCAGGCCGAGATGCTGGCGTGCTGCGCGTCGCGCCGGTTCGCCGCGGCGATGGCGGCCGGACGGCCCTGTCGGTCGCCGGCGGCGGCCGAGGCGGCGGTCAGGACCGTCTTCGGCTCGCTGACCTGGCCCGACGTGCTTGAGGCGATGGACGCCCACCCGCGGATCGGCGCCCGCGGGTCCGGCCAGTCGGCCGCCGAGCAGTCCGGCGTCGCCGACGACTCGCGGGCGGCCCTGCAGGCCGGCAACGCCGCGTACGAGGAACGGTTCGGCCACGTGTTCCTGATCTGCGCGACCGGGCTCAGCGGCGAGCAGATGCTTGCCGCCCTCCGGCAGCGGCTGGCAAACGACGAGACATCCGAACGACTTGTGGCTACCGCCGAATTGCGAAAAATTACCGTGCTGCGCGTCAGGAAGGCCCTCGCCGCATGACCATCTCCACCCACGTCCTCGACGCCGGCCTCGGCACGCCCGCCGCGGGCGTCTCCGTCACGCTGTCGCGGCTGGAGGTCGGCTGGCTGGACATCGAATCGGGCGTGACCGACGCGGACGGCCGGCACCGCTTCCTCGCGGACGCCCCCGCGGGGACGTACTGCCTGACGTTCGGCACCGGCGCGTACTTCGCGGCCCGCTCGGTCGCGACGTTCTACCCCGAGGTCGCGATCACCTTCACGATCCCCGAACCTGCTGTCGAGGAGGACGCCGACGTCCCCGCGCACTTCCACGTCCCGCTGCTGCTGTCGCCTTTCGCGTACTCGACCTACCGAGGCAGCTGAACTTCTTGCTGTTATCGGCGAGAGGCGCTCGCGTGTCCGGCCGTGCGGCAACCCGCAGGGTCCTTTGGGCCCTTCTAAGGGCAATACCGGTAGCTTATGAGAGGCGTGGTGCCGTTGAGGGTGGCGCGCTGGATAACAGCCCCGTCATCGGGGCCCGGTCGGCCGTTAGCGTGGAAACTTTGCATCCAGCGGAAAGAAAACACGCATATAGCGTGCAAAGTTTCCACCGGATGCGGAATTTCCACGTTCTTGCCGCGTGCGGCACCATAGCGCCCCGCAAATCCGGAATGCGAGGCGAGGCACCCGGGGCGGGGAGATGGTGGATGGATAGGCATGCCAAGGCGACCTCGTCCATCCGCCATCTTTTTCTGACGAGTTGGCGATGACGGGAACGGTGAGCTTTTTAGCGGAACCTGACATGGGGCGCGGGCCGGTGGTGATTTCGGCGGGCTCGACGTCCAGGGTCGGTCGTGGCTGGGCTAAGCCTGGGGGAACAACGGGGCCAGGGTTGCCAGGGTGGCTTGGAGGCGGGTGAGGAGTTCTTCGAGTTCCTCGTCGGTGGACGTTAGGGGCGGGCCGATGAGGATGGCGTCGCCTTGCGTGCCGTCCACGCAGAAGCGGGCCGGGTAGACGATCAGCCGGCTGGCCGCCGCCGCGGCGACCGCCTTGGCGGTGACGTCGAGGGCGGGGTCGGGGGGTGCGGCCGTGACTGGGTCCGCGACGAACTCCAGGCCCCACATGTAGCCGGCGCCGCGGACGTCGCCGACGAAGGGGAACTCCTTCCGCAGCGCCCGGAGCCGGTCGCTGAGCCGTGCGCC
>Ga0207707_10003618_pt1 | contig 13704 bp, 8 predicted proteins | sample KBSC83BmetaG_FD_184336 | JGI IMG/M metagenome (GOLD analysis project Ga0207707, IMG submission 184336) | Corn rhizosphere microbial communities from Kellogg Biological Station, Michigan, USA - KBS C8-3B metaG (SPAdes) (version 2) | ecosystem: Host-associated > Plants > Roots > Rhizosphere ...
ATGCCCGACCAGCCGCTGCGCGGGCGGCCCCAGTTTGCTCAGGTCCGGTGTGCGCTGGCACGCAGCCAGCGTGATACACGCCACCAGCATGGCGACGAGCCGTGTCCACGACTGCATGCACTCCCCCTGTGATCCAGGCCGCCCTTACGGCACCGACTGTCGCACGCTAGCCGCCCGCGGACAAAGGTGTCAACGGGCACGTGGAATGTCAGTCCCGGCCGCCCCGCAGCAGTCGGCGCACCGCGGGCAAATTGCGGCGGCTGACTTCGGGGCTCGCGTCACTGCCCGCGATCAGCGCGCGCACCGTGCCATCGGGATCGCGATGCAGGCCAAGCAGGCGTTCGACCGGAATCAGGCAGGCGCGGTGCACGCGCACGAAGCGTTCGGGAAACGTGTCCTCGATCGCCTTCAGCGATTGTTCGCTCAATAGTTCGCCTGCGGCACGATGCAGCGTGACGTACTTGTCGTCGGCGGTCAGGTACAACACATCGTCGAGGCGAACCTTGAGCGGCGCGCCATGCACTTGCGCCAGCAGCGTTGCAGTCGTGGACGGTGCGCGGCGGCGCAAGGCCTGCGCGCGTGCCAGCGCTTCGCGCAGGCGTTCGATCCGCACCGGTTTCAACAAATAGTCGGCTGCGCGCAATTCGTAGGCCGCCAGCGCATGTTCTTCATAAGCGGTGCAGAACACCAGTTGCGGTGGATCGGGCAGCGCCGCGAGCCGGCGCGCGACGCCGATGCCATCGAGACCCGGCATCGCGATGTCCAGCAGCAGCAATTCCGGTTTGTGTTGTGCGCAAGCGGCCAGCGCCGCCTCGCCGTCGCCGACGCTGGCCACGACCTCGGCGCCTTCGCAATCGCGCAACAGGGCGGCGAGCCGTGCGCGCGCCAGCGGCTCGTCGTCGGCAATCAGGATGCGCACGGCAACCTCACCCGCACGCGGAACTCGCCATCCTGGTTGCGGGTTTCCAGCGTGCCGCGTTCACCGAAGTGGTACGCGATGCGGCGGCGCACGTTGTCGAGACCGTGGCCGCTGCGCGCCGGTGCCGAGGTATCCGGCAACGGATTGGCGACTTCGATTTCGACGTTGTCGCCAACGTGACGGGCGGCGATGCGCAAGATACCGCCGTCGCGGCGCGGCTGGATGCCGTGGTAAACGGCGTTCTCGACCAGCGGCTGCAACAACAGTGCGGGGATTTCCATGTCAGCCGGCAGGTCGACCAGGTCGCGTTCTACTTTGAGGCGATCGCCAAGGCGCAGTTGCTCGATCGCGAGGTAGCGATCGATCAGCACGAATTCCGCACCCAGCGTGCTCGGTTTGTCGCCCGCGCCCAGCGACGCGCGGAACAGTTCGGACAAATCTTCGACGGTGCGCTCGGCCGCGTCCGGATCGACCCGCACCAGCGCCGCGACCGTGTTCATGCTGTTGTACAAAAAGTGCGGGCGGATGCGCGCCTGCAAGGCTTCGAATTGCGCGCGCGCCACCGCCGCCAGCCGCGCGCGCCATTCCGCCAGCACGTAGAAATAGCGCAGCAGCGCCGCACCCAGCAGCGCGGCAAGGATGGTGTTGCCGGATACGAAGCGCAGCGCCGACGCGGGTGTCAGCGCGGTGCCGAGTGCGTGGTCCAGCCACACCACCACCGCGCTGGCCACGGCCACCAGCGCCACCAGTGCGCACCATGCGAGCGGCCACGCGAACGCGCGCGGCCAGCGGATCAGCAACAGCTTCAGCCGACACAGCAGCAGCGAGGCCAGCAGCGCCAGCCACACCACGAATGCCGTTGCGGTCGCGAAACTCCGCCACTGCATACGCGCGTCCGGCGCCAGCGCATCAATCACCACCACCAGTTCAGCGACGACGACCAGCGTGAAGACGGAAGCCGCGCTGCAGAAGTCCGGCAGCACGGCGGCGGTGTTTTTTTTGCGATCGTCCCTGATCGCAGCATCACCGGATTGTTTCACTGACCCAACCTCCCCAAGTCAACCAGACCAGAACGGCCTTCCGTGGCTTGCAGTTTCTGTGCGATCGTCCCTGATCGCTGCCTCGACGAATCGTCGTGCCACCAACAGTAGTTCGGTCACGGAACTCCAGAAGGGCCATCCTTGGCCTGACTTTCCACGACAGCAGGCCCTCAGGAAGTGATCCAGCGGGCCTCCACGAAATCCGCGAGATCCGCGATTTCCTGCGGGCAGACTTGATGCGCCATCGGATAGCTGTGCCAATCGACGGCATAGCCCCATTCGCGCAGCTTGTCGCGTGACCGCTCGCCGAGATACTGCGGCACCACCGGATCGAACGCCCCATGCGCCATGAAGATCGGCGTCGCGGCATTCGCATCGCTGCGTTCGCCCGCCGTCACTTCCGCCATCGGAAGATAAGCGGACAGTGCGACGATGGCCGCAAGCGCATGGGCGTGCCGCAACCCGGCCGCCAACGCCATCGCACCACCCTGCGAGAAACCCGTCAACACGATGTTCGCGATCGGCACGCCGCGTTCCACTTCGCGCGCGATCAATCTTTCGACTGCATCGATCGATGCGCGGATGCCTGTCTCATCTTGTTTCTGCGCGAGATCGAAACCGGCGATGTCGTACCACGCGCGCATCGGCAAGCCACCGTTGAGCGAGATCGGCCGCACCGGCGCATGCGGGAACACGAAGCGCAGCGGCGGCCATTCCGGCCGCACGAGCTGCGGCACGATCGGTTCGAAATCATGCCCGTCGGCGCCGAGGCCATGCAGCCAGATCACCGCGTGGCGCGGATTGGCCGCGGTTTCGATTTCCACACACTCGGACGTCACTTCGCCTGCTCCAGCGGTTGCGGTGGCAGCCCGAGTTCCTGCGCAAAGAACGCCATGGCCGCCGCGGCATTGCCGACGCGCTGGCTGAAGGATGCGGTGACGCCATGGCCTTCATTCATCCGCGTCAGCAGCAGCACCGGATCCTTCGATGTGGTCGCCACCTGCAGTGCCGCCGCAAACTTGCGCGATTGCCACGGCGCGACGCGCGGATCGTTGACGCCGGTGATCAGCAGCACCGCGGGATACGCGGTATCCGGCCTCACGTTCTGCAGCGGCGAGTACGCGCGCAACCACTCGAAGTCGGGTTTTTTCGTCACCGTGCCGTATTCCGAAATGTTGTATTGACCGTTCGGCCACAGCTCTACGCGCAGCATGTCGTAGATGCCGACCAGCGACACCACCGCGCGGTATTCCGACGGGTGCTGCGTCAGCGCGGCGCCCATCAACAGGCCGCCATTGGATCCGCCGAGGACGCCGAGATGCGCGGGATCGGTCCAATGCTGTTGCACCAAAACCTGTGCGGCCGCGTAAAAATCATCGAACACGTTCTGCTTGTTGCCGAGCATGCCCTCGGCATGCCAGCCCTCGCCGAACTCGCCGCCGCCACGGATGTTGGCCACCGCGTACACGCCGCCGCGTTCCAGCCACGCCAGGTTCGACCCGAGAAAGCGCGGCGCCGTGGTGATGCCGAAGCCGCCGTAGCCATAAAGAATCGCCGGCCGCGCGCCATTCGGCGTCACGCCCTTCATCGCGATCACGGTGACCGGAATTTTGGTGCCATCCTTCGAAGTCGCATCGAGCCGATACGTCATCACGTTGGAGTAATCCGCGGCGGGCTTCACCTCGAATACGGTCTTCAACGTGCCGTTCGTACCGTTGTATTCAGCCCAGCGCGCGGGGATCGTCCAGCCCGAGTACGTGATCAACGCGCGCGCGGAATCCGTGCTGCTGGCGATCGTGCCGACACCAATTCCGGCTTTGGGCAGTGCCACGGTGCGCACGAACTTGCCGGTGCTCGAGTATTGCTGCACGCGCCAGTCGGGACCGCGCACTTCTGTGATCAGGAAGCCGCCCTCGATCGGCGCCACCGAATGCATCGCCCACTCGCTTTGCGGCACCAGCGCCGTCGATTGGCCATTCGCATCCAGCGCCAGCAATTTGCCACGCGGCGCATCCTGATACGCGATCACCAGCAGGCGATCGCCGTCCCATGCCGCGCCCTGATTCACTTCCGACGCGGCGCGCACATTCGCCTCGGTGTCGAGCGCCCGTTTCCATGGCCCGCTGCCGGTGCGCAGATACACCTCGTCGGGCGCGCCATCGCCCGCATGCACCAGCGCGGCGCCGCGCCGGCCATCGGCCGAGGCGAGCAGCGTGTATTCGGCCACCTTCGACAAGCCCTTGCCGAATTCCAGCGTGTCGCCCTTCGCGTCGCCGCCGAGCACGTGATGGTAGAGCGCGGCATCGAATTGCGATTGATCGGATGGCACGCCCGATGGCAGGCGCACATAGGTGACGCCCTTGTCATCCGCATCCCACACCAATGCTTGCGGCGTGGTGCCGCCGCCCGCGTGCGGCAGCGCGTCGGGCAGCGCTTTGCCCGTGGCGACATCAATGAAACGGATCGTGGTTTCCTCGTTGCCGCCTTCGGCGGTGCCATAGGCCACGTATTTCCCGTCGGGCGACGGCCAGAAATCCGTGATTGCGGGCGTCCCCGCCTTCGCGTTCGGATCCACCAGCACGCGCACCTTGCCGTTCGGCCAGCCTTGCGCCACCAGCGCGGCTTGCGGCTGCGGCGGCGTCTGGCGCATGTAGAACAAGGTGTCGCCCACGATTTCCGGACTGAATTGCTGGGTGGACGTCAACGCCAGTTCGCCCACGCGTTTCGCAATGGCCTTGGCATCGCTGAAACCATCCATCACCTTTTCGGTGTACGCGTTCTGCGCCGCGATCCACTGCTTCACCGCGGGCGCATCGGCGTCCTCCAGCCAGCGGTAGGGATCGTGCACCACATTGCCGAAGAAGGTTTCGGTGACGTCGTGCTTCGCGGTCGGCGGCGGCATCGCGGGACCCTCGTGGCGGGTGTCGATCAGCGATTGATCCCATCCGGCGCCGGTTGTCGGCGGCGTCGGCGGCGTCTGCGCGCACGCGATGCTGGACAGCAAGCCGATACCCAAACCGGCCAGGATGCGGAAACCGGACATGGCGACTCCGAATGGCGGCGGAAGTCAGTGCAGCGTAACGCCGGCGCCCGCGCCGCGCCATGTGATCGGGAAAGCCGCGCCGCCGGGACCTTTGGCGCTTGCGCGTGCGAATCGCATGTGGCTACGCTTCCTCTTTTGTTCGGGGGTCACGTCCATGGATCGCATCGTCGTTGCCGGCCTGGTTGGTCTTCTGGTGAGTGCGGGGGCCTTCGCCGCCGCGCCGCAGGACGCAGCATCCGCAACCACCGCGAGCACGCCCCAGAAACTCACGCTCGCACAGATCATGGCCGACCCCGACTGGATCGGGCCGCCGGTGGAGGACGAATACTGGAGCGTGGACGGCCGCAGCGTTTACTTCAAATTGAAACGCAAGGGCTCATCGATCCAGGATCTGTACCGTGTCTCCGCGAATGGCGGCACGCCGGCCAAGTTGAGCGGCACCGAGCTCGCCAGCGCGGACGGCGCTGCGGTGTTCGATCACGCGCACGATCGCGCGGCGTTCATCCGCCACGACGACGTGTTCGTGCGCGAGGTCGCCAGCGGCACGACGCGCCAGATCACCCGCGACGACAGCGAAAAGTTCGGCCTGCAGATTTCCGCCGACGGCAACCTGGTGAGCTGGAGCCACGGCAACGAATGGTTCGTCTGGAATGCTTCGACCGGCGTGGCTGCGCCGGCGGCAACCTTGAAGATGGAAGACAACCCGGCCGACGCCAAGCCCGACCAGATGGAGCGCCTGCAGCTCAGCCTGTTCTCGACGCTGCGCGAGATCAAGGCCGACAAGGACGCGGTGCGCGCGCACAACGACAAGCTGGACGCGGAAAACCCCGCGCGCGCCGCGGCGCCGTTCTATCTCGGCGACAAGGTGCGGGTGGTGATGACGTCCTTGTCGCCGAACGCGCGCTGGCTGCTGGTGGTGACGGTGCCGAAGTCGCACCAGCGCGGCAAGCATCCGGTGGTGGTGCATTACGTCAACGATTCCGGCTATCCCGAAACCGAAAACGCGCGCACCTACGTCGGCCACAACAATCCGGCGCCGCAATCGCTGCTGCTGCTCGACCTGCAGGCGCACAAACAGTATCCGTTGTCGGTAAATGATCTGCCCGGCATCCACGACGATCCTCTGCACGCGTTGCGCGCAAAGCGCATCGCGCAACTGAAGAAGGAAGGTCACGACGATGAGGCTTCAGCGTTGGCCGCACCCAAGACGCGCCCCGTGTCGGTCAACTTCGTCATGGTCGGCGAATCGGGCTATCCCGCGATCGTGTGGAGCGCGGACGCCAGCCAGCTCGCGGTCGAGCTGGTCGCCAACGATCACAAGGATCGCTGGATCGCGTCGGTGGATTTCGCCGATCACAAGCTGGTGACGCAGAACCGCCTGACCGACCCCGCCTGGATCAACTGGAGTTTCAACGCGCTGGGCTGGCTGCCGGACAACCGCACGCTGTGGTTCGAATCGGAAGCATCGGGTTACGCGCAGTTGTTCGTGAAGCCGCTGGACGGCAAGGCGCGCGCGCTGACCGCCACCGGCTTCGAGGTTTCCACGCCGGTGGCGTCACCGGACGGCAAGTGGTTCTACGTGCGTTCCAACAAGCAGGCGCCGTATGACTACGACGTCTATCGCGTGCCGGTCGCGGGCGGCGCACTGGAACAGGTGACGCATTTCGAGGGCCTGGACGATTTCCGGTTGTCGCCGGACGGTTCGAAGCTCGCGGTGCTGCATTCCAGCGCGTACGTGCCTCCGCAGCTCGCGGTGGTGGACGCGAACGGTGGCAACGCGCGCGAACTCACCGACACCCGCACGCCGGGATACAGGGCGCTGTCGTCCACGTGGGTGGAACCGCAGTTCGTGAAGGTGCCGAGCAGCCACGGCCATTTCGGCGTCTGGGCCAAGTATTACCAACCTGCCGGCTACGACACCTCGCACACGCATCCGGCGGTGTTCTTCGTGCACGGCGCCGGCTATTTGCAGGACGTGGAAAAGAACTGGTCGTATTACTTCCGCGAGCAGATGTTCAACAACCTGCTGACGCAGGAAGGCTACGTGGTGCTGGACATGGATTACCGCGGCTCGGCCGGGTACGGGCGCGACTGGCGCGACGCGATTTACCGCCACATGGGCCATCCGGAAATCGAGGACCTGCTGGATGGCAAGGCGTGGCTGGTGAAAAACCACCATGTCGATCCGAAGCGCGTCGGCGTCTACGGGGGCTCCTACGGCGGCTTCCTCACCGAGATGGCGCTGCTGACCGCGCCGGGCGAGTTCGCGGCGGGCGCGGCCCAACGCGCACCGTCGGACTGGACCAGCTACAACGACGGCTACACGTCGGATATCCTCAACACGCCGCAGCTCGATCCCGAGGCATACAAGGTCTCCTCGCCGATCGAATACGCGAAGAACCTTGCCGACCCGCTGCTGATGAACCACGGCCTCATCGACAACAACGTGATGCCGGGTGACACGATCCGTCTGTACCAGCGCTTCATCGAGTTGCACAAGGACAATTTCTGGATGTCGCTGTATCCGATGGACCGCCACGCGTTCGAACACGCCGACGACTGGTACGACGAGTACCGCCGCATCCACGAGCTGTTCACCCGGTACGTGAAGGACAGGAATGGCGACGTTCCGGCCACTCAACACGTGGAATGACGCGACACTGGGGCATGCAAGAAAAAGGGCGCCGCATGGCGCCCTTTTTCATTGCTTCGGAACCTCCTACTTCGTGGTGTTGATGTAGTAGTTGCTCGATGCCGCGGCGCTCAGCGCACTGGTCAGTGGCAGCAACTGGCTGAGGAAGCGGTTCCAGCGGGTGACGCCCGCGGCGGACGCGAACACCACGTCGCCCGGCTTCACGTCGAAGCCGTCGGCCAGTGCGAAGGCAGCCGGCGATTTCAGGTCGAGCTGGTAAACGGTCGGGCGTTGCGTCTGCTGGCCACTCTTGTCGAAGGCGCCACGGATGACGTAAATCATGCCCCTGGACGTGACTTCGTTGAGGCCGCCGACATCGCCGATCGCCTGCGTCAGCGTGATGTCGCCGGTCTTGAAGCGCAGCGCCTGCGGGCGGGTGACTTCACCCATCACATACACCTTCTGGCGATCGTTGTAGGGCACCAGCACGCGATCGCCGCCCTGCAGGTAGATCTTGCTGGCAGGGCCGCCCTTGTCCGCGTATCCGCTCATGTCGAGGTGGTAGGTCTGGTCGCCACGCGTCAGCGTCACGTCGGCGAGATTGGCGTTCTGGTTGTCCACGCCCGCGTTGGCGATCGCTTCGCCCAGCGTCATCGGTACCGTGGTGAGGGACTGCGCGCCGGATTTCACCAGCGCGCCTTCCAGCACGACATGCTGGCTGGCGTAGTTGGCGACGCTGATGTCCACCATGGGGTTCTTGATCCAGTGCGCCAGCTTGGACGCGAGCGCCTGGCGCGCCTGCTCAATGGTCATGCCCGCGACTTTCATCAACCCGATGTAGGGGTAGTAGAGCGTGCCGTCCGGCCGCACCAGGCGGCCATTGGCCGAGCCTTCCTGCTGCGATCCCGCGGGCGAGGTCAGCTCGGGGTGGTCCCACACGGTGATGTACAACGTGTCGCCGGGGCCGATTTGATACGACTGCGGGTGATAGTCGAGCAACGCGGGCGGAATGGCCGGTGCCGTGGCCGCCGCCTGTTGCGTGGTCACCAACTGCGGCGTGATCGGAACCAGCTGCACGTAATCGTTGTTGCCGCGCACGCCCATGCCCTGCCCGGGCACGCAGCCCGCCAAAACCGCGAGGGCAGACGCGCATGCCAAGACACCCAGGACGCGCGCCACGCGCCGCCCATTCACAGCCATTGCCGATACCGGTCGACGCGCATGTGACATGTCCATGATCCGCGGGCTCCTGTGACTGTTCGATCCCTGTGCCAGCATCGGTTCGGATGCCGAGCCGGGAGTATGGTCATCCCGTGCGGCACTTGTCCACCCGGCTTGTTCATGTGATTAGCGAAGCATTTATTTATTACTTATTCATTGCATCTTTATGGATTATTCACCTGAATGAATCAGCCAGAAACATGAACGCAATGGAGCGGGATCGAATCGACGCCGCACCTGTTCTCAACTCGCGTGCACAACTAAAGACAGCGCATCCATCCGGCCAGTGACTTGGCGTGAAGTCGGCGTGAAACACAGTGGAGCCACCGCATTCGAACTGCTGGCCAGATGCTGACGATCCACTGAATGTACGTGACGCCAGCGCACTCGTTCATCGTCAATGCGTGCGCCGGTTGTCACGATCCGGTCTACACTCGATTGCCTGCCCCCTTGCGCAATGCAGTGATGGGCTGATCGAACAAAATCACGTTTCGCACGACTCGCGGCGCTTCCGACCGCGTTTCAGGAAGGTTCAATACAGACATATCACGATCCGTTCTCGAAGATTTAACCGGATCACCAACCGTCATTTTCACCACTCATGCAGTGGAAGAGTGGATGTCTCCGACGATGCTGCACTTCGCGTGCAACGCATCGAGTCGCCTGGATCGGCAAGTCAACCATCGGCAACGTCGAATCCGCGATTTTCTCAAGGCAGATGCTTCTTCCACGGGACAGGAAACCCATGAACAAGGCGATGACCATTGCAAATCCACGAGCAGCTGGATTCGACGCGCGTCCCGACGACGAACTTGACCTGCGGGCCCTCCTCGGCACGCTCCTCGACCACAAGCGGCTGATCATCGGGATCACCGCTGCATGCTTCGTGCTCGCCCTCGGTTACGTCCTTATCGCGACGCCCGTTTACGAGGCCAACGCGATGGTCCAGGTCGAACAGTCGCCGACGCTGCCGGGCTTGACCGCGGTCGCGGAAGCGGTGGGGGCGTCGAATCCGGAATCCACCGACGCGCTTTCCATCCTCACTGCGGAATCGGTGCTCAAGCCTGCGGTCGACAACCTCGACCTGAATATCGTGGTCGGCAACTACCAGATCCCCGTGCTCGGCAGCCTGATCGCGCGCGCGTACACACCGCCGGCACCCGGCGCGGTCGCCAAGCCGTGGTTCGGGCTCGCGGGCTACAACTGGGGTGGTTCGAACCTTGACATCAGCACGCTGGACGTCCCGAACGACCTGCTTGGCAAGAAGATGACGCTGGTTGCGGGCAAGGACGGCGCCTACGCGCTCTGGCTGGACAGTCCGATTCCGTTCGTCAATGGCAGGCTGCTGCTGCAAGGAACGGTCGGCCAAACGGCGAAGGGTTCCGGCGTGACGATGCTGGTGGGCAGCCTGCAGGCCAACCCGGGCATGCGTTTCCACGTCACCCGCAATTACGAGATGACGACGATCCACCGGCTGCAAAAGGACATCAATGCCAAACAGGCGTCGCAGGGTGCCAATGTCATCGAGTTGAGCTACGACAGCGACAACCCGCAGAACGCCGTCGCGGTACTCGACCAGGTCACCAAGGCGTACCTGGCCCAGAACGTGGGGCGCAACTCGGCGCAGGCCGCCAACAGCTTGAAGTTCGTGAACAAGCAACTGCCGATCGTGAAGAAGCGGCTGGAGGATGCACAGGCGGCCCTCAACGCGTACCAGCTGAAGGCGCATTCCGTGGACGTGCCGATGCAGACGCAGAGCATGCTCACGCAGATCGACACCCTCGACGCCAGCATCCAGCAGCTGGAGACGCAGAAGATCGCGGCGGCGCGGCTTTACACGCCTGCGAATCCAGCCTACCAGGCGGTGGTCAAACAGATCGGGGCCTTGTCGGCACAGAAATCCGCGATCCAGAAACGGATGGATACGCTGCCCAACACGCAACGGGAACTGCTGCGCCTGGACGGCAACGTGAGCGTGCTCAACACGACCTACAACGGACTGCTCAACGAGGAACAGCAGCTTGAAATCGCGCAGGCCGGCACCGTCGGCACCACCCGCATCGTCGACAAGCCCAGCGTGGACATCACGCGGCCGGTGAAGCCGCGCAAACTGGTGACGGTCGCTGCCAGCACCTTCATCGGCGCGTTCTTCGCGGTCGGGTTCGTGATGCTGCGCAAGATGCTCCGGCAGGGTGTCGAAGATCCGTCGGAAATCGAGCAGCTCGGCTTGCCGGTTTACACCGCGATTCCGCTCAGCGCGCAACAGATCGAGCTGTCGGAACGCAGCCAGCGCCTGTTCTCGCGGCGGCGCCATCGCCTGCTGGCACTGGCCGCGCCCGAGGACGTGGCCGCCGAAGCGCTGCGCAGTTTGCGCACCAGCCTGCGGTTCGTGCAACGCGACGCCAGCAACAAGCTGGTGATGGTTTGCGGCGCCAGTTCAAAGGCGGGCAAGACGTTCGTTTCGGCCAACCTCGCCGCGGTGAATGCGCAGGCAGGCCAGCGCGTGCTGTTGATCGACGCCAACATGCGCGACGCCCAGCTGCACACCATCCTCGGCGGAAGGCCGGAGAACGGATTGTCCGAACTGCTCGCCGACCGGATCGTCGACGAAGAAGCGATCCGCGATGTCGAGGGCGTCGAGAACCTGCACTTCATCCCCGCCGGCCGGCGCCCCAACAATCCGTCGGAACTGCTGATGCGCAACAGTTTCGCGGCCCTGCTGCGAAGGCTTTCCCCGCGTTACGACATGGTGGTGATCGACAGCCCGCCCATCCTCGCGGTCACGGATGCCGCGATCATCGGCCACTACGCGGGCACCAACCTGCTGGTCGTGCGCTTCGGCCTCAACCATTCGCGCGAGGTCGAAATGGCCATGCAACGATTGCAGCAAAGCGGCGTCGAAGTCAGCGGCGTGGTGTTCAACGGCATGGAGAAGCGCAGCGGCGGCTACTCACCCTACGGTTATTTCGGGTATGGAACAGAGGCATGACACAGCCCGCCACGGTCCGCACGCCGACACCGCGCGCCGCGCCGCTTCGACGAAGCGGTGGGCAGGCGGCGACTGGCGGCTGTTTCGGCGATGTCCACTTCCTTGCCGCCGTGCGGGAGATGGAAGCCTTGGGTCTGCGCGTCACGGCAGCGCCGCATCCGGGCTCGTGCCCCTTTGACGTACTCGCCGGGCGGGGGCGCTTGCGCTGGTTCGTGGTGCCGACCGGGCCGCGCGCCGTCCGCCTCGCATCGCTCGCACTGATCCAGCCGCTGCGTCCCGCCGCACGCCTCTTCAAGCGCGCCATGGCCATTGCGGCGGAACTCGGTCTGCCACACCTCTGGCCAAATGGCAGGGTGCACATTTCCGGCATCCGTCGTGCCGCGCGTGGATTCGATGCCGCCGCCTCGCAGGCTGCGTTCCTCACCGGCACCGCGGGCCCGCATCGAAAGTTGACGGTGCAATGGATGGATGCCCGTGGCGGCATCAGGGGTTACGCGAAGGTGTCGCGCACGCCTGCCGTCCAGGCGTTGCTCGCCAACGAAGGTTCGGTGCTCGACCAGCTGCACGGGATCGGACTGCATTCCGCCGTGGTGCCACGCGTATGGTTGCGTGAATTCCGCGAAGACGGCGCGGCAATACTTGCGACGGATACCGTGCGGACGCCGCGGCAACCGTGCTGCACGCGCCTGCACGCATCGCACCTGGTCTTCCTGGAAGAACTGGCGGCGCGAACCGCGTCTCCGTCCATGCCGGACGGCAACGGTTTGCTGCGCGACCTGCACGCGCAGCTGGCGTGCCTGCCGGTGCCATTGACCGAGGCGTGGCGGCAACGTTTCGACCTCGCGCTGGAGGGACTCGCGTTCGCGCCGGACCTCATCGCGCCGCACGGGCTGGCGCACGGCGATTTCACACCCGTCAATACTTTCCTGTACCGGGGTCGGCTCTGCGTATTCGACTGGGAATACGCCGGCTACGCGTATCCGGCGGATTACGACCTGATCCGTTTCCTGCTTGCGCTGCGCGGCACGCGGCGGCGGAACCACGTGGATGACTGCCATGCAATCGAATCGGCCCTCATCCGCAACTTCAGGCGCCCCCCGGCCGCGGCACGCGCCCGGTTGACGGCGTACCTCTGCGTCCAGGCCCTGATGCTGGCGGGCCGACGAACGAGCGCGGACGGAATGGTTTCGACCTGGGAAGGTGAACAGGCCGCGTCATCGATGCTGGATGCGCTGGCCGTGCACGGGCGGGTTTTGCGATGAGGTATCGGCACGCGCCGGGTTGCGCGCACCACCACGCTTGCGGGCGCGGAGCGCTGTCGATGCGTCATGCGCAGTCGCCAACGCTGGAGGCAAAGACATGCCGTCCGATGGCGCAAGCGTGACCCAGGCAGCACCGGATATCTCCGCGCGCGCATCGGAGCGTGCGTTCATGTCGCGCCTGCTGCGGCGCGGCGCGTCCGGCGCGTTCATCGTATCCACGGTCGGGACCGCGCTGGGCCTGCTCGCGAACCTGGTGATGGCGCGCCTGATCGGACGCGCGGAATACGGCATCTACGCATTGATGTTCAGCTGGGTGAGCGTGCTGGTAATGGTCGCGCAGGCCGGCCAGGACATCAGCATCATCCGCTTCCTGCCGGGCTACATCCAGGACAAGGCATGGGGCAAGGTGCGCGGCCTGCGGATCGGCGTGGGCCTGTTCGTGCTCGGGACCAGCCTGTGCGTCGCGATCGTCGGCGGCGTGGTCGTGCACATCCTCGGTGCCAACCAGTCCGCAGCCTGGCGCGACACGTTCTACATCGGCTTCGCGATGCTGCCGATCCTGACGCAGCTGCAGCAGAGCAGCGCGATGCACCGCGCG
>Ga0207707_10003619_pt1 | contig 13700 bp, 9 predicted proteins | sample KBSC83BmetaG_FD_184336 | JGI IMG/M metagenome (GOLD analysis project Ga0207707, IMG submission 184336) | Corn rhizosphere microbial communities from Kellogg Biological Station, Michigan, USA - KBS C8-3B metaG (SPAdes) (version 2) | ecosystem: Host-associated > Plants > Roots > Rhizosphere ...
AGCGGACCATTCTGTACACCGGCCTCACGCGCGACGGCACGTTCCTCATTGAGAACGGCAAGATCACGAAGCCCGTGAAGAATCTGCGGTTCAACGATTCGCCCATCTTCATGCTCAACAATCTCGAAGCGATGGGCATTCCGGAGCGGGTGAGTGCGAGCGAGGGCGGAGAACCCGGCCAGGCGATCATGGTGCCGCCGATCAAGGTGCGCGACTTCAATTTCACGAGCTTGAGCGACGCGGTCTAATCACGGTCGTCATCCCGAGCCGCAGCGAGGGATCTGCACTTTTCCTCAACCAAAAGAGGCCGGCGCGTTTCCGCGCCGGCCTCTTGAATTACGGATTTGTCGCTGACCGAATTTGGACTATGCGACCCTCTCGGACGACGCGTCCTTGGGTGATTCCGGGGCGGGCGCCCAGACATAGGCGAACATGACCGGAGGATTCTCTCGATCAGCGCCGCGCGAGATGACGATGCCGACTGGCTCGTCGCTCACAACGGTGGCTGCTTTTCGCTTCACCTTCATATATAGACCGTCTCGAGTGTCCGACTGACGTGGGGTACTCTCCACGAACGCCCCGACCGCCGGCGGCGCCGCTCGCTTCTAAGCACTGGCGATGCCAACAATTTCGTTGCGCTTAAGTCTTTGATGAATAACAACTTGGTTGCAGCTGTGCGTGTGATGCCCTAGCTTCTCGTGTCGTTGTGAGACACACGAAATGACACGCTCTGTTGTGTTCTGACACCTGCGCTCGCTACGGAGCGAATTCCTAGGCGGCGCCCTTTCTCGCCAGGAAGGTCTTGGCTCTGCCGTCTTCGCGCTCGACAGTCACCGACCAACCGCGGTAGCGCGAACGCAGCTCGTCCAACGAAACGGCATCGTCTGATCGACCCGCCGCGGCAATCGTGCGCACGAGGTGAACGCCGCCATCCATCGTAGCGCTCTGCAGCGCCTCGATCACACGCGCGCGCTCCTCCGCCGACAATCCATCGAGCGCGACAGGATTCACGATCACCGCGTTCAGCGGAAGATGCGGTGTCCACGAGCTGAGATCGCCAAGCTGCGCGTTCACACGGCCAGCAAGCCCAGCGCCGATCGCGGCCTGGCGAACGCGCTCGAACCCATCTTCTTCCGCCGTCAGCGTCGTCACATCGCATCCGTTCGCGGCGAGATAGAGCGCCGACACTTCATCCGCGCCGCCGGCAACGAGCACGTGACCCTCACCGCTCGGTGAAAGCGCGCGCACGAGAACGTCGTCCGGGCGAAGTCCCCAGTGCTCGGGCCGCCTCAGCTCGTCGATCAACTTGATCCGGCGTCGTCGCCACGTGTCGTAGCTCGGCAGACGCAGCCGTTTGAAGATGAGCCGGTCGACTTCGTCGCAGAGAAGGAGCTCGGTGAGCGCGAACTGTGGCGCGGATGTCAGCGAGGCTACGGCGTCGTCGCCGATCCCGAGCAACACGGCTCGAGGCACCGATTCCTTGTAGTTCTCGATTTCCTGCTCGACGAACAACTCGTACTCGTGCTTCAGGGAGCGAGTCGGTCGATGCGGATGGGCCATGCCCGGGCGCTGAAAAAGTTGCCGCGTAAACTAGATGCTATGACTAAATGCGCAAGTGGTTATACAGGCTCGACGTGAACCGTCACCTGCGACGTGCCGAATTCTCGTTCGATCGCGGCTTCGACGGCGTCAGCCAGACGGTGCGCCGCGTCCACCGGCGTCGCGCCCGCGACAGCGATCGTCACCTCGGCGAATAACTGCCCCGACGGCGTCGATCGCGAGCGGATGTTGCGCACATCGCGAATGTCCGAAACGCCGAGCACCACGTCGCGCAGCTTCGAGGCATCGATCGCTCGCTCGTCGACCAGCACGGGAATCGACTGACGAAGCACCTCGAAGCCGCTCCACGCGATGATGAGAGCGACCGTGATAGCGAGGGCCGCGTCGATCCATGGGCGCTCGATGCGCGAGATCGCCAGCGATGCCAGGGCGAGCAGCGTGACCAGGATGTCGCTGCCGGTATGCGCCGCGTCGGCGAGAAGAAACGAGCTCCCGAGCTCGCGCCCGCGTTTGCGCTCGTACCAGACGACGAACGCATTCACCGCGAGTGTAGCGGAGACGATCCCCATGTCGCGCGGGGTCGCGGGATGCGGCACGCGGCTCGTCATCAGCGCGGCGATGCCCTGGCGGATCAGCTCGAAGCAGGAGATCGAGAGAAACACCACGATGCCAAGCGCGCCGACCGTCTCGAACTTGTCGTGGCCATACGGATGATTCTCGTCGGGCGCACGGCTGGCGACCGCGATGAGCATGATGCCCACGAGGTTGTTCAGCACATCGAGGCCGGATTCGAGCGCCGCGCCGAGGACGGTCAGCGTGTGCGTTCGTGCGCCGACGACGAGCTTCGCAACGGTGACGATGAGATTGAGCGCAAGGACGACCAGCAGCGTGCGACGCACGGCTTTGAATCGCTCGTCGGCGGAGCGCCCGTGCCCGACGGCGGATTGAGGAGAAGCTGCCACGCGTGCAAGTTGGGCATGCACACGAAGCCCGGTCAACCGCACTTCACCTCACGACACCCGACGACGATGCCAGAGCTTCCGGAGGTCGAGAGCGCCGTCCGCCGATTACGAGCGGCTGCCGCGGGAAAGTCGATCGAGCGCCTGGAGATCTTCCATCCCGCGCTTCGGCGACGAATGACGCCATCGCAGCTACGCTCGCTTCGCGGAGCGCGTGTCAGCGCGGTCGAACGGCGCGGGAAGCACCAGCTCTTTCAGCTCGATGATGGCCGTACGCTTCACGCGCACTTTCGAATGACCGGCGACTGGACGATCGACGCTGCGACCGATGCGCTCCCACGCTTCGCGCGTGCGGCGATCACGTTCGATGATGGGTCGCGTGTGGTGCTGAATGATCCGCGCGCACTCAGTACGCTCGATCTCCACGCTGCGAACGCGCCGCCGGATCTTGGGCTCGGACTGGAGCCGAGTGATCCGAATCTCACGGCCGATTGGCTTCGGGCGCAGTTCTCGAGGCGCCGCGCCCCGATCAAACCGGTTCTCCTCGATCAGCGCGTGATCGCCGGACTCGGCAACATCTATGCAGCGGAGGCGCTGTGGCATGCGAAGATCTCGCCGGCCGCGAAGGCGTCGTCGCTGACGCCACCTCAGGTCGCGGCGCTTCTCGCTGCGATTCGACGCGTGATCAATCGAGCTACTGGGGCCCGCTACACCGACTCGTCAGTGAGTCGGCTTGCTGTGTACGACAGAGAGGGGAAGCCGTGCCGCCGCTGTAAGATGCCGATCAAGCGCATCACTCAAGCTGGGCGGTCCACGTACTTCTGCCCTCACTGCCAGCGCGCTTCCCGCTGACCTCCGTCGTTCCGTCGTTCCGTCGTTCCGTCGTTCCGTCGTTCCGTTGTCGTCGCCCGTCGCCCGTCGCCCGTCGCCGGTCCCCCGTCGCCCGTCGCCCGTCGCCGGTCCCCCGTCGCCGGTCCCCCGTCGCCGGTCGTATCCTCAGTCAATCACCTCCAACAGGGCCCCTTTCAGATATCCAGTTTCCGGAATCGTCACGACCTCCGGATGGTCGATCGGCTGCGCGGTGATCGCGCGGAGGACTACGCGTCGCCCTGAGTCCGCGGCGGCATCCTGCAGCATCTCGAGAAACAGTGGCTTGGTCAGATGAAAGCTGCAGCTCGCCGTGAACAGCAGCCCATTCTTCGACAGCAGTCGCAGGGCCCGCAGATTGATGTCCTTGTATCCGCGGATGGCGGACGGGAGTGATGCTCGCGTCTTTGCGAACGCCGGCGGATCGAGCACGATCGTATCGAATCGCTCGCCCGCGGCGCTCTTGTCCGTGAGGTATTGAAACGCGTCCGCCTTCACCGGCTCGATGTTGGTGAATCCATTGAGTGAAGCGTGCACCGATGCTCGCTCGAGCGCGGCCGCCGAGATGTCCAGGGCTACCACCGTGTCGGCGCGGCGAGCGAGGTGGAGCGCGAACGAGCCGTGATAGCTGAAGCAGTCCAGCGCGCGGCCCCGTGCGAGACTGCCGATCAATGCACGATTTTCCCGCTGGTCGAGAAAAGCACCTGTTTTTTGGCCGTGTCGGAGCGCGGCTATGTAGCGCACGCCGTGCTCGCTGACCTCGACCTCGTCGGGCACGGCCCCGCGCAGTAGTTCGACGCTTTGCGGCAGGCGCTCCTTCGCTCGGAGCGGCACGTCGTTGCGGGCGAGGATTCCGGCGGGGTGCACGAGATCGTCGAGCGCGTCGACGATCGTTTCGCGAAAGGCGTCGAGACCGGCGCTCATCAACTGCACCACGAGGTACTGATCGTAGCGGTCGCAGATGAGCGAGGGGCAGCCATCCCCTTCGCCGTGCAGAAGTCGATATGCCGTCGCGACGGTGCGAACCGATTCGCGTCGGGCGATCGCGTCGCCGAGTCGCCGCCGCCACCAGGCGTGATCGAGCGCGGCGCGAGCGTCGTGGTCGACCATGCGAAGCGAGATCTCTGACGAGGGACTCCAGAGCGCGACGCCGATCGGTTTACCCCGGTGGTCGAGGACGCGAACCGCGCCGGCCGGCCCGGTGGGCCGAGCCGTGACGTCACTTCTATATATCCACGGATGGCCGTGCTGCCACCGCTTGGCGCCTTTGGCGGAGACCTCCGCGACGTCGTCGGCGTGCGATTTCTGCGGTTTCATGGTGAGGAATCTCGCATCCTGGCCAAGCGAGGTTGGGCAGCAGCGGGGGGCAACGGTGCTGCGCGGCATCGACACCTGATGCCGGCCAGCGCACCCCGCGTCGGGCGAGACGCCAGAACCTGTGAAAGAGCCCTATCGACCTGCACCCATACTCTTGCGGCCCCACGGACCCACCGGTACGTTAGCGCCCGTCGCCGGGACCGTTGGCGGCTCATCCCGGATTTAGTACTGCCGGCAGCTTCGATGTGACTCTTCGTCATCGAAGCTGGGTTAAGGATTCGTAGTGTTTCCAGATTTCTCGCCTGACACGTTTTTCCCGACCCACCCACATGCCGCCCCGGCCCCCGGGCGGTTTTGACAGTTTGCCGTAGGTCCTGGCCACCAGTGGATCGGTCGCCTCGGCGCAGTCGCAGTACAAGTTGAGCGGCTCCACCCAACGTGCTCTTTGTCAGCGTGCAGTGCCGTAGTTCCCCTTCTCATTACGGGAGTGAGATGACCACCATGATCAGGCTGAATCGTGCTCGAACGATCGCCGGGGCGTGTCTAGGTACGCTATTACTAGCGCTACCGGGCATCGCCGGTGCACAAGGTCGAGGAAACGCTGCTCCACCACGCGCGGATAGCGCGGCCATCATCACCGGCCGTGTGACCAGCGAGTTCGGGCAGCCCATCGATCAGGCGAACGTCTACATCAACGAGCTCACGGTCTCGGTTGGGACCAACGCGAACGGCGTCTTCACGTTCACGGTGCCGATTGCCCGCGTTCTCGGGCAGGCCGTCAACCTTCGCGTTCGCGCGATCGGATATCAGCCGGGTGTTGTCCCGATCCGAATCAGCAGCGGCACGCAGACGCAGAACTTCAGCCTGAAACAGGACGTCAACCGCCTGAACGAAGTGGTGGTCACGGGCGTGGTCGGCGATGGCGTCGAACGTTCGAAGGTTCCGTTCGCGGTCGGCCGCGTCACGTCGGAAGATCTTCCGGTTCCGGCGCTCGATCCGGTGACGGCGCTCGAAGGCAAAGTTGCCGGGGTCCGTATCGCATCGACGAGCGGCCAGCCAGGCACCACGCCTGAGATCATGCTCCGCGGTCCGACGTCGATCAACGCGCAGGGCCGCAGTCAGAGCCCGCTCTTCGTCGTCGATGGCGCGGTCCTCAACGTCGGCAGCTTCGACGAGCTCGGCGGCCTGGACATCGAGTCGGTCGAGGTCGTCAAGGGCGCCGCGGGCGCGTCGATCTACGGCGCGACGGCGGCCAACGGCGTCATCGTCATCAAGACGAAGCGCGGCGCGAACCAGGACGGCGTGAAGGTCACGGCGCGAACCGAATACGGCTTCAGTGACCTGAACAGCTTCAACTATGGAATGCCGAACTACCACGGCATTCAGCTCGACGAGACGGGCACCCGCTTCTGCGTGTCAGGATCCGGTCCGGTGTCATCGTGCTCCCGTACGGTGAACTGGATGTCGGAGGTGATGCGCATCAACAGCGTGGCTACCGACACCGTGCGCACGGGCTTGGGACTTCAGTATGGACAGCCGGGTCTGGGTGCGGGCGACATTCTCAACGTCTTCCAGTCGAACCCGTGGCCGGGCACGCGCTACAACACCATGGCGGAGATGGCATCGCCTGGCGTCGTCGCGCTGCACTCCGTGGACGCGACCGGTCGGGCGGGCGGCGTTCGGTACTATGCGAGCGGTTCGTACTCGAACGACGAAGGCGCGATCAGTGGACTCACTGGCCAGCAGCAACGGCGTGCACGCGTCAACCTGGACTACGATCTCCGCAGCAACGCGCAGATCTCGATCAGCACGTTGTACGATCGCGGCACTACCGACCTGCACAACGCGAACTTCGGCGGCCTGCTCCGTGGCGCGACGCCCGGCACGGACTACATGGCCCGCGACACGCTGGGCCGTCCGATCCTGATCGGATTCGGCGGCGTCTCGCGGCCGACGACGAATGGTCAGGGTGGCTTCTTCTACAATCAGGAAAACGAGCCGAACTACCGCGTTTCCGATCGCTTCCTGAGCTCGGCGACCGCGACGTACTTCCCGGCCGATTGGGTCACCATCGACGGCACCGCCGCCTACGACAACCGCACACGCATCGATCGCGACTTCCAGACGAAGGGCTATCGCACCGTGACGGTGAGCACGGCGTCGAACTTCGGCAACGCGGACATCGGAAATCGCCGCGAGGAGGCGCTCAACGGTGCTCTCGGTGCGACGTTCCGACACCAGTTCACCAACGATCTGAACGGCAAGCTGAGCACGCGCGGCAGCTACGAGCAGGATTTCGTGCAGGCCGATGAAGGCACGGGCCAGCAGTTCATCGTGAAGGACGTGTTCACGCTCTCGAATACGAGCACGAACATCACGGCGACGTCGAGCAGCCAGTTGATCAAGCGCGCGGGCGTGTACGCCGGCGCGAACCTCGAGTACAAGGACCGTTACATCCTCGACGGCACGTATCGGTACGACGGCAGCTCGCTGTTCGGCTCCGGCAACCGCTGGGCGCCGTTCGGACGCATCTCGGGCGTGTGGCGCGTGTCCGAGGAACCGTGGTTCCACGTTCCGCATCTCAGCGATTTCCGCCTCCGCGCATCTGACGGAACGGCCGGTAACTCGCCGCAGTTCGTCGCGCAGTATGAGACGTACAGCTGCGTCGTCTCGGGATGCAGCCTGGGTCAGGCCGGCAATCCGGCGCTCAAGCCGGAAACGACGCGTGAGACGGAACTCGGCACCGAGTTCACGCTGTTCGACCGACTCGGCATCGAGCTGACGCACGCGCTCACCACGACGCACAACCAGATCCTGCCGGTTCCGACGCCAGCCGCTCTCGGCTTCTCGTCGCAGTGGCAGAACGCCGGAACGCTCCAGAGCCACACCTGGGAGTTGGCGGCGAATCTGCCGGTCATGACGCGCCGCAACTTCTCGTGGTCGATGAAGGGCACGTGGGACAAGACCAAGTCCTACATCACGCAGCTGTTCGAGCCCGAGTTCTTCACGAACGGCGGCACGGGTCAAGGCAGCGGCAGCATTTTCTTCATGACGTCGAACACGCAGAAGCAGGACGGCTTCCAGATGAACCAGTTCGGCAACGTCTGGGGCCGCCAGTTCTACAAGGGCTGCGGTTCGCTCCCGACTTCGGTGCGGGGCGACTGCGGCGATGGCAAGATGTTCCAGGTCAACGACCAGGGTTGGGTCGTGTACGCCGGCGCCGGCAACAGCTGGAAGGACGGCATCACGAAGAACCTCTGGCAGACGAAGCTGCCCGCGGCGCAGTCGCCGTGGAACGTGCCGCTCTACTTCGGCATGCCCATCGTGGACCGTCCGCTGCGAGGCCAGAGCTGCTCGCAGGTCGGCGTGCAGGATGGGGCGAAAACGCAGATCCCGAACTGCACCGGTGAGGGTGTCGGCGCGCTCCACATCCTCGGCAACTCGCTGCCGGATTTCCGTCTCACCTGGACGAATACGATTCAGTACAAGCGTCTCACGTACTACGTGCTGCTCGATGGAACGTACGGCCACTCGATCAACAATCAGGGCGAGCAGTGGGGCCTGTTGGACTTCAGCTCGGCGCACTTCGATCAAGCCGGCAATTCGGTCGAGACGGCGAAGCCTGAAGGCTACGGCTGGCGCGTCGGTGCTCCGGAGTCCAGCGGCGCGGGCGGCTTCTACGACATCCTTGGACCGAACAACTACAGTGTGGAGAAGGGCACGTTCACGAAGGTTCGTGAAATGAGCCTCACGTATCGCATCGGGCGCATTCGCTCGATCGGCGGTGATTGGACGGCAAGTGTGGTTGGCCGCAACCTGTTCACGTTCACCAACTACTCTGGCTACGACCCAGAGACGGGCGCAGGCACAGGCACCACGGGCTCAGGCCTCATCAACCAGACCGACGCGTTCGGCTTCCCAACGCTGCGCCGGTTCACGTTCTCTCTCTCCTCGCGCTTCTAGGAGCTGTCGATACATGAGACGCAAACTGATCCCGGTGACGATGGGGCTGCTGGCGATGCTCGGCATCGCCTGTAGCGACAACTCCGTCGAGGTGCAAAACCCCAACTCCGGCGAAACCAAGCGGGTGCTTGGTACGCCGGACGACGCGGAGAAGCTGCTCGCCAGCTATTACCGACGATGGTACCGCGGTTTGTACGGTGCGCCCGGGGACAATCCTCCAGCGACGCTCGAGGGCATGGCGAACATCATGTCCGTGCAGAACTACTCGAGCTTGAACAACGAGTGCCAGAATTCGCGCTATCCGTTCTCCGGCGCCGCCAACACGAACGCGCCGGGCAACGGATGCGGCGGTGACCAAGCGAATCCGTACTTCATTCTCAACGAGGTCGTCCGCGTCGAATCGAATTTCCTGTCCAACCTTGCGGCAGGTACGATCGACTACAACAACGACGCGCGAACCAATCGCGACAAGTCGTTCGCGGAGTTCCTGCGCGGTGTTTCGCTCGGGTATCTCGCGCTGATCTACGATTCGTCCTCGGTCGTGCAAGTCGGCCAGGGCGCTCTCGATGACGGCGCTCTGTTCAACTACAAGGCAGTCGCCGAGTCGTCGTACACCGCGTTCCAGCGGGCGATCGATTTGGCGAACGCGCCAGTCACCAGCACCACCGGCGGCTTCCCGATCCCGACCGACTGGATTCCAACGCCAACGGCGCTATCGGCGTCGGATTTCGTGAAGCTCGCGAAATCGTACCGCGCGTTGGTCCGGGCGAACGTTGCGCGCACGCCGGCCGAGCGCGCCGCGGCCGATTGGACGGCGATTATCGCGGATGCCCAGGGTGGCATCACCGCGGATCACTACAACGTGACCAGCACGACCAACGGCCCGGGCGGCGGCTGGCGCCGCATCTATGACGGTGGCAACACCTGGCACCAGATGCCGGGCTTCATCATCGGCATGGGCGACACGTCGGGGAGCTATCTCGCATGGACCAAGACCGCGGTTGGTGAGCGCGGCGCCGGTAACGTCGGCTTCTTCATGGTGACGCCGGACCTCCGCTTCCCGCAAGGCACGACCCGCGCGGCGCAGCAGGCCGATTTCAAGATCACTGATTGTGAAAAGGCGGGCGGCCAGGTGCCAGGCGAGTTCCGGTGCCTGCGCTATTTCACGAACCGGCCGAACGGTTCCGACCAGTACACTGGCAACGGCTGGGGATGGTCGAACTACGACTTCAACCGCTTTCACTGGTGGGTGAGCAAGGGCGAGAGCTCGGCGCGCAACGGAACGCTGCTCATCTTCCCGAAAGCGGTGCTCGATATGACGCAGGCTGAAGGCTTGATCCGGAAGGGCCAGTATGCGGCCGCCGCGGCGCTCATCAACATCACGCGCACGAAGTACGGCCTACCGCCCATCACGGCCAACGACAACACCACGCCGGTTCCGGGCGGCAACGCGTGCGTTCCGAAGACGCCCTTCGGCACCGGTCCGAGTGCCACGCTGACCTGCGGCAACATGATGGAGGCGATGAAGTGGGAGAAGCGTATGGAAGGCGCCTTCGTCCAATTCGCGAACTGGTATTTCGATTCACGCGGCTGGGGTGACCTGCCGGAAGGAACGGCGCTCTTCTGGGCCGTACCGTATCAGGAACTGCAGGCGCGACAGAACACGATCTATGGCGCAGGATTGGGTGCAGGCAATGCCGCGGGCTCAGTCGCGGCCAAGGGTACCTACGGTTGGTGAGGTGACTGCTGTGCGTGCTGTAGCTCGAATTGGAGTCTTTGCGGCCGGAACGCTTTTGGTGGGTTGCTATACGCTGCAGCCCACCGGAGGCACCGTTCCCGAAGCTGGAACGATCATGGGATTCGACATCACCGATGCAGGTCGAATCGCGCTCGGTGGCCCCATGGGACCGGAGATCGAGCAAGTCGAAGGAAGATTGCTCAGCCGCGATGTTGGCGAGTACGTCGTCGGTGTCACGGCCATCCGGCTGTTGCACGGCGGTGAGCAGGTCTGGCATGGCGAGCAAGTTCACATCAAGACCGAGTACGTGTCGCGGTTGTACGAGCGGCGATTTTCCGCCACTCGTTCGCTGGCACTGGGGGCCGCCGGCGTCGGAGCGATCGCAGCGATCGCAGGCCGAACGCTGGGGGGCTTGGGAAGCACGGAGCGTCCCGAACCCGGTTCTCCTGGCGATACCGCGCACACGCAACGACGCCCGCGGCGCTAAGTGGCGCCGCGTACCAACCTCGAGGGAGTATTCATGCGACGGATCCTTCAGCTTTCGATGCTCTCGCTTGCCGCGGGTATCGCGAGTGCCTGCAAACCCAGTGAAACCGAAACAGTTCCTGTGCCGCCGACGGCCGGCGTCCGCTTCATCAACGCCGTTCCGGACACTGGCGCCACCTTCGGCCTCGACTTTCGATTCGTCGACATCGTCGAGAACAGCGCGGCGTTCCGCATCACGTTCCGGAACAATCCGCAGGCCTCGGGCGGCGTGACGGCATCAGCGGCCATTCAGTACAAGGCTGCCGCCGCGGGCAATCGGCACTTCAGGATTTTCCTCGACGACACGCTCGCGAACATCGCGTCGACGGTGCTGAAAGACTCGACCGTCACGCTCGTGGACCAGCACAACTACACGTTCATTCTCTGGGGTAACGCTCGGTCCAGCGGCGCCGACAAGATGCACCTGTCGGTGATCGACGAGACCGTGCCTGATCCGGCGACACAGGTTGCGCTGCGCGTGATCAACGCCACCGGTTCGCCGATCGACGCTCGGCAATACATCTCGACCGGCACGCCGCCAGGAAGCGCCACGTGGGCGAGCGTGCCAGCCTACGGCGTGTCCACGTACGTGACCGCGGCGCCGAATCAGATCAAGTTCAACGTCACGGCCGCCGGTGGCACAACCGCTCTCTTCACCGACGCACTCGCTCTCATCGGCCAGCCGATCGGCACCAAGACGGCCGGTTGCACCGTGGGCGTGGATTGCGACGTGATTCCTGGAACCACCGTCCCTGGATCGGCTGTCACGCTGGTCGTATTCCCCCCGTCGGTAGCCGGCAGCAAGGCGGCGAGCTTCACGACGCCAGGCGGATCGTTCATGTGGGATCGTCGGCCGGCGCGTGCGTGCACCGTTTCGTTCGGCTGCTAACGCCTGTTTGACGGCAGCAGCGTAAATTTGAGAATGGGCCGCCAGCTTGCTCGGCGGCCCATTTCCGTTTTTGAGAGCGCGACAAACTCGGTGGAAGAGTAGTGCGGCATCATGAGTAGTACGAAGACGCGCCCGAGCGCAGGTCCTTCCACGGCGTCGATCATCAGCCCGCTCGTCGATTTCCTGTCCGCGGGCGGGTTGTCTGTGATCGTCTTCGTGCCGCTGCTGCTGAGCGGCCGCACCGACCTGGTGCTCGTGGGAGCCGGAGTGCAGGCCTGGCTTGCGGCCACGATCAACATGCCGCACTTCATGGCGTCATACCGGATCATCTATCGCAGCCGCGAGATGATCCTGCGCCACCGCTGGGCGTCGATCTACGTGCCGGCGATTCTCGTCGCGTACTCGGCGCTGGCGCTCTGGGTGGCGAAGGATTCCCCGGCGCTCGTCATCGTGCTCGTCTCCGTCTCGAGCGCCTACCTGGCCTGGCACTACACAGGGCAGGTCTGGGGCATGATGGCTTCCTACGCCTTCCTGGGCGGTTTGCGCTTCGAGAAGACCGAGCGACTGCTCATCAGGACTGGACTGCGCATTCTGCTCGCGTGGCAGGTGACATGGTTCCTGTACACGCAGCTACGCGATCCGTCGATGGTGCAGCCGCTGTACATGCTGATCAGCGCCGGAACTGTCGTGGCGTTCATCCTCGGATGCATCGGCATCTGGAAGATGCGACGCCGCACTGGACAGCTCCCACCGGCGCGCGCGCTGGCCGCGTGGCTCGCGATATTCGTGTGGTATGCGGTGATGGCCCGCGATCCGAAAGCGATCTTCTGGATTCAGATCGCGCACGCAGTGCAGTATCTCGCGTTCCCGGTGCGAGTCGAGATGAACCGCTCGCACGCCGAGTCGCCGTCGTCGCCGAGCCGTGGGGCGTGGCACATGGTCGTGTACGGTACCGCACTGCTCGTCGTCAGCCTGATCGTGGCGCGAGTCGTCCCCGCGAGTGCCATGAGTGTTGTAGGAAACGTATTCGGTGAAGATTCCGGCCGCGCCGCGCCGATTCTCATCCTGATGGTCATCAACATCCATCACTACTTCACCGACGGCGTGATCTGGAAGATCAGCAATCCAGAAGTTCGTAAAGAACTCTTCGCGCACATTGGTGCTGCCGCGCCGTCGTCTTCGACGGTGCCAGCGCCCGCGGCAAACCTGCCCAGAGCGCGGCGGACCGACGCATCTCGGCGGTAACGCGATCCAACGTCGGGCATTCGAACGACGTACCGCATTGGGTGGCGTGAGCCTGGAGCTCCGCCGCCGACTGTCGTTGCCGCACCCCGTAAGTAGATGCGAAAAAAACCGCGTAAAGACGGACCGATCTGGCCGTTCGCCATGATCGTCTTTGTGGTCACTATCCTATGCTTCGTGCCGGCGATATCAGGAGGGTTTGTCTCGTGGGATGATGGCGTCAATTTCGTAGCAAATCCGTGGTACCGCGGATTCGGCGCGGCGCAGCTGAAATGGATGTGGAGCACGACGCTGCTCGGCCATTACGTGCCGCTTGCGTGGATGTCGCTCGGCTTCGACTACGTGATGTGGGGAATGGATCCGAGCGGGTATCACATCACGAACGTGGTGTTGCACGCGCTCGACGCAGTGCTCGTGTTTGCGCTGGCTCGAGAGATCACACTTCGAAAGCCCAGCGGAATCGCGCGACCAAACGTCGTGTCGCTCGCGGCGGCCTGCGCGGCGCTTCTTTTTTCGATACACCCGCTGCGCGTCGAGTCCGTGGCATGGGTGACCGAACGAAGAGATGTGCTTTCCCTTGCGTTTGCTCTGCTCGCTGTTCTCGCCTATTTGCGATCCAGCGATAACCAATCGCGATTGA
>Ga0207707_10003620_pt1 | contig 13697 bp, 13 predicted proteins | sample KBSC83BmetaG_FD_184336 | JGI IMG/M metagenome (GOLD analysis project Ga0207707, IMG submission 184336) | Corn rhizosphere microbial communities from Kellogg Biological Station, Michigan, USA - KBS C8-3B metaG (SPAdes) (version 2) | ecosystem: Host-associated > Plants > Roots > Rhizosphere ...
GGCGCTGGCGCAGGCGGCCGCGGTCAACGCGACCAGGAGAGTGGTCAGGGAATGGCGCATAGGATGGCGGTGAGGCACAGCCTATATCATAGCCAAAGGGACGGGCTTACGGGACCGTCGGGTACCTTTAAACCAACGGCGAAAAGAGTAAGGTGGCGGGTGCGAGGGAAACCAACGGCGAAAAGAGTAAGGTGGAGGGTGCGGGGTAATAGGGAGGAGCGGAGGGAGGGGTGCGGGCATTCAAGTGCCTTTGCCATCTACGCTTGCTGAGCAGATTCCCGGATTGCAGGTGCCGTACTGATCAGTATGGCGGAAAGGTCTGAAACGCCCGCACCTCTCGCTCCTCCTCCCAATCACCTGGCACCCTCCACCTTACTATTTTCGCAGTGTCTGCCGCACCCTCCACCTTACTGTTCTAGCCGTTGGTCTTAGATGGTGAGCGCTAGCAGTTGCAGGCGCTGACGAAAGTCGAGACCGCTGGCGGACCTGACCCGCCATTCTCCGTCTCATCGTGCTTGAAGAAGACGTAGGCCTCCTTCCACTGCTGCGTCGTCACGCACTTGGCCCAGTTGGTTAAATCGGCGGCCTGATAGTCGAGCTTGTGCAGGCGCAGGTACCCCCACGTCGCCGTGCACACCACCGGACACTTGAAGTCGTCCTGCTCGGCGACGCACATCGCGATGTCGCGCTCCCGCATCGCGTCATAGACCTCGTCGTCGAACCAGCTCTCGTGACGGAACTCGAAGACGTAGCGCCGGTCGGACGGCAACAAGCCCAGGAATCCGCGAAAGCGATTTACGTCTTTCTTGAGATTGGGCGGCAGCTGAAATAGGATCGGGCCGAGCCTGTCACCGAGCTTCGCCGTGTTACGGAGCAGAAAGTCGACCGTGTCGGCCGCTTCTTCCTTGAGCCGCGCATGATGGGTGATGCGCTGACTCGCCTTCAACGCGAAGGTGAAACTCTGCGGCACCTGCGCCGCCCATTCCATCAACACGTTCTCCTTGGGCAGACGGTAGAACGTGTTGTTGATCTCTACCGTCGGGAATTTCGTCGCGTAATAGCCGAGGAAGCCGTCGTCCTTGAGCTCGCTCGGGTAGAAGTTGCCCTTCCACTCCTTGAAAGCGTAGCCGCTGGTTCCCGCCAGGATCTTCACGAGACCATGCGCTTGGACTCGGACTTCTCCTTCTTGGCAGGCTTCTCTTTGACCAGACTCGCCTTCAGCGCTTCCATCAGGTCGAGCATCTTCGTCTCTGTACCCGGTGCGACGTCGGCGGTGATGTCCTGACCGTCGATCTTGCGCTGGATCGTCTCGAGCATGCGCTCGCGCACGGTGTCCTTGTATTTGTTGGGCTCGAAGGTTTCGTTCGAGGTCTGGTCGATCAGCTGCTTTGCCAGCTTGAGCTCGGCGTCCTTGACGTCGCCGGCGGGGATCGTGACTTCCGTGGTGGGACGCAGCTCGTCGGCGTAGTGCAGCTGCTCCATCACCAGCACACCGTTGAGCGGACGCAGTAATACGAGATGCTGCTGGCCACGGGCAGCGTACTGACCGAGTGCCGCGCGTCCCGTCTCCTTGAGCGCGGCCGCGAGCAGACGATAGGCGCGATCGCCGCCCTTGTCGGGGCCGAGGTAGTACACCTTCTCGAGGTACTCGCGATCGACGCCCGAGAGCGGAACGAATTCCACCACGTCGATGGTGCCGGTGGCTTTTTCCTCGAGCGCCTTGAGCTCTTCGGTCGACAGGACGACGTACTGGTCCTTGGCGAACTCATAGCCTTTCACGGTGTCGTCGCGGGTGACGATCTCGTTGTCCTTGGTGCAGATGTACTGCTGCTTGAGACGGGTCCCGCACTTCTTGTGTAGCATGTTGAACGACACGCTCGTCTTGGACTCTGATGACGAGTAGATGTTGACGGGGACCGAGACGAGGCCGAAGGAGATCGTGGCGGTTCCGATTGAGCGAGCGGGCATGGGGGGATGCGGGAAGAGGGAAGCGGGACGCGACGAGAAGAAAAGGTGGCTTGGAACGACGCCACCGCTTAGAATCTGTGGGTCACAAACATTTCTGACGTGGAAAACTTTGCCTGGTTCAACTCTCACTAAGCACAGGGATGGACGCAAGAGGTAACTCGCCGGCAACGGCCGACTCCCTCGCCAAGTACCGCTCCAAGCGGTCGCCGGACCGGACACCTGAGCCGTTCGGGGGCGTTCCGACTGCGTCCGGGAACCTGTTTGTCGTCCACAAGCACGCGGCGCGAAATCTCCATTTCGACTTGCGGCTGGAGATGGACGGCGTGCTTAGATCGTGGGCGGTTCCCAAAGGCCCGTCATACGATCAGGCAGAGAAAAGATTGGCCGTCAAAGTCGAAGATCATCCCCTCGAGTACGGCGACTTCGAGGGAGTGATTCCCGCCGGGAACTACGGCGCCGGCGGCGTGATCGTCTGGGACCGCGGGGAATGGGTGCCGCTCGAGGATTGGCGCGAAGGCCTCGAGAAGGGGAAGCTCCTCTTCGAGCTCAAGGGCTACAAGCTCCACGGCAAGTGGACGCTGGTGAAGCTCAAGAAAAGCGAGAAGGACTGGCTGCTGATCAAGGAGCGCGACTCCTGGATGCAGCCGGCCGGTACGCCCGACGATTTCAACGAGGATTCGGTCCTCTCGGGCCTCACCGTTGAAGAGATCATGGCGGGCGCCGGACCTGCAGCCGCGATCCGCGCCGCTCTCGAGGCGGAGGAGAAGGTCGTTCGCTCGCGCGTCGATCCCGTAAAAGTCGAGGCGATGCACTGCGAGCCGCACGACACGGCGTTCACTCGTGACGACTGGTTGTTCGAGCTCAAGCTCGATGGATACCGGTTGATCGCCGGCAAGTCGAACGGCGAAGCGCTTCTGCTCACCCGGAATGGCAACGACTACACGAGTGTCTTTCCCGAGATCGCTCGCGCGGTCAAGGCACTGCCGTTCGACGAGTGCATCATCGACGGAGAAGTGGTCTGCCTCGACGCCGGCGGCGTCCCCAGCTTCTCGCGTCTGCAGCAGCGGGGCCGGTTGTCGTCGGCAATGGAGATCGGCGGCGCCGCGGTGAAGCTGCCCGCCACGTTCTACGCCTTCGATCTGCTGGCGTTCGAGGATTTCGATTTGCGGCCGCTGCCGCTGACGCGCCGCAAGGAGCTGCTCGCCGAGGTCGTACCAAAGCTCGGCGCGGTTCGGTATCTCGATCACATCGAGACCGAGGGCGAAGCATTCCTCAAGCAGGTGACGGCGATGGGTCTCGAGGGGATCGTCGCAAAGAAAGCTGATGCGCCGTATCGGAAAGGCCGCTCATCGCAGTGGCTCAAGATAAAAGCCGAGCGCAGCGGGGATTTCGTGGTCGTCGGCTTCACGAAGCCGAACGGAAGTCGGCCCCATCTTGGCGCGCTCCAGCTCGCCGATTGGGTCAACGGCACGCTCGTCTACGCGGGTCGCGTCGGGACTGGTTTCAACGAGGCGTTGCTCAAGGAGCTGCACGAGCTGCTCGACCCGATTCGACGGCCGGATCCACTTTGCGCCGGCCCGGTCTATGGGACCGACAAGGAGCCGTTGCGCAGCGATCAGATCCCGGAGACGACGACAACGACGTGGGTGGATGCGGCGATCGTGTGCGAGGTGCGGTATCGCGAGTTCACTCCCGATGGACTGCTCCGACACGCGACGTTTCTGCGCCTCCGTACCGACAAGCGTCCTCACGAATGCGAGCGTCAGGGGTGGAGCGCCGCGACTCCTTTCGCCGTCGAGACCGTCGACGACGCGCAGGACGCCGACACCTCTGCCACGGAGTCAAAGCGCAGGGTCGTCCGCGAGCGCGCGCACGTCGATGCGCACGCTGTCCAGGAAAGTCCGCCTCCACCAGCGCGTGGCGCTGTCGAGAAGCGAATCAACTACTCGAATCTCAACAAGGTTTTCTGGCCGGCGGAGAAGTACACCAAGGGCCAGCTGATCGAGTACTACAGAGCGGTAGGAAAGTGGCTGCTTCCGTATCTCGAGAATCGCCCGATCGTGCTGACGCGCTTTCCCGACGGCATCGACGGCAAGTCGTTCTATCAGAAGGATGCGCCGGTATTCGTGCCCGAATGGATCCGCACCATTCCCATCTGGAGCGAGGACACCCAGCGCGAGATCCGGTTCTTCATCTGCGATTGCGAGGAAGCGCTGCTCTATATCGCCAACATGGGATCGATTCCGATCCACGTCTGGGCAAGTCGCGAAGGATCGCTGGAGCTGCCCGACTGGTGCGTCATCGATCTCGACCCCAAGGAAGCTCCGTTCTCCGACGTGATCAGGTGCGCGCAGGTGCTGCACCGGATCTGCGAGAAAGTCGGACTGCCCAACTACGTGAAGACGACCGGCAAAACGGGCCTGCACATCATGCTGCCGCTCGGCCGGCAGTGCACCTACGAGCAGTCGAGGATGCTCGGCGAGCTGCTCGCGCGATGCGTGCTGCGAGAGCTCAAGGACATCGCGACGATCACCCGTCACGTGACGAAGCGCGGCGACAAGGTTTACCTCGATTACTTGCAGAACCGGCACGGGCAGACGATTGTTGCTCCTTACAGTGTTCGTCCACTGCCCGGAGCGACCGTGTCGATGCCGTTAGTGTGGGACGAAGTCGACTCCGCACTCGATCCACGGACTTTCACCATCGCTAACGCGATCGAGAGGATGGCGAGCATGGGACGCGATCCCGTTTCCCCCGTCCTGACGACAAAGCCGGATCTCTCGGGCGTGCTCGATGCACTCGCGCAGGTCATGAGCTCGTAGGCTCACCCTTGAGCGTCCAGTCAGAGCGTGGAGAGCGGCTCGCGGCTTCGCTGCCCGAGCGCTACGAGTTCCGGGAGCTGATCGGAAAGGGCGGCGCCGCATACGTAGTCCTCGCCAACGATCGCGATCGCGGTCATCCGGTCGCGATCAAGATCCTGAGACCGGAGATCGCTACCGTAGTCGGCGAGACGAGATTCCGCCGCGAGATCGAGATCCTGAGCCACCTGGATCATCCCGCGATTCTGCCGCTGCTCGACTACGGGTCGGTGAACGAGGCGATCCTGTATTTCACGATGCCCTTCGTCGAGGGCACCACTCTCCAGACGCGACTCAAGGAAGCGGGGCAGCTTCCGATTCGGGACGCGGTGTCGATCGCGGAAGATGTCGCCGGCGCGCTCGACTACGCGCACAGTCGCGGGATCATCCACCGCGACATCAAGCCCGCCAACATTCTCGTATCCGATGGACGGGTAATTGTCGCCGACTTCGGAATCGCGCGGGCGATGGCCGTCGATTCCGCCGAGCAGATTACGGTGTCCGGCGTATCGATCGGGACGCCCGAGTACATGAGTCCCGAGCAGGTGGAAGCTATGCGCGAGCTCGATGCGCGGTGCGATGTGTACGCGCTTGGCTGCGTCACCTACGCGATGCTGGCCGGCGAGCCGCCGTTCACCGGATCGACGGAGCTGGCGATTTTTTCGCGCCACGTCAACGAGCCGCCCAAGTCGATCCGCGTGCTTCGACCCGATGTGCCGGCCGGCGTGGACGCGGCGATCATCAAGGCGCTGCAGAAGTCGCGCGCCGCGCGATTCTACACCGCGGGAGCGTACGCCAAGGCGCTAGTGATGGGGCTGACGCAGTAGTTATGAGGACGCGGCGGCGTTCTCCCGCCTCCACACCAGATAAGTCAGCCAGTACAGAAAAGCTCGCGCTGAGGCCGGCCAGTCGGCTGGCAGATCGATGCTCACGCGTCTGCTGAACAATGCAGCTGTATAAATGCTGCCGATTTGCTTGCCGCCCTCGAAGACACCGAAGCGCCGGTTGAACATCGACAGCCTGCGCAGCTCGACGTGACGGCTGGCGGCATCTACTTCGAAACGTGAGCTGAACATGCTCGGCTTGATGGCGCGGGCGATGACCGCTCCGTTCCGCTCGAGAACGAAAGCTCCGGTCCAGCTCCGCTCGCGGAACAGATCGTAGGTTCCCTCCTCGAGCTCGAGGGTCGCGCGCTCGCGCCACAGCGAGTTGTCGAGCTCGCCAATGAGTGAATTGTCCTGGTGGAGGCGAAAATTCTTTGCGAAAAGGCTGGTGGGAACCGCTTCGAGCATTGAAAAACTCCAGTTAACGCCAAAGTCGCAGAGCTTGTCGGGTGAGTCAAGTCGGCGCGGCACGATCTTCGCTTTTCACGCCAACGCGCGCGCAACACGGCGCGACCCGTTCATTGAAATCAACGCTAACCAAACGGCGATACGAATGTCTCGCCTGACGTATATAGATGCGCGCCGTCCTGACGGCGTTGCCGGTCGCTGCAACTCTCAAGGCAATCCGCTGTCTTCGCGCGGATTGACGCGAACGCGAACGCGTTCCTGCCGCGGCCACCCTGAACGCAGTCGCGCGATTCATGGGTGTTCTCGTGAACCGCAAAATACCGGGCGCAGCTGCGCTCGTTCTAATATTGATTGCAGGACTCTCGTGCTCGGACAACAGTGTCACCGGCCCCGACAACGCTGCAACGGGCCCCAACGGGCTGACCACTGATTCGCTCACAGCTGATGAAGCCCGCGCGATTGCGACCGTCGAGGTAAGCCTCGCCTCGAACACTCTCGCCGTGGGCCAAACGACCCAGGCGAGTGTAGTCTTTCTTGACAAGTACGGCAGAACGCTCAAGCGGACCGTGGACTGGAGCTCGAGCAATCCGGCTGTCGCTTCCGTCGATACGAGTGGGTTGGTGAAGGCCCTGGCGGTCGGAAATACATCGATCATCGCCACGCACCGTTTGCACAGCGGCAGTGCGGCGCTGACCGTGCAGGACTCGGCGCTCCCACCACCGCCTCCGCCCCCACCGTCGGGCTCGAAAGAACCGGCAGGAATGAATCTGATCTCGGACCGACCCTTCAACGCTCTGCACGAGCTGGGTTGGGATGAACCGTCGAACGGTGGCAGCGGCGGGAAAATCACGCAGGATGCGACAGCGCCCAAGTCACCATCGAGTATTCTGCGGGTGACTTATCCCGCCGGGTTTACCGGTGGCGGCGCACCGTGGGATGGAGACTCGCCGAATTTCCTCTACAAGACGGTGTACGTCTCCCACTGGGCAAAGGTGTCGAGCAACTGGCAGAACCATCCGTCCGACATCAACAAGATGTACTACCTGTACACATCGACGGACGTACCGAGCATCGTCATCGTGCTGTACGGCCCGGGCGGAAAGCCAGGCGCGACGCTGTATCCGTACATCGAGGGACAGAACATCGTCCAGGGTGGTCAGGGCTCCGCCGATCCGCAGAATCCCGACTGGGGGCCGAACCTCGGCGCGAATGCCGTCGTCACTCGAGGGCAATGGTTCCACATCGAGCTCGTTGCCGCGATGAACACCGTTGGCAACGCCGATGGCTACATGGATCTCTGGCTCAATGGAACTCACATCACCCACGTCGGCGGCGTCAAATTCCAGAACAGCGCGCCGTCGTGGCGATCGCTGCACTACGCGCCGGTGTGGGGCGGAGGCGGCGGAACGGTCACCAACACCATGTACATGGATTGGGACGAGCTGTACGTGAGCGGAAAAAACTAGCAGACCGGCCGAGCGTCATCGCCATGCGACAACAATCGCGTGGCGGTGGCGCTCTGGCTCATCGCTTACGGGAATTCCGGCCACCCCTCCAACGCGAGCAGGGTCGGGCGGCCGCCGAGCGCGTCGGTACGTACTCTGTCGACCTGGAAGGAGATGCCGGCACTGGAAACCGAATCGGCGAGACGGGGCAGGGATTGTTTCATTTGGAGTCCCCGCACGGCAGGATAGTGATCGACGTTGAGATTGTACGCGCCCCAGTAGTGCGTGAAGCGAAGCGCGCGATAGAGCTGAGTCGCGGTGAGTCCCGCGCGGTAGCCGACGTAAACGCCGGGAACGTAACCGGCGCCGCTCACCGCGGAGTGCCAGCTATTGCAGTAGTCGATGACGCGCTGCGACGATGTGCCGGGCGCAACGCCCTCGAGGTCGCACCAGATCGTCACGCCCCACGGAACGCCGAGCCTTTCTGCTTCCGACGCGGCGATGCCTCCGTTCTTCGTTCCCTTCGCCGCCGTCGGTGTCCACGCCGTCTCTGATTCGACGTACTGCACCAGCATGATCCCGATGCCGGCGTCAAGAAGGTATCTGGCCTCTGTGGATGACAGCGCGGACGCATGTGGCTTGTCGCGACGCACGTAGCGCACGCAGAACCGGTAACCGGCGCGTCTAAACGCGAGCGCGGCGTTTCTGGTTACGGTCTCCGCTGTGTCAAAGCCACGCGCGCCGTCGACCGCCGTGAAAATATGACCAGGTAGAGTCATGTTGGGGCTCCTCGCAGACCGCCTGCCGCGTTCCGCATCCCGCGCCGTATCTTATCCAGATGCTTCACCGTTACGCATCCGTTCCCCTGCTCGCGCTCACTCTCACGAGCTGCGACCTGCTGAGTGGGAAATGCACCTACGAGGTGCGCTCACTCGAGCTGTCCGGAACCGTCAATGACAACGGTTCTCCGCTCGCGGCCGCGACGATGACCTTGTCCGAGAACCGCGGATCGATCTCCAATCAATCTGCCTATTGGCTCGTCACTGGCGACGGACTCAAAGGCCACGTCATTTCCGCGTCGCTCAAGGACAGCTCCGATCCGTCGAAAGTGTTGCTGACGCTCGGCGTCGCCTCCGCGGATCGGGTGGAGATATCGCAGGGAGCGACGGGGACCATCCAAGGCGCCAACCTCGGCGGGTTCCACGACATCCTCGCAGCAGGACGCGGCGTGATCGAGCTGGCGACCGATTTCCCGGGCCAGCTGACAGTTCAGATCCCCCTTCACGTCACGAGCAGCACGGACTGGACCCGCCCGAACTGCTCGTAACGCGAAAGAGTCTATCGCGTGCGGGTGACGTTGACGTCGACGCCGCAGAACGTGCCGGTCACCGTTGCAGTGTGGGTGGCGGGATCGTAGCTGGAAGTCAGATCGACGTCGCACGTTCCGGATCCACCCGTACGCGCCCAGCTGAAGCTGCCTTTGTGCGTCGCGGTCTGCGGGCCCGAGAGCACACCGTTCACGATGTTGAGGTTGCCATCGAAGGCGATGTTGGGATTGCCGTTGATGGTGATCTCGCCGTGCTTCGTCTGGAACGCGCAGTCGGAGTCGGTGCGAGTAGCGGTCGTCTCGACGGTGAGACTGTGGGTCGCGCGATCACCGCTGCCGACGACGCGGCCTGCGAGCGCTACCTGACCACCCTTCGGGCATTGGTGGGTGAACGAGAAGGTGTTGTCGAAGGTAGTCGGTGAGCTGACCGTCGCGGCCGCTCCGCTGCCATCGACTCCGATGTCGAAGGACGCGCCGAGTCCGATGTCTCCGGCACCGAACGCGCTGGTGGCGTCGATATCGGCGGCGAGCTGATTTGCATCTTCCGCACTGATTCCGTTGGGACCGGTCGAATCGCTGCACGCGGCGATGGCGAGAACAAGCGCCGCGCTACACGCGAGCCACGGTTTTTTGGTCATGTGTCGAGCTCCATGCTGGAGAGGTTTTGGCATTTTAGACGGGACGGATGCTCAGCCGTTAATCAACATTGGCGAGCGCGTCCGACCAATTTCTTCATGTTACAGGCCGCTCCGGCCCGAAAGTTCCCCGCAACGCGGACTCAGCTGTGCGGGCCTTCGCTCCAGTCGCTTAACGGATAGAATCCGTTTCGGATCCAGACGTCGTTGGGAACCGCGGTGACGAGTGCCGCTTCCTGGACGAGGTACTCGTCGGCGAGCGCGTTGAGGTTCCTGTAGTCGGGATACTGCGCGCTCTCGAGCCCTTCTCTGATGATGCTCGCCACGAACGCGACGGCGCCGACGGTCGGCAGCGATCCCTGGAACTCGCGGCTCACCTGGGTCGGCTGGAGTGGACCACCTGCGGTGATCATCGGGACGCGAAGAGTGATACGCCCCATCAGAATCCGCTGCCGCCGCCCCCGCCGCTGCCGCCTCCGCTCGAGCCGCCGCCGCCCGAGCCCGACGAGCTCGGGCTCGACGACATGCTGCTCGCCGCCGCGCTCGACATGGTGCTGATGCTGTTCGAGAAGCTGGAGACGTTGAACGGTCCCGTGCCGCCCGAGTACCACTGTGGCGGCTCGCGGTAGATGTCCTTGAAAGCGTTCGCCCATTTGTCCTCGACGCCGAACGCCATCGCGTAGGGCAGGTATTTCTCGAACAGCTCGGGCGAAGTGATCATTCTCTTGAAACGGTCTTCCTCGACGCGGCTCAGAAATTCCTTGAAGCCGAGGGTGGCTGCGCGCGCGTGCGCGCCTTCGGTGGTACGCGCCGGCATGATCACCGCGAAGACGACGAGGATCACCGCCGACGCCACGGTCGCAACTATGAGAGCGGCCGGCTCGAACAGGATCCACGCTCGCGCGAATGAAAGCATCGTCAAGCCACCCAGCACGACGGTCACGAAAACGGCGATGCCGATCGACTTGCCGAGGGTGCGATCGGGCCGCTCGACGTAGTAGCCGACTTCCACGAGACGATCGTAGATCGCGTTTTTGATCTCGGGGAGAAATTTGTAGAAGCGATTGGTTAGCTCCGACACTTTCATCGAGTACGCGTCGCTCGCGGCGGACTGGCCGAGTGCATCGAGGTAGCTGACCTCGTGGGGCTTGAGATCTTTCCAGTCGGAGCGCTTGCGAAGGATGTCGAGCTGGTAGTCGGTGCTCTTGGTGAGACCGAAGAGATGTTTCTCGGTCAGCTCGGTGATGTGGATGTAGCCACGCACCGCGAGATCGACGAGGGTGGCAGTGATGTCTTCCATGTCCGCCTTGTTGTCGACGAGAGTGCCGAGCTCCGCTGGGGATTCTCCATCGACGGGCTCGTAGCGCACCACGAACGAATCTTCCGTCGGATCGCGTCCTTTCCTGTCCCAGCGCTTGTAGGCGAAGAAGAAGACAAGGAAGGGGATGAGCAGCGGTGTCCAGCGCAGCGCGGCAACCAGCTGCTGGTAGGCTTCGCTCGGACGTCCCGCGATTGCTCCGGCCGGCCAGCCGACGGCGACGGTCATGCCGGCGTTAGGAGGTAGCGCCTGGGTGGTCGCGAAATCGACTTCGTTGGCGTCGCGTCTGATCACCGCGTTGGTCTGCGTCGACATCGCGTAGCCGGTGTAGACTGCCCATTGCTTCGGGCGCACCGACTCCGGGAGTACCACGCGCGCGTGGACGCTGTCGATGGACATGGTCCACGCGTTGCCGGTGACGTTCCAGTACAGCTCGTCGAGCTCGCCGACGTCGCTCGATTTGTAGAAGAACCGGATCGCGTTGCGCACGCGATAGCGGATGACGATGGTCCGATCCGCGTCGCGCGCGCCGGGGATGTAGATGTGGTAGCGGCGGGTCCAGCCGTTATCGATGGTCTGGTGCTCGACGACCAACGGCTGGCCGGCGTCGTCGGTGATGGCGCCGTCCTCGACGTCGAGCTTGGTGGCGCGGCCCTGGGCGGTGTTATGGTGGAGCAGCAGGTCGCGATTGAGCCCGTTCCAGGAGCCGGTGAACCGGATGGTGAGCTGCTCGACTACATCGAGCGTTCCATCCTTGTTGACGGTGAGGAGGGCGTCGAATTTCCGGAGGCGTATGTCGCGTTCCTGCGCGCTCGCCGTCCGGACGAGCGCGCAGAGTAGAAGGGCCGCGACCGCGAAGGCGCGACGGATCTTAGAACGCTACCTTGGGGAGCTCGCGGTCACCCGCTTCCGCCTGGAAGAACTCAAGCTCCTTGTAGTTGAGTGGACCGGCGATGAAGCTCGACGGAATCGTCGAGATCGCGGTGTTGTAATCGCGGACGACGGCGTTGTAGTAGCGACGCGCGTTCTGCACGGCGTCCTCGATGTTGGCGAGCTGCTGCTGGAGATCGCGGAATCCGCCAGATGCCTGGAGCTGCGGATACGCTTCCACCGCGACGGTGAGGCCGCGGAGCGCGTTGGTGAGCTCACCTTCTGCCTGCGCGCGCTGCGCCGGCGTTCCACCCTGCGCCGCGAGCACTCGCGCGCGGGCCTGGGTAACCGAGTCGAGGGTCTCGCGCTCGTGCGTCGCGTAACCCTTCACGGTGTTGACGAGATTTGGAACCAGATCGGCGCGCCGCTTGAGCTGGACGTCGATATCCGACCACGCGTTCTCGGAGCGCACGCGCAGCGAGACGAGCTTGTTGTAGATGCCAACAAGTCCAAGTACGACGACGACAATGATGACCAGAAGGACAAGGAATGCCATCGAAGTGGGGTTGAAGTTCTTCGAACTTGCAGCCGGTTGACCGGACGGTCAACTGGTTATCACTACGAGTTTAAGGTCGTAGTGGATTCAAGGACAACTGCAAACGGAAGACTACCGGCCGGCGGCCGTGAGCGGGCCGGCGGGCGGCTCCGAGCACGGTTTCGTTGTTTTCTAAATAAGAGCTCGAAGCCTCCAGCCGGCCCGCCCGCAGCGCCCAGCCGGTAGTCTTCGGTGATATCAACGGCGCGCGCAGACTCTCAGGCGAAATCGCGAGCCATTGAGCTAGGTATTAGTCACCGGCAGCGCGTACCAGAGTATCGCGCAGAAGTGCGCAATGCTTCCTGCCAACACGAAGAGATGCCAGACGGCGTGGCTGTAGCGATGCCGCTCGTCGCGCACGTAGAAGATCACTCCGCCGGTGTAGAACAATCCTCCCGCCGCGAGCCACAGAATCCCTTTCGGCGCGACGTGCATCGTGAGCGGTCGGAGCGCGACCACCATCACCCATCCCATTCCGAGATACACGGCCGTCGACAGCGCCGGCAATCGGTTGCCGAAGGTGCCCTTGAGCGCGATGCCGGCGATCGCCAGACCCCAGACGACGCCGAAAAGGCTCCAGCCCCACGGACCACGAAGAGTTATCAGTGTGAACGGGGTGTAGGTCCCGGCGATCAACAAGTAGATCGCGGCGTGATCGATTCTTTGAAACACGGTCTTGGCGCTGGCTCCCCGCAGCGCGTGGTACAGCATCGAGGATGTGTAGAGGAGCAGCAGCGTCGCGGCGTAGATGCTGGCAGAGATCACTCGCCACGCGTCGCCGCTCCGGATGGCAGCGACGATGAGAAAAGGACCGACGACGAGGGTGAGCACCACGCCCAGGCCGTGGGTCAGGCTATTTGCTAGTTCCTCGCCGCCGGATTGGGCGCGCGACGATTGCGACGACGATGGGTCAGATGGAGGTAGCATGGAATGGCTACTGAAGACGACCAGCTAATGGCTGTCGGCGGAGCAGCTCGCAGCGCCGAGCACGGGGTTTATAAAATCAAAACCGCGCTCAGAGCCGCCGGCCGCTCCGCCCAAAGCCCCTAGCTGGAAGTTTTCAGTAGCCTGGCGGACCGCGCCACTCTAAACCGCGTCCGACAAACTGGTGAAATCAAAGTCCTTCGCCTTGATCGCCGGCATGACCACGGCGCCGCCCGCCTCAGTGCCCGCCAGTCGAACGGCAGGACCGATCGCCTCCAGATTGCTGAGCAGGAAGAGCGGGGACTCGTTGAAGCGGAAATTCTTGATCGCCTTCGAGATCTTGCCGTTCTCGATCAGGAAAGTCCCGTCGCGGGTCAAGCCGGTGAACAGGATCGTGCGCGGATCGACCTGGCGCAGATACCAGAGGCGCGTGACGAGCACACCGCGTGGCGTCGACTTGATCAT
>Ga0207707_10003622_pt1 | contig 13697 bp, 14 predicted proteins | sample KBSC83BmetaG_FD_184336 | JGI IMG/M metagenome (GOLD analysis project Ga0207707, IMG submission 184336) | Corn rhizosphere microbial communities from Kellogg Biological Station, Michigan, USA - KBS C8-3B metaG (SPAdes) (version 2) | ecosystem: Host-associated > Plants > Roots > Rhizosphere ...
CCGCGGTGACGATCGTGGCGCTCACCGGCCTCACAACGGCCTGGCTGCACCTCAAGCGCATCTCGGCGCTCTACACCACGAGTTACGGAATCGCCCTGCTCGTTAAGCTCGCGCTCGTTCTCGTCGTCGTCATCCTCGGCGCGTGGAACTGGAAACGCGTTCGGCCATCGCTCGGTGCCGAGGGCTCAGAGCACGTCATCCGCCGCTCGGCCAGAATGGAGCTGACCTTTGCCGGCCTGGTGTTGATCGCTACTTCGGTGCTGGTCACACTGCCGTCGCCGAGGTAGCAGACAGGTGTTGCGCGCCAGCGTCGCGACGGCGCGCTACTATATGGATATAAATTATCCCGATCCTCCACTCCGATAACTGATGCTGCAACACATCTCGCGCTCCGGCCTCGCGACCGTATTGCTCGCGTGTCTTTCGTTCACTGTTTCAGCCCAGGCTCCGAACGCCAAGACCACGCCCGTCGCATTCGACGCGGATTCCGCGCGACTCGCGGAACTTCCGTGGCGATCGATAGGCCCGGCGGTAACGAGCGGACGCGTCGTCGACTTCGCCGTTCCCGAAGGACCGAAGTCGCAAATAGGGGGAAGACTCGGAGAGCTCTTCTACGTTGCCTCGGCATCGGGTGGCGTGTGGAAGACCACGAATGGAGGGACAACCTGGGAGTCGATATTCGATCATCAGGGATCTGCTTCGATCGGCGACATCGCCGTAGCGCCCAGCAATCCGCAGATCCTCTGGGTCGGAACGGGAGAAGCAAATAACCAGCGCAGCTCGTCGTGGGGCGACGGCGTTTACAAATCGGAGAACGGCGGAAAAACGTGGACGAACATGGGGCTCAAGAAATCGGAGCACATCGGACGCGTGATCGTCAATCCGGCGAATCCGGAGATCGTCTTCGTTGCCGCGGCTGGCCCACTGTGGGGAGCGGGTGGGGACCGTGGACTGTTCAGAACCACCGACGGCGGACGCACGTGGAAGAACGTCAAGAACATCGACACCCACACCGGATTCACTGACGTCATCTTCGATCCGTCGAATCCGGACGTCATCTACGCGGCGTCGTTCCAGCGTGAGCGGCGGCCTTACAGTTACGTCGGCGGCGGGCCCGGCAGCGGACTCTGGAAGAGCATCGACGGCGGCGACACCTGGACGAAGCTCACGGAGGGTTTGCCGAAAGTCGACGTGGGAAGGATCGGACTCGATGTCAGCAGGTCGAATCCCAACACCGTCTATGCGACGATCGAGACGAAGGTCACCGGCAACGGTGCATCATCCGGAAATACCGAGGGGAGCGTCTACCGCTCGGACGACTACGGCGCGAGCTGGCAGAAGATGGGCACCGGCTTCTCGTATCCGTGGTACATGGGTCAGGTTCGCGTCGATCCGACGGACCCCGAACGCGTGTACTTCATGGGCGTGCCGCTCCAGGTCTCTACGGACGGTGGCCGCACATTCCGGAGTACCGCGACCGCGGCGCACTCGGACCATCACGCGATGTGGATCGATCCGACCGATCCCAATCATCTCATCATCGGTTGTGACGGCGGCGTGTACATCAGTCACGATCGCGGACGCACGGTCGACTTCGTTCCGAATCTGCCGGTCTCGCAGTACTACGCGATCGCGACTGACATGCGTCAGCCATTCTACTACGTCTACGGTGGACTGCAGGACAACAGCAGCTGGGGAGGTCCGAGTCAAACGCGTAATCGTCAGGGGATCACGAATGCCGACTGGATCCGCACTACGGGCGGCGACGGGTTTTACGCCCAGATCGATCCCGTAGATCCGAACACGGTCTACGGCGAATCGCAGGGCGGCGACATCGTGCGCTTCGACGTTCGTACCGGTGAGCAGAAAACAATCAAGCCGCTCCCTGATTTTGGCGGCAAGCCGTATCGGTGGAACTGGAGCTCGCCGATGCTGATCTCGCCCTACGATCACAACACGATCTACTTCGGCGCGAACTATCTCTTCAAGAGCGCCAATCGCGGCGACGCGTGGACGAGGCTCGGACCCGACCTCACGCGCCAGCTCAATCGCGACAGCCTTCCGGTGATGGGTAAGATCTGGCCCCGCGACGCGATCGCCCGTCACCAGGGCACGGCGGAGTATGGAAACATCAGCACGATCGACGAATCACCGCTTCGACAAGGCCTTCTATACGTCGGTACCGACGACGGTGTCATCTCGGTGTCGCGCGATGGCGGCGCGACGTGGACCAAAGTCACCAAATTCCCGGGGGTGCCCGACCAGGCCTATGTCAGCCGAGTCGTGGCGTCTCGTTTTCGCGAGGGCCTCGTGTATGCGACGATGGACAACCATCGCAACAACGACTTCAAGCCCTACGTCCTGAAGAGCGAGGACTACGGAGCGCACTGGACCGCGATCACCGGCAACCTGCCGGCGAATGGATCGGTACAGGTGATACGCGAAGGCTACAACGAGCCCAATCTCCTTTTTGTCGGCACCGAGTTCGGGGCTTTCTTTTCGGCGCTGCAGGGGATGCAGTGGACGCAGCTCAAGTACAACCTCCCCACCGTCGCAGTGCACGACATCGTCATCCATCCACGCGAGCACGATCTGGTGATCGGGACGCACGGGCGCGGCATCTACATCATCGACGACATCACGCCGCTCGAGAAGCTTGGCGAAGCAAATCGCGCCGGCACCTATCTCTTTCCGGTGAAAGCGGCGACGGAATACAATCCGAACAGCTCCGTTCCCGGCGGAGTGAGAGGCGCCGGCGCTACCGGAGATCGCGAGTACTCCGCGCCCAATCCGGCCTTTGGCGCGATCATAACGTATTTCATTCGTGACTCGCTCCCGAAAAACGGAGACGTCGCGCTCGGCATCTACGACGCGAACGGAAACCGGGTGCGCGAGCTTACGGCGAACAAGACCCGCGGCATGCACCGAGTCACCTGGGACCTGCGCAACGCGCCTCCCTACACCGTGCGGCGGCCCGCCAATCAAACCGGCCAGTCGCAATTCAGGCAGCAGGATCCGTCGGGCCCATTCGTGCTGCCTGGGCGGTATACCGCGAGACTGATGGTAAAGGGAGGAGCGGCTGGCCCATTTCAGAGCGAGGTGCCAATCGAAGTCAGATCCGATCCGCTCGTGCCGATGAGTGTCGCGGACTATCGCGTGCTCTACGACATGAGGGTCAGCACCGGACGTCTACAGGCGACAGTCCAGGCCGCGGTAAGGACGGCCGAGCAGCTGAAAGATCAGCTGACGGATGTGAAGGCAGCGCTCAAGAGCAATCCGGCGCCGGACAGCGTGTCCAAACAATCGGAAGCCGTCGATAAGGAGATCACCGACATCCTGAAGAAGCTGCGCGGCGATCCCGAGGCCGATGCATCGGCCGATGACAGGAAGACCGAAGAGCCGTCGATTCAGGAGCGCGTGAACAACGTGGCCGAGCAGATCGGAGATGTGACGTCGCAGCCGACTGATCTACAAAGATCCACGCTGACGCTGGCCACCTCGGACCTTCAGCGCGAAGTCGGACGGATCAACACCTTGTTGCAGCGCGGGATTCCTGCCCTCAACGCCAGTCTCGACGCGGCCAGGATCCCTTGGACGATCGGCCGGCCGGTCGAGCTGATGAAATAATTACTGGGCGAAAAAGCGTTCAGTTTTTCTTGGTCCCGGGCTCGATCTCTGCGCCGCCACTTCCTGCTGAACCGAACTTGGGCGCTGTAAACCAGCGATTAGTGGTGTGCGCCGGATTGGGCGGCTCGCCGGACTCAAGCTCATCAGGTCTGAGGATCCGTTTCTTGGTCGCCCGATCGATTTCTGCTCGGTCGCCTGCCGGCCAGTCGCCGACTCTGGGAATTCCCAGTCTTGGATGGGTTTGTGGGTTTGACATCGGTGCCTCCTGTGACTGTATCATGCATAAATAACAGGCATAGGCTATGCCTGTTTACGAAGGTCTTCTGTACGAGCAAACCAGGTTTCCGCCGCAAAAAAGTGAGAGAATCGATGGCCGACAGAGAGAGCGACGAGAATCACAAATCGAGCGGCAAGAATCGCGAGGAAAATGAGACCCATCGCGGCTGGAAATCGAAGTGGGTCGAGAGCACATCGCCGCGCGCCGACGATCCGGTCGACAAGGAAGAGATGAAAGGCCACAACATCCTCGACAACGCTCCCGATGGCGCCGAAGGGACGAACTAGAACCAAGCGGTAGGTGTTTGCTCCGACGCCGACACCCCAATACTATCTGGGGTGACTCTACTCTATTCATACCTACAGAAATACCGCGCGCTGATCCTGCTCGCGCTGGTGCTGGCGGCTACGAACCAGGTTTTTTCTCTCCTGGATCCGCTCATTTTCCGCCACGTCATCGACGACTACGCGACGCGATTCCGTGAATACCAGACCGCCCAATTCATAAAGGGCGCCGGAAAGCTCCTGCTGCTCGCGATGGGCGTCGCGTTCGTATCCCGTGTCGCGAAAAATTTCCAGGACTACTTCGTCAATGTCATCGTCCAGCGCGTTGGCGCGGAGATGTACTCCGATGGAATCCGCCACTCGCTGGAGCTGCCATACTCTGTATTCGAGGACCAGCGCAGCGGCGAGACCCTCGGCAAGCTGCAGAAGGTGCGGTCCGACGTCGAGAAATTCATATCGCTCTCGATCAACCTGATCTTTACCACGCTCGTCGGCGTGCTGTTCGTGATCATCTACGCCTGGAACGTCTACTGGCTGCTCGTCCCCGCCTTTCTCTCGACGGTCCCCGTGCTCGGCGCCCTCAGCTGGGCCCTGAGCGGACGCATCAAGTCGATGCAGAAGATCATCGTTTCCGAGACGACGGCACTCGCGGGCTCTACTACCGAGTCGCTCCGCAACATCGAGCTGGTGAAGAGCCTCGGCCTCGCCGATCAGGAGGTGGTGCGCCTCAACACGACGACGCAGAAGATCCTCAATCTCGAGCTCAAGAAGGTGAAGTACATCCGGAGCCTGAGCTTCATCCAGGGCACCACGGTCAACCTTCTTCGCACCAGCATCCTCTTCATGATGCTGTACCTGATCTTCACCCAGAAGATCACGGTTGGGCAGTTCTTCTCGCTCCTGTTCTATTCATTTTTCATTTTCGGCCCGATGCAGGAGCTCGGCAACATCATCAACGTGTTCCGTGAGACGGAAGTCTCGCTGATAAACTTCCGCGCCATCCTCGAGACGCCCAAGGATCCAAAGCCGGCGTCGCCGGTGCCGCTGGCCGATATCGAGAATCTGGAATTCGAGGACGTCGGCTTCATGCACCAGACCGCGACGACGCCGGCTCTCACCGACATATCGTTCACCGTAAAGCGCGGCGAGACGATCGCGTTCGTGGGGCCGTCGGGCGCGGGGAAGACGACACTGGTGAAGCTGCTGGTGGGGCTCTATCCGCCGAAGGCCGGCCGCATTCTGTACAACGGACTGCCCAGCGATTCGGTCGATCTCGATCGTCTGCGGGAGAGGATCGGATTCGTGACGCAGGATGCGCAGCTCTTCTCGGGGACGATCAGGGAGAACCTCAAGTTCGTGAACCCCCACGCCACCGACGCCGAGTGCTTCGACGTGCTCAACAAGGCGGCGGCACACACGCTTCTCGCCCGCGCCGACAAGGGGCTCGACACCGTGATTGGCGAGGGCGGCGTGAAGGTGTCGGGTGGAGAGAAGCAGCGGCTGTCGATCGCGCGCGCACTGCTCCGCCAACCGCATCTGCTGGTATTCGACGAGGCAACGTCATCCCTGGACTCGCTCACGGAAGAGGAGATCAGCCGCACGATGCGCGATGTGGCGCATTCGCGCGAGGTGATCACCATTCTGATCGCGCACCGACTGTCGACGATCATGCACGCCGACCGCATTTACGTGCTCGAGCGTGGCAAGATCGTCGAGGCCGGCGAGCACGAGGACCTGCTCGAGAGAACGGGACTCTACTATGCAATGTGGCGCCAGCAGGTCGGCGAGCGCCGGACGATTCCACAACTTCCGGGCGCAAAGCCACCGCGGCTCGCGCCAGCCTGACACGCCGACTGGGCGCAATCGAAGAACCCTACAACCAACCGAGCCATGCCCGACGACACTGGAAAGCTGAAACACGGGAACTTCATGGAAGCGCTCGATTCGATCCGCAAAGAGGCGGAACGACTCATGGCTCGAGGCGACATCCCGCCGGAGGTGAAGGCCGGCCTGGAAAGGATCATCGGCTTTACCCGCTCGAAGTTCGATCTGGGCGGCGACATCGAGTAGGGTTCCAACCTTCTCGGGTGGGGTGGCATCTTAGCCTCGTCAGATGAAGACGAGCGCGGTGGTATCCGATACGATTGAGTCCCCGTCCACAATTGCCGAAGACAAGGCTGCCACGCTCGACTACATCAGGCGGGCGCAGTCCGGCGACGTCGACGCGTTCGAGCAATTATACCGGGAGCATTCGCCGCGCATCTACGCGCTCTGCCTCAGGCTGAAGGCCGGGGACAAGCCCGATGCGACGGAGCTTCTTCAGGACGTTTTCGTAAAGGCGTGGCGGCGGCTCGATACGTTTCGCGGCGACTGTGCGTTCGTATCGTGGCTGCATCGTCTCGCCGTCAACACAATGCTCGAGTCGGCGAGAAGCGATGGGCGGCGCACAGCGCGCGTGTTGCCGATGGAAGACACTTCGCGCCTCGCCGGCGCTGCGCGATCGAGTGGGATCGAATTGAAGATGGACATGGAGAACGCGATCGCGTCGCTGCCAAAGGGTGCGAGGCTCGCGTTCGTGCTGCACGATGTGGAAGGGTATCAGCACCAGGAGATCGCCGAGCAGCTGGGCGTGACGGTGGGGACGATAAAGGCGCAGCTGCATCGGGCGAGACGACTATTGAGAGAGAGACTGGAGTCTTGAGATGACACACGAAGTCATAAAACATCTATTGGACGACTACGTGACGGGCGATCTGACCGAGGACGCCCGCGTGCCGGTCGCTGAGCACATCGCAGCGTGCGATCTCTGTCGGACCGAGATCGAGAGCCTGCAGGCGATCGTCGCCCGTGCGAGAGAGCTTCCGCGATCTGTCGAGCCGCCGGCCGAGGCGTGGACAGGGATTCGCTCGGCGATCGCGCGCGACGAGAACGCTGTGCGCGCACCTGGGTCGACAGCAAGATTCGGCGAGCGTCGCCGGCTATATCTCGCCGCGGCAGCAGTCGTTCTCACTGCGGTGCTTTCCTCGGCGGGGACGGCGTGGTATCTGAGCGCGCGCAATCCGGCCGGCAATCTCAACGCGGCAACGGCGGCCAACATTTCCTCGGAGACGCCGGCAACATTGGCCGCGTTCACAATAGAAGAGAACAATTACCTACGCACAGCGAGCAGGCTTCAGGATCTCCTGGATCAGCAGGAAGGATCGCTCGCGCCGGAGACGGTCGCGCAGCTGAGAGCGAGTCTGCACGCGATCGACGATGCGATCATCGAGGCGCGAAACGCGCTCGCGCGGGATCCCGCCAACAAGTTGCTGGTGGAGATGCTCTCTTCCAGCTACCGGCAGAAGGTCGATTTGCTGCGCCGGTCGACGGAGCTGACGCGTGGGACCTAGAGCCATGACGGTACGTAGAGTTCTGGCGACGCGGCTGGTGGCCGCGGCCGTCGCGCTCCTGTGCTGCGCTTCACCGCTTGCGGCACAGAACAAGATCGAGCGAAAGATGCCGCTCGGGATGGAAGGCGCGCTCCGCATCGTCAACATGGTCGGCAGCGTCGTCGTGCACGGATGGAGCAAGGACACCGTGCTCGTCAGGGGCACGCTCGGTCCTGGCGACAGGTTCTTTGCAGGCGGTGGATACACCGGCGCCAAGATGTTCGTCGAGTCGGAGAACGACCGCGATCCCAAGCCGGCGAAGCTCGAGGTCTGGGTGCCGGCGCGCGTCAGGCTCTGGATCAAGACCGCAACCGCCAACATCGATGTCAACGACGTGACCGGTGGGCTCGATCTCTACGTTGTGAGCGGAACGATCACCGTCAACGGCAACCCGCACGAGCTCAATGCGGAAGCAATCGACGGTGACATCCACGTTGCCGGTTCACCATCCTGGCTCAGAGCCAAGACCGCGACCGGGTCGATCACCTTTCAGGGCGCGAGCTCGGACGTTGGATTGTCCACCGTGAGCGGTCCCATCAAGGTCGACGGTGGAACATTCGAGCGCGCCAAACTCGAGACTGTAACCGGGGACATCATCTTCGGGGGGAAGCTCGATCGAAGCGGCACGTTCGATTTCGATACTCACAGCGGAAGCGTGGACATCACGATTCCTGACCGGGCGCCGGTCAGCGTTTCTGCCGTCACGATTGCCGGAACGATCGCCAACAATCTCTCGAAGAAAGCCCCGATTCCCGGCCGCTTCGGCCGTGGCGCGGAGCTGACGATGGATTTGAGCGATGGTGGCGCGAAGATGTCCATTCGCACGTTCAAGGGTCCGATCACTCTGCGGCGAGCGCAGTAGAGAACGCGTTCAACCCTGGAGAGTCGAGCGGCATCGTAGTGGCGCTCGAAAACCTTCTTCAGGAGATCCACATGAAACGCACTCTGCTCCGCTCATTCGCGCTCGTCACGGCGCTCACGCTGATCGCGTTCAGCCCCGCTCTCGCCGGCCCACCATGGATCTCGATCGAGTATCCCGCCAATCCGTTCGATGCAACGTCGCGTGGGGCGTTCCTGACGGTCCGCACCTATCACCACAAGGATTTTGAATCGAAGACGGTAACCGGGACGGCCGAAGGCGTAGTGGACGGAAAGCGTCAGACGATGGCTCTCGACATCCGTCCCGGCTCACTGCCGGGAATGTACGTCGTCCGTTGGCAGCGGCCCGCCGTCGGCAGGTGGGTGCTCGTGATCAGAAGCGGGTCCGCTGGCCTGACCGAAGCGACTGCCGTGGTCGAGATCAGCCCGACTGGCACCGTCGCCGGCGTGACGGTCCCAACGAGAGTCATCGGCGGCGGATGGATCTCGCCGAGGAGTGTAGCGACGTCGGAGATCGACGCGCTGCTTCAGGGTCGCGCGCTGGCAAGCGCCGGCGTTGCCGGCCAGACCGCGCACTAGATAAAGGCTACTCCTGCCCTCGCAGGCTGTTCAGGCTCCGCTGCAGCTCCGCGGTTCGCTTGGCCGAATAGTCTGCGAGGCAGCGCGCGCGCGCTCGTGCCCAGAGGGCACCATCGCCCGCTCCCTGGCAGTCGCTGTCACGCGTATTTATCCACTCCCGCTGTGATTGCCTGAATCTGTCCTGAAGTCCCGATCCGCCCGATTTCATGCTCTGTGCGAGAAGCTCCTGGTAGGTCTGATTCAGATCAGCGTCGTTCTGCACGATCGAGCGATTTAGACAGGAGCGTTGATCTACCGGATCCGGCGAGTCGCATGGATCGCCCGAGGAAGTCGCTTTCGGCCGGGTCCTGGCTGCCTGGCGTGCTCCCACGCGAATGATCGATGTATCGGTTGTCGCGCTCGCCGACACCAGCCCTCCATTGTTGTTGGTCGCCGGTCGGGGCACCACGCGAGTCACGGGCGTCGGAGTGGTAACCGTCGCTGCCTGTGTCGGCGTCAGCGTTTGATCGCCGGTCGTTTTGACGGTGTTGAGGCTGTTGTCCACCGCGGCCGCCGCGGCGGTGTTCTTGTTTGCCTCCGCCAGATCGTGGAGGAGCATGGTGTCCTGTGCGACGTTGGCGACTTCCGGTTTCTTCTTCGAGTTACCGCAGCCGACGTTGCCCAGCTGCAGGGCAAGACAGACAAGAACCGAATATCTGGAAAGGGTCTTCATATTCTTCTTAAGTTAGGGCGGGTAGATAATTCGGGCAGAGGGCGTGCCATTTCAACGGCTTCTCCGGATGCGGTTGACGCGTCACCAATGCAGATTTCAGCTTCGCGTTGGCCGAATGCCGATGGAGACAAGATGGAGAAAGAAGAACCCGAGCTCAACACGGTGATCAGGACGTTTGCGAACGAGGTCGAAGCGCATGTGGCACAAGCAGTTCTGGACGCCAACGGCATCGACTCGTACCTCATTCGCGACGACGCCAACGGGATGATGCCCTGGCTCCAGTGGCTGCACCCCATCCGCCTGGTCGTCAGGGAAGAAGACAGCAAAGACGCAGTGGAGCTCCTCGACACCCCTCCCCGGCCGACACTCTCGCCTTGACCGGCCGCTTCGGCGCCGCCCACCTGCCCCTAATTCAAAGGCCATGATTTCAAAATCCAGCTTTAAATGCAGTGCCCGTTGCCTGATTTCCGGTTTGCTGCTGCTTTCTGCGTTTGCGGCCGTCTCTATTCAAGCTCAAACAGCACCCGCTCCAACCGCTAGCGACTTCGCGCGAGCCAGGCGGATCCTGAGCGAAACGCCATTGATCGACGGGCACAACGACCTTCCCTGGCGGATCCGCGAAGATTCAATCGCCAAAGGGAACGTCGATGCGTACGACATTCGCAAGCGCACGCCCGGGCACACTGATCTCGATCGCCTGAAGCGTGGAATGGTGGGGGCGCAGTTCTGGTCGGTGTACACGCCGGGCGAGTACCGTGACTCCGGCTACGCCCGGGTTCAGCTGGAGCAGATCGACATCGCCCGGAGGGTCATCGCGAAGTATCCCGATCGGCTCGCGCTGGCGCTGAGCACCAACGACATCCGCCGCGACTTCAGGCAGAGGAAGCTCGCTTCGCTTCTCGGCCTCGAGGGCGGCCACGCAATCGAGAACTCACTCGGCGCCCTTCGGGCGTACTACGATCTGGGAGTTCGCTACATGACGCTGACGCACAACGTCACGCTCGATTGGGCCGACGCCGCGCTCGATTCGGCGAAGCACGGCGGACTGACTCCCTTCGGCGACAGCGTCGTCCGCGAGATGAACCGGCTCGGCATGCTCGTCGATCTCTCGCACGTGTCGCCGGGAACGATGAGCGACGCCCTCAACGTCACCCAGTCACCGGTGATATTCTCACACTCCGGAGCGCGGGCGCTCGTCGATGTCGCGCGCAACGTGCCGGATTCGATTCTCCGCCGCGTCACGACCAACGGAGGAATCGTGATGGTTCCGTTCGTCACCGGCTTCGTCTCCCCCGCCGTGCTGCTGTACGATCAATCGACGCGCCCCGTGATGAGCGACCTGCGCGCAAAATACGGCAGCGACACGGCGGCGATCACACGAGAGATCAAACAATGGCGGGCCGCGCATCCCGAGCCGCGCGCGACACTATCTCAAGTCGCGGATCAGATCGAGTACGTGCGCAAAGTCGCCGGCGTGGATCACGTCGGAATCGGCAGTGACTTTGACGGGATCACCGAGGTGGTGCAGGGCCTCGAGGATGTATCCACGTTTCCGGCGCTATTTGCCGAGTTGGCGAGACGAGGGTGGTCGGACGCTGATCTGAAGAAGCTGGCGGGGGAGAATCTGCTGCGGGTTTTCGGGCAGGCGGAGGCGGTGGCGGCCAGGCTCCAGCGCGCATCTAACTGAAAGATAACGGAACGGGATGCGAGCTTTCAGAGGCATAGAATTTTAGTTGTCAGACACTGCGCGACGACCGTACTATGCTGGCCGAATTAGGCGCGAACGAGGAACGTCAGGGCGTAGTAAACTGACAACTATCATCTGTGCCTCTAACGGCTTGCATCCCAGTCTCTGCAGTTCAGCCTTTAGCTGACCCACCGCGCTCGAGAAATTCCGCGAACTCACCCGGCAACTCGGTTTCGCGAATCGCTCGCGCCGCCGCCTTTACCTCGTACTCCACCCTCACGAACTCAACCCGCGTTCCGGTGCCGTCGACCGCGAGTACCACGTACCCGGCGCGCCAATCTCCATCCTTCGGCCGCCCCACGCTCCCCGTGTTGATGAACCGAATGCCGTCGACCTCGCGCTGCCACGGCTTGTGGGTGTGGCCGAAGCAGATCACGTCACCCGCTCGCGAGCCGAGCGTGGCTGCCATCTTCTCGAGAAAGGAATCGGGGCGGTCCTCGGTCACGTACACGGTGTTGAGAGTCTGATTGCCGTGGATCAGAGTGATCGTGGGGCCGGAGACATGTCCACCCAACGGCCGGATATCGAGTCGGAAGGGAAGGCTTGCCAGGTACTTCCTGGTCTCGGCCGTCAGATGCGCGCGCGTCCACTCGTACGAGAGGTGCGATAGCTCCTCGTCGTGCGGAGTGTCGGCCCTGCAGCCACAGTGCTTGTAGTTCGTCGCAACCGTCGAGTCGTAGTTGCCGGAGATCCCGGGTATCTCCCGCTCGCGCAGGAGATCCACAACTTCATTGGGCCACGTCGCGTATCCGGTGAGATCGCCCAGGTGGTAGATCGCATCGATGTCGGGTTTCGCGTCGATGTGCGCGAGGACTGCCTTCAACGCCGGCAGGTTGGCGTGGATGTCCGAGATCAGCGCGTATTGCATCAGCCTTTCTTCCGCGTTCCCTCTCGAGCGCGGCGCCTCATGACGACAGCCGTATCAGGGCACGCACCGCGGAATTCCGCGGATTCTTTGACCGTCTCAGGAACCGCTGCGCGGGTAGTGCGCGCGAAGCCGAATCTCGGGAAATACTTTTCGGCCGTCGTGGTCAGTAGATATACCTCGTCTATTCCATCTTCCCTGGCCCGCTGCAAGAGGGATTCGACCAGCTGTCGCCCGACGCCGGCGCCCCGATTGGCCGGCGAAACAACCGCTGACCGCAGCAACGCCGCAGATCCGTACCTCTCCAGACCGATTGCTCCTGCAATCGTCCCCGCGTCCTCGGCCACGACGAAGCTGGAGAAATTCTCTTTTACGCCTTCGATCGGCAGCCTGCTCGACAGAAGAAGTTGCTCGACCGCCGGAAAGTCAGAGTTGGTCGCATTGCGGATCTTCATAGTCAGCAACAGTCAGGGCCACAGCATTGGGCGAGCGGCTTCGTCGCGCGGACGAACGCGCCCATGAACTTACCGTCGATCTGGGACGCAAATTCCAGAGCGTCGAGGCCGCTTCCGGTCAGGAAGGCGGCAGCGTCCTCCGCCTTATACACTCTCGTCGGCTCGATCGAAGGTTTCACGAAACCCGTCTCGCGGAGAAGGCTCAAAAACTCCTGCTCTTCCAGCGCGCCCGCGACGCAGCCGATCCACAGCTCCATGTTGCGCCGGATCGCCGGAGGAACGTCTCCGCGCACGACGACGTCGGATACCGCGAATCGCCCGCCCGGCTTGAGGACGCGAAATGCCTCACTCAACACCTTGCTTTTGTCGCACGAGAGGTTGATCACGCAGTTGGAAATAATGATGTCTACGGACGCGTCGGGGAGCGGAATCTGTTCGATCTCTCCTTTGAGGAACTCCACATTTTCCGCGCCCGCGCGGCGCTTGTTCTCATTGGCGAGCGCCAGCATCTCGTCGGTCATGTCGAGACCGTAGGCCTTTCCAGTAGGTCCAACGCGTTTTGCGGAGAGCAGGACGTCGATGCCACCGCCTGAGCCGAGGTCGAGGACGACATCGCCGGGGTTGAGCGAGGCGAGAGCGGTGGGGTTTCCGCAGCCCAGCGAGGCGAGAACAGCCTCCACTGGAATTCCGGCCTTTTGCTTCTCGTCATAGAGATCGGACGTTATTGGATCCCAAGCCTCGGTCGTTGCACCGCAACAAGCGCTGGACCCGCAGCACGCCGAGGCAGTCGCGCCTTCGCTGACGCGCTGCGCGGCCTGACCGTATTTCTCCATTACGGTGGACC
>Ga0207707_10003627_pt1 | contig 13689 bp, 6 predicted proteins | sample KBSC83BmetaG_FD_184336 | JGI IMG/M metagenome (GOLD analysis project Ga0207707, IMG submission 184336) | Corn rhizosphere microbial communities from Kellogg Biological Station, Michigan, USA - KBS C8-3B metaG (SPAdes) (version 2) | ecosystem: Host-associated > Plants > Roots > Rhizosphere ...
TGGCGGCACCAGTAATAATGGCGGTACGAATAACACCTCAGACGGCCCGCACGGCGGCCAGGTGGTTCAGGCCCAGGTCTTCCACTTCATCCCCGAAACCACTTCTTCTTCCGATAATCAGACCTTCACCCCTGTGGAAGGCTCAGCCAGCATCCAGAACACCGGGTCCGGCTCCAACAATGGCACGGTGCTGGCAGCGGCCAACACCCAGGGCCCTTCCAGCCCATCCCTCCAGCCCTCCAGCAAGTCCAGCGGCCTATTCTGGACGGCCGGCAGCCTGTTCGCTCTAGCCGGCGTCCTGTCGGCCGAGGAAGCCGTAGCCCGCCGCAAAGAAGCCCGCGCCAAATTCCGCAGCTACTTGGACGCCATCACCGTCCAGCCCTTCAAACGCTACTAGTTTAAATTGCCCGTTTAGAGTAATCAGCTAGCTAAGACTTGTAGTGGAATATCCATCCGCTAGTTGTGTTAGTTCCGGATACGGTATGCCAAATTGGTATAGGTGCGACCATTGAATAGTATGGTTCTGGCACATGCTCTTGCGGTGGGTGCGTATTAAAAATCATTTTTTCCTTTCTATTTATAACTATATTGCGTTCATGGATTTTAGTTGATTAGGGTAGTGGCCTAGGCTTAAAGGAGTACAGCAAAACTGTCCGTTGTAAACGTTAGCTCAATCTGTTAAAATAGCCACCAAGCCATAGGAGGTTAACTTTCCACATACTTCGTATGGCCGAATTATTATGGCCCGAGAATCAAATACGGACAGCTTATTAACTGAGTCGGTAGATAATCCTATCTTTTCTTCAGAACGCCGCAAATATCTCTCCAGAATCGCTGTTTTTATCGGCGCGCTATCGTTCGTGGGCGCTGCCGAATCCACAATCTCATCGCCGGCGGATCTGCCTAACGTACCGATGCGCGCCACTGCTTCAGCCCATGGTAACCTTGCTCCGGCTAAATGGACCGGCGCCCTAGAAGATGCCGCCAAGCAGCCTGACGAATTAGCGGCAACCAAGAAAATGGACCTGCTGCAAGATCTAGTCCAATCACCCGATGACGGCACTAGCCATGCCTATGTCAAAGAAAGCATCTGGGCTTCGCCGGGACAGATTGGCCCGAGCGAAATCGATTTCGCAAACCTGGAGAACTCTATACGGGCTGCCCAGGCCGACAACATTAACGTCTGTCTGGCTGTGTGGCCATACACTTGGGGTAAAGAGCAGCAATCGCCACCTTTAACACCTTCAAAACGCTGGCAATACACTACGCTTCTGGCCACCATAGATGGCCGGCTCAGGCATGATTTCAATACCAAGGATGGCGAAAAGCCTCCTGTAAGCTGCTGGTTTATCGGTAACGAGCCTAACAATCCCACTTTTTGGCGGCCTCAGTTTAACACCGATGGCACTGCCGCGGCCCCCGGAGCTTACGAGGCCCTGCTGGCCCGCAGCTACGACACCCTTAAGAAAATCTCACCTGACAACATCGTGATCGGCGGCGAATTGGCATCCCATGGCAATGACGACCCTCACTCTGATAGGGCCAACTTGTCTCCGGTGAATTTTATCGAGGACATGGGTACGGCTTATCGTAAAAGCGGCCGTACTGAGCCTATAATGGATGCGTTCGGCTATCATCCCTATGGCCTGAACTCTTCAGAATCACCGGCTACGCCTCATCCGAATTCCACCACAATAGGTGTAGCGGATTATCCAAAGCTGGTTTCAGAGCTGGGAAAAGCCTTTAAGGGGACCGCTCAGGCCGGCTCGAAACTGCCGATTTTATACAGCGAATATGGGGTAGAAAGCCTGATTCCTGCCGCCCAGCGGTATAGATATGGCAAAAATTCTCAGCCGGCTTCAGCCGGGGCGGTAGATGAGAAAACCCAGGGTGAATATTATTCAACTTACCTGAAGATGGCGGCCTGCCAGCCGAATGTCATCGGAGCCTTTATATTCCACACCTTGGATGAGCGGTCCATGAACCAGGGTTGGCAGTCCGGGCCGAATTATGCTGATGGCGCGCCTAAATCAGATCAGCCGGCTATTGCTGATAGTATGCAATCCTTGAGCAACGGCGAAGTCGCTTGTCCATAAATAAAAAATTGCCCCTCGGGCAAAAAATGGTGGAGATGCGGGGATTCGAACCCCGGACCCCCTGCTTGCAAAGCAGGTGCTCTAGCCATCTGAGCTACATCCCCGTATCCGGATAAGTGAGTTTGGTGGGCTTGGCAGGACTCGAACCTGCGACCTCGTCATTAGACGGCAGGCCGACGGCCTGCCTTGTTATTTAAAACTTGGTGGGCGACGCAGGACTCGAACCTGCGACCTCGTCATTATCAGTGACGCGCTCTAACCAGCTGAGCTAGCCGCCCATGCATCAAGTTTTAAATAACCAGTGACGCTAGTCAACTGGGGTCCCCGCGAAATTTCATTTCGCGGGGTATTCTTACCAGCTGAGCTACAAGCCCGTTAACTGAGGTATTGTACCAAATAACCCTGTGAAAATGGAGGCTTTAGAACTTTATGGTGACCAGCAGACGGGCTTGCGGCTCACGCTTAAGCAGCCGGGCTTTGCTCTTTGCGATAAGGTGCGGCTTCTTGATGCGCATATCGGTTATCTGAGCTTCATCGCCCAGCTTGCGCTCGACCAGCTTGGCGGCGAACAGCCGCAGCTGCCACGGGCTGTCGAAATGCTTGTCGCCGGCCGGCAACGTAACCGTATAGACGGAAGATAAATAGTGGGTTTCCGGCGGTATGAACGCCAGGGTCTCATCGGTTTCTTCGGATTTTTCCAATTTTTTTGTTTTCATAGTACTGCATAAACATTAGCACATTATGCTAAAAAATGCAACTGTCCCCACCTTAGCCGTAGTACATATAACAATAAAACCGCCTGCTAAAGGCGGTTTTATTCATTGAAAACTGAGTAGTGCATCTCAACGTCAATTCAAGGCGGTACTGGATCTCGTCCGGATAAATCCGGAAGATGCAGCCATCAGTACCAATATGGCCGCACGAGACCGACCTAGTCACCAAGCAATTGCTCGCTAGGCGCTAGTTTTACTCCCTAGAAAGGAGGTAATCCATCCGCACCTTCCGGTACGGATACCTTGTTACGACTTAGTCCCAATCATCTCCCCTACCTTAGGCCGATACAAGATCAGACTTTGGGTATTGGCGACTTTCATGACTTGACGGGCGGTGTGTACAAGACCCGGGAACGTATTCACGGTAGTGTGCTGACCTACCGTTACTAGCGATTCCAGCTTCAAGCAGGCGAGTTTCAGCCTACTATCCGAACTGAGACCGGCTTTGATGGGATTTGCTCCCCCTCGCGGGTTCGCTGCCCTTTGTACCGGCCATTGTAGCGTGTTTGTAGCCCCAGACGTAAGGGAAATAATGACCTGACATCATCCCCTCCTTCCTCCCCGTTACCGGGGCAGTCTAGCTAGAAAAATTCAACTAACTACAAGGGTTGCGCTCGTTGATGGACTTAACCAAACATCTCACGACACGAGCTGACGACGGCCATGCATCACCTGTCACTGCGGCCCGAAGGCACACTTTCCTTTCGGAAAGCTTGGCAGGATGTCAAGCCTGGGTAAGGTTCTTCGCTTACCGTCGAATTAAACAACACGCTCCACCGCTTGTGCGGGTCCCCGTCAATTCCTTTATGTTTTAAGCTTGCGCTCGTACTCCACAGGCGGCTTGCTTAACGCGTTAGCTTCGCTACTACCAGGGTCGATACTGATAACAGCTAGCAAGCATAGTTTACGGCGTGGACTACCGGGGTATCTAATCCCGTTCGCTCCCCACGCTTTCGTGCCTTAGTGTCAGCAATGAGCCAGTAGACTGCCTACGCCATCGGTGTTCCTTCTAATATCTACGGATTTCACTCCTACACTAGAAATTCCATCTACCTCTCTCATGCTCTAGCTGGTGAGTTCGAACAATGTACCCCCGGTTGAGCCGGGATCTTTCACTGCTCGCTTTACCTGCCACCTACGCAACTCTTTACGCCCAGTAATTCCGGATAACGCTCGGATCTTCCGTATGACCGCGGCTGCTGGCACGGAATTAGCCGATCCTTATTCTTCTGCTACCGTCATAATCGTCACAGACAAAAGCAGTTTACAACCCGAAGGCCTTCCTCCTGCACGCGGCGTTGCTCCGTCAGACTTTCGTCCATTGCGGAAAATTCCCTACTGCTGCCTCCCGTAGGAGTCTGGACCGTGTCTCAGTTCCAGTCAGGCTGATCATCCTCTCAGACCAGCTAATGATCGTCGTCTTGGTGGGCCTTTACCCCGCCAACTAACTAATCATACGCAGGCCGCTCCCAAAGCGCCGTAGCTTTGCTCCGAAGAGAATATGCGGTATTAGACACCGTTTCCGGTGCTTATCCCTCACTTTGGGGTACGTTCCTACGCGTTACTCTGCCGTCCGCCGCTCGTGTACTTCAACACGCAATTTGATTTCGCCCTCTGTTACGAAAGCTTGTACCAGGTCATTCACTTGGTAGCAGAACCGATAGCCATCGTTCCTCCTTCGTTTGTGATGCGAAACTTACTTCGTAAGTTTCGCGACCTGGCTCAATCAAATAGCCTGTTGAAGCCTTACCGCTCGACTTGCATGTATTAGGCACGCCGCCAGCGTTCATCCTGAGCCAGGATCAAACTCTTCACAAAAGACGTTCTACCGAAGCAGAAACGTCCATATCTTAGTTTTGAAACTCAGATTTTCGAACTGACGTTGATTTGCACTACTAAGTTTTCAATGAGCGCTTAAAGGGATAGGCCGCTGTCCGACTGGTGGGTCGGGCGGTGGTCCTGTTCTCTTTTCTTGTGTCTTTTTTCAGTAGTTTTCTTTAGACACTCAAAAACAGGCACCCTTAAAGCTGTACCCATCATAACCCACCGGCGGACGCTTGGTCAACACCTTAATTCTGTGCTCTTGCTCACATCATGAATATAACGAAGCAGTCATCGATCCAGGATCTGTTTGAGAAGAGTTATCCGGTCAGATATGATGCCGTCGGCGCCGCAGTTTACGGCGTTTTTTATAGATAAAGGCGAATTGGCCGTCCACACCAGAGCCTTCAGGCCGTGCGCGTGGATAGATTCGATCATTTCCTTGCTGACCAGCGAATGATGCAGCTGGATAGCGTCTACGTCCTTTAAGCGGCCGGTTTTAATCATAAGCTTGCCTTTATTTATCATGTGTAATCCCCGGCCGATGATGAAGCTGGTAGTGGCCGGCTGGTGTTTTAGCAGTTTTTTAAAGTGTAATACCCGCTCATAGCTGAATGAGCCGACGCAAACCCGGTCTAGTACTTTAAGGTCTTTGAGCAGCTTGGCCAGCGGCAGCGCCACTTGGTCGGTTTTGGGATCGATGAAGAATTTCATCTGAGGAAGTTCATTGATTATTTCCTCCAGCACCGTTATCCGGACGCCTTCGGCGGTATGCTGCCGGATTTCCTTGAGAGTAAGCTTCTGCAAGGCGCGGCGCGGCGGATGTCCATTGAATTGGGTCTGTATCCAGTTGCGGGAACCGTGGATGGCTGCCACCTGTCCATCAGCGGTCAGGATCACATCAGTCTCCCCGTATGCATAGCCCAGCTTGGCGGCTGACCGAAAAGCCGCCAAAGTGTTCTCCTGGTCGTCGCCAGCGGCATCGCCGCCGCGATGGGCGATGGCCATCGGCGACTTACCCCAGAATGACTCAGCCATTATTCCGCTTTAGCTTCGCCGATGACTTCGGCCGGGATGACGTCATCCGGCAAATCGTCGTCTTCGATATCGGCCATCTTTTCTACCAGGGCGAGCGAGGCCACACTGTCGCCTTCGTTCAGCCGCATGATGCGCACCCCTTGGGTGGCCCGGCCGAGAGTCGGGATATTGCTCAGCCCCAGCCGGATGGTCTGGCCGTTAGTGGAGATGATTATGACCTCCTGCTCGTCGCCGGTCAGGGTCTTAACTCCTATCAGAGGTCCCGTCTTCTTGTTGACGACCGCCGAGCGGATGCCGACACCACCGCGCTTGTGGGCCGTGAACTGTTCGACTTTGGTGCGCTTACCGTAGCCGAATTCACTGATGACAAAGATAAAGGAGTCTTTCTGGACGGTATCCATACCGATGACCTGGTCCTCCGGGCGCAGCCGGATACCGCGTACGCCGCGGCTGACCCGCCCCATCGGCCGGGCGTCGCGTTCATGGAAACGGATAGCCTGCCCCTGAGAAGTGCTGATAATCACCTCGTCATCGCCGCTGGTCATCCTAATCCACTTGAGCTCATCGCCTTCGTCCAGGTTTATAGCTATCAAACCACTTTGTCGGACGTTCTTATATTGCTCGAAGGGCGTCTTCTTTACGACTCCCTTGACCGTACACATAAGCAGGTTGCCGCCTTGGCCGTCGGCCTTGCTGACATTGATGACTGAACTAACTATTTCCTCAGGCTGCAGCTGCAATAAGTTGACCAATGCGACACCCTTGGCGTTCAGGCCGACGGCCGGCACCTCGTAGGTCTTGATCCTAAACACCCGCCCCTTGTTAGTAAAGAATAAAAGGAAGTCATGTGTAGAGGCATTTACAACGTGTTCAATGACGTCTTCTTCGCGCGTGGCCATACCGCGCCGGCCCTTACCGCCGCGACCCTGTCTCTTATAATCCACGATTGATGTCCGCTTTATGTAGTTTGCTGATGTAAGTGTTACTACGACTTGTTCGTCCGGAACTAGGTCCTCGTCGCTCAGTTTACCAAGCTCCTGCGGCACGATTTTGGTCCGCCTCTCATCACCGAATTGTTTCTTCATATCGGCCAGCTCGTCCTTGATAATCTTGAGTATTTTCTTTTCGTCGGCCAGGATGGTCTGCAGCTTTTTAATCAGCTCCACCAGAGCGGCGAGTTCGTCCTCGATTTTCTTACGCTCCAGCCCGGCCAGCGTCCGCAGCTGCATCGCCAGGATGGCCCGGGCCTGGATCTCGGTAAGACTGAATTGCTTGATAAGATTCTCCTGGGCCTCTTCCGTAGTCTGGCTGGCCCGGATGGTGGCTATCACCTCATCGATGTGGTCCAGGGCTATCTTGAGACCTTCCAGCACGTGGGCCCGCTCCTGGGCTTTGCGCAGCTCGAATTCGGTCCGGCGGCGGACCACCGATTGGCGGTGCTTGATGTATTCGACGAGCACGTCCTGCAGACCCAGCACCCGCGGCTGGATACCGTCAATCAGGGCCAGCATGTTGTAATGGAAAGCCGTCTGCAGCGGCGTCAGCTTGTATAGCTGGTTAAGCAGCTTCTTGGGATAGGCGTCCCGCTTGAGGTCGACTACGATCCGGACCAGGCCGCGCGAACTTTCGTCGCGGATATCAGCGATGCCGTTTATCTTCTTGTCCTGGACCAGATCGGCGATTTTTTCTACCAGTCCGGCCTTATTCACGGCATACGGTATCTCGGTTATAACTATGCGGTGGCGGCCTTTGGCAGTTTCCTCTATGTCAGCTACGCCGCGGACAACCACGCCGCCGCGGCCGGTGGCAAAAGCCGTCCGGATAGAGTCTTTGCCGTAAACGATGCCGCCGGTCGGGAAATCCGGGCCTTTGACATGCTCCATCAGGTCATCGAGCGTGGCGTCAGGGTTGTCTATCTGGGTAATTGTGGCATCGACCAGCTCGTTAAGGTTATGCGGCGGGATATTGGTGGCCATGCCGACGGCGATGCCGACCTGGCCGTTCAGCAGCAGATTAGGCAGCTTGGCCGGCATGACTTCCGGTTGCTGCTGGGTGCCGTCGAAGTTATCGACGAAGTTGACGGTCTCCTTATCAAGGTCCTCGACCATGGCGGCGCTGGCCCGGGTCATCCGAGCCTCGGTATATCGATAAGCCGCCGCGGGGTCACCGTCCATGCTGCCGAAGTTCCCCTGCCCGTCTACCAGCGGATAGCGGGTGTTGAACGGCTGGGCCAGCCGGACCATGGCGTCATAAATCGCGGTGTCACCGTGGGGGTGATACTTACCCATGACCTCGCCGACGATCTGGGCGCTCTTGGTGTGCTTGCTCTGCGGCCCCAGATTGCTCTTATCCATCACATAAAGGATGCGGCGGTGGACCGGCTTGAGGCCGTCGCGGACATCCGGCAGCGCCCGGGCTACGATGACGCTCATCGAATACTGCAGGTAGCTGGTCTCCATCTCGTTCTCGACGCTGCGGTCGATAACCAGCCTGGAGTGCTTGTCAGTCGTAGGGATTAAGCCCTTGCTTCTCTCGTCCATCTTATACGTCCAGGTCCTTTACGAACTTGGCGCGGCTTTGAATAAAGTTCTTGCGCAGCTCCACCTCTGTTCCCATCAGCTTGCTGAAGATACTGTCGGCTTTCTCGGCGTCCTCTACCCTGACCTGGACCAAGACGCGGTTAGCCGGGTCCATGGTAGTCTCCCACAGCTGTTCGGCATCCATCTCACCCAAGCCCTTATAGCGCTGTATAGTAACGCCGGCCTGCTTGTTGCGGTCCTCGTTCGGATCGATCTTGATACCTTTGGATTTGCGGTCCTCGATCAGCTTATCCAGCATCTCATCTCGTTCCTCATCGGTGTAAGCGTACTGCTTTTTCTTACCCGAGCTGATAGCGAAGAGCGGCGGCTGGGCGGCGTAGATATGGCCGCCTTCCAGCACCGGGCGCAGGTGGCGGAAGAATAAGGTCATCAGCAGCGTGCGGATATGGCTGCCATCGACATCGGCGTCGGTCATAATTACAATACGCTCATAACGGAGGCCATCCATCGTAAACTGCTCATCGATGCCGACTCCCAGGGCTTTTATCAGATTAAGGATTTCCTGGTTGGCCAGCATCTTATCCAGCCGGGCCCGCTCCACATTCAGCACCTTGCCGCGCAGCGGCAGGATCGCCTGGTAGTAGCTGTTGCGCCCGTCTTTGGCGCTGCCGCCGGCCGATTGGCCCTCGACGATGAACAGCTCGGCCTGGCTGCGGTCTTTAGTGGCGCAATCGGCCAGCTTGCCCGGCAGGCTGGCGCCATCCAAGGCGCCTTTACGGATGATGTTATCACGGGCGGCGCGGGCGGCCTTTCTAGCCCGGGCGGCCAGCAGTCCCTTGCCGACTATCTTGCGGGCTACGCTTGGATGTTCTTCGAAGTAATAAGCGAACCACTCGTTCATGACCGTCTCGACATAGCCCCTTACCTCAGTGTTGCCCAGCTTGTTCTTGGTCTGGCCTTCGAACTGGGGGTCGGGTATCTTAACCAATATCACTGCGGTCAGGCCTTCGCGGCAGTCTTCACCTGTTAAATTCTCTTCTTTCTCCTTAATCAGGCCGTTTTTACGGGCGTAGTCGTTGATAACCCGCGTCAGAGCCGTCCTGAAGCCCGTCAGATGGCTGCCGCCGTCCATATTGTAAACATTATTGGCAAAGGCCATAACGGTCTCGGTAAAGGCGTCTGTGTACTGCAGGGCGATTTCTACGATTCCGTCGCCGACCTGCTTCTCGACGTAAAAGATGTCCTCGTCCACCGGCTCTTTGCCGGCATTCAAGTGGCGGACATAGCTTTCTATACCACCTTCGAAATAAAAAGCATACGATTCACCGCTGCGCTCGTCTGTAACACTGGCTTTAACACCTTTTGTGAGATAAGCTTGGTGGCGCAAGTAATCAACCACCCATTTGAAGTCAAACTTCGTCTCGCTGAAAATTGAGCCATCGGGCATGAAGGTAATGATCGTACCGGTCAGTTTGCTGGGTTCCCCCTTGATAAGCTTGGTAGTCGGCACCCCGGCGGCATACTCCTGCGACCAGCTGAAACCGTCGCGCATGACAGTGGCCGACATCTTCGATGATAAGGCATTGACTACCGATGAGCCGACACCGTGCAGACCGGAACTGACCTTATAGCCGCCACTGCCGAACTTACCACCGGCATGCAGGGTAGTCAGTACCGTTTCTAAGGTGTTTTTCTTGGTCTTGGGATGCATATCGACCGGAATGCCACGGCCATTATCAGACACCGTGACGCTGCCGTCCTGGTGCATTACTACCGACAGTTCAGTAGCGTAACCGGCGATAACCTCGTCGATACAATTATCGGCCAGCTCTTTAATGAGGTGGTGCAGCCCGTCGTAACCAGTCGAGCCGATGTACATGCCCGGACGCTTGCGGACCGGATCCAGCCCCTCTAAAACCTGGATCTGGCTGGCATCATAACTGTGGCCTGATGGATTTTTTTCCGCACTCAAATCAGTAGTTCCCTCTCTTTATTTGTCCCATAATTCTCCATATATTTTAGCATAAAACGACCACCTAAAACAAGCCCCCCGAGCCTTTTACAACAGATGAAACCGGCGGAGCGAGCGTCTGTCTTTTGCGGCAGAAGGAGCCAGCTCAGATTAGATGTTGTTGAATAAGAGGCGTCTTTGAGTGCGAGAGCTGTCTGACGAGCAATTTATCTAGGAGATGAATTGTGAGGAGTTCTCGAGCAAGCCTGTTTTCAACCAACGGCTAGCCAAGCTGGCGACAGCCGCAAAAGACAGATACGAGCGACTACTCGCCGAAGCTTAAGTTGCCTTCTTTATCGATATGGACGACCTGGCTCTGGTGCTTGGCCGGGTCGATATCGCGGTCTATCTTAAATTCACCCTCGCCAGCTTTGGGCTGGCTTCTGTCTACGGACGCCTCGAGCTTAGGCTCTTCCTTAGGCGAGGCTGGCTTGGCGGCCGCCGGCTGTTTTGGCGGCTGCGGTTTAGGCTGCGGCCTCTGTTGAGTGGGAGGTATTGCTGTGGGCTTTACAATGTTCTCCTTGCGCTTTGATAGCCACTCATCCAAGAAGCTGGAGCCGGATGCGGCCGGCTTTGGCGCCGGCGAAGGCGCCGGCGCGCCCAGTCCGGGCCGAGACGCGGGCGGTGCGAACGGTGACGGGGCCGGGCCAAAGCCAGGTCTAGACGGCGGCAGACCGCCGAACGGACTAGAGCCCGGCCTCAGCGGCGCCTGTGTTTCCAAGCGCTTGAAGATAGCGGCCTCAACCTGCGGTTTCGGCCGGCCGAACTTGGCAGCTGATAATTGTTTAAGGGCATCGGCCAGCTGCGGATTAGGATTACCGAGCGGCGGCAGCGTGGCCATGCTAAACGGCTGTACCGGCACGCCGCCGATCATCATCCGCACGGCGGTGTTGTAGTTGGGCAGGAACTGCAGGTCATCGATATCGAATACCGGAGCGAATTGTTTAGCCAGGAACTCAGCATCGGTGGTGCCCACCCGGAAAGTTACCACTGAGCCGACGTTACCGAAGACAGCATCACGGATCTCTTCCGATAACTGAGTAGTAAACTGGTTGGCGACAATCAGGTTAAGGTGATACTTGCGGGCCTGGCTCAAGATATCGGCAAATGAATCGGTCGAGAAGTTCTGGAACTCATCAACGTACAAAGAAAAGTCCTTGCGGTATTCTTCCGGCACGTCGGCCCGGCTCATGGCCGCGGCCTCGAATTTCATCACGAAAATCATGCCCAGCAGTTTGGAGTTAAGGTCGCCGGTTCTACCCCTGGAGAGATTGACCAGCAGTATCTTGCCCTCGTCCATTACCTCGCGCAGATTAAAGGAGCTTTTGGTCTGGCCGATGATATTGCGCATCATCTCATTAGATAAGAAGGCACCGAACTTGGAAACGAACCAGCTGGTGACTTCGCCGAACTCATTACTTCTTTGGGAGGCCGGCATTTCCTTGCGCCAGAACTCCAGGACGTTCTGGTCCTTAACGTGCTTAAGCTTCTGCTCGACGAAGGCCGGGTCGCGGAACAGCTTAGGGATGTCTATGAATGTACCGCCTTCGGGGTCAGCCATGATGGCCAGCGCCGCGTTGCGGAAGAGGTGCTCGTAACGGGGACCGATGATGCCGGTGCGCCCGGGATCATACAGCTTATAAAGCATATTGATGGCTTCCTGTATCAAAAAGTCTTTCTGGTCTTCGGATTGGTATTCGAACATGTTCAGCCCCAGCGGGTAATCCATATCAGCCGGAGAAAAGTAAATAACGTCCTCTGTGCGCTCTTTTGGCACCATTGCCAGCAGTTTTTCGGCCGTATCGCCGTGCGGGTCCACGAACGCGAAACCGCGGCCTTCCAGCATGTCCTGGAGGGCCAGATTTTCCAAATAGGTCGATTTACCGGTACCGGTCTGCCCTACAACATACATATGCCGAGCCCTGTCGGCGTCGGCCAGGCGTATCTCTTTCTTGGCGCCGCGGAACATGTTGTAGCCCAGCAGCAGGCCGTGCTCAGGGACGTTGCGCGGTCCGTCGACCTGTTTGCTGGATTGCCTCTCCAGCTGACTGGTCGGGATATTCTTCTGGTCCGGGAAGTGGAACAGCGTCGCCAGCTCGGTGGAATTTAAGACGGTCTTGGTCTTATCCTGCGGGAAGAACCGCAGGATGTATGAAGTTATGAAAGTGTTTATATCTTTAGCCGGCAGGAACTTAAAGCCATTCTTACCCGGCGCGTCATACAGCGAAAACGTTGCTACTAAGTTGTTAAGGATGGTCTGGGCCCGGTGCGAGATGTTACTGGAGGCCACCAGCCTGACCATCACCTCGAAGCCCGGCTGGCGGGTCTTTTCCTCGATTGACTGGATAAGCGCCTGGTCCAAGCCGGATAACTCCTTGGGCTCGTCTTTTTTGGCTTCCCCTTCTTTGGGCGGCTGGATGATAGCCATCAGCGTATCGCCAAAAAACTTCAGCCCGCCTTCTATACCGCCGCCGGTCTTTTTGCCACGCTTCTTATCGGCGACCGCGGTGGCGGTTTTGCGCCAGCTGGGGTCGGCTGGCCGCAGCAGTATCTGGATGCCGGCGCCGTCCTCTTTAGTCAATGTACTCAGGGCGTTGAGCAATGGCTGCATGGTGTCGCGCTTTATGTCCTCGTAAGTCCCTATAGGGTAAGCGAAGCTCTCTTTGAGCACCATCTCTCCGCCGACCGTACCGGTGATCCGGCCGACCTGGCTGAAGATGTTGTGCTCGGCGACTTCTTCCAGCCGGGCGGTCGGATAGGCGCTGACGATGGCCTGCTCGACGACGCCCAGCAAAGGCACCGGCACGGCCGCGTAATAGTGCACCGCTCCTTGGCTGGCGACGATTTCCAGGCCGACGTGGCGCTGACCGTACAGCCGGTGTTTGAAACCCTTCTGAAAGGTGCTGGCCAGGATCCCATATAGACTTTGGGCCCGGCTGATATTCTCATTTATGACTTCACGGGCATCCCGGGAGCCGATTTCGGCATCATCACTCAGCGGCGGCAGGTGTATCAGCACCGGCACCATCTTCAAGCCGCGCTCATAATTCTTCTGCTCGCGCCAGATACCGCGCAAATATATATAAGCTGACCCGGCGCCGGCCGCCAGTACCCCAAGAAAGACTAATAAAGCGATAGCGACTACTGTCACTCGGCGCCTTCCGTCTTAATCTGTTTGTTGAAACGTTTCATTATGTAGTCGGCCTTAACCTTGCTCATCTGGTCTTTCTGCAAATAAGGGTCGTCGTGCGTCTGGGCGATTATCTGCTTGGCTTTATTGACCCAGGCGGGTTCAATGCGGTCGCTATCTTGGGCCGAGCTATCCGGCACCGGATGAGCAGCCGTATCATCCTTAACTGGAACGGCTATAACCGGGGTGTCAGCCGCCGGGATATCATCTGGTATAGCCG
>Ga0207707_10003631_pt1 | contig 13680 bp, 9 predicted proteins | sample KBSC83BmetaG_FD_184336 | JGI IMG/M metagenome (GOLD analysis project Ga0207707, IMG submission 184336) | Corn rhizosphere microbial communities from Kellogg Biological Station, Michigan, USA - KBS C8-3B metaG (SPAdes) (version 2) | ecosystem: Host-associated > Plants > Roots > Rhizosphere ...
CCTCGCGATCTGCGAGGCGCTCGCGGAAGCCGGCGCACACGTCACCATCGCGACGCGCGATCCGCGCGACGCGGAAGCGGGCCGACAGGCGCTCGCCGCGAGGAATTACGCCGCGGACGGGGTCGTCGTCGACGTGACCGATGCGGCGGCCGTCACCGCGATCGCCGATCGCCTCGCTGCGAGCGACCATCCGATCGATGTCCTCATATGCAATGCGGGCATCTCGCGCAGCCAGAATCCCGCGGAGAGCATGTCCGATGACGACTGGCTCGACGTCGTCGACATCAACGTCAACGGTACGTTCTGGTGTTGCCGCGCCTTCGGTCGCCACATGCTCGCGGCCGGCCGCGGCTCGATCGTCAACGTGGGTTCGATCTCGGGCCTGATCGTCAACCGCCCGCAGGGCCAGAGCTCGTACAACGCGTCGAAGGCCGCGGTTCACCACCTGACCAAATGCCTCGCGGCCGAATGGGCGGGCCGCGGCGTGCGCGTGAACGCGGTCGCGCCGACCTACATCGATACACCGATGACCGCCTTCGCGAAGTCCAACCGCGCGATGTACGACACGTGGATGGACGCGACGCCGATGGGCCGCGTGGGCACGGTCGAGGAGATCGCGTCGGTCGTGCATTTCCTCGCGTCCGATGCAGCGAGCCTGCTGACGGGGAGCATCGTCGTCGCCGACGGCGGCTACACCTGCTGGTAGTCCGGCGGCTCGCCACGTCGATTCACCCGTTCGCCAGCAGGTCGCTGCCCGCGTTGCCTTGTCGTGCATAGTGGCGGCCGGTCGCGACACCGTTCGCATTTCGTGCCATGCGCCGTAGCCTTCGCAACGGTGCTTGGGCGGCGTGCATCGCATGCAGCCGCGGCCGCCATCCGCAAGGGAGAATCGATGCGACGATCCATCGTCCTTATCGGGGTCGCGCTCTGGAACAGCGCAGATGCGACCATGCTCGACGCGTCCGGCCGCTGGGAAGGCGCGGCTGCTATTCCCGGCCGGCCGCTTACGATGGTCGTTGATCTCGCACGTGACGCGAGCGGCCATTGGACCGGCTCGATCATCGTGCCCGAGCTCGGCGTCAAGGGACTGCCGCTCGCGCATCTCGCCGAGGCAGGCGAGGGCATCACGTTCGATCTGGGCGATGCGCTCGGCGCGCCATCGTTCGGCATGACCGCGTTCGCGCTGCGCTTCGACGGGCACGGCGCCGCGACCGGCGAGTTCAAGGAGGGCGGCCACGTCGCGAGGCTGTCGTTGCGCCGCACCGGCGCTGCGCAGGTCGACGCGCGCCCGCGCAGCACGCCACTCGCACCCGCGCTCGCCGCGAAATGGGTCGGCGCGTTCGACCTCGGCGGCTATCCGCGCAACGTGACGATCACGCTCGCACGAGGCGGCGACGGCGTCGGCACCGCGACGTTCACGGTGGTGGGCAAGAAGACCACCGACATTCCCGTTGATCTCGTCACGGAGGCGGGCGACTTCCTCCGCCTGGAGTCGGCGGCGACGCAGGTGTCGTTCGAAGGTCACGTGACGGCCGACAGCCGCGAGATACGCGGCACGATCGCGATGGGATCGATCGAGCTGCCGCTCGTCCTCACGCGCGCCGGAGGCTCGACATGAGAACCGCGATTCCCGCGCTTGCGCTTGCCGCGATCGCGACGCTTTCGGCATGCAGCGGCGATGCCCGCTCGCAAGCGATGTTCCGCGGCAACGCCGCGCACACCGGCGCGACCGATGCAAAGGCGCCGCGTGCGTTTCACCGCGTCAAGTGGGCGTTCGCGACCGGCGGGCGGATCGTGTCGTCGCCAGTCATCGACCAGGGCACGATCTACGTCGGCAGCGACGACGGCAACCTCTACGCCATCGCCGCCGCCGATGGCCGCCAGCGCTGGCAATACAAGACGGCCGGTCCGGTGCCGTCGACGCCGGCCGTCGCGGCGGGCGTCGTCTACGTCGCGAGCTACGACGGCAAGATCCACGCGATCGACGCGCGCAGCGGGTTGCCGCGCTGGAAGTTCGCGACTGCCGGCGAGCGCCGCTTCGAGGCGAAGAACCTGCACGGCTTCCTGCCGAAGACGCAGACGATCGCCGATCCGTTCGACGTCTACCTGTCGAGCCCGCTCGTCGTCGACGGCCGCGTCTTTGTCGGCAGCGGCGACGGCAACGTCTATGCGCTCGACGCCACAACCGGCGCGCTCGCCTGGAAGTTCGCGACCGGCGACGTCGTGCACGCGTCGCCCGCGTACGCCGATGGCACGATCGTCATCGGCAGCTGGGACAGCTACCTCTATGCGCTCGACGCCGCGACCGGCGCGCAAAAATGGCGCTTCCACGGCGGCGAGGACCCGGACATCCACAACCAGGTCGGCTTCCAGTCGTCGCCGGCGATCGTCGACGGCGTCGTCTACACCGGCTGTCGCGACTCGAACCTGTACGCGATCGACGCCGCGACGGGAAAGGAGCGCTGGCGCTTCGACAACGCCGGCAGCTGGGTCGTCGGCGCGCCGGCCGTCGCACGGGGCAAGGTCATCTTCGCGACATCCGATTCGGCGCAGTACGTCGTGCTCGATGCGAACACGGGCAAGCCCGTGGTCCAGGTCACCGACAAGGCGTACATGTTCGCGTCGCCGACGGTCGCGGGAGACGTCGTGCTGACCGGCGTGCTGAACGGCACGCTGCAGGCGCGCGACTTCGCGAGCGGCACGCTGCTATGGAGCTTCGAAACGGATGCATCGAAGCGCAACGACGGCTGGATCCTGACCGCCGATCGCAGCTTCAACACGCCGCTGCTGTACACGTCGGCCTGGCGCGAGGCGCCGATGGTCGCGGCGGACCGGCAGTTCTCCGTCGGCTCGATCTTCTCGACGCCACTCGTCGCGGACGGCGTCGTGTACGTGGGTGCTGCGGACGGCCGGCTCTACGCGATCGAGTAGGGCGCCGGGCGTCGGACGCATTCGCCCCCGGGGTCGCCGCCAGCGCCTACGGCGGGTAGGCCGGTTGGCCGATGGAGCCTCGCGGCCCCTGCGCCTAGATTGAATCCAGGACAACGGCACGGGAGCGGCCATGAACGCCATCAACGCCCGGCGCGTGAACGAGTACATCCTGCAATCGCTGGCCCACGATGCGCAGCGCGAAGCAACGATCGACCTCATCGTCTGGGGCATCGTCATCCTGGCCGCGATCGGCGTCGCCGACGTGGTGCTGATGGTCATCGGCCGCTGATCGCGTCTTCACCGGGGCTCGCGAGCCCCGCGGGTGATGGTCGTCATTCGCGCGCCTATGCGGGAGTGACCGTGCTCGAATAGTGCGCAGCCCATGGCGGGGTTGTAGTTGACGGGTTGTCAACCATCGAACCGCCGAACGGCGCCCCGAGCTGGAATGCGGCTTGCTCCGTGGCCGGCATGGAGCCCAAACTCACCCTCGAACTCGAGCCGCTGTCGCTCGAGCCCACGACCGCGAGCACCTCGCGGCCCGAACCGTCGCCGGCTGCGGCGCCCGCGGCGATGCCCGCGGCGCCGGCTGCGCCGGCGTCCAAGCGCGAGGACCTCGGCCGCTTCCTGACGGCCGCGGCGCGCGAGGTCGAAGCCGGGTGGCTCGAGCGCCCCCTCTGGGAATCGATCCTCGCCCAGTGCAAGGGCGACGAGGCGGCGACGCGCGACGCCTACATCCGCATGCGCGCGACGGCGCTCAAGCTCGAGCAGCGCGAGGCCAAGGGGCCACCGGCGACGGCCCCGGCTGCGGCAGCGATGGCCCCTCGCGAGGCGGCGCGCCCAGCGGCACGGAAGGCCGCGCAAGCGGAGGTATTGCCGCGCCGCGCCGCCTTCAAGGTCGATTTCCGCTCGCCCGCGGTGCTCGCCGCGACGGCGTCGGTCGTGCTGCTCCTGATCGGTGGCGGCTTTTGGATATTTTCCGAGGGCTCCGACGCCATCGCGCCGACCGTGACAGCTGCGCCCAAGCCGGCGGCCGCCGCCGCCGCGCATCCGGCGACGCCAGCTGCCGTCAAGTCCGACACGGCGCCGCCGGACGACGGTCTCGTCGCGCGCATCGCCAAGGTCCGCGACGTCGGCAACTGGAACGTCGTCGTCCTCCTGTGCACCGAATGGACACGCCGCGAGCCGGCGAACCCCGCGGCGTGGCTGCAGCTCAGCGACGGCTACCTCAAGCTCCAGCAATACGCGGAAGCGCTGGACGCGGCGACGCACGCCTCGCAGGTCGCGCCCACCGATGCCGGCGTATGGCGGCACCTGGCCAGCGTGAACGTCGCACTCGACCGCTTCGACGACGCGTTGCGCGATTACCGCCAGGCGGTCGCGCTCGACGGGCGCGACGTCGCGAGCCTCAACCGCATCGGCGACATCGCCACGCGCCTCGGACAGTACGCCGACGCGCACGCCGCCTACGACCAGGCGCTCGCGCTCTATCCGGACGACGTCGACGCATCGTGCGGCCAGGCGTTCGCCACGCGGCAGCAGGGGCTCGTCAAGGACGCCGACGCGATCGAGAAGGGAATCGCTGCGCGCGACCACTCGTGCACCGACTGGAAGGCGCGGCACGCGACCGAGCCGTCGCAGGCCACGAGCTACCGCACGGTGAAGCCCGGCCGCGGCGGCTGACGCGCGGTTCGCGGCATCGCGCCGCCCGCCCGTGCAAGGCCGGCGGCCACCGCCGCGCCTATGCTCGCGATTCGAGCGTCGGCACGCGAGCGCAAGCCATGTCAAAGCCCTCGTCGGGCGCGGTCGTGTGGACCGCGCTCGCGATGAACCTCGTGATCGCGGTCACCAAGGGCATCGCCGCGGCGATCACCGGCAGCGCGGCGATGCTGAGCGAATGCGTGCACTCGTTCGTCGACACGTCGAACGAGGTGCTGCTGCTGTACGGCACGTATCGCGCCAAGCGGCCGCCCGACGACAACCACCCGTTCGGCTACGGCCGCGAGCTCTACTTCTGGAGCTTCGTCGTGGCGCTGATCATCTTTGCGCTGGGTGCCGGCGTCGCGATCGTCAAGGGCTCGCTGCAAGTGATGGCCCCCGAGCCGGTCGAGAGCCCGCTCGTCAGCTACGCCGTGCTCGCGGCGGCGTTCCTGTTCGACGGCATCTCCTGGTACCTCTCGCTGCGCCGCTTCGTCGCCTCGAAGGGCACGCTCGGCTTCTACGAGGCGTTTCGCCGCAGCAAGGATCCTGCGACCTTCATCGTGCTGTTCGAGGACAGCGCGGCGCTCGTCGGCATCGTGATCGCTGCGGCGGGCATCTTCGTCGCCGCGCAGTTCGGCTGGCCCGAGGCCGACGGCATCGCGTCGATCCTGATCGGCGTCGTGCTGGGTGTCGTGTCGCTGCTGCTCGCGCGCGAGAGCAAGAGCCTCCTCATCGGCGAGCCCGCGTCGCGGACGCTGGTGGCGTCGACACGCCGCATCGCCGAAGCGGTGACGCCGGGCGCGCGCGTCAACGGCATCGTCACCGTGCAGCTCTCGCCCAACCAGATCATCGTCGCGCTGAGCCTCGAGTTCGCCGACGACGAGACCGCCACCGACATCGAGACGCACGTCGTCGACATCGAGCAGCGACTGCGCGAGTCGCACCCCGAGATCATCGCGGTGTTCATCAAGCCGCAGACGCCGCGCGCGTATGCGCGGGCCGTCAGCCGGCGCACGCGGCACGAGGAACCTGCGAAAGCGCCCGGCGGCGACGACCCCGGGATCGCCTCGACCGGCCACCGTTGATGCGGGCGATCGCGCGCGACCAGAAGCTCGGGATTCGACGCTCGCGCGGGTAGAATGCCCGCGGCATGAATGAAACCTCGGCGCTGGAGGTCGCGGCGGTCCGTGCGGCGGAAGTCGCGGACGGGGGGCGTGATTTCTGGAGCGACGACGATCGCGCATGGGCATCGCGCGCGGCGGCCGAGGTGGTCGGCGCCGATGCGCCGACGGATGCATTCCTCGCGCGCCGCGCCGCGCTCGCGCTCGAGCGCATCGGCACGCGCGAGCCTGGCTTCGCGCGCGCGGTGCGCGCGCTGCGCTGGCGATCGTGGATCGGCACGGTAATCGTGGCGATCGCGTTCGCGATCGGCGTGCTCGTCGACCAGGTTGATCGCACGCAGCGCATCAACATCCTCGCGCCGCCGGTGCTCATCCTGCTCGCGTGGAACATCGCGGTCTACGCGGTGCTCGTCGCGTCGTACGTCGTCCACTATGGCGAGCCGCGCGCGGAGGGGCCGCTGCGGCGCTGGCTCGCGTTCCTCGCGACCGGCGGCACGTCGGCACGCGCGCGCGGCCCCGCGGCCACGCGGCGCGCATTCGTCGCGCTCGTCGCCGACTGGTCGGAGCGCGCGGCACCGTTGTACGCCGCGCGCGCGATGCGGATTCTTCACGTCGCCGCGGCCGCGCTCGCGCTGGGCGTCGTCGCCGGCCTGTACGTGCGCGGCCTCGGCCTCGAGTACCTCGCCAGCTGGCAGAGCACGTTCATCGACGCGGCCACCGTGCACAGGATCGTGGCAATCGCCTATGCGCCCGGCGCGTGGCTGACCGGCCTCGCGGTGCCGGGCGTCGACGCGATCGAGGCGATGCGCGCGCCGGCCGGCGTCAACGCCGCGGCGTGGATTCACCGGATGGCGGGCACCGTCGCGCTGGTGATCGTCGTGCCGCGCCTCGTGCTCGCGCTCGCTGCGTGGCTCTTCGAGCGCCATCGCGCCGCGCGCGTCGTAATGCCCGTCGACGATCCGTATTTCGCGCGGCTGCTGCGCGGGTTGCGCGGTGGTGTCGCCCGCGTGCGCGTCGTGCCGTACGGGCATGCGCCGGCGGGCGCGGTGGTCGCGGGCCTCGAAGCGGTGGTCGCGCGCGTGTTCGGCGGCACGGCGGCGCTGACGGTGACGGCGCCCGTGGCGTATGGCGACGACGTCGCCGCGTCGCTCGATCCCGCGGCGACGACGCTCGTGCTGTTCGACGCGAGCGCGACGCCCGAGCGCGAGGTGCAGGGCGCCGCGCTCGCGGCGCTGGCGCATCTCGACGGCGCGCTCGCCTGCGTCGACGAGTCCGCGTGGGCGTCGCACTGGGCGGACCAGCCGTCGCGGATCGCCGAGCGGCGCGCCGCGTGGCAGCGACTTGCCGAGGACGCACGCGTCCCGCTCGTCGTCGCCGCTTTCGCGGATCCCGATCTCGCCGCGGCCGAGAACGCCATCGAAGCGGCGCTCGCGCGCCATGGATGACGCCGCCGCCGGGACGCCGGCCGGCGCAGGCGAGACCATTGCGCTGACGCTGATCTCGCACACCAACGCCGGCAAGACGACGCTCGCTCGCACGCTGCTCGGGCGCGACGTCGGCGTCGTGCGCGACGCGCAGCACGTCACCGACGCATCGGCCGCGTATCCGCTGCTCGAGACTGCCCACGGCGACGCGCTGGTGCTGTGGGATACGCCGGGGTTCGGCGACAGCGCGCGGCTCGCGCGCAGGCTCGCCACGCAGCGGCAACCGATCGGCTGGTTCCTGTCCGCGGTGTGGGATCGCTTTCGCGACCGCGCGTTCTACCTGTCGCAGGCGGCGCTGCGCACCGTCGCCGGGCGCACCGACGTCGTGCTCTACCTCGTCAGCGCGGCCGAGCCGCCGTCGCGCGCCGGCTATCTCGCGGCGGAGCTCGACATCCTCGACTGGATCGGCAAGCCCGCGATCGTCCTCGTCAACCAGACGGGGGCGCCGCGCCCGCAGGACGAGGCGGCGGCCGGAGAGGCGGCATGGCGCGACGCGATCGGCGATCGCGCGGTGGTGCGCGCGGTGGCGACGCTCGACGCATTCACGCGCTGCTGGGTGCAGGAGATCGCGCTCTTCGACCTCGTCGCCGATGCGCTGGAAGGCTCGCGGCACGCGGCGATGGTGCGGCTGGCGTCTGCTTGGGAGACGCGCCGGCTCGCGCAGTTCGACGAGGCGATGGCGATCCTCGCCGCGCCGCTCGCCGCCGCGGCCGTCGATCGCGAGGTGTTGCCGGCGAACGACGGCGAGGGCGCCTTCCGCGCGATCGGACGGAAGCTCGGCATCGGCGACGCGCAAGGCGGGCCGGCGGCGAAGGCGTCGGCAGCCATGCGTGCGCGACTCGACGAGACGCTGCGCACCGCGACCGAGCGCCTGCTCGCGCAGGACGGGCTGGATGGACGGGCGGCGCCGGACATCGACGCGACCGTTGCCGCGGGTGTCGTGCGCATCGCGCCGATGAGCGAGGGGCGTGCCGCGCTCGTCGGCGGCGCGCTGTCCGGCGCGGTCTCGGGGCTCGCGACCGACCTTGCGACCGGCGGCTTGTCGTTCGGCGCGGGGCTCGTCGCCGGCGCGCTGCTCGGCGCGCTCGGCGGCGCGGGCGTCGCGCGCGGCATGAACCTCGCGCGCGGCACCGGTGCGCCGTCGTTGCAATGGAGCGAAGCGTTCCTCGGCGGCCTCGTCGCCGCTTTGCTTTTGCGCTACCTCGCCGTCGCGCATCACGGCCGCGGCGGCGGCGAATGGCGCGAGCGCGAGTGCCCGCCGTTCTGGTCGACGCTCGCCGGCGAGATCGTCGCCGCGCACGCCGCGGACATCGCACGTGCCTGGTCGCAGCGCAAGGATCCGACGGCAAGCGCCGCGCTCGAGCGCGAGTGCGCGCGACTCATGCACGGCGTCGTCTGGCAGGCGCTCGACCGGCTCTATCCGGGGATGCTGCCGGCGCGGGGCTGAGGCGAACGCACCGGCGCCGCAAGCGCCGCAGGCGAGCGCGCACGCGCTGAGCGAACGTCAGCGTGCGCGCTGATTCAGAATTCGTACAGCCGCGCGGGATTGTCGACGAGGATGCGTGCGCGCGTCGCCGCGTCGGGCGCCCACTCGCCGAAAAGCGCGAGCAACGCCGATTCGGACGGTGGTGCTGCGGTGCCCGGATGCGGCCAGTTCGTTCCCCACAGGCAGCGCTCGGGATGCGTGCGCGCGAGCGCCGTCGCGAGCGCGGAGACGTCGTCGTAGCGCGGCGGACCGGCGCGCGACGTCTCGTACGGCGCGGAAAGCTTGACCCACGTGCGCCCGCGCTCGAGGAGCCTCATCAACGCCGCGAACGATGGATGCGACGCGGCCACGGGCTCGAGGAACTTGCCGTTGTGATCGAGCACGACGTCGGTCGGCAACGACGCGATCAGCGCGAGTCGCTCGGGCAATTCGCGGCCGTCGAACTGGAGCTGCACGTGCCAGCCGAGCGGCGCGATGCGTGCGGCGATTGTCGCCACGTCGCGCCATGTGAGTTGCGCGCCCGGCAGCAGATGGCCGCGCGCGCCGCGAAAGCCCGCCGCATGGAGCCGCGCGAGCTCCGCGTCGGCGACGTCGGGGCGCACGGTCGCGACGCCGCGCGCCGATGCGCCGAGCTCGTGCAGCGCATTCTCGACGCACGTGTTGTCGAATCCGTAGGCGTTGGCCTGCACGACGATCGTGCGCGCAAGGCCGAGCGCGCGCTGCACGCGGCGATAGGCGGCGAGCGGGGCGTCGGGTACCGCCGCAGTCCAGCCGGGGCGCAGCGGATAGCCACGGGCGTAGACGTGCATGTGGCAATCGCATGCGCCGGCGGGCATCGTTGCCGCCAGTCCCGCGCTCACGCCAGCGGCCCGCGGCATGCGTGGTGTGTATGACCGTCCGGTAGCGCTGTCGCGGTCGGACCAGTCGTGCGCGAAGCTTGCATCGACCTGCACCATAGCATCCGCCCGCCGAGCCGCGGTGCGCGTGCACCCCGCGCGTAGAATCGCGCCTGCCATGAGCGATCCCCCGCCGTCGACGCACCCGTTCGCGGCGCTCGCCGCGGAGCTTCGGCCGCAGGACGCAGCGCGCGACGCGATCACCGCCGCAACGCGCCGCGCCGAGCCCGATTGCGTGCGCGCGCTCGTCGACCACGCGCGCCTTTCGCCCGACGAATCGCGTGTGGCGCAGGCGATCGCGGCGCGGCTCGCCGGCGAATTGCGCGCCGAAGGCGGCCAGCAGGGCCTCGTCCAGGGGCTGATCCAGGAGTTCGCGTTGTCGTCGCAGGAAGGCGTCGCGCTGATGTGCCTCGCCGAGGCGCTGTTGCGCATCCCCGACATGGCGACGCGCGATGCGCTGATTCGCGACAAGATCGCCGACGCCAACTGGCGATCGCACGTCGGGCAGAGTCCGTCGCTGTTCGTCAACGCCGCGACGTGGGGCCTGATCCTCACCGGCAAGCTCGTCGCGACGCACGCCGAGCACGGCCTCGCGAGCGCGCTCGCGCGCGTCCTCGCGAAGGGTGGGGAGCCGCTGGTGCGCCGCGGCGTCGACCTCGTGATGCGGATGATGGGCGAGCAGTTCGTCGCCGGCGAGACGATCGGCGAGGCGCTCGCGCGGGCGCGCAAGCGCGAGGCGCAGGGCTTCCGCCATTCATACGACATGCTCGGCGAGGCGGCGCTCACCGCCGCGGATGCCGCGCGCTATCTCGCCGCCTACGAATCCGCGATCGACGCGATCGGCGCCGCGGCCGCGGGACGCGGCCTGCACGAAGCTCCCGGCATCTCGATCAAGCTGTCCGCGCTGCATCCGCGCTATACCCGCGCCCAGCGCGATCGCGTGATGGACGAGCTCTATCCGCGCCTCGTCGCGCTCGCGCGCCGCGCGCAGCGCCACCGCATCGGCCTCAACATCGACGCGGAGGAGGCGGACCGGCTCGAGATCTCGCTCGACCTCCTCGAGCGGCTGTGCGCCGAGCCCGCGCTCGCCGGCTTCGACGGCATCGGCTTCGTCGTGCAGGCCTACCAGAAGCGCTGCCCGTTCGTCATCGATGCGCTGGTCGCGCTCGCGGTCCGAACGCGCCGACGCCTGATGGTGCGCCTCGTCAAGGGCGCTTACTGGGACAGCGAGATCAAGCGTGCGCAGGTCGACGGCCTCGCCGATTATCCCGTGTACACGCGCAAGGTCCACACCGACGTCGCGTATCTCGCCTGCGCGCGCAAGCTTCTCGCGCACCCCGCGGCGATCTATCCGCAATTCGCGACGCACAACGCGCAGACGCTGGGCGCGATCGTCGCGATGGCCGGCACCGATTTCCGTCGCGGCCAGTACGAATTCCAGTGCCTGCACGGCATGGGCGAGGCGCTCTACGAGCGCGTGGTCGCGCCGCAAGGCGACGGCGGGCTCGCGCGGCCGTGCCGGATCTATGCGCCGGTCGGCACGCACGAGACGCTGCTCGCGTACCTCGTGCGGCGGCTGCTCGAGAACGGTGCCAACACGTCGTTCGTCAATCGCGTCGCCGACCCGCGCATCCCGCTCGAGGCACTGATCGCCGATCCGGTCGCTACCGTGCTGCAGGAGGCCGAGCAGCCGGGCGGGATCGGCGCGCCGCACCCGCGCATTCCGCTGCCGCGCGACCTGTACGCGCCGGCGCGCGTCAACGCGGCGGGCGTCGACCTCAACGACGAGCATCGGCTGCACGCGCTCGCCGATTCGTTGGCGCGCACGCCCGCCATCGACCGTGCCGCGCCGGTCATCGACGGCGACGCGCGCCCGCGCGAGCACCCTCGGGAGGCGCGCAACCCAGCCGATCGCCGCGACGTCGTGGGCACCGTCCACGACGCCGATCGCCGCGACGTCGCCGTCGCGCTCGACGCCGCGACCGCGGGCGCGAAGCGATGGGGGCGCATGCCGGCCGCCGAGCGCGCGGCATTGCTCGAGCGTGCTGCCACAGGCTTCGAAGCCGCGACCGACGCGCTGGTCGGCGTGATCGTGCGCGAGGCGGGGAAGACGTACGCCAATGCGGTCGGCGAAGTGCGCGAGGCCGTCGACTTCCTGCGCTACTACGCGAATGCGGCGCGTGCCGACGACGTCGCCGCCGCGGCGCCGCTCGGCGTCGTCGTTGCGATCAGCCCGTGGAACTTCCCGCTGGCCATCTTCACCGGGCAGGTCGCCGCCGCGCTTGCCGCCGGCAACAGCGTGATCGCCAAGCCCGCCGAGCAGACGCCGCTCGTCGCCGCGCACGCCGTCGCGCTGCTGCACGACGCCGGCGTGCCGCGCGCGGCGCTGCAGTTCGTGCCGGGGCCCGGCGAGACGGTCGGTGCCGCGATCGTCGCCGATCCGCGCGTGCGCGGCGTGCTCTTCACCGGCTCGAACGACGTCGCGCGATCGCTCACGCGCGCGCTCGCCGGCCGCGTCGACGAAGCGGGGCGCCTGCCCACGCTGATCGCCGAGACCGGCGGCCAGAACGCGATGATCGTCGATTCCACGGCGCTCGCCGAGCAGGTCGTCGCCGACGCGGTCGTGTCGGCATTCGACAGCGCCGGCCAGCGCTGCTCGGCGCTGCGCGTGCTGTGCGTCCAGGACGACGTGGCGGAGCCGTTGCTCGCGATGCTGCGCGGCGCGATGGACGAGCTTCGCGTGGGCTCGCCGGTGGCGCTCGCGACCGACGTCGGCCCGCTGATCGATGCCGACGCGCGCGATGCGATCGATCGCCACATCGCGGCGATGCGCGCCGCCGGCCGTCGCATCCACCAGGCGCCGCTCGATCCGGCCGTTGCCGCGCATGGGACGTTCGTCGCGCCGACGCTGGTCGAGATCGGCGGCATCGGCGAGCTCACGCGCGAGGTGTTCGGCCCGGTGCTGCACGTCGTGCGCTGGCGGCGCGACGCGCTCGACGCGCTGGTCGACGCGATCAATGCGACCGGCTACGGCCTCACGCTCGGCGTGCACTCGCGGATCGACGAGACGATCGAGCGCATCGTCGCGCGTGCGCGGGTCGGCAACGTCTACGTCAACCGCAACATGATCGGCGCCGTCGTCGGCGTGCAGCCGTTCGGCGGGGAAGGGCTGTCGGGCACCGGGCCGAAGGCGGGCGGCCCGTGCTACGTGCGCCGGCTGGTGCAGCTCGACGCGCTCCGCACGCCGGCGCTGCCGCGCGACGCTGCCGCAGTGCCGGCCGCCGGCCACGCACCCGATGACGGGTTGCTTCGCAACCTTCGCAACTACATCGCGTCGCGTGGCGACGATGCGGCGCTGGTGGCCGCGTGCGATGCGCTCGTTGCGGCGGCGCCGCCCGCTGCCGCCGTGCTGCGCGGGCCGACCGGGCAGCGCGACACCTGGTCGCTCGCGCCGCGGCGGCGGATCCTCTGCGTTTCAGAGGCCGAAGGCGACCGCCTGTTGCAACTCGCCGTGGTCCTTGCCACCGGCGCGCAGCCGGCGTGGCTCGACGATCCGGTCTCGCGCACGCTTTTGGCCGCGCTGCCGCCCGACGTGCGCGGCGCGATCGCACGCGTGGATGCCGATCGCGACGCCATCGACCTCGCGCTCATCGCTGCGGATCTTGACGCGGTCGCGGCATGGAGCCGGCGGCTCGCCGCGCGCGATGGCGTGATCGTGGGCATCGTCGCCGCCGCGCCGGGCAGGCGCGATCCCGGCGCCTACCCGCGCGATCGGCTCGACGTCGAGCGCTCGGTGTCGGTCAACACCGCGGCGGCGGGCGGCAACGCCAGCCTGATGACGATCGGCTGAGCGTCATTCGTTCGCGGCGGCGTCGCGCGCGAACTGGCGGAAATAGTGGAGGAATTCCGGCGCGACGCGCGCGAGCTCGCGGCGATGCACGGCCACCAGGCGCTTCAGCACCTGGCGGCCTTGCGGCGTGATCTCGATGACGACGCGACGACGATCGACGTCGGTGTGACGGCGCTCGACGAAGCCCAGCTCGACGATCCGGTCGACCAGCTCG
>Ga0207707_10003635_pt1 | contig 13674 bp, 11 predicted proteins | sample KBSC83BmetaG_FD_184336 | JGI IMG/M metagenome (GOLD analysis project Ga0207707, IMG submission 184336) | Corn rhizosphere microbial communities from Kellogg Biological Station, Michigan, USA - KBS C8-3B metaG (SPAdes) (version 2) | ecosystem: Host-associated > Plants > Roots > Rhizosphere ...
GAGACCGTAGAGCAGTGCTACGGCGGTCAGGACGTTGCCAAACGATTCGACCTGAACGCCGGCCCATGAACACGATTCTTCGAACAGGCGACGCCCGGATAGCGTGGTGAAGCTCCAGAAGTGTCCCCAGCGCTCCATGTCGTAGCGGCTGATGGGGGTAATGCCGGGGAACGTCGCCAGGAGCACGCCGCCCGGCTTGAGCGCTCGGTTGATCGTCCGGAGTGCCGCGGACGCGTCGTAGATAAACTGCAAAGTCTGGGTAAGAATCACGCAGTCGAACGTGCTGGCAGGGAGGGTGTCTTCACAGGTCAGGTCGCCGACGATGGTGGCCTGTGGCTGACCCGGCGCGACGTGAAGGACGTCGCTGGCACATACCCGTTCTCCGCCGAATGCGCGCGTATATGTATCGTCCGCGATCTCCAAGACATGCCCGTGAATGTCCGATGTGTGGATTCCGAGAAAGCCCTCGATATAGTGCCGGTCGATCGGCCGGCCACGGTCAAAGCCGAACTGCCGGCTGAGTGGCGTCAGCCGCCGCAGGTGGCCGAAGCGCACCCAACCGGCCGGCGGAGCGTAGGCCGTGCCGGTCATTCGCGCCAGGGCCCACCGGCGAGCGGGGGCGGGGACGGTTCGGCGACCGACTTCGAGTACAAGCGGCCGGGCGGTTCGCGCGGCTGACCGACTGGTCGTCGCCAGACGAGCGAGTCGCGGATGACGACAGGTCCAGATCGCCTGCTTCAGTCCGCGTTGGAGTCCGAGGTCCGTCACCCCCTGCTGTTCCAGATAGTCGCCCAACCAGCTCAGAAAGCTGAAGCGACGCTCTCGATCCTGATCCGCTCGCTCGACACTGGATGAATTGGAGTGCGGATGTTGCCGGTAGCGATCACAACATTTGCTTGTCGCCAGCACCGGCGCCCGCAGGCAGACTTTAGCGTAGAAGGCTTGATCCTCGTACGCTCCACGAAAGTTGTCTTCGAAGCCTCCAACCTGTTCGACGATCTCGCGGCGCACCAGGATGCTTGTCGGGCCGGGAATCGCAGCGTCTTGCCGGAAGAAGAACCGGCTGACGAGCATGGGAGGTGGGAGGAGCGTGTTGGGGGGGACGCCGAGCGGCGCCACCACATCCCGCCCCTGATCCTCCGCTCGCCCCGTCCAGCTGTACCACCACTCGGTCGGGCCATAGACCAACGCCGCCTCGGGGTGCTCCCCCAACAACTTCACCTGGTGGCTCAGCTTCTCCGGCAGCCAGACATCATCGGCATCGAGGAAGGCGAGGTAGGTGCCACGAGCGTGGGCGATGCCGAGGTTGCGGGAAGCACTCATGCCGCGATTGGCGTGCTCGGGGTGGCACAGGTAGCGCATCCGCTGGGGATCGCTAGCGACGAGCTGCTGGGCAATCGCCGGACTGCCATCGGTCGAGCCATCATCGACCAGCAAGAGTTCCCAGTGGGGATAGGTCTGGGCGACGACGCTGGCGACCGCCTCGGCCAGGAATGGCTCGGCATTCCAGAAGATGATGATGACCGAGACCAGCTCCGACTCTATCATCGCGTTCCGATTCTCACATTCCGATTGATGAGGCGCTGAAGATGACTAGCCAGTGCATACGCGGTATTCAGCCTCCTGAACACGAACAGTTCATGTTGAAAAGCCGCATCCTGCTCGCGCACACGCTCCGCTGAGAGCGTCCGCACTTCTTCGTAGAGGTCGATATCGAGCGCGTTGTAGTTCTCGATTACCCTCCGTGTTTCTGGAGAGATCGCCTCGCTTCGTGAGGGTTTCTTCGACACATTCTCGCGGACGTAGAAGGGCCTTCCCCAACCGAAGGTGCGCCGCATCAACAGCAGTGACTGGTCAAATTCCTCGGTGATTCCGACGACGGCAACGTGTTCGCGAAGATTTCTCCGCGCGGCTGCCAGCATGGCGTCTGCATTCGTTGGTGTTCCTTCGGCCTGATACCTTCCCGCGAGGAGCCGTGTCTGGTCGTTATTCGGTTCATCCGGCCCACAGGCGACCACGAACTCGCTGAGACTCAGCTCAGTTGCGGCGGTATACAGGTAATGCCCGGGGCTGCGACGGACGAAGTGATAGTGCGAGACAACTCGGTCAACGGGATTGCGGAGCAACGTGATGTAGACCGACGGCCGCGCAATGAACGTATGAACACCGAAGTAGAAGTGCCCCGCGATCGCGCGAACGCGATCGATCTCCTCGGACGGATACGCCGCCAACTCGTCGCCGTAGCTGGAGTCGTAGAGATTTAAGACAGAGCCCGACCCGTACTGTCGTTCGATGATCCGCACCAGCGTCGTGCCGCCGGTTTTCGGAGCGTGGAGGAAGATTACGACCGGCGTCGCGGCAGCGCTCGCCAGAGTTGCTTGCTGCCGAACTGCGCTCATCGAGCCTCGCCTTCGAATTGAAAGCCAACTCGCTTCATGACCATCGTCTCCCCATCGTTTGAAATGCCTTCGGATGACGCAGATCGAAGATCAGGTAATCGTCCGTCTCGTCGAGAACCGGATAGTGCTCGGTCAGAAACGCCTGGAGATTGGGCTGCTGATCAAACTCCTGCATGTCGAGGACGATGAAATACTGAGGCGACCTCGGCGCGAACCACGTGTTGAAACGTGCATCCGCGTCTGGCGAGGGCGACCCGGTGAGCCGTTCCCATTCCAGGTCGGATGCCAGCGGCCACGGGTACCCGGACATCAGTCCGTGATACTCAAGCGAGACGCCGTAGTCGGAAGCGAGGAAGACTGTGTCCGTGCTGTGACCGACCCGTGTCCCGATCTGCTCCTCGGCGTTGACGAGGCGCTGGGATCCTGGACTTACGAGACGCGGGCGAGCGACCGCAACGCTGAGGAGCAGCGCCAGCAATACAATCGCCAAGAGTGCCAGCCCCCAGAGCCATTGGGTGTAGATCGGTCTGAGATGCTGTATGACGATGGCTGCCACCGGTCCAAGGGAGAGCGCGACGATCGGAATCAACTGCAGTTGGTAATAGTCGTGGGCGGCGACGTTATAGTCGATGGCAATGCAGAAGATCCCGTACCCGACCCACAGTCCGATGATGAGCGCCCTGGGTAATCCCTCGCGAACCAGGAGCACGCCGACCAGCGCCAGCGTGAAGGCACCGAACCCCACCACGGCTCCGATATTGTCAAGCAGGTTCTGCCAGAAGAATGTGGAAACAAGGAGCCGGGGGACGACCGTCTTTTCCGCCTCTCCGAGCAGAAATCGCCCGGTGACGATCCCATACAGGTATGCGCTGAGCGTCGGGAGCGCCAATACGGCTGTGAAGATCAGCGATGCCGAGCCGAAGATCGTCCGCCGAATACCCTTCTGGGCGATGCCCATCGCCACAAACGCACTAACGATGACAAACAGGCAGACAGGTTTGACGAGGAAGGCGAACGCCGCGGCGCTGGCCGCGATGAGCAGCGCTGATCTCGTCGGGTGTTCATAGTACCGGAGCATCAACAAAACGCTGAGCAGGAGCAACATGATCATCAATGGATCCGGCTGAAAGCTTCTACTGGCGATGATCGAGAAGGGCAGAAAGAGGTAGAACGCCACCGAGAAGATTGCGGCCGGTCCGTCGGTGATGCGACGGGCGATCAAATAGAGGAAATAGGCGCCGGCAATCCAGAAGATCGATGACAGGAGCTTAGGAATCCAGAACGTCTCGCCGCCGGAAAGGAGATAGCCGTACGACACGATCTTCTCAAAGATTGGCGGCTCGAGCACGCCCTGCTTTTGCCTGCTGAAATCCGCGACATGCCTCTGCCATGCGGGAATTGTGTCGGTGTGGTCGTAGTAGTCGGCGCGCGCGATGATTAACGATCGATACTCACGCGTCGCCTGAAAATTCAGCGGGGGATCGTTGACATGATACATCCTGACTCCCAGGGCCGCGACAAAAAGGAATGTCAAGACGATCACGTTCAAACGAGCGGTTGACACCAGCCCTGAGACCGGTCGAGCCAATGCGCGGTGAGCGGCTACCGGTATTCCTTGCATCGGGGTCCCCTTATGAGTTGATAGCGCTGCCTAGAATGAATTTCCTCAATTGACTACCGATGGCCTTCAATGTAGGGGCAACAACGTCTTCGATTACGTCGCCCCAAGGTAGCAATGCGACCGTCCGCGTTTGGCCTGTGACTGGACCATCGTCTTCTTGATCGGCGGCTCTTGTGATCTCTTGCCTGTATCGCTGCGACCCAATTGCAGTTGAAACTGTAGCGATCCGTCGCTCGTCACGACGGATCGGAGGAAGCGATCGAGTCAGCCAACCGGCAGCAGTTCAAACTCGCATGGCACAACGCCGTTGAGGTGCAGCATGTTGCTGCCTTCCTCTACGTTGACGATCTCAAATTCCAGTGCAGACTCCACGTAATCAAATGGGCGATCAGTAAAGTGAACGCGAATCGGGTCGGCGAGCCATAGTCCGAGCCGGTAAATGCCCGGGTTCAGATTCACTTCTTGTATCCGGACCTTCACCAGATTGACACCTTGCTTGAGGTCGACGTTGAGGTGGCGCAGCACCGTATCCGCGTTGATCAGCTTAGTGCCGGACTGATCGGTGATCGTTACCGCGAGGCTTCCGACGGATCGTGCCGCATCCGATTCGACTGCCAGTTCGATATCGAGTGGCCCCGATGGGTACGGTTGGAAATCAATCGAGCTCAGATCGCTGCGATACCGAACCGCGACGAAGCGCGCCTCGCCGGTTCCGGACCGTCCCATATGCGCTGAGACGTCTATCCAATCGTCTGGCCGTGCTTGCTCCCGCGAAATAGAAAGATAGTGCGCGATCGTTGACCGGCAGTCGCCGGCGGCGGCTATATGTCCGTGGTCGAGGAGGATACAGCGCGAGCAGAGGTGTTGAATGGCTTCCATGTTATGACTGACGAACAGGATCGTCCGGCCATCGCTTTGAGCGATGCCGCGCATCTTGCCCAGACACTTCTCTTGAAACTCGGCATCTCCAACGGCGAGAACCTCATCGACGATCAAGATCTCCGGTTCGAGATGGGCGGCAATCGAGAAGGCGAGACGCATATACATGCCGCTCGAATAGCGTTTGACCGGCGTATCCAGAAACGGCCCGATGCCGGCAAAATTGACGATGACATCGAACTTCCGCCGGACCTCGTCCCGCTTCATACCCAGGATCGCCGCGTTCAGGTAAATGTTTTCGCGTCCGCTCAGCTCCGGATGAAACCCGGTTCCAACCTCCAGGAGAGAACCGACGCGGCCGCAAACGTCCGCCCAACCCGCGGTTGGCCGGGTGACGCGGGAGAGGATCTTGAGCAACGTGCTCTTACCGGCCCCGTTTCGACCGATAATGCCGAGAACTTCACCCCGCTTGACATCGAATGAAATCTCCCGCAGTGCCCAGAACTCCTCGGAGCCATTGTGAGCGCCGCGGTGCCGAAGCGCGTGAACCGGTGCCCGCACCGCCCCGGCGACGGTATCCCGCAGCGTGTCGTAGGCGGCGCTCGGCCCGCTTATCCGGTATCGCTTGCCGAGATTTTCAACCCGGATGGCAACGTCATTCATCACCTATACAACATCCGCGAATTCGTGTTCCACGCGTTGGAAATAGACCAGTCCTGTGGAAAGTAGCACGATGACGGAGATCAGCGATAAGGCGATCAGTTGGACTGGGGCCTGTCCCTGGCCGAGCAATGCCCAGCGGAAGCCCTCGACGACACCGGCCATCGGGTTGAGCCCATAGAGCCAGCGCCACTGCTGCGGGACGATGCTGGTCGAATAAACGACGGGCGTCACGAAGAGCCAGAACTGAGTCAGAAACGGGATGGCGTACGCGACATCTCGGTACTTCACATTCAACGCTGAAAGCCAAAAGCCGACGCCGAACGCCGTCAGAATCGCGAGCAGAATAAAAAATGGGAGCGTAAGAAACTCGACGCCCGGAACAATGCCGTAGAACAGCATCATCCCCAGCAAGATGACAAAGGCGATCGCGAAATCGACGAGCGCCGCCAAGACCGCGGCCAGCGGTACGATGATTCGAGGGAAATAGACTCTTGAGATGAGGTTGGCGCTCAGGACGAGGCTGGTGCTCGATCGACTGATGGCCGTCGAAAAAAAGGTCCAGGGGAGGAGCGCGGTGTACGAGAAAACCGGATATGGAACGACGCCGGACGAGACGTGCATCAGCCTGCCGAAGATGATGGAGAAGACGACCATCGTCAGGAATGGCTGCAGGATTGCCCAGGCCGCTCCGATGACCGTCTGTTTGTAGCGCACCTTGATGTCGCGCCAGGTCAAGAAGTAGAGAAGTTCGGAGTAGCGCCAGATCTCGCGGACGTCGATCGCCGCCCACCCGGCCGCCGGCTCGATCACGAACCGGTGCGCATCGACATAGCCGGTATCTCCGAGCGCTGAGGCCGTATCGGTCAGAACCAGATCCGATCCCCTTTTCATACGTTCGCTATCTGCTGGTCTTGCTGCTCCAGCGGCAGATACCACTGGATAGTCTCGCGAAGACCCTGATCGAACGGCGTGCTGGCACGGAACCCAAACCAGGCGGCGGCCCGCTCGGTGTCGAGGCGACGGCGAGGCTGTCCATCCGGCTTACTCGCGTCGAAGATGATCCGCCCCTCGAACCCGGTGATCTGGGCGATCAGTTGAGCGAGTTGACCGATACTGATCTCCATGCCGGATCCGAGGTTGACCGGTTCGTCGCCGTCGTAGTTCTGAGTAGCCAACACGATCCCCTCCGCGGCATCCTGGACGTAGAGGAACTCGCGGGTCGCCCGCCCGGTCCCCCAGACCTCGACTTCGCTCAGTCCCCGTCTCTTCGCCTCGACAAATTTCTTGATCAGGGCGGGGATGACGTGTGAATTTACCGGATCGAAGTTATCGCCTGGGCCGTAGAGGTTGACCGGCAACAGATAGATGGCGTTGAAGCCATACTGCTGGCGATAGGCTTGCGCCTGAACGAGAAGCATCTTCTTGGCAAGTCCGTACGGCGCGTTCGTCTCCTCAGGGTAACCGTCCCAGAGCGTCTCCTCACGGAAGGGGGTCGCGGTGTGCTTGGGATAGGCGCAGACCGTGCCGATGGCGACGAACTTCGCTACCCCAGCGCGCCAGCTCTCGTGCATCATCTGCGCGCCCATCATTAGGTTGTCGTAGAAGAAGACAGCCGGTTGGTCGCGATTCGCGCCGATTCCGCCGACCCTGGCCGCCAGATGCACGACGACATCGGGATGTGTTTCGCGGAGGAGCCGGCAAACATCAGAGTCGTTGACCAGATTGTAGTCGTGGCTGCGCGGCACGATAACCTCGCGGCAGCCCCGTCGCCGCAGGGCACCGACGACGTGGCTCCCCAGAAAGCCCGCACCGCCGGTCACCAATACACGAGTGTTCGACCAACTCAGCATCAGGCCATGTCCTTCCCCGATGATCGATCACCGTCGTGTCAAATCATGGCCATGCTCGGACAAGGCATGATCATCCTTCGGAACGTCCAGCCGCGTGACATCAATCGTAGAGAGACTCAGTTACAGGATGCAACCAGGCACGCGTTTCAACGTCTGACGATATCTTCACAAAGAGCAGCCCGGTTCATGCATCTGAAGCGCGGGTGCTTCCGGTGCAGGTCGATGGGCGGCAGACTTGAAATGTTGTCATCCATGACCGCTCAGAAGAACTTGTACTGACACGTCCATATGCTAGTCTCAGCCGCGACTGGACAGATCGGCTGAGATCGATGGACGGGTGGACCGCGAGATGACGAGCATACTCAACGGCCTCTACCGTGTCTTCGCAGCCCGCATTTCATGGCGGCTCTGACGGTGACCCGCGTCAGATGACAGCCATGGCCGTCGTCATCGTGAGCTACAACACTCGAGATCATCTGCGTGCATGCCTGGAGACGATCCCCTTCGCTGAAGCGAGCGAGGTGGTTGTCGTCGATAACGCCTCCGCCGACGGCAGCTCCGAAATGGTGCGAACAGATTTCCCCTGGGTCAGGCTTATCGTGAGCAGCACCAATTCCGGCTATAGCGCTGCGGCCAACCAGGGAATGGCGGCGTGCCTCGCGCCATATGTGCTCCTGCTCAATGGCGATACGCGACTCGCGCCGGGTGCCCTTCAAGCGTTGAGCAATTACCTGGATCGGCATCCGCGCGCGGCGGTTGTCGGGCCGCGGCTCGTCAACCTGAACGGCTCGTTGCAAGCGTCCTGCTATCCGTTCCCAACTCCCTTCTATATCTTCCTGGAGGAGAGCACGCTGGGGCGGTTCGTTCGTTTTGTGCCAGTTCTCCGCAACCGTTATCTCCGCACCTGGGCGTACGACGATTCACGTCGTGTCCCGTGGGCGCTCGGCGCGGCGTTAGCGCTGCGCCACGAAGTCGTGGACGACGCGGGCGGCTTTGATGAATCGTTTTTTCTGTACTATGAAGAGGTCGATCTCTGCCTGCGCCTGCAGTTGGCCGGATGGGAAGTGCATTTTACGCCGGTCACAACCGTGACCCACGTCGGCGGAGCCAGTTCGGACCAGCGTCGCGCGGAGATGAGCGTGCAATGGTTTCTGAGCGTCCGGCGCTTCTACCGCCTGCACTATTCTCGAATCCAGACGATCGAGGTGATCGTCGTGGCGAAGAGCATCATGCTGGCGAGACTGATCCGTGACTCCATCAAATTGCGACTGACCAAGTGTGCAACCGAGAAATCTGGACTCGCCGAGCGAGTCATCGCCTGGCGCAAGATACTTTCAGGCCGAGTCGGCGAGTGAAAGGTGAACTGAGAGACATCGATCGGAGAAGGTAAGGAGCAACCGGCGTAGCTCGATCGCGCGGATCAGCGAATTACGGTTGCATGCGGTACTCGAAGATGTATCCCAGCCCGCGGACCGTGTGTAAATATTGAGGGCACCGCGGATCAGGTTCCAATTTCTTCCGTAGCCGTCCGATATATACGGCGAGTTCGTTAGTCTCAGTCACGTCGCCATCACCCCACGCCTGCTCGATGATCTTCTCCCGTTTCACCATGAGCGGGCTGTTGCTCATCAAACAGGCGAGGATGCGATGTTCTATCGGGGTGAGCAGCATGGGCATGTATCCGTCGACTTGCACGGTCATCTCGAGCAGTGACAGCGTCGCGCCACCGATCCGGAGCGCCGGCCCAAACATCTGCGCCTGTATCGGATCGAACCGGCGCATGACCGCCCGAATGCGCGACATCATCTCTTGCGGAGACACGGAGAGGAGCATGACGTCGTCGGCACCTGAATCTAACAACGCGACAACCGCAGGAGAAGTCACCTGTTCGGCGACTACCAGAACGGGTCCCTCATATCCTGTGGCACGCAGCAGGCGACAAATCTCGGCTTCGTCGAACCCGGGTAAGTCCGTGGACAACAGCACCGCCTCGGTTTTGTGGACTTTTACGCGCTCCACAAGAACTGCGGCGTTGGGAACAACCACGACGTCATGACCGGCCTCGCCGAGAACCAAACACAACACCTTTGCGGACAAGGGTTGGTGAGCAGCCACGACGAACCGCATCGGCGTCTTCATTATCCTCCCAATGCTCCCGGTCTCAATGAATTGGCGTAGCACCAACCGATCGTCGACACGCGACGCATACAACTGCTGGAATGCAAGCTTAGGGCGCGCCAGAATAAACGGGTTGCCGCGCCGTAGCGTCCTCGCTTTGAGCTGACTGAGGATCCCGGTTGCTCGCCCGCCAAGACGGTCGCTTTCCGAGGTGCGCTACCTGGAACGTCAGCTTCCAACTGGACGCAATCAACCGGCCCCCTAAAGCGGGTCCCCCGGCGCATCGAGCTGGTGACGCGCTCCCACCTCCAGCGACGGGACTTGGGGCGGCGGGACAGGGCATGGCGAGCGGGGACGGGTTCTTGGGTGAAGGGGAAGCGACGGATCTCTCCCCGGTCGATCTGTATGTACTCGGCGGGCAGTCTTTCGAAGTGGATCGGGATGCCGGCGTCGGCCGGTTGTTTTGCATGTCCACGGCGGATGCTCCGCGCCCGATCCTCGAAGGTCGTGTGAGTACCGATACCGGACTGCTCCCAGTCCTCGCGCGCTCGTTCGAGGATTCGAACGGCCGAGCGACCAACGTTGAACTCAGTTTCAATTCGCGGTCGATCGGTGCCGGCTTTCGAGACTCGGCGGTGTGATGAAAGTGGCCGGTCAAATTGTTCGCGCAACATCCGGCCGATGGTCGTTGGGCTCTGTTCTAACGCTGTCGCAATCTGCCGAGTATGCTTGCCCCGTTTGGCTATGACGTGGATCGTACTCCACTCCATCTGCCGTAACATCCTTCCTCCCCATCACTCGACGGGTTCTTTGACGGTTGCGGCAGTCTGTACGATTTTCCCCCGGGATTCCGTCCCCTCTGTTCATGTTTGCTCTGGAGATTTCAATCGTAGAACTACGATTCCCAATTCTTGTGCCACCAGGTTTGACACAGTTCGCCCGGAACGACGCGCAACTAACCCGTGGCCGCCCCAGCAACCCATGAAACTTAAGGTCGTTAACACGAGGAAACGTGGCCTTTGCTTCTCGAATTATCGAACCGATCAATAACCCTCTTTCGTGATCGATTGAGTCGGTGTCGATCAATCCGAGGTGCTTCATTGGTGCGTCACCATGCATGCCAGCAAGACGCCACACCGTGATCGGTTACTAGCGGGTTCGGCCTACCTTCCCATGTTCCTCGGTCATGTCCATATCGCGAAGGGACGGGTAAAAGGCCATCGACCGGCCTTAATCAACGATCGTGTCGACTCCTCAGCAGGGCAAGCCGAGCGCTCTCGATCTTGGCGAGAACGCACCGGGTGACGCCTTGAGGTCTGACGATTCGCCCAACTCGATGTATGGAGGAGAGACACGGAAGGTCGGCAACTGTGCGCATCCTCATCGTCGAACCACAGCCCGAGGCGGCTACCGTCCTCCAGATGCTACTCGGCGAGCACGGTCACACGGTGCATCTGGCACGGAGCGTGGACGACGCAAGACGCCTCGTTACCCAATGGGAGATGGCGCTTGTTCTGGTAATTGAGCCGGCACATGGCTTCGAGACCGAAACTCTCTCTACCGCACTCCGCACTGCCGGCTACAACGGGCGGATCTTGTGCACTCAGCGTCTTGGGAACGGGGTAGACATGCTACCGCCGCATTGAGGGGTATGAGTTGACGGTTCAGCGGACCGCTGTCGTGTTTGCCCGGGCTGAACTCCAGCGCATCGACACATGCCGTTGCTGCATAGAGGTGCGAACGCGGTGTTGGTTGCGTCAGCCGTTCAGCGCCGCCGCGATAAATCGCGGACTCTATGATGTCGCGCATGGAAGATCAGGACTGCGCGGCCGATCTGGTCTGTCCATTGTCACGCGGTGCCTCGTCGGCGTCGGGTAAAGTTGGGCAGTCGCAGCTGGGGCAATGTGTCCAATCATTGCTCTCCAGAATCATTTGCGTAGTGACTTCCCAACTCGTTCCACAGCCGGCGCAGCGGAATTTCCAGGCTCGGGCACCCGGATGTGAAGCGCCTGGACTATCTCGGTGCTCGTTCTGCTGTCTCACTAGTGCTGGCTCTCTTTCAGCGCCATGTCAGCCGATCGCGGGAATGGCGCTCGGCAGTCAGATCGTCCAATTCCACAAGCCAAACCACCCAGTGCGAACGCGCGCTCCTTCCATATAACCAGGCATCCATCGCTGATGGTTGAATTCGAGGAATTCATCCAATTTCGATCCGTTTATGGCCGTTGCGCTTTCGACGCGAATCGTTTTTGCCGTGGTCGGCAGCATCGGAGGAGGCGTGCAGCAGAACGGATACACGCCGAATCCGGCACGGCGTCCGTTGTTGGGTGGTCATGCTCGATCTCATCCTCCAGATTCTCTGTGTCTCTCTGTCGAAACAGCGGCTCCCTGAACTCGAGATTGTGCCCTATTATCGCGCATTCGCGAATGTCTACACGTCTCCGCCCGGCCCCAAGATGTCAAAATGTTACAGATTCGATCATCGAATGTGACTCCTACGACGACCGGACGATCTTTCAACGGCATCTGGTGAATCGCTGGACCGAAAAACCCGGCGTCCTGCAGCGAGACTACGTGCGTACCGTGAAGAAGCGCAACAATCTCAACATTGCGATGACCATGTCATCGTCAGCGATGGGATGACCTGTCTGGTACCGGCGCTGTCAACGCGGGGATCATCCACCGGCATGAACGACCGTCGATGTTGTCCCCGGCGGTCTGACCGGTTCGGGTACCGGGAAGATGCTGAAAACGGCATCCAGACCGTACTCCTGCAGGTCGATTTCGGTTATGCAGGTTCTGCGACTCAGATCGTAGCAGGCGATGTGCGTCGGCAGAAGTTGCCGAAATCCTTGTCGCACCCACGATATATTGCGGCGAATTTTGGTGAGCCGCAGTCGAGAGAAGCCGACCCACGCCGTTCCATCTTCGACCAGGAGTCCCCGACACCAGCCAAGGAGCACGTCCGGTGGCGCGATCGTGTTCAGGTCGATCACCTCCTCGACCTGCAACGTCTCCGCGTTCGCGATCGCGATGCAGCCGTTGACGGTCGTGAAGTAGAGATGACCATCATACAGATGTCCGTCATGCACCCGTTCGATGCCGATGTCGATGCGCTTACTCGGATTGGTGAGGCAGCAGGCATCGCGCTGTTCGAAACGTGTTACCCAGAGTTCATCGCCCAGGTAGAAGATGTGGTTTGGGTGAGATCGGTGCGGCTTCAGGCTCGTCACCCGACGATAGTCAACCTCTTTGAAGACGCGCGACCAGGGATCCTCGCCGAGGGTATTCCAGATACGCAGCGACTCCCCATCCGACGTGATCTCCAGAACCATATCGAGGCCCGAGTTCGCCACCAAGAGATGGCCGTCGCGCGATGGCCGAACGTGATGAACGTCATTGAAGCAGGGGAGGGAGACGTAGGCGTCCAGCGTGAAATCCGGCACGTTATAGACCAGCACCTCCGTCTGAGTGCTGACATACAATTTATCGCCGTCGAGCGTCCCGCACTTGAACAGGATAGCCGGATCCTCGTCGGCGCAGACCCCTGGAGGCGAGACATATTCCGCGCGACGCTTGGCCTGCCCGGTAACCGTATCGACCTCCAGGATCAATCCCATGTGGTATTTGTACCAGTAGGCATCCCCTTCAAGCAGGGATCGAGCGTTGCGTTGCTGTCCGCCAGTGACATACAGCTTAGCCAACGTCATCATCTCAATCTCAGGCAGACGCCCTGTCAGTGACTGATCGATTGTGACGACCCGGGAAACTGAGAGCCGGCTGTGCCGCATGATTGCACTGCGGATGACCGGGCATGATGGGCGCGCAAGCCACTATCCTGCGGATCTGTCGCGCACGAACTGCGGCATGTGGTGCGGCCCTACACACTGGATCCACCGTACTCCGCGGTTCGCAGATCCTTCCCCAGATCCTGCCGATCTATCACTCCATCTCCGAACATTCCTCGTCGCCTGCACGCGTCTCCAGAAGTTGGTCCACTACGCCTATGGCGACGCCGCCACGTCGACGTAGTTGAGGTTGTAACCACCTGTATCCTCGACAATCTTGAGCGTGTGGGTTCCGGTCGGTAGAGTGATCGGGCCGGTCGTCACGGTCTTCCAGGTCTGCCAACCACCGGTGTTCG